>JADMIO010987884.1_pt1 | contig 80223 bp, 89 predicted proteins | sample 8958161 | NCBI WGS metagenome assembly JADMIO01 (sample SAMN16585339, study PRJNA669376) | soil metagenome | isolation source: Crop rotation soil | place: USA: Cullars Rotation, Alabama | collected 2011 | reverse complement strand
CGCGACTTCAAGTCACGTGAATTCCAAGCTTCGGATCCCACTGTGCTGGAAAGCGTGGCTGTGAATAAGTTTCGCGGCGTTCGCGGCGGCACCTGCCACGATACGTTTTCAGCGCATCAGTCTGTAGAAGATGACGATGCGAATGTGATGTGCCTGGGGGCACGTGTCGTTGGGGCATCGCTCGCGGGGGAACTGGTGCAGACGTTTCTCAATGCGAAGTTTTCAAACGCGGAACGCCATGCGCGGCGCGTGAAGAAGATTCAGGATATTGAAGCCGAGGGCTTCCGGTAAAAATTTATGAGCTTGAAGAATAGTCGAGTTGCGATGCTGGTGGACCAGCAGTATCAGGAGATGGAGATCTGGTATCCGCTTTACCGCTTGCGTGAAGCCGGCGCGAAGGTGGTTACGGTGGGCGCGGTGGCGGGCCAGGTTTATACGAGCAAACTGGGGTATCCGTGCAAAGCCGATGTGAGCTGGGAAGACGTGAAGGCGGCGGATTTCGATGGCGTGATTGCGCCGGGTGGATTCGCGCCGGATTTCATGCGGCGGCATGTGGCGTCGATCAATTTCGTGAAGGATTTTCATAAGCAGGGGAAGCTCGTGGCTGCGATTTGCCATGGTCCGTGGATGCTTTGCTCAGCGGATGTGCTGCGTGGCAAGCGTGCGACGTCGTTCTTTGCGATTAAGGATGATGTGGTCAATGCCGGGGCGCTTTGGGAAGATTCTGAGGTTGTGCGTGACGGGAATATTGTAACGTCGCGGAAACCGGATGATCTGCCTGCGTTCTGTGTGGCTTGTATGGAAGTGCTGGCTGAGAAGTCTGCTTAGCTGGCCGCGAATGAACGCAAATAAACGCGAATAAGACAGGTCAGGATGCGCCTGCCGACGGGACGCAGCGGATGAACTGAGCCGGGGGGTATGCTTCGCGGATGGTCTGCGTGAAGCGTTCAGTTGCATCCGGGGCGACGAGGTTGACCGTGCAGCCGCCGAAGCCACCGCCGGTCATTCTTGCACCGTGACAGCCCGGTATTTTGGCCGCTGTCTCCACCAGAAAATCGATTTCCGCGCACGAGATTTCGTAGTCGTCTCGCATGCTCGCGTGCGATTCGAGGAAGAGCTGCCCCATGCGACTCAGGTCGCCGGATCGGGAAGCCTCGACGAAGGTTTCGACCCGCAGGTTTTCGCTCACTACATGCCTCGCGCGCTTGTCGTCTTTCACCTGATCGAGCGTGGCGTCGCGGAGGGATGCCACACCGATCCGGCGACAAGCCTCGGCACATTCCGCAACTCTCGTCCGATACGCCGAATCGCCCAGTGAGTGCTTCACCATCGAGTTCACGGCAAGGATGGTAACGTCATTCGGCAGCGGCACTGACTCCGATTCCAGACTTCGGCAATCGATCTTCAGCGCCGCATGTTCACGGGCAAAGACCGAAACATACTGATCCATGATTCCGCAGGGCATACCGGCAAAATCGCGTTCTGCGCTTTGACAGAGACGAGCGATTTCGAGTCGATCCAGTTCTCGCCCCTGGAGCAGTGCGAGCGCGGTCGAGACTTCCAGCGCCGCGGATGAACTGAGTCCCGCTCCTACCGGAACAGTACTCGTAACGCGGAGTTGGAGTGGCGCGATGGGAAATCCGCGAGCAATCAGTTGCTGTGCAACACCGATCACGTAGTCGGTCCAGTCGCGGCGGGGCTTCAACCCTGCGATCTCATCCACGCTCCACGCGCGCGATTCACCGCGGGCTTCTGACCAGACGTGCAACTGTCCATCATCCGCAGCCTCAGTGGAGATCCCGGTTTCCAGATCCAGCGCAATCGGAAGAACAAACCCGAGGTTGTAGTCGGTATGTTCGCCGATCAGGTTGACGCGGCCGGGCGCACGGAAATTCACGCTTTGCGCGCTCGCAGAGCCAGCAGGAGAAGCACCGCCCCGAATACCGCCATCACGACGCCTGTGTAGAGGTTCACGTTGACATCTGTCAGCGGCGCGCGCGCGGAACTCATGATGCCATAGGCGGCAAGAGCAAGTCCCGTGATCAGGAAAAACAGTCCGGAAGGTAGTCTGAGATCGAGCATCATTTTCGCCTTATGCAAACAGCAGATTCAGAATAATCAGAACAGCGCAAACCACCAGTGCCAGCGGTACAGGCTTTCGATACCAGCTTACGCCGGTGTCGTGCGGAATCTCAGTGAGCCCGTAGACCAGGCCACGGAGATCATTGTCCGACTTGGGACTGGTTGCGAGGCTCACGATAATCGTCACCAGAAAGCATGTCGTCCAAGCAGCAATGGCGATCCAGAAATTCTGAGCCATCGTGGACGGAAAGCTGTGGAGGTGCGCGATCCAGCCACCCTTGTTCTCGGCGAAGGTGAATCCGTAAGTGATGAATGCAGCACCGGTACCGAGCAGCAAACCGAGGAATGCACCGTGACCGGTAGTGCGCTTCCAGAACATACCCAGCAGGAACGTCGCAAACAGCGGGGCGTTCACAAACCCGAATACCAGTTGCAGGAAATCCATGATGTTGTTGAACTGCGTCGCCAGGTACGCAGTGGCGATGGAGAGCACAATGCCCACGATCGTCGTGATGCGGCCAACCGTGAGGTAGTGCTTGTCGGTCGCATTCGGGTGAATGTAGCTCTGATAAATGTCATACGTGAACACCGTATTAAAGGCCGTTACATTGCCGGCCATGCCGGACATGAACGACGCCATCAGAGCAGTCAGCCCGACGCCGAGCATCCCACTCGGGTAGAACTGCGCCATCAGCGTGGTGAGCGCCTGATCGTAGTCGTAACCCGCGCCCTTCACCGGCAGCGAGTAACCGCCGCCCATTTTCGTCAGCGCGATCGCCGCAATACCGGGAACAATTACGATGAACGGCATCACCATCTTCGGGAATGCCGCGAGCAGCGGAGTACGCCGCGCATCCGACATATTTTCGGCAGCCATGGCGCGCTGCACGACAAGGAAGTCCGTACACCAGTAACCGAAGGAGAGCACGAAGCCAAGGCCTGCGATGAGCCCGAAAGCTTCCACGCCCATGGGATTTTGCGTGGCGTCGCCAACGTATTTCCAGGTGTGTGTCATGACCGGCTCGAGCCGCTGCTGAAAGCCTGTCCAGCCGCCCGCCTGGCGTACGGCGAGGATGGCAAGCGGAGAGAATCCGACGACGATCAGAAAGAACTGTAGAACCTCGTTGTAGATCGCGCTGCGCAGGCCGCCGAGATAGGTATAGACCAGAACGATGATCGCGGAGAGAATCACTGAGGCATCGAAGCTCCACCCGAGCACGAGCTGAAACATGCGGCCAAGTGCGTACATCGAGATTCCCGATGAGAACAGAGTCATGATCGCGAACGCAATGGCGTTGAGGCCGCGCGTCTTTTCATCGAAGCGGAGCTTGAGATATTCCGGTACGGATCGTGCGCGGCTGCCGTAATAAAAAGGCATCATGAAAACGCCGACGAAGAGCATTGCGGGAACCGCGCCCACCCAATAGAAGTGCGCGGTCATGATGCCGTACTTGGCGCCGGATGCGGCCATGCCCACCACTTCCTGGGCACCGAGATTCGCAGCGAGGAACGCGAGACTCGTAATCCATAAAGGAACTTTATGTCCGGCGCTGAGGAAGTCGCCCGCCGATGTGACGGACTTGCGCAGGCGCCAGCCGATGCCAATCACAAAGGCGAAATAAAGAATCAGGATTGCGTAATCGATGGGGGCAAGTCTCAAAGCTCAGGCCTTTCGGACGCGGAAATGGACAAGTTGTGAGGTTATAACGTTATAGCCGGAAAGGCAAGGCTGCGGAAAACGTGGCCGGTCGCGTAACGGCCGTTTTTCGGATGAAGAGTAATTAACATCGCATTCAGCGCCGGTTCATAATTCAAAACGTCTCTATATGCAGAAGCGAGCAGATCACGACAGAAAACGCTTCGAGAATAAAAGGGACCTAAAGAAAATGAAAAAGACAATCGTTGGCATGATCATGACTCTGGCTGTTGCAGGCGCTTCGTTCGCCCAGACCGCCCCGGCTCCGGCCGCGAAGCCCGCGCCCGCCAAGACCGAGAAGAAGGCAAAGAAGACCCACGAACCGAAGGCGAAGAAGGAAAAGAAGGCCGCTGCGCCGACCAAGTAACTTTCAGTTATCTCCGGAGAGATGAAAACCGGCGGGATACCGTCCCGATGGACGGGTCTCGCCGGTTTTTTGTTTTAGGGTGGGATCGAGCTATGGGCGAAAGCCGAGGGTGTCGAAAACCTTGCGCAGATAAACGCCGATGGTGCCGTTCTCGATTCGCATCATCACGTTCTGTTCCTGCAGCGAGACAGATTCGCGAAGCGCAGTGGGAATCCAGAGGCGGCCATCGGATGAAAGGCTGGCACAGAAACCATCCACCAGATCCGGCTCATTGTCGTGGTCGTCGTTCTTCAGCACCGGCTCAAGAACCAGACGATCCTGATCGCCGGGCAGCACACGGAAAAGATCCCAGCCCTCGGCCACACAATACGCTTTCAGCGGCGGTGGGAACTGAATGGAACCCGCCCGAACTTTCGCCAGAAATGTGCCGGGAGGAGGTGCCACTGACCGCGAGATTAGCACACCGAAATCGGGACTATTCGGCGGGCGATTCGGTAATGCGGGCTTTCACGGAATCTTCTGCGAACATAAGTTTCACGCCAGCCCCTGCGGGGGCGGCGGCCGCGTTGCGAACGATGGAACCGGAGTCATCCAGAACAATCGCATAGCCGCGCGCCAGAACAAGCCTCGGATTGAGTTGGCCCAGTTTCGCTTCCTGATTTTCCACGCGGCGGCGCGCGCTCCCAACGCTGGCGCGCACGAGTGACTCCATCCGGAACGTCAGCGAATTCAACCGGTCCCGGCTGCGGGCGAGGCGCGGACGGAGATCGAAAAAGCGAAGTCTCTCCTCCAACTGGCGCCGCGTCCGCGAACGTGCGGCAAGTTGAGCGCGGAGCGCCGCATGAAGCCGCGAAGTATTCTCGTCGACCCGCTGCATCCGGCGGGCGAGCGCGCGATGCACAATGGAGCCCGCACGGTCGGCAGCCTGTTCGTGAAGACGGCGCGAAAGCATCGCCAACCGATAGCGCATCAACTCCGTGAGACGGGCTTCGCGACTGGTCACGCGATCCAGCACTTCACGTTGCTCGCAAATAATCATCGCCGCGGCGGCGGAGGGAGTCGGGGCGCGCAGATCCGCAGCGAAATCGGCGATCGTGACGTCCGTTTCGTGACCGATGGCGGAGACAACCGGTATCGGACTGGCGACGATCGCACGCGCGACGGCCTCTTCGTTGAAGGTCCAGAGATCTTCGAGCGATCCCCCACCCCGCGCCACCACAATCACCTCTGCCCACCCGGTCCACGCGAAGTAGCCGATGCCCCGGCAGACTTCTTCCACAGCCGTGATACCCTGCACCTGGGCCGGAAACAGACGGATATGAATGCCGGGAAACCGGCGCGTCAGAACCTCAACGAAGTCGCTGATCACGGCGCCTTTCGGCGACGTGACAATACCGATGCGCTGCGGATAACGCGGCAGCGGACGCTTACGGTCCTGCTCGAAAAGCCCTTCTGCACGAAGCCGCGCTCGCAACTGCTCGAAGGCGAGTTGCAGAGCACCGTGTCCCTGCGGCTCGACCGTCTCCACCACGAACTGGTATTCGCTGCGCTGTTCGTAGATATCAACGCGGCCGCGCACCAGCACCTGAATCCCGTCTTTCGGCTTGAATTTCAGCCGCATCCAGGAAAGCTTCCAGCAGACACATTTGATCTGCGCGTCGGCGTCTTTCAGAGTGAAATAGCAATGGCCGCTGGGGGCCAGTTTGCAACTGGAAATTTCACCCGCCACCCAGACGTTGGTAAAGCGCGCTTCGAGCGTGCTGCGAATGCCATCGCTTAGTTCGCGCAGCGACAGGATACGCCGCTGCGGCAGAAAACTCAGCGAAAACTGTTCCGGCTGCTGCGGCGAAGTCATTTCATGCATCAGTTTAGCGCTGGGTAACATGAAGGTTCGGAGGCGGAAACTGCGAATCGTTTCATTGCTGGCGAGCGCGACGGAGATTGTTTGCGCGCTGGGCGCCGGTGAAATGCTGGTGGGGCGCTCGCATGAGTGCGATCACCCGGAGTGGGTTCGTGATCTGCCGGCATGCAGCGAGCCCACTTTCGACGTCTCGGTTTCGAGCGGCGCGATCGATGCAGAAGTGCGCCGGCGGATGAAGGCCGGAGAAGAGCTGTATCGCATTGACGGCGACCGAATCCGGAGCCTGCAGCCCGATCTGCTGATCGCGCAGTCGCATTGCGAGGTTTGCGCGGTCACACCGGGAGATGTCGATCATGCGGGCGCCGGTAATCTGCCGATGCTCGCGCTCTCGGCGTTTTCGATTGAAGATACGTTCGACGGCATCCGGCAAGTGGCCGCGAGGCTGGGATTGGTGGATCGGGGCGCGGCGCTGGTGGAAAGCGAGCGTGCTCGTTTGCAGAATGTTCGCGCGCGGACGCAGAAGCTGCGGAAGCCGACGGTCGTCATGATCGAATGGACCGATCCGTTGTTCGCGATGGGAAACTGGGGGCCGGAACTTTTGGAGATCGCTGGCGGTGAACTGCTGATCGGAAATAAGGGCGAGTATTCTTCTACCCTGGCGCCCGAACAACTCATTGGGGCGGATCCGGAATTTCTGATCGTCGCGCCCTGTGGGTTCAATCTCGATCGCTCGCTTCAGGAGCGGGAGGTTCTTGAGCGAAATGCCTGGTGGTCCGGGTTACGTGCCGTTCGCGAGGGAAGAGTTGTGTTTGCGGACGGCAATCGTTTCTTCAATCGCTCGGGAATGACGGTTGTGCAGACGGCTGAGATCATCGCCGAGGCTCTGCATGGCATTACGTTCGGGGAACCCACACGGGGAGTGCACTGGCGATGAAGAAAGTACTTCTCTCCTGGAGCAGTGGAAAAGACTGCGCGTGGGCGCTGCATCTGCTGCGGCAAACGCCGGGGATCGAGGTCGTGGCGCTGTTAACGACGCTCAATGCGGCGGCGGATCGTGTCGCGATGCATGCGGTGCGTCGTCACCTTCTGGAAATGCAGGCGGAGCGAGTGGGATTGCCGCTCCGGGCGGTTGACTTGCCGTGGCCTTGTTCGAACGATGACTATCAATTGCGGATGAAGACGGTTTGCGACCGCGCCGTGGCCGAAGGAATTCATGCTATCGCGTTTGGCGATTTGTTTCTCGAGGACGTTCGGGCTTATCGGGTGAAGCAGCTTGAAGGAACCGGACTGGAACCGTTGTTTCCCGCTTGGGGGATTCCGACTGCGGCGCTCGCCAGAGAGATGATTGCCGCTGGGGTGAAAGCGAAGATCACGTGCATCGATCCGTCAAAGCTGCCTAGATCGTTCGCAGGGCGCGAATTCGATCCGCAGTTTCTAGACGATCTGCCGCCTGGTATTGATCCCTGCGGCGAGAATGGGGAGTTTCATTCCTTCGTCTATGAAGCGCCGATATTCTCCCGGCCGATAGCTGTGCGAAGCGGAGAGATTTTGGAGCGCGATGGTTTTGTGTTTGCTGATGTAGTTGCCGGTTAGCAGAAATCTGGCAGGCGAATCGCCCAATGTCACTTAGTTTCTATAAATGTATTGTTACCCGCGGCAGACCGGTCTGAAAGACCGGTTGCGGACTAAGAGTCCGCCCTCCATCCAGGCCTCCGTTTACGTTCATTTTCTGGCGATGATGTGAAGCTGGCTACAGCGCCAGTTCGTCCTGATAGATCATTTCTTTCAGATTGAAAGTGGCCCGCAGCAGAGTGTTCGAGAGATTCGCGCCGATCCGAATCGTAAACGTGACTTCCTTGTCACTGACCTCCAGGGGCAGCATTTCTTTCGAGAATCCAAACACCCAGGTATGGTGCCGCTGAAATACCACACCGGGCTGCAGCGGCGATCGCCCTTTCGCCGCGAGATTCGTCCCCGCCTTCAGCATGTTGGGCACGTAGTCACCTGCCAGGCCGCGCACACTCAGAGCGTACCGATCCACCAGATCCCGGTCCGGAGGGATCCGCAGCGCCTCACGGATCGGCTTCGCGCTTTCCCAGATCACCACCACCTTCCCCGGCATGATGTTGCTGCACGGGACAAGGCCGCACTCGCCGACCGTGCCGTCACGGCTACGCTCGACGGGCGGCGCACCCGGCTGAATCCGGACATCATCCATCGCGGCGCGGTATTGGGCAATGGTCTGTTTAGCCCAGGGGGACTTTGTGGCGATCTCTCCGATCTCATCCGGAGTCCATAGCGCCGGTGGTCTGGACTTCCAAAAGTCGGCCGCTACAGCGACTGTTTCCCAGAACGCGCAGAGCGTTGCCAATGTACCCCCACGTACAAATGCTCGACGGGATACTACCGGGAATACTCCTTTTTCATGGATTCGATGCGTGCGTTTTCCAGTCATTTTGGTGCCTAAAACGGTGCCCCTACGTACCATACGCGCGATTCCGCGTTCCGGGTACCATTGCGCTGAACGTTGATTTCTTTTATGTTATGGGCACGAGCCTTCGGTTAAACTATGACACAGCCAATGCCTGAAACCACAAACGAAACTCCGGTACCAGCCAAGCGCCAGACCATCCTCGTAGTGGACGACGAGCAGGATCTCCGCAGTCTGGTCGCCAACGTTCTCACCGAGTACGGCTACAAAGTCGTCACGGCGTCCAACGGCACCAAAGCGGTCGCCATGCTCGAAAAAATGGACGCCCCGCCTGACCTTCTGCTCACGGACGTTGTGATGCCCGGCATGAGCGGCCCGATGCTGGCCGATCAGCTTCTGGCGAAGTTTGCAGGGGCACGGGTGCTCTTCATGTCCGGTTTCGACGAACGGCAGGTGGTGCAGCGTTACGTTGTGGAAAAAGGCTTTACGCTGATCACGAAACCCTTCCAGCTGCATAACCTTTGCGCGGCAGTAAAGAAAGCCATCGAGGCCACTCCGATGGCTGCAGGGGCGAGCGTCCAGGAGCAGATTCACTGAAATCGGCGCGGCGCTGGTTCGTTTCCGGCAGAGTGCAGGGAGTTGGATTCCGCTGGTTTGTGGAAGCGGAAGCCCGCGCCATCGGATTGACCGGCTGGGTCCGAAATCTCGATGACGGCCGAGTGGAAGCGTACGCGGTCGGAACACCCCGGCAACTCGACCAGTTAGCCGCGAAACTGCATCAGGGGCCGCGCCTCTCAGAAGTCCGCGGACTTGAACAGACCGAGGCGGAAATGCAACAATTGAGTTCCTTCCACACGAAGTAATTCATTGGAGCTCACACCCGCTTGGACATTCTGAAGAAGCTGATTCGCGAAGTACCGGATTTCCCGAAACCGGGCATTCTCTTTTACGACATCACCACATTGCTGAAGGATCCCCGGGGTCTGCGGGGCACGATCGACGCCATGCGCGCGCACTACGCCGAGGCTCAGGTCGACATTGTCATCGGCATTGAATCGCGCGGATTTATCTTCGCGCCGGCCATCGCTTACGCGCTTGGCGCTGGCTTCGTCCCTGTGCGAAAGCCGAAGAAACTGCCCTCCGAAATTTCTTCGATTTCCTACGATCTGGAATACGGAACCGACGTTCTTGAGATCCATACGGATGCCATTACGAAGGGCACCCGAGTGCTCATCGTCGATGACCTGCTGGCCACAGGCGGCACTGCGCGCGCGGTGACGCAGCTGGTGGAAGGGCTGGGCGGCGTGGTTTCCGGACTCGGCTTCGTCGTCGAACTGACGTTCCTCAACGGCCGCGGCAAACTGGGCGGGTACGACGTTTACTCGCTCATGCAGTACGACAAGTAAATGGTCCGATCCGCTCGCGTGCGAGCCTTTGCGAAGCTCAATCTCGGTCTGCGCGTGCTTTACAAGCGGCCGGACGGATATCACGAGCTTCGCACCGTTTTCCAGACCATCTCCCTCGCCGACCGGCTGGATATTTCGTTCGAACCTGCGCGATCGATTCAAATCGAGATGCTGGGAACGCCGGATATCGTGGATAACCTGGCGGAACGCGCGGCCCGGCTGGTATTGGAAGTGGCTGGAAAGCAAGGAGCCGTACGTCTCAATTTGCGGAAAACGATCCCGTCCGGCGCCGGGCTGGGAGGCGGGTCATCCGACGCCGCAGCGGTGCTTCTCGCGCTGCCTGTACTGGCAGGAATCCGGCTTCCCATGGAGCGGCTGACGGCACTGGCGGCCCGGTTGGGCAGCGATGTCCCCTTCTTCCTCTACGGAGGCACCGCGTTGGGCCTGGGCCGCGGAGAAGAGCTCTATCCCCTGCCTGACCAGCCTGCTCGTCAGGCGCTGCTGGTGGCCCCGGGCGTGCATTCTTCGACCGCAGATGCCTATCGTGATCTCTCGGCCACCCTGCCGGTCCATTCATTGACAAATGTTGCGTTACAAAATAAACTGGATAGTTTCCAGCGCGACGTTTGGGCGGACGTGTCTGGTAACGGCAAACCCAGCATTTTCAATGATTTTGAAGGAGTTGTACTCGCCCGGTATCCGGTGTTGGCGGAGGTTCGGGAAAGATTGCTCCGAGCCGGTGCGACGTGTGCGATCATGACCGGATCGGGATCGGCAATCTTCGGGATTTTCGACAATCCGGGCAAGCTGGAACGCGCCCGTTTGGGGTGGAAAAGGCCGGGAGAGCAGGTTTTCCCGGTGACATTTGTGAATCGCGCGCGATATCAGAGCGCATGGCGGCGCGCGCTCAGTCAGGACATGAAAGGTAACGACTTATGGCCGCCCCAAAGCCGGCACGCGCGATGAATCCGGACCGCATCAAGATTTTCAGTGGTAGCTCCAATCCGTCATTGACGGAGGAGATTTGCCGCAATCTCGGCCTGGAACTCGGCGACATGAGGATGCGCCAGTTTGCGGATGGTGAGATCCATCTGCAGATTCTGGAAAACGTTCGCGGCGCCGACTGCTTTGTCGTGCAGCCGACTTGTGCGCCGGTGGAATTCCACCTGATGGAACTTCTGCTGACGATGGATGCGCTGAAGCGCGCGTCGGCGGAGCGCGTTACTGCTGTGCTGCCGTATTATGGCTACGGTCGGCAGGACCGCAAAGATAAGCCGCGCGTGCCGATTTCAGCGAAGCTGGTGGCATCGCTGCTGGAACGTGCTGGTGCGGACAGGATCATGGCGCTGGATCTTCACGCTGCGCAGATTCAGGGTTTCTTCGATGTACCGGTGGACCACCTTTTCTTCCGTCCGGTGGCTGTCGATTATCTGAAATCGCAGTCGACAGATGACCTGACGGTTGTCTCGCCGGATGCTGGTGGCGTGGAACGAGCGCGATCGGTGGCGAAGCGCCTCAATGCCCCGCTGGCGATTATCGATAAGCGGCGCGAAGAAGCGAATGTCGCGGAAGTGATGAATGTGATCGGAGAAGTTGCGGGGCAGAATTGCTTGCTCATCGACGATCTGATCGATACGGCCGGAACGCTGGTGAAGGGCGCGGAAGCTCTGATGGAACAAGGCGCGGCTTCTGTGGCAGCATGTGCGACTCACGCGGTTCTTTCCGGACCGGCAATCGAGCGAATCATGAATTCGCCGATCAAAGAGATTGTGGTTTCGAATTCGATCCCGCTGACGGAAGAGGCGCGGAAATGCGGTAAGGTCCGGCAGTTGTCTGTCGCGCCGCTGCTGGCCTCGGCGATTCAGTCGATCCACGAAGAAACTTCCGTAAGCCGTTTGTTTCTGTAAATGCAATCTGGCCGCAAATAAACGCGAATGAACGCAAATAAGTCGCGTTCATTCGCGCCTGGAACATCTTAGTCGTCCGGTCCCGAATCTCCGACCTTCAGCACCGCAAGGAACGCCTCCTGCGGGATATCCACGCGGCCCACGCGCTTCATCCGCTTCTTGCCTTCCTTCTGCTTCTCCAGCAACTTCCGTTTACGGGAAATATCGCCGCCGTAGCACTTCGCGATCACGTTCTTGCGCATCGCTGAAATCGTTTCGCGCGCGATAATCTTCGCCCCGATCGCAGCCTGCAGCGCAATCTCGAACATCTGCCGCGGAATCAGTTTCCGCATGCGTTCGATCAGCGTCTTGCCGCGTTCATACGCATGATCGCGGTGCACAATCATCGAAAGCGCATCCACCGGCTCACCGGCGATGAGCACATCCAGCCGCACCATCGGCGACACACGGTGCCCCGCCAGGTGGTAGTCAAGCGAAGCATAGCCACGCGAAACGCTCTTCAGCTTGTCGTAAAAATCCATCACGACTTCGTTGAGCGGCACCTCATACGTCAGCATCACGCGGCCCGACCCGATGTACTCAAACTTCTTCTGAATCCCGCGCTTGTCTTCGAGCAGCGCCAGAATGCCGCCCAGATACTCCTCGCGAGTAATGACCGACGCCTCGATAATCGGCTCTTCGATCTTCTCGATCTCCGTCGGCTGCGGGAAGCGCGTGGGATTATCCACTTCCAGCACGTCGCCCTTCGTCGTCGTGATGCGATAGCGCACGCCCGGCGCAGTCGTAATCAGATCGATATCGAACTCGCGCTCCAGACGTTCCTGCACGATTTCCAGGTGCAGCAGGCCGAGAAATCCGCAGCGAAAACCAAACCCGAGCGCGACTGAATTCTCCGGCTCGAAGCTCATCGCGCTGTCGTTCAGGCGCAGCTTTTCGAGCGCATCGCGCAGCAGCCCGTGCTCATGCGATTCCACCGGATAGAGCCCGGCGAACACCATCGGCTTGATCGCTTCGAATCCCGGCAGCGGTTCGCTCGCCGGATTCGCCGCATCCGTAACGGTATCGCCCACCTGCGCATCCGCAACGTTCTTGATATTGGCGTAGATGAAACCGACTTCGCCCGCAGTCAGTTCCTGCGAAGGAATCGCCCTCGGCGACTGATACCCCAAACCCTCAACATCGAATTCTTCGCCGTTTGACCACAGGCGAATGTGCTGACCCATGCGCAGCTTGCCATCCACCACGCGCACCAGCACGATCACACCACGATACGGATCGAACCAGGAATCGAAAATCAGCGCCCGCAGCGGTGCTTCGGAATCGCCCCGCGGTGGCGGAACGCGCTTCACGATGGCTTCCAGAATCTCGGGAATTCCGAGGCCCTGCTTGGCGCTGCACGGAATCGCGTCACTCGCGTCGATCCCGATCACTTCCTCGATCTGCTCGCGCACCCGTTCCGGCTCGGCCGCCGGCAGGTCGATCTTATTGATGACCGGGATAATTTCCAGATTGTGCTTGATCGCCAGATAGGTATTGGCGAGCGTCTGCGCTTCCACGCCCTGCGAAGCATCCACTACCAGCAGCGCGCCTTCGCACGCCTGCAGGCTGCGCGAAACTTCGTAGGAAAAGTCGACGTGCCCCGGCGTGTCGATCAGGTTGAGCTGATACATCTTGCCGTCCTGCGCCTTGTAGTCAAGCCGGACAGCGTGGGCCTTGATGGTGATGCCGCGCTCGCGCTCGAGATCCATCGAGTCGAGCACCTGCTCCATCATTTCACGCTGAGAAAGCGCGCCGGTGGTTTCCAGCAGCCGATCGGCAAGCGTGCTCTTGCCGTGGTCAATATGCGCGATGATGGAGAAATTCCGAATGAAATCAGGGGCCATGCGGTAAGATGGGGCTGAATATTCGATTATCCCATAGGCTCGGAAACCCCTGCGAATATTGCAATTCGAGCCCGCATACACCTAGTACATGAGCACAGATACTTACAGGCCGCCTGAGGGCGGAATTGACGGCGGATTGAGTGCGGCAGGCCTGCGCCTTGCCGTTGTGACCAGCCGTTTCAACAACTTCGTGACAGATAAGCTGCGCGAAGGCGCGCTCGACGCGATTCAGAAAGCAGGCGGAACCATCAGCCAGGATGACATTATCGACATCCCCGGCGCGTGGGAGTTCCCCGTGATCGTTCGCGCGCTCTCGCATCGCGGCTATGACGCCATCATCTGCCTCGGCGCAGTCATTCGCGGCGATACGCCGCATTTCGATTACGTCGCCGGAGAAGCTGCGCGGGGCATCGCGGAAGCTTCCGAAGCCAGCGGCGTCCCCATGGCATTCGGAATCCTGACCACGAATACTGTCGAACAGGCGACAGACCGCGCGGGCGGCAAGCACGGCAACAAGGGCTATGACGCTGCGATGACCGCCATCGAAATGGCGCTGACTTTGCGGAAAATCCGGCCTCCCCGAATCAAGCCGCGACGGCGGCGGTCGCAAAACTAATGGCCCGGCACAAAGCACGAGAACAAACGCTGCAGATGTTGTTTGAGTGGGACCTTCGCCGGCGTTCCATCGACGAAATTGTGCATGATTACTACGGCTCGCTGCTGGTCAGCGAAGATTCTGTGGCCAGACCGCGGCCGGACCGTTTCGCGCAGGATCTTCTGCTCGGTGTGACGGAAAACCTCGCCGCGATCGACGAACTGATCGGCAAACACGCGGCAAACTGGCGGATTGAGCGGATGCCGACCGTTGACCGGAATGTTCTGCGAGTCGCTGTCTACGAAATGCTGCGGACGGATACTCCTCCTGCGATCGTGATTGACGAAGCACTGGAGCTCGCGCGCCGCTTTGCCGGGGAAGAATCGGTCAATTTCGTGAACGGCGTCCTGGATGCAGTTCGCCGCGAACTTCCCTCAAAGTAGATCAGCCTCAAAATAAACTGCCACCCGCGCCGGATTCCATACGTATTCCTGATGTGAAACCGGCGTTTCTCTTTCTGATGATCGCCCTTCCAGCCGCGGCCCAGACGGCGGAGGAAATTATGGCTAAGGTGGCGGAAAACCAGGATCGCGCCGAAGCTGCGCGCTCCAGGTACGTCTACCGTCAGAAGGTGTTGGTCCGCATGCTCCGCACCAACGGCAAGCTGAGCCGCGAGGAAGACCGCGAATACACCGTGACACCTGGCCCTGACGGCACAGAGCGTGAGATGGTGCATTTCGCGGGCAAGTACGTAAAAGACGGCAAGGAGTTCCCCTACGCCGAACCGGGCGAGAAATATCAGGACAAAGATATCGACGCCAGCATCGTAAAGGATATCGCCGATAGTTTCGGTAACGACGAAAAATCCCGCGATGGCGTGAACGAAGACCTTTTTCCTCTTGCCGGAAAAAAGCAGCGGGCGTACAAATTCAAGCTTGCCGGCACAGAAACCTGGAAAGGCCATGATGTTTTTCGCATCACCTTTGAGCCGCTTGAAAAAAACGACAAGCGCCTGCGCCTCAAATCTCCCGGCGTGAAAGCCGATCTCGACGAGAACACCGGCCCCCGGGAGCCTCAAGACGCAGATGATGACCATGTAGTGGTGGCGTGGGCAGGTGAAGCGCTGATCGATAAGAAAGATCTCACGCCGGTACTCATTACGACCCATCTGGCAAAGGGTGTCCCGCTGCTGGTGAAGACGCTGCTTGGGACCAATATCCAGCAGATCGGGTTTAAACTGAGCTACGAAAAATTCAATGATCTCTGGTTCCCGGTCAGTTACAGTGGTGAATTCAAGCTGCGCGTGCTCTTTCTCTACGGGCGCACAATAGCGATGAGCCTGGCCAATTCCGGATTTCAGAAGACAGACGTGAAGTCTGCGATCACGTTCGAGAAGTAACAGGAACTGCTTCAGCAATTCGACAGCACATTGTAGTAATATTGTGATCGATGTCGCTGAGGTCAGCCAGGGCGTTGCTGGTAGCTGTCGCCCTCAGTGTCGTGCCTGTCCTGGCGGGACCATACGGCATGTATTGCGGCGGCAATCAGATCATCCAGTATTCTGAGCCAATTCGTGGCACAGGCGTAGTCGGAACCGTTTTCGATCCTGGCGGTGGTACGATTCCGCGAGCGCGAATTCAACTTCAGTTCCAGGGGTCTGAGTCGATCCTTGTTGACAGAGAAGCTAACGAGAAAGGCAAGTTTCGTCTGCCTCAGTTAGGTCCCGGTGCGTACTGGCTGGGTGTATCGGCAAGAGGCTTCAATCTTCATGTGTGGGATTTGAGGATAGAGCGATTCGGGGGAATCCGAATACTAAATCCACATCTATCGCTCGGCGTATAGAGCCCGACGTCCACCGCTTTTTCATTAATTTTGGGTCCCCGCGCAAAAGAACAGACATCGCGAACCCGCTTCTTCACCATCTGCCGGGCGAATTCCATCGACCGCGGTGGCGCACCGCGCATCATGGATCGCCGCAAAGTTTCCCGCCGTCGCCGCTTCCCCGGCTTTAGTGAAGTGCCCGGTCTGTAAACTCAATATCAACGTACGGAATATCTGTCTTCGGAAAATCAAACCCCTTCGCAAGAACAGGTTCGCCGGTAGCCTTCGCAAGGCCATACACGCAGCAATCTCCCATGTTCAACTGGGCAGGGTGTCGCCCCTTTCCGTAGGTCTGCCATGCGCGTACCGCGGCTTGCGCCTGCCGTGAGTCGAAGGGTACGATCTCAGTCTGTGCATCGAACAGGAACAATTCCAGATTGGCCTTCGCCGCAGGACCAAAGCGGCCCTCCAGCACCATTCCTGCTTCCAGTACAGTAACCGCCGACACGAGGCGCCTCGCATCCCGCGCCAACGCCGCGAGCATGGACATGCGCTCGGGTTCGGCTTGCAGAATTGCCACGAGTGCCGATGTGTCGATTACCATTCTGAGTGGCTACCGCGGAACTCCGAATTCGTCATACCCGATGAGTTCATCGTCGGAACGTGAGTCGATGACCGGGAGTGCGGCGCATCGGTTGGAAATCTCCAGAAGTTTCTCAATAAACAATGGATCCGGTCGCATCCTCTGCTCGCGCGCCAGACGTTCGCGGAGCGCGTGCCGAACAGCATCTGTCAACGTTTCCCCTGTCAAATCAGCGACTTGGCGGGCCAATTTATAGACTTCAGCGTCCTTGATATTGAGCGGCTTGGAGGACTCCAGCATTCCTCCATATTGTACTCCATTCCTCCATAACCTATTTCTTCAACAGACCGACCACACCCCAATCCGACAACGGCGTAACCCGTCCTTCGCCATGAGAAGCCCCCAGTTCATGCACGGAAAACTGAACATCCGTGCCGTTCACCGTCGCAACAATATACCCGAAAAACCAGCCATCCTCGTACTTCCCGGAAGCCCTCAAATGTCCGCCCGCGCTCGGCGCTGAAATATATTCCACGCCTTCCAAACTCAGGTGCATCATCTCGTGCACGTGTCCGGCGACCACATATTCCACCCCGTACTTCGCCGCCAGCTGCGCCAGCGGGAAGTCGGGATTCTTCACCACCACATTCAAAATCCATGAAGGCCGGTGCGACACGATAAACTTCACCGGCTGCTTCTGATGCGCCTTCAGATCTTCTTCGAGAAACGCAAGCTCACCAGGCGCCAGCGCATCGCCCAGGCTGTTATCCAGCATCGTGAAATGCACCGGACCCTGATCGAAGCTGTAGTGCAGCGGACGCCCCGCATGCTTCACATAGAGCGTCGCGGAAGCCTCATTCCAGATATCGTGATTCCCCGCTGAAGGAAAGTAGGGAATCTTTCGGAAGGGTTCCAGAATGCGGCCAAGATCCAGCCATTCCGTCTCAGCAGTCGCGTCGGATCCGCCCTGAATCGAATCTCCCACCCCCACCACAAATGCCGGCTTCTCCGCCGCAATCGCCTTCCAGACCGCTTCATACTTCCCGGCGACAACCTCGCCCATGCGATCGCCCAAAATCACAAACCGCAGCGGCGCAGCCGGACTCTGCCCCAAAAGAAATACGGCGGTCCCGGCCAAAGCCAGAACCGCCGCAATCCAACCTGCGCTCTTCTTAATTACGCGACTCAATGATGAACGTCGGAGCGATACCGGAAGCATGTGAATACCCCACGCCCGAAGACGAAACATAGCTGGGGCAGCCCGACACCTTACCGAGGAACGCCTGCGGCTGCACATCCACCTGCATCTCTTTGAATTCGAGATGCCCGTAAGTCAGCATCGGGAACACGCTGTGCACCGGCTTCACACTCTCCTGCACCACATACGGAGAACGCTGCGCCTCGCGCATCGCGCGCGCCCACGCCCCGTCGTCATGCTCGTAGCCGATATAGCTGTGCAGATCCGAATAATCGTCATTCGGCCGCAGCACCAGCGACTCACGATTGTCGCGAATGAAGTCGATCAGATCGACCTGCTTATCGCGCCACATCGTCTTGCCAGCCTTCACCACACGGGTGAACGGCACATGCTCTTTAATCGCCTTGCGTTCGTTGATCGGGAACTTCGCCGTCAAAGCATCATCCGTCAGAAGAGCAAACATGGCCTTCTTGTGCGAAAGCTCGGAACGGAAGCTGTTCACGATGCAAACCTTGCGATCGCGATACGCATGCACCAGCGGATGATCCAGCGTGAACCGCATCAGGAATTCCTGCACACTCACACGCCGATAGATGAGATCGATATCCATCCCGCCGCCGCGCAGCACACCGTTGCGATATTCCAGCTGATCCGGCGATACCAGCACAGCCTGATAACCTTCGCTGCGGAAGTAATCGCGGAACATCTCGTATTCGCTGCCGCTGTTGACCGCGCGGAATTCGAGAATCGCGATATTCGGTTTCTTCGGCGCGCCCTTGGCGAACATCTTGTACGCCTTCAGCAGCGCCTGCAGGAACGGCTTCTTTCCGCCGAGCCGCGTGAGGTTATAACGCCGCCGGAATTCCTTCACCGGAGGGGCGTCTAAGAAGACATCAGACAGGCCTTCGGCGTACGCGCCGCCCGTCAAAGCGTCCGCGCTATATTGACGGACATGCAGCGATCCGTTGTTGATCTGAAGATCGAGCTGCGCCGAAACTTCCGGCATCGCATAGCCGGGGTCGATGGCCGCGAGCATCTTCTCAGCGGGAAGAAGCTGCATGGTAGAAAGAAGTTGTGGAGAGGCCAGCGCAAGCTGGAGCATTCGATCCACAGCAGAGATCAGCGCTTCGCCGGTTTTGACCAGATTGTCGTACTGCTTCTGGGTTACGAAATTCGGCCGCAGGAATGGACAGAGAAGGCGGCCGCCAGCCGATAGCTGACGGGCTTCCATCTGCTCCTGTAAGTTTTTCACCCACCGCAAATCGCGGTAGGGTTCGGATTCGAGAATCCGGTGATACCGGGCGATGGCTTCATCAAGTTGCGTCATCGTGGCGCTCTTTCGTGTGGCCGCTTGTAGCGCGACCTTATTATTCCGTTTCTGGAAGTAAGTATGGCACAAACAAAGCCATTTTGCATGGCTTAAACGCCCAAAAATCGCCGTATCTTACTGAAAATAAGACTACATATTGATCTTTGGAAAGGGCAGCCTTTGTGTCTGTTCCGCTACACTCCGCCTACCAGAAGAGATGCCAGCGATGGTGTTTTGGTTTCGCCACCGGCGTTTCGACCGGTTTCGGTACCCGGCGAGTACGCGCTACCTGTCGCCGCTTTGGCGTGGCCTTAACCGGTTTCACGACTGGCTGCGGGACCACTGAGGCTTCCACAACTTGCGGTTCGCGGCGTGCCTGCACGATGAATCGCTTCGGCGCCGAGCCCACGTAGTAGAACGGGAAACACGTTACCAGAGTTAATTCCTCGTCCCGGCCGGATTTCAGAACTTCCACGTTCTCTGGCGAGACGATCTTCGTCGAAATCACACGATACCGGTATTCGCCACTCGGTGTCGTTACCCGAATCAGATCTTTTGTTCTGATATTTCGCAGCGGACGGAAGAACGTATCGCGATGCGCGGCGATCGCGGTGTTCCCGCGCTGACCCGGAAAAACGGTACCGCTCACGTGTCCCGCAGCATGCTGAAGCTCGGCATCACCCGCGCCTTCCACTACGGCTACTGAGACATTCAGGCGATCGACATCAACACGTCCGATCACATCGCCAGCCTGAATGACGTGCTTCGGCGGCGCTTCGTTCTTGCCGGAAAGACCGGCTTTCGCCTGCCGCTGAAAATTCCAACTGCTCCACGCATCGAACGCGCAGTAGCCCAGCAGCACGAACGCAAACGCGAACAAGCCGTACTGGACCCACCGCAGCGCGTGTTTCATTTCGCCGCCTCGTAACCGGACCGAGTTCGCACGACAAGATCTTTGCCCGGTGCTTTAGCCGCAACGCGAACCGAACGATGTCCACCTGATTTCGTGTTCGTCGAAATATACCCGAGCGTGTACTGATGCCGAATATCGCGCGCGATCTCGCCGCAGATATCCACGGCATCGTTATACTGCGCCGGAAAGAACGCTTCCCCGCCGGTCAGCTTCGCCAGCTTTTTCAAAACGCCCGGATTCTGGTCCGGATCCGTGGGATCAAAAATCCCGATGGTATAGACGATCGCGTTGGAGTCCGCTGCCTTCTTCAGGATGTCGTCCATCTTGTGAGTGCTTGCGTTGTCGCCGCCATCGCTGATCACCACCAGCACCTTCTTATCGGCAGTGCCGGTGCGAACCCGGTCGATCGCAATATCAATCGCATCGTAGAGAGCTGTCTGGCCCGCGACCGGCGCGTTCGCGATCGCTGTCCTCATTTCGTCTGACGAATGGGTAAACGTGACGCCATCCGGCAACCCGAGGTTCACACGCTCATTGAAGTTCACCACAAACATCTCGTCCTGCGGGTTGCTGAGCTTCGCAAAATTTACCGCTGCCGCCACTACGTTTCCGATCTTCCGGGTCATACTGCCGCTGTGATCCACTACAACGCCGACAGTGACCGGAATATCTTCATGCCGGAAGAGCCGGACGGATTGCTTCGCGCCATCCTCAGAAACCTGAAAATTTTCTTTCGTCAGATCGGTAGCGAAGCTGCCGTTGCGGTCGCGAACAGTAACAGGCAGAACCACAAGATTGAGGTCGACGGAAATCTGCGCGGAGGATTTGGGATCGGTCCACGCAGGAGGGAGATCCTGCCCCCAACCGGTGACAGCGGCTATCGCAATGAGTAGTGCGAGGCGCATATATCTGAGACGCGCGAAGGCGCCGCCAGTAGTACCAGCGGCGCCCACGGCCTTCTTTCTTCTCTTAGGAATTCTGACGGATTACACGAACGCCGAATGCTCCACCCAGCGCAAGCAGTCCGCCCAGCATCAGCATGCCAGTGTTACCTGCGGTGTGAGGAAGTTCAGTTGGTTCCGCAGAGGGTTCCGGCGTGGCCGGCTGCACCGCAGGCATCGCCGGGGGTTCTGTGTTCTGTGCAACCTGCACGGGCTCCGGCGTCGGCTCCGGCGCGGTTACCGCTTCGGAATACGCAAGGTCATCGCCCTTGTCGTTGTAAGCGCTGACGGTCTGGTTGTTGTACCGATCGGTGTCGGCGGGCGTGAGCTCGGCGATGTTATCTACTTCGGCAGAATTCTCGTCGTCCGAATAGAGAACGTCAGTCTTGCTGGCCATCGCCATGTCTCTCGCCTTGCTCTTCCGGTAGACGAATTCATCGCCGATCAAAGCGCCCGGATAGAACCACGCACGCAGTGCCGGCGGCTGACCGGCGGGGCGTTCGCGGAATGTAATCACGGTATCGCCGGTTGGCTTCATACGAACATTTGGAATCGCCAGAATGGTCGCGTAAGTTTTCGACTGATCTTCACTCTGAATCTGAACGATGTGCCGATTCGTGGATGAGTTCAGCAGTCTGAACGTGTAGGTGCCGGCGGGAAGCGTATCCATCCCTTTCACATGTGTGCCGGGAATTTCAACCGGCCCGCTGAATGTCACCTTGGTTTTCTTGTCCCAACCAGCAAGAGACTGGGCGGATGCGCCCGGTACAAAAGTCATTGCTGTTGCTGCAACGCAAAACATTGCGGAAGCTGTTCTGAATAGTTTCATGGCAGTTGTCCTTTCTATAGATCCCGTTACTTTTCCGTTCGAAGACGTCCTTCCCGTCATTCGATCGGAAGGTCCCCCTTCTCGCTTTGCTATAAGGCAATTACTTTGCCGTTCAGCGCTTGTCCGGACCATCCGGCTGATCGAAATATTCGGGAGGAACATCGTCTTCCGGAAATTGCTTCGTCCGAACCTCTGCTACATCAGGCTCAGGAGCGTTTTCTACCCCTCGAACGGCTTCGGCCTCAAAGTACTGGCCTTCTTCGAGTAATTCAGCCACGCTCTCCGAGTCGCCTTCGGCAACGTCCTGTATCCCCTGCATATCGCCGGATTGCCCTGCGCTTTCCGGCCCTGTTTGCTTCTTGCGGTCCCTCACCGGCGTGTGAGTTTTAATGAGTTCGCTGGATTGCTTCTTCATACCGGGAATGAAAGCACTTCGTCTGCCACCAATAAGTACTTATGTCCACAGACAAAAGGGGCGTTAACTGACGTATGATGAGGGCAGACATGCTGCCTCCTGCGCGGTTGGCCGTCCTGCTGCTCTTGTGGTCCCCGGCTTTATCCGCTTATTCGGTTCTTTCTCACGAAGCAGTTGTCGATTCCCTCTGGAATGACCCGATTCAGAAAATGCTGCTGCGGCGGTTTCCCAATTCCACACAGGAAGAACTTCAGGAAGCTCACGGCTATGCCTACGGCGGGTGCATCATTCAGGACATGGGTTACTACCCATTCAGTAGCAAGCTGTTCAGCGATCTGACCCATTACGTCCGCAGTGGCGATTTCGTGAAAGCTCTGCTGAAGGACTCGCAGAATCTGAATGAATATGCATTCGCTATCGGAGCCCTCGCGCACTACGCGGCAGACACCAATGGACACGGCGTCGCTGTGAACGTCGCAGTACCAATGCTCTATCCGCGAATGCGTAAGCGCTTCGGTGCGATCGTCACTTACTGGGACAACCCGTTGTCCCACATCCGCACGGAGTTCAGCTTCGATGTCCTCCAGGTGGCGAGAGGCCGCTACGCCTCCGATGATTACCGCCACTTCATCGGATTTCGCGTTGCGCTGCCTGTTCTGGAACGGGCCCTTATCGATACGTATGGTCTGGAGCTCAAAGATCTCTTCGGCAATCTGGATCTGGCGATCGGCACCTTCCGCTATACAACGAGCTCCGTCATTCCGCAGATGACAAACCTCGCGTGGGAAATCCGCGACAAAGAGATCACGAAAGAAACCCCTGGCATGACCAGGAACAGATTTCTGTTCAACCTGTCGCGCGCGAGCTACGAGAAAGACTGGGGCAACACCTACCGGAGACCTAACTTCCTCCAGCGGTTCATCGCGTTTCTGATTCGAATATTGCCGAAGATCGGCCCTCTGCGAAGCCTCCAGTTCAAAGTGCCCAGCCCCGAAGTGGAAGCTCTTTTCATGAAGAGTTTCAATGCGACGGTGGACGCGTACCGCATCGAACTCAACGCGGAGAGCAATAGAAATCTCGATCTTCCGAATGAAAACTTCGACACCGGGCTGCTGACGGAAGCGGGGAAATATCTGGGCGCCGACCTCGCCTACGATGACCTGCTGCACAAGCTCACCCACAGGAAATTCGCGAACATGACCCCGGAACTCCGGTCTGACATTCTGAAGTATTACGACGCCCGCAAACCACCAACAGACAAGAAGGCGCTAAAGAGCTGGCAGGAAGTAACCGAAGATCTGGATCAGCTCCGGCAATACGCAATGCCGGCCGTAGCGGCGCGATGATAAAGCTCGCGCGCGCCCTTGGACTGTTCGCCGGCCACGCGGCGCTCACATTACGGCGTATCGGCCATGATCAAAAGCGCATCTGGACTTATCCCCATCGAGTGGGATCCCATGCGACACTTCCGCTGGCCTTAGGCACAGTCGGAGCAACGGCGCTGCTCATCGCGCTGGATCCGCACACGACGCCGCACTGGCAGCATCCCGGGTTTCAGGAGCACCCACTCATCCGGAGACTCAATCGCCTGCTCAGCGGAAAAAACATGGCGATTGTCATTAACGCAGCGCCAGCAGCCTTGTTTTTCGGGGGACTTTTTCAGGGGAATCAATATCTGCGCGAGACAGGTTTACTCGCAGGAGAAGCAGCAGCCAGCGCTGAAATTTTGGCAACAACGATGAAGCATATCGATCGCCGGCGTCGGCCCATTGACATCGAACTCAAAGGAGACTACTGCCGAACGTGGTTTCAGACCGAAAGACGAGATCCCGGAGGAACAGGCTGCTTCCCTTCCGGTCACACAGCCTCTTCTTTCGCCGTCGCCACCATCATCGCCGAACGTTACCCCAAATATCGTTGGCTGGCATTCGGCTCGGCGGGAACCATCGCTGGCTCCCGCCTGCATTCCCGAGCGCACTTTCCTTCAGATGTATTCTTCGGGGCCGCGCTCGGGTTTTCCATTAGCCACTATGTCGTGATGCGCCGGCCACTCGTCAGAACGAGTGAAGACCGCCCAGCATCCAGACCAGCAGCACAATCAGAAGAATAGTTCCGAGGCCAACACCGGCGCCTCCGCCATAACCCCAGCGGCCATAACCGTAGTAACCCCCGCCACCACCCAGCAAGAGCAACAGCAAAATGATCAGTATCAGCATGGTTTTTCCCTTTCAGCGAATCTACTTTTTCCCTGTCGCAACCAGCGCAATTCCGCCTACCAGCAGAACGGCGCCTGCAATGGGCGAAAGCGGCACGTTGTGTCTCTTCTCGACTGAAGCCTCAATCGGCCCGACGTCGAGTACTTTGTCTTTCGTGGTGTAGCCAATGCCACCCCAGATCAAGGCAATTGCTCCCAACACGATCAGAACCAGGCCAGCTATTTTCATCTGGTCACCTCTCCTGAACGAGTCTTATGCAATCCTGCGCCCAATTGTGGGATCAATGGACTTGATGCGAAATTGCGCGAGCACGAAGTTCCTTCACCGCGCGAAACCAGTCGTCGTCGGCAGATCCGGGGCTGCCGCCACGCGCTTCCCAGAATTCGTATGCCAGTGCCGCAATATCGTCGTGACCGAAAGTGGTGGCATTATGCTCCGCCTCGTCCGGGCGGTACTCATGCTCTCTTCGTGACAGTTCCGATGGAGTCAGATGATCCTGCTTTCCGCGCGTCTGCTCCGCCACGCGGTGCGCATGAGCGGCCCCATCCTGCAGTTCTGCCGCGCGTTGATGATTTTCGTAGTGCGATCCGTTGTTACGGCGAGTCGACATCGTAAAGTTCTCCTTATTACTGAGCCAACCCCTTTCCAGCAGCAACACGGAGACCAAATAAAGACCGCACCCACGTGATGTTGTACGGCGGGAATTGCGCCGGCCAGAAGGCCGGCGGCAGAGCCGAAGCTCCGTCGTACAACTCTGCAGGCACCGCGCAGTCGAGGGACTTCTGCCACTGGCTGCTAGAATTGAAGTTGGCGTCCGATTCGGTTGACCTCCGTCCGGCGTTACTCGAAATATTGCCATGACGCAGCCCAGGCTGGACGTAGTCGCGATATACCCAGGCTCGTTCGACCCCATTACCAGCGGACATCTCGACATCATCGAGCGCGGCTCGAAAATGTTTGGCCGCGTGATCGTCGCCATCCTCCAGAACGAGGCCAAGCAGCCCCTGTTCAGCGTCGCAGAACGGATGGAAATGCTTCGTGAATGCCTCACAGGAATACCAGGTGTCGAAGTCGACACCTTTCAGGGCCTGCTGGCGGATTACGCGCTCGCCCAGAAAGCCAGCGTCATCCTGCGCGGCATCCGCGCCATCTCGGACTACGAATACGAATTACAGATGGCCCACATGAACCGGCGATTGCAGCCCGGCCTCGAAACCATCTTTCTCCCGGCCACCGAGACCTTCTCCTTTATCAGTTCCAGAATGGTGAAGGAAGTGATCTCTCTGGGCGGCAACATCTCAGGACTCGTTCCGGCGCCGGTCGAAGACCATCTGCGCCGCCGCATTTCAAAATACAAACGGACATCCAGCGCATAACGTTCTATTAAGGCACTTACATGACACCAACACCCAGCAAACCAGCTATCGCCGATCGCATCTCGCTGATCAGCGTCTCCTCGACCATGAAGGTGATGGCCGACGCGGATAAGCTCCGCCGCGAAGGAATCGACGTGGTCGATTTCAGCGCCGGTGAGCCCGACTTCGTCACGCCGAAGAACATCTGCGACGCGGCAAAGGCCGCCCTTGATGCAGGCTTCACGAAGTACACGCCCGCGGGTGGCACGGCCGAAATGAAGAACGCCATCGTTGCGCGCCACAAGGCAGAGTTCGGCACCGACTACAAAGCCTCCGAGTGCATCGCGACCATCGGCGGCAAGCACGTGCTCTTCAACTACACGCAGGCGCTGGTGAATCCGGGCGACGAAGTCATCATCCCGGTTCCCTACTGGGTCACCTACAAGGACATCGTGAACTACGCCGGCGGCAAGTGCGTGTTCGTCGAAACCGATGAGCAGGAAGGCTTCCGCCTCACCGCCGAAATGGTGGAGAAGCACATCACGCCGAAAACGAAGATCGTCATCATCAACTCGCCCAGCAATCCGTCGGGCGCAGTGCTCTCGAACGAAGAATTCGACAAAATCTATCACCTGACGGCGAAGAAGAACATCTACCTGATCACGGACGAGTGCTACTCGCACTTCCTCTATGACGCGAAGCCGTACTCTGTTGCGTCGATCCCGAATTCGAAGCCGACCGTTCTCGTCGCCGGCACGGTTTCGAAGACCTACGCAATGACCGGATGGCGTCTGGGCTACGGCCTCGCGCCCGAACCGATCATCGGCGCCATGATGAAGCTCCAGAGCCACTCGACCTCCAACCCGACGTCGATCGCTCAGAAAGCCGCCATCGAAGCCCTCAACGGCTCGCAGGATTCCGTGCCGCAGATGCTCGCCGAATACCGCAAGCGCCGCGACTTCGTCATCCCGCGTCTCCGCCAGATTCCCGGCATTACGTGCTCCAATCCGGCTGGCGCGTTCTATGCGTATCCGAATCTCCGCGGCGCACTTGACAAGGCCGGCATCAAGACCCCGCTCGATTTCGCGAACCGCCTGCTCGCGGAAGCGAACGTTGCTGTCGTTCCCGGCGAAGCCTTCGGTACTGACCACCACGTCCGCATCTCCTATGCCACGTCGATGAAGGAGCTGGAGCGCGGCCTCGACCGTATCCACAAGTTCATCGAGAGCCTGGGATAACCAAAGCATGCCACTCCGGAAGCTGACACCGGAGGTTCAGGAAAAGGTCTGGGGCACTCCTCTAACGGAGCCCTGGGCTGCAAATCCACAGGGGCTGAGAATCGGAGAGATCTGCTTCTCGGCCCCGGATTCTTTTCCGATCCTGGTGAAATTTCTTTTTACGTCTGACCGGATGTCCATTCAGGTACATCCGCCGGATGCCTACGCGCAAAAGCACGGCGGCGCACGGGGCAAGACCGAGATGTGGCACGTTCTTCGCGCCGAATCCGGAGCCACAGTCGCCGTGGGCCTCCGCGAAACGGCCAGCGCTGAGCGGGTGCGGGAAGCTGCGGAAAACGGCGAAATCGTCGGGCTTCTGAACTGGGAAACAGCGCGCACCGGTGACACATTCTTCATTCCCGCAGGTACGATCCACGCAATCGGCGGTGGGCTGGTGCTTTGCGAGATCCAGCAGCTTTCCGATCTGACCTACCGGCTGTATGACTATCAGCGCACTCCGGCGCGCCCCTTACATCTCGATGACGCGCTCGCCGTTTCATCGCTCGATCCATGTGACTGCCGGCGTTCCGGCGATGTCGTGGAATGCGAGTACTTTCGCTCCGAAAAAATCAGCGTTGAGGGCAAGCAGGATGTTCCGGCCGCCAGCCACCCGGTGATATATGTCGCCGTGGCAGGCGAAGGCCAGATCAACGGCAAGCCGTTTCACGCCGGGGAAGCCTGGCTTGCTGATGCCGGGATGCCGCCTTTCGCCATTGAATCGCCGGACGCACTCTTTGTTCTGGTCAGGCAACCGTAAAGCTACCCACGCCGACCAGCACGACCCGTACCAAACGATACTCCTGTATACACATTGGGTCGCCCGGACACACTATTGGTCACCGGGGGCCACACGCCCCCAATTCTCTGTAAAATTCCCGTATCAAATCAACACTTTAGGTATGGCGCGGATGGTGGGGGACTTGCTACTATAGTTGGCGAATCGTTTGAAGTACTCCAACCTGCCCTCTGCTGCAATACGTGGGCGATTGGGGTGACGGACCCGGGTCATCTGCCTTCGGGGGTGGATGGCTGGCAGCACAAAAGGCTCGTTATCCCCCGCTTGGCGGTTGCAGCAGGAGGGGTTTTTTCTCCCTCCTGCCACGATTCAACATCCTTCTTTAGTTCTTCGCGTCCCAGTCAATCGGCTCCACTTTCGGAATCACGAAAATGTAACCGATGAAACCAACCAGCAACATAACTGTCGCCGCAAGGAATGCAGCGTAGAAGTTGCCGCCCGATGATTTCACTACCCATCCTGTAAACGCGGGCGCGATGATACCGGGGATATTTCCCGCCAGATTCTGCATCCCTGTCCATCTGCCGGACGCAAGCGGACCCGCCATTCGTTGCGTCGTGGCCCAGACGTTCGACGACTCGATTCCAATCGCCATGCTCGCGACACAGATCAGGGTCAGCGACAGAGTGGCATCTTCCACCATCGCGGCGGGCAGCATAATGGTTGCGCCGATGAGCCCTGTCGCCAGAAAGCCCTTGCGCACTTTGCTGGGGTTCCAGCCTTTCGCGATCAGGCGATCGGAAAGCAAACCAGCGAAGAGCGTGGAGAACCCCGTGACCCAAAGCGGCAGCGAACCGAAGATCGAAACGTCAGCCTGGGTATAGCCACGCGCGAGGCGAAAATATCCGGGGATCCAGGTGAGCAGGAAGTACCAGGCATAGTTGCCTCCGAACAACCCCATGAACGTACCCCACGCCGCCCGCTTACGGCAAATTTCAAGCATGGTCGGCACTCGGCCCGTGGTCTGCGGCAGAAGGTTCTGATCCTGCGGCACCATCTTGAACCACGGAATCATCCAGAGAAAACTCAGCGCGCCCATCGCGTAGAAAAATGTTCGCCACCCGAATTTCTGCATCAGCAGACCGCCGACTAGAAGGCTGAGCGCGGGGCCCATCTTGCTGCCCGCATCGATCGCCGCGTTGGCAAAACCCCGCTGATGTTCGTGATAATTGCTCGCCAGAATCTTGGAGTACGCGGGATAAGCCACGCTCTCACCCGCACCGAGAATCACGCGCAGGGCGATGAGCATCGCAAAACCGGATGCCGCGCCGGTCAACAGAATCGCCAACGTCCAAACCATGAATCCAACAGCAAGCACGCGATTGACATTGAACCGATCCACCAGCCATCCGGCTACAAGCATCAGCCCCGCATATCCCGCGAAGAACGCTGAGTAGACAATTCCACGATCTGCCGGATCCAGGCCGAAATCAGCCTCCAGATACTTATCCGCCGCGGACATGCTGCCGCGGTCAATGTAGTTAATCGTGATCGAAAGCACCAGCAGAATCAGCAGAATCCACTGCGGCCGCGTGAGCGGAATTTTCATTGACTTGTTCGAGGGTGACAGGGTCGGAGACATAGGAAATGATTAAGAAGCCTCAATGAGCTTATCGCACCGTTAATATGGTTTTGCTTTGATCATGAAATCCAACGCGGCGCGATGGGCCGTGGTTTCCGTTTTCGCGCTCGCGTCAACGTGGAATTATCTGGACCGGCTGGTACTTTCGGCGGCGGGTCCGCGCGTCATGTCCGAATTCCATCTCACCAACCAGGAATTCGGATGGCTGATTTCCGCGTGGTCAATCGCTTACGCCGCCGCGTCGCCGGTCACCGGATGGCTGCTCGACTGGCTCGGCCTCGAAGTCGCCATGGTCTGGGCGGTAGCCATGTGGTCCCTGTCGTCGATTCTCGGTGGACTCAGCAGAAGCTTTGGACAACTACTCGGCGTCCGCCTCATGCTTGGTGGGTTCGAGTCCGTCGGAGTGCCCGCAGCCGGCAAACTGAACGCGGAATATCTCGAACCCAGGAACAGAGCTGTTGGCGCAGCGATGACCCAGGTCGGCCTCAGCATTGCGGGCGTTGCTTCGCCGCTATTGGTGGCCGCGATGCCCGGATGGCGCGAAGCGTTTTTCATTTGTGCCGCACTGGGACTTCTCTGGATCCCCGTATTCATCTGGATCCGGCGGTCCGTGGAGCCCTACGCCGCCGCGCCACCGCAACACGACACGCAGGGCTTTGCGCTGCTGCGCGATCCACGCCTGCGGAGGCTGATGCTGGCGAATGCCTTGTGGATGAGCATCTATTCGTTGTGGTCCAACTGGACAACCAATTACCTGACCCACACCTTTGGACTGACCGTAAAGTCTGTAGCGGTATTCGCCTGGTTTCCGCCCGTTGCAGCAACGCTCGGAGCATTCGTGGGTGGATGGCTGTCGCGCCGGAAAATAGTGCGCGGCGTTTCCACCGTCAGCGCACGCCTCGCAGCGGCGCTCATCAGCGCCATCGGATGCCTGGTGACGTTCATCGTTCCGGTCTGTCCAACGCCGCTGACCGCAATGCTCGCAGTCTCGGCCAGCTATTTTTGGGCGACATCCGGCAGCGTCAATCTCTATACCGTCCCCGTGGATATCTGGGGCCCGGAACGCGCTGGCGCCGCAGTCTCCGCCCTGGTATTTTCCTATGGAGTGCTGCAAACGGTGATCTCGCCGATTATCGGCGCGATCGTGGACCACTCCGGCTACGCCCCGACATGTTGGCTCTTCGCCCCGATGCCCCTGATCGCCTGGGCTCTTCTCCGCCGCCTCTAGCGAATGTGGCGCACGCCTTCAGCGTGTGTGTCGCGACTCATGGCGACATCTGACGATTCCTTCAGCATCGCGCCCCGAAGCAACGCATTGAGCCGTGTCTGATAGCCCTTGCCCTTTTTCTGCAGCCACGCAATCACATCCGCATCCAGCCGTACCGTCAGTTGTTTCTTGACAGGTCGATAGAAAGGGTTTCGGACCGCGTTGGCCCAGAACTTCTCCGTGAGCTCCGGAATATCTGAGAGATCAATTGACTCGTCAGGCATAGCCGCCAACGTTTCGAGTTGACGGCGCTGAGTCGCCGTCAGCGGACGGCTACCACTCACCCGTTTCAAGTTCTGCTTCATACCTTCTTTCCTCCCGCCGCGTCGCTCGCCGCGCGGAGATAATCCGAATGGTTTCGTCACCTCTACTGTCGCGCACGGTGTATGCGACAAGTAGAAGCCTCACACCATTCACAAGGCCAATTGTCTGCCAGCGGTACTCACCGCCTTCGATGCGATCCTGATCCGTTATGGCAGCAGGATCATCGAACACGTGTAGAGCTGTTTCAAAATCGACACCGTGCTTCCGCACGTTGGCACGCTCTTTCACGGGGTCCCATTCATAGAGGGCCACCGACTCAATTATATACCAACAAAATTGTAGTTACAATCTCGTACCGTCTTGTAGTTACAATCTCGTACCGTCGAGGTATTTTTGGTTCGAGCATCAACACTTTCACCCCCTCGTTCGTTTTAGCTTCCAGACGCATGTTCGAAGCCGCTCTCATGCTGGAAGCGCCGCGCGAAGTGACCAATTCCTTCGACAAGATTGTTCGCGAACGCGAAGCCTGCGTCCTCCGTGCCGCCTACCGCATCCTGGGCAACTGGGCTGATGCCGAAGACGTCGCCCAGGAGGTCTTCCTCCGCCTGCATCGCCAGGGGCTCGACTTCCCCAACGAAGCCGCTTTCGGCGCCTGGATCTACCGCGTCACGGTCAACCTGTGCCTGGATCGCGCCCGTCTGCGTTCGTCCCGGCCATCGGTCGAAATGCCCGACCTGCCGTCCCGCGATATCTCCGCCGAACACTCGGCAATACGCGATCAGCAGAAACAACTCCTCATGGGTGCACTCGAAACACTACCGCCGCGTGAGCGCGCGGCTGTCGTCCTGCGCGAGATTGAAGGCCTGACCACGGGAGAAGTCGCCGCAGTGATGGGTTCCGCGGAAGCAACCGTACGAAGCCAGGTGGCGAGAGCTATGATCCGGCTCCGTGAAATTCTGAGCAAGGAGGCGCGATGACAGAAGATCAGCTTCGCGAATTGTTTCGCGACATGCGCGACGAACCCGTCCCTGCCGATTCGAAGGCCCGCGTCCGGATGGCTGTCGCCGAACGAACTCAAAGCTGGCGTGAGCGATTACGCCGGAACTGGAAACTTCTCGGAGTGGTGCTGGTCCCGGCCTGTTTGCTGCTTCTCGTATCCCTGCCTCAGGAGAAGAGAGCGCCGCAGCTCACGGCCCTCCAGCCCTTAGTCGCGAAGGCACCCGCTGAACCTGTCGTGCAGGAAAATCCGGAACCCGCACCCCGAATCGTCCCCACGCACCAACGGATAGCGAAAGTGCGTCGCGCGGCAACCAGAAGCGTCGCAGCAGTAATTCGAATTGAGACCGACGATCCGAACATCGTGATCATGCTGGTCGGCAATTAACAGAATTTAAGAAGGAGAAAGAGATGCGTTCCATCAGACTTATCGCCGGAATTCTGACAATCGCGAGCCTTGCCCACGCGCAGGATACCCGGGAAAGGCCTCCGGTCAGTCAGGAACCTGCGGTAGCCGAAGTGATTCGTGTCAAAACCCTCACGGGCGACGCATTCAATCGTCTGGGAAATCTGCTGAGCGTCTTCAACTACCGCATAGGGATGGATGAAAAGCTGCGTGCAATTGTTGTCTACGCACCCAAGGATGTGGTGGCCGAGATGAAACGGATAGTTGAGGAACTCGACCGGCCTGGAAGCGACGTCGCGCTCGGACGAAATATCGAAATGACGCTCACTCTTCTTCTGTGCTCGACGAAGGCGCCCGCAGCTCCGAATGCCTTACCGGACGACATAGAGCCGGTAGCAAAGCAGCTTCGTGCCGCCACGCAATACAAAGACGTACAGCTATGGGACGTCATACCAATCCGCGTTCAGGAAGGAAAGGAATCTACGTCGGAGCTGCAACTTCCTGGAGTTGAAAATCATCCGGCTCTGGGCAGCATGAAGATCCTGCCTGAGTCGGCCACGCGCAAGGGCGCTGGCTGGTCTGTCCGCTTCAACTGGCTCAACTTTAGTTTCAAAATGCCGTTAGTGACAGGAACAACCACCGGTCAGGATGGCAAGACCAACCTTCAGTTCAGCTATCAGGAAGCCTCACTAAAAACATCGGGAGATTTCGTGGAAGGCCAGAAAACCGTGCTCGGAAAGGTCTCCGGAATGAATTCCGACACCGCCATCTTCGTCGTTATCTCCCTCAAAGTCCTCGAATAACCCCACCCGAGCCGTTCGGCCTCCCGCATCCTGATAAAATCGTACTTTCCCTTCAGGAGGCCGAATGGCAGAAATCTCGCGGCGCAAGTCGGTCGCGGTCAGTGTTGGCGGTATCAAAGTCGGCGGTACAAACCCCATCGTCGTGCAGTCCATGACGAACACGGACACCGCTGACGTCACCTCCACCGTCAATCAGGCAATGGCTCTGGCGCGCGCCGGATCCGAGCTCGTCCGCGTCACCGTCAACACCGAAGCCGCAGCCGCCGCTGTCCCGAAGATCGTCGAAACCCTTGACATGTTCGGCGTCCGCGTTCCGATCATCGGCGACTTCCACTACAACGGCCATCTCCTGCTCAAGAAGTATCCGGAGTGCGCCCGCGCGCTCGCGAAATACCGCATCAATCCCGGTAACGTCAACATCGGCAAGAAGCACGACGACAATTTCCGTACCATGATCGAAACTGCCATCGAATATGGCAAACCGGTGCGCATCGGTGTCAACTGGGGTTCGCTCGACGGAGCGCTTCTCACCCGCATGATGGATGAGAACAACAAGCTCGCCGAACCCAAAGATGCGCGCGAAGTCACCCTCGAAGCCATCGTGGTCAGCGCGCTGCAATCCGCCGAAGCCGCGGAGCGTTACGGACTCCCGAAAGAACGCATCATCCTCAGCGCCAAAGTCAGCACCGTGCAGGATCTGGTGGACGTCTACCGCTCCATGGCCGCACGCAGCGACTACGCGCTTCACCTCGGCCTGACCGAAGCTGGCCTGGGAGCCAAAGGCATCGTGGCTACGACAGCCGCACTCTCCATCCTCCTCCAGGAAGGCATCGGCGACACGATCCGCGCGTCCCTCACGCCCCTGCCCGATGGCGACCGCACTGAAGAAGTCATCGTCAGCCAGCAGATTCTGCAATCGCTCGGCATCCGCAGTTTCACTCCGCAGGTGACCGCGTGCCCCGGCTGCGGCCGCACCACCAGCACCTTCTTCCAGGACATGGCGGATCAGATTCAGACCTATCTCCGCGAAAGCATGCCGAACTGGAAGGAACGCTACACAGGCGTCGAAACGATGAAGGTCGCGGTCATGGGCTGCATCGTCAACGGCCCCGGCGAATCGAAGCACGCCAACATCGGCATTTCGCTGCCTGGCACTTTCGAAGAACCCGTCGCACCCGTTTACGTCGATGGCAAACTCTTCGTCACCCTCCGCGGTGATAGCATTGTGGCGGAATTCATCGATATCCTGAACAAGTACGTCGACTCGCACTACGCAGCCGCTGAAGAACCCGTAACGGTTTAGGCCATCAAACCTCATGCCCCGCTACTTCACGCTCCGCGAAGCCCGTGCCGCTTTGCCCACGGTCAGCCGCGACATTCGCGATGCGGTTCAGGCCAAAGGGCGCTACCAGGAAGCGGATCAGGAGCTACAGGCGTTGGGCCAGCGAATTCTCATGAACGGCGGCATGGCGGTGGACACGCGCGTCGCGGAGGCATGGAAAACGCAGCGCGATTCCGGAGCTCAATCGCTCAAGACCACGCTCGGCCGCATCGAAGACATGGGCGTTCTGGTGAAGGATCTCGACGTCGGCCTGATTGACTTCCCTACCCTCTACCGCGGCAAAGAAGTTTATCTCTGCTGGCGGATGGATGAAGATGATATCGACTTCTGGCACGGCACACAGGAAGGCTTCGCGGGCCGCAAACTAATCGACGGCGATTTCCTCTCCCACCACACCGGCGATCCGGCCTGAAGGCTGATTGTGGCATTGCGCTTCCAGCGTGTGGGTCGGCGCTCCTGCCGACCTATTCTCTACTTCTTCCTTCTCACAAATTCCTTCCACGCATTGCCGCTCATCCGTCCCAGAAATCCAAGCCCTGTCCGAATCAGCGCCTCATTCACGGTCGCTTCGCTGTCCGGCATCCATTGATTCGCCAGGAAACTACTTCCCGGCATCGCAACGAACCGCGCGTAAGCAGGACGCGTATGTCCGTCCTTATATTTCGCCGTAAACGTCGATGCGATCACGTGCGCAAATCGGGCTTTCATCGGCAAACCCTCGGTGCGGAAATAGCGGGGATCCTCTCCCCACAAACTTCCCAAACCGACCTCCATGGTGCTCCTGACGCCGTAATTGGCGGCTGCGAGACCGACGCGCTTACCGAATCCCTCCCAGTGCGGCCCATACTCTTCAGGCGAATTGGAGAGAGTGTTCACCCCGGCAGCAGCGAGATAAGTTACAAGCGAGCCCGCGCTCAGATTGCCCGTCACCAGCCAGTGCGCGCGCACGGAGGCGCTGATGGGCGGCGGATCAGCGGGCTGCGTTTGCGCAGATACGGGAAGTGCCACCAAAGCAGCCAAAATCAACAAAAACCGCGAGGACATGAGTCTCAATCGTACCGCGTTCTGGTGTGATACTGTCTCCTCTATATATGAACAAATGGTTTCCGGTGATCGCAGCAGCTTGCGCCGCCGCGTTGATCGCACAACAGCCAACCCCGCAAGCCGCTCCAGCCAGACCCGCGCTGCATCTCATTCCCGCTCCAGGCATTGCCGTCGCGGAAGCCGATCAGCGCACCCTCCGAACCGGACTCACCCGTCTCCAGGGCCGTCTCGAAGCGCTGAAAGGCAACCCTCGCCTCCCGGACGTGCAGATCTTCGAGAAAGCCGTGCGCTATGCGCTCGAAGGTAATGAATTCTTCAAAGCCGAAGAGGTTTTCCGCGCGAAGGAACTGCTGCGGATGGGCCTCGAACGCGCCGACCAGCTTGCGCGCGGCGAAACGCCGTGGATGCACACGACCGGTCCCGTCGTGCGCGGCTACGTTTCGAAAATCGATGGCAGCGTCCAGCCCTACGGTCTCGTTCTCCCGCCCACGTTCGCGCCGGACAAGCCGCATCGCTGGCGTGTCGATACCTGGTTCCACGGACGCTCGGAAGACCTCAGCGAAGTCAATTTCCTCTGGGATCGCATTTTCAATCTCGGGCAGTTCCACCCGGCGGACACCATCACCATCCACCTCTACGGGCGCTATTGCAACGGCAGCGTTTTCCCCGGCGAGGTCGATTTTTTCGAAGCGCTCGATGATCTGAAGAAAACCACCAACGTCGATGACAACCGCATTTTCGTGCGCGGCTTCAGCATGGGCGGCGCTTCCGCATGGCACATCGGCGCTCACTACGGAACGCAGTTTGCCGCCGTCGCTCCCGGCGCCGGTTATTCGGAAACGATGGAGTTCACTGGCCAGACACGGCGCGGAATCCAGGGAACGTGGTTCGAGGAGAAACTCCTCCATCTCACCAACGCGACAGACTACGCGGCGAACTTCTTCAACGTCCCGGTGGTCGCCTACAACGGCGACATGGATGGCCAAAAGCAGGCCGCCGACATCATGGAAAAAAATATGGACGCTGAAGGCCTGTCGCTCTCCCGGGTGATCGGAAAGAACATCGGCCATGCCTACACTCCCGCCGCGATCACGCAGCTCAACGAGATGATGGATGCGATCTCCACTAAAGGCCGGGATCCGTGGCCGCGCGAGGTTCGTTTCACCACCTGGACCCTGAAGTACAACCGGATGCGCTGGGTTGTTGTGGACGCGATGGAAAAGCACTGGGATCGCGCGCGTGTCGATGCGGCGATCGAAGGCGATCACACTATTCAGGCGAAGACATCGAATGTTTCTGCCGTGAGCTTTGAGCTGGGCACCGGCTCGCGCATGCTGCATCCGGCGACGAAGGTGACGGTGGTTCTCGATGGTCAAAGCCTGACCGCAGGCGGACCTCACACGGACGGCTCATGGACAGGACGCTTCCGCAAGACTGCCGGCAAATGGGCAATCGCTGGCGATGATTCACAGGAACTGCGCAAGCGCCACGATCTGCAGGGACCGATCGACGATGCATTCTTCGACAGCTTCCTGATGGTCAGCCCTACCGGCACACCGATGAACGAAATGGTCGGCAAGTGGACAAAGTCCGAGGAAGAGCACGCCATCAAACTCTGGCGCACGCAGATGCGCGGCGATGCTCCGGTCAAAGACGACACGGCTGTCTCCGACGCCGACATCGCGGCAAGCAATCTGATTCTTTGGGGCGATCCGCAGAGCAACAAGGTTCTGGCGAAGATCGCGGACAAGTTGCCGGTGCGATGGACATCCGATTCAATCGCTCTCGGCATCCGCACATTCCCGTCAGCCAGCAATGCTCCGGTCATGATCTATCCGAATCCGCTGAATCCGAAAAAGTATGTCGTGATCAACAGCGGCATGACGATGCGCGAGTACGCGCAATCGAACAACGCGCTGCAGGTCGCCTATCTGCCGGATTACGCGGTCGTCGACCTGACAACACCGCCCGATCCTCGCTGGCCCGGCAAAATTGCCGCAGCCGGTTTCTTCGACGAGAAGTGGCAACTCCAACCCAACGACGGCAAGTAGATCGTGGTACGGCGGAGCTTCGGCTCCGCCGCCGCTTCCGCTCGGCGCAATTTCGGAAAAACCAGGACCCACGGGACAATAGCCTGTAGTGAATCGCTCCGAAATGTATCGCCGCCTCCGGGCGCACAAAGACCCGTGGGATCTGATCGTAGTGGGCGGCGGCGCAACGGGTGTCGGAGTCGCCATTGACGGCGCCTCTCGCGGCTACTCCGTTCTCCTCCTCGAACAACACGATTTCGGCAAAGGTACCTCCAGCCGCAGCACAAAGCTGATACACGGCGGCGTCCGCTATCTCGAACAAGGCAACGTTTCACTCGTGATGGAAGCCCTTCGCGAACGCGGCCTGCTTCTTCAGAACGCGCCACACCTGGTGAACAATCTCGCATTCGTCGTTCCCAACTACGACTGGTGGGAAGCGCCATTCTACGGTGTCGGGCTAAAGCTCTACAACCTCCTCGCCGGCAAATACGGCTTCGGCGAATCGCGCATACTTTCCCGCGAGGAAACACTGGAACGCCTCCCCACCCTCAAGACCGAAGGCCTGCGCGGCGGAGTCGTCTACTTCGACGGACAATTCGACGACTCGCGCCTGCTGATCAACATGGTGACAACCGCAGCAGAACAAGGCGCGGTTGCTCTGAACTACGCATCGGTCACAGGTCTGACAAAAGACCCCGAAGGCTTCGTGAACGGCGTGAAGGTTCGTGATCTGGAAGACGGGTCCGAATTCACAGCCCAGGGCAAAGTTGTCATCAACGCAACAGGACCGTTCACAGATCAGTTGCGGCATCTCTCCGATCCCGATTCAACGCCGATCGTCGCTGCAAGCCAGGGTATCCACCTCGTCTTCGACGAATCCTTCCTCGCAGGCAAAAGCGCGATCATGGTGCCCCACACGAGCGATGGCCGCATCATGTTTGCCATTCCGTGGCACGGACATACGCTGGTTGGAACCACCGACACACCGATCGCAGAAGCGACTCCGGAACCGGTCGCGCTCGAACAGGAAATCGAATTTATCCTCGAAACCGCGTCGCTCTATCTCGCGAAGAAGCCGACACGCGCCGATGTTCTGAGCGTGTTCGCTGGTATCAGACCGCTGGTTCGCGAAGGCGACGCTTCCAATACATCCGCACTATCCCGCAGCCACACAATCCGCGTTGAAAATTCCGGCATGGTCACCATCTGCGGCGGCAAGTGGACCACCTATCGGAACATGGCCGAGGACTGCGTGAATCATGCTGCCACACTCGGGTATCTGCCGGAACGTGAGTGCGTGACGAAGCACCTGAACATTCACGGATTTCTGCCGAACGCAGCGAGACTGGGCGCGCTGGCCGTCTATGGCTCAGACGCGGCAGAAATCCAGAAGCTGGGCGCCGCAAACGTCATGCACCCCGCCCTTCCCTATATGGAAGCAGAAGTGATCTGGGCGGTACGCGAAGAAATGGCCCGCACCGTCGAAGACGTTCTGGCTCGGCGGCTGCGAGCGTTATTCCTGAACGCCCGTGCAGCGGTGGAGATGGCCACGCGAGTCGCAGAAATCATGGCACGTGAGTTGGAACGGGATTCGAATTGGGCGCGCGATCAGGTCATCGCGTTTCGCGCACTCGCCTCCGGCTTCATGGCAGCCGGTCCGGAAAATTAGAAATCACGCCATCGACGCCTAGGGAGATTGCCTGCGCGATGTCGCGAAGATCATCCACAGTCCAGGTAAAAACTCTCACTTCCGCATCGTGAAGAGCATCAACAATTCCCGGCTCCAGCGAATCGAATCCGATACCCGCATGCGTAGCTCTGGCCTCCAAAGCGAAGGCGCTCGGCGAAACAGGCAGGCCGTCAATCAGCGCGATCGTTCGGGCCGCACGAATCCCCAGCAACTCCGAATGGAGGAATGAAGCGAAGTAAACCGGCTGGGATCCTGCGAGAGCAACGACCTCATCCGCAATTCCCCGCACCTTCATCTCGATCATCAGTTCCGCACGGCCCTTAACCGCCGCAAGAACATCAGAAAGCACCGGCACATCCGGCATCTCCGCACGGGTCAGATCGCGAACATAACCAGTCCCACGAGTCGTGCGATCCACCCGGGCATCGTGAATGACCATGAGCTGCCCATCGCGCGACCGGTGAACATCAATCTCCACCACATCGACGCCGAAGCCAATGGCCACTTCGATCGACGCCAGCGTGTTCTCGGGAGCGTGACCCGCAGCGCCGCGATGTCCAATCCTCAGGACGCGGCCATTGTTTTCCATGTGGTTTCATCCTGGCCGATGCTGATCAGATTCCCGCAGCGCACGAAAGGCAACCGAAGCAGCGCAGGATCCTTCTCGATCTTCGCCATCAGCTCGGAATCCGCCATCTTCATGTATTGAAGACCGGCATTGATCCATGCCTTGCCCTCTTTATCCATGAGCCCGTCAAGCTTAAAGCGATCGACAAACCGGCGGATCTCACCCGGAGACATCGGCTTAATTTTCAAATCAACGAAGTGGATCTGGATACGCCGTTCTTTGAAGAACCGCTCAGCGGCACGAGTGGCGGAAGAATTCTTAATACCGAAAATCTGAACGGTGACCAAGCGAAAAGATGGTGGGCGCGCAGGGATTCGAACCCCGGACCCCCTCGGTGTAAACGAGGTGCTCTAACCAGCTGAGCTACGCGCCCGTTTCTCTAGTCTACCGTGGGGCGAGGTCCCTGACCCGCAGCGGGCCCCCCGGCCCGCCTAAAGCCCGGCGTAGAAATCATATCCACGCTCTTCCCAGTAGTCCTTCGGCTCGGTCTCCCGATACGAAATCCGCCCAATCCGCTTAATATTCTTGATCCCATACTTCACGGGGATGGAAAGCCGAAGCGGAGCGCCATGCTCGGGCGTCAGCGGGGCCCCATTCATCTCATAAGCCAGCAGAGTCTGCGGATGCAGCGCACTCGGCATATCGAGGCCGACGTAATAGCCCTCATCCGGTGTCACCATCGCCACGTACCCCAGCTTCTCCGAACCCGGCGCGAACTTCGCCGTGAACTCCGAAAAACGCGCTCCCGCAAACTGGGTCACCACGCTCCAACCCTCCACGCACTTGAAATCGATGATCTCCTCGTGGCGAGGCAGCTTCTTCAAATCATCCAGATCCAATGTCATCGGAGTCTTCAGTCCATGTGGCAGAACTTCCAGCTTCCAGGCGGCCGCATCAAAATCCTCCGGCACGCCGTCGATATCGTTCTGCTTGAGAAACCCGATCGCGGACGCCGGATATCGTTTCACCAGATGCCCGTCGCTGAACAGCACTCGACGCCCCACCTGCTCGTTGAAACGCAGTATCCGGCGCAATGGACGCGTCATGTCCTCGCCAGGAACGTAGCCCCGATTCAGCCATTCCCATCCGCCGGCTGCAACAACCGCACCGGCGCCCAGCGCCAGAAATCCGCGCCGGGTCCGCCGCGACATCTCTTGCTCCGGAGTGAGTTTATTCGGCATTACCCGCCTCTTCCGGTTTCTCCACCAGATCGTAGCCGGTCACCATCGAACGGAAATTCGTCCATCCCGCCCGAATCACCTGTGCGATGTGAATCACAAAAAATCCGACATACCCCATCGTGAGCCAGAAATGCTCGAACCGCGCCCACTCATAGCCGCCGAACGCCGCCGTGAGCCATGACAATTGCGCCGGTTTATAGATCGCCAGACCGGTGAGCAGACTGAACCCACCCATCACCACGATCGCCGTATAGGAAATCCGCTGCGCCGCGTTATACCTGCCCTGTGGCGGCAAGGGAACTTTGAATCCCATATCGTGCATCGCGACCTGGGCCGCCTCGCGAAAAGATTTTTTCTCCGGCAACAGCTCACGCCATTCGCCCGACACGAGCGTGTAGATCACATACGCAACTCCGTTCAGCGCAAAGAGCCACGCAATCGCGAAGTGCAACGCCATCCCACGGGCCAGTTGATGGCCAACGCCGGTAACGTCATAGAATTGCGTGGGGAAGAAATGGAAAAGCGTGATATCGCCCACCCCGATCCGGTAGGGATCCCACGCCCAGTAGATCAGCAGGCCGCTGAAGATCATCGCCGTCAAAAGCGAAAAATTGACCCAGTGGCACCAGCGGCTGAAGAACTTATGCTTTTCGCTGAGCGACCTCACGTGGCCATTGTACCGGTTCTGGCAGGTGTGGCAGGCAGTTTTTGCCTGCCACCGACCTCCAGCGCGACGTGAATCAGGCCACCTTCTTCAATGGGGCTCTCAGCGGCGTTCCTCGTTCGGGCAACGGCGGCATGTTGAGCACTTTCTCGTAATAGTCCCCCAGGTTTCTCTCCGCCCGGCCTCCGAAGTACTCATCCAGAGGGAACAGAGCGTGTGGACGCAACTCACGGAATATCCGCCCCAGCTTCTGCTCGATCCGGTACAACTGGTGGAAGAAACGCCCGCGGTCCATATTGAGACGGCGGCAACAGAGCTTCCAGTCGGCGCCGAGGAGAAAATGGTACCGGAATATTTCGAATTCGTCGGGCTCCAGCGTTCGTTTGCTGACCATACAAAAATCCGCCATATATTCCTCGTCTTTCATTCCCCAGTTGAAATTGCCTTCGGGTCCGCGTACGTTTTCCAGCCGTACCGTTCCTATCGGTTTCTCCTGGGCGGCACAGAGCCGGAACTTCGCGTAACAACTCCGAAAAATACGCCTGAGAACACAATTGCAGGGGATATTCGCCACCCTGCTGGTATGCCGCAATCCCAATCCAAGGCAATGCGTGCAACCTTCTCGAGCCAGACCTGTGGCTTCGGAACTGCTCCAGTCAAAAGTCAAGTACGCTCCTCACGATGGCGATAAAATCCCATCGAAATTTGTTTTTATAATTTGCCGCATTTTCCATAAATTGTTACTGAATTATTTACGATTCACGGGAGGAGTATACCCGATTCTCCTTCGGTATCTAGTAGTTCCGGTACGAAGAACCATCGCACACGGAACCTCTGGTACGGTATTTCAGGCGAACCTATTTCTCGCAGAAATATACCCGCAGGAGGCGCCTGTTTCCAGGCTTTTGATTACGGACCTGATCGACCGCGTCATCGGTCTGGCCCGGCAGGCAGTCCACTCCGGCGAAGTCAGTGAAAGAGGCCTCGCGATGAAGGCAGGCATCTCCCAGCCTCATCTGCACAACGTTCTGAAGGGAATACGGGCACTCTCACCGGACGGGGCCAATCGTTTGATGAACGCGCTCCATCTGACTGTTCCGCAGATGCTGTGGTCCGGCACTCCGATGGCGATTCCCGAGATCCGCGCAGTCCCCCTGCTGCGCAACCGGATCGGACCTGGCTCGGAGGCGTCGTTCAGCGTTTTCCGGGGCTACGTCCCGTTCTCCGCAACGCTGACAGCGTCCCTGGAAGACCCGCTCGCGGCGTATCTGGCGGCCGATCTTGCACTTCCGCAGGAATTCCGGCCAGGCGATCTGGTCCTTCTTGATCTGAATGTGGCGCACCGGACGCTCCCCGCGCTCTCCTGCTGCTGGGTGGTGGCGGAAAACGCGGGCCTCCGTGTAAGATACGTGAGGCGAGCCAGGGGAAGCCTTGAAATCGGGTCCGATCCCCGGCTGGCCGACGCCAGAGACTGGCATGCGATTTCGCTCCACGGCAGAGATATCCTGGAGATTGTGAGGGCACGAATTGTTTGGATTGGCCGGGAAGTGGAAGCGCAATTCGCAGGACCGCCTTGGCCGCCTCGCTCAGGCGATTGAAGCCATTGGCGGGCGCGATCAGCGGCTGATCGACGAAGCGGCCCACGTGGATCGGCTGCGCGACGAGGGAGCCGCATCGCTGTATCGGGTCTGCCGGGAATTTGTGGATGAGCTCAATTCCAGGCTCAGCCAGCCGTCGCTGATTCTCGACCCTCCCGAGTGGAATCCGGAGAACTTCGACGAAGACCGTGCCAATCTTTTTCAGATCAGCCTGCGGGGCCGTCTGCTCCAGATCGAGTTCAGCGCACCCGAAGAGCCGTATTCGACGGAAGAATTCCGCAGTCGTTACGTTCTGCGCGGCGGCGTGCGGTCGTTCAATCAGAATTTTCTGGACAAGGACACTGTCGACGAGCAGATGATTTTCTTTTGTCCGAGCCATTCCGGCGCGGCCTGGCATTTCTTCGACCCGCGAACCTATCGAACAGGTCTCGTGACCCTGGATTATCTGGCGGCTGAACTGGAAAGACTTCTTTAGGTCGGGCAGGCAGTTTTCCTGCCGCGATGTCGCTACCAGAAATACGCAGCTTCAATCTTCGGCGGCCCCGAACTCGACTTCACCACTTCAGTCGAAAGCACCACCTGCAGATTCTTACCCGACCATCCCGATGGAGCAATCGCCTCCAGCTTGCGCATCTGATCGGGATTCGTAACAAACTCGCCGGCGATTTCGGTTCCGTGCGCACCCACGCCACCAATTACCACCACAACCTGCTCCACCCTCGGATCCAGCAAACGTGACACGATCGCGTAATCGCGGAATGAGTCGCTGCGCTCATCTCCACGGACCCAGTCCTTACCTGGATGCTGCGTATCGCGCACAGCGTACGGCCGGTCGTACTCGTTCATCACGAAGCCGTAACGCATCTGTCCCGCGAGCCGCTTGGTCCAGTTGTTGTTGCCGACGCCAATCAGAACAGTGGGCACGTGCCGGAGATCCGAGAAGCTGGTAGACGCGGGATCTGTGATCCGATAGCGGGCGTGCCGCTCACCCGCATAGTTTGTGACGTGGGCCAGTGCGAGCAAATCCGCCATCGCCACACGATGACGAAGCGGATCCGGATCTTGTGTTGCAGCCTGCCCATCTCGCAGCCCAACGCAGATCAGAACCGAATCCTTCGACGCAAAAACCGGTTCCCAGAATTTCTGAAGCGTCGAGGTGCCAGGAGACCACGAAATATTACTGACTGCCAGCGCAACAACCAGAATCACGTTCGCCGCCACCGACGCGATGATGGGCCAGCGCCAGCGTGATGATGGAACAGCCGGAGCCAGCGCGGGCAGCGCGTGGGTCACCACAGGCTCAAGAACCGGCGATTGGGAAATCAGCCGAAACTGCGCAACGTACGACCCTGCCGGAATATCGATGCGAATTGAATCGTCGCAGCCATCGTTCAGATAGTACTGAGCCAGGCGCTTGCGAACTTCACCCGCTGAAGTACGAACAACGTGATCGGACCCCGTGTCGTAATCGGAAGGGCGGCCAAAGACCTCGACGCCCAGAACTCTCTCCTTCAGAGCGTCGCCGCGGCCTTCCAGAGTTTCCTCAACGATGAATTTCAGGAGCGCGGGGTAGCGTTTGCTGCTGCGAAAAACGGAATTACTGAGAATTTGATCGAGATAACGAAGTACAGAACTGCGCTCAGCGTCTGTCCGGGGCTGCCATCCGCCGGTCAGAATCACGCTGGAGGATGTAGTTGTAGCCATCGAACGCCGCTGCCGTCTGAAACCATCAGCGTAGCACGCGCGCCCGAATTCGCTCTGTAAAAAGCAGTCAACACGGAGGCGCCGAAAGCGAAGGCGCCCCCGTGATGGTGCAGGCTAACTCAAAACAAGTGAATCATTTAGACAAACGGGGGTTAATGTAGCGCAAAAGGGGTTGCGTTACTGTCCAAAGATCATACGTGTTGTTGAGCCGCCAAGGTCGATTTCAGTCAGTTCCGCATCGCCACTGCCGGGTTTCGTGAGGACGAACGTGTTGGAAAACTTCGTGGCCGCCTGTTCCACCTTCACCGGAATAGAGAACGTCTTGCCGTCGGGATCCGTAAAGACGGCCTGGTCTTTCTTCAGGCTGACCTGGTAATCGCCGGTCTTGAGCTTCTTTCCAGCGACCGTGGCGCGATCCACCAGCGTAAAGTTCGCCGCGAAGGACACGGCAGCCATCGCAAGCGCCAGCACAGGGACCATAAATTTCGATTGCATTTTCATATGTCCGCAGTTTTGCGGGTGTCTGATCACATCTGCAAGAACGAGACAGTCCCTGAAGGTAAGAAGTTTGTTTTCAGTGAAATAAATCGACGTCCAGGACGGTTCGAGACAGGTAACCTAGCCTGCCTGGACAGCTTGCTGATATACGTTGAGCACTTCGCGCGCGGTCCGGGCCCAGCTAAATCGCGATGCCTGGCGACGCCCTTTGGTGATCAACTCTTCGCGCAGTTCCGCGTTCAGCAGAACCTCGGTAATACCGCGTGCGATATCGAACACGTTCTCCGGATTCACCAGCATGGCCGCGCCGCCGACGACCTCCGGCAACGAACTGACCTGAGACGCGATCACCGGAGTTCCGGAGGCCATAGCCTCCAGCGGCGGAAGTCCGAAGCCTTCGTAGAGAGATGGGAAGACAAACGCGGTGGCAAGTTCATGAAAAACCCGCAACGTCTCGAGCGGAACGAAGCCAAGGAATCGAACTGAATTCTCGACGCGGCTCTGGATCATGGCACGCCGGACATTCGGGTAACGCGAAATATCGTCCCCGATAACGATGAGGCGCAGGTCCTTGTAGCCGCCATGGCTTTCCAACTTTTGCCGGACAACCGCGAACGCCTCAATCAGACGGGGAATGTTTTTTTGCGGACGAATCGATCCGGCATAAAGCAGAAACGGGTAGCGGATCTGGTAGCGCTCCAGGATCCGGTGCCGCTCACGCGCGGTTCCGGCAGCGTCTCCGGCCGGAACATTGCCGCGTCGGTTGAGAAACTGCGGATCGGGCGCGTTGTAGATCAGATGCACTCTGCTCGCGGCCTGGGGCACCAGATTCACCACATCGCGCTGCGTGGCCCCTGAGACCGTGATGATGCGATTGGCGTGCTCCAGTCCGTGCTTGAGACGGAAAACACGAGCGGCGTGCAGCATTCCGGTGGCGTCATCGTAGAAGAGACTGCTGAGATCGTGAATCGTGACGACGTAGGGCTGCCGCATCATCAGCGGAACACGGTGAAAAGGAATGTGAGTGAGATCGACACCGAGGCTCAGGAGAAATTGCGGCAAACCGAAGTGGTCAGCGCGGGAGGAGTCGCGGCGATTATAAATTTCGGTGTGAAAATTCTCGGGCAGCGGCGGAACCTGCGCGGCATCGTCAGACGAGCACACCAGACGGAAATCGTGGTCTGTGTTCTCGTCCGCGAGAGCCTGCAGCAAATTGCGAATATACGTCCCGACGCCAAAATCGCGGATTCGCCGGACGTCAAGCGCAATCTTCACATTTCCTGCCGGGTTACGCCTGGTTGCGGCGCCAGCTGTAGAGCGGAAAACGCGCGGTCAGCGCATCCACACGCGCGCGAACGGCGGCGATGGCTTCTTCCGAGTTCACGTTGCGCAGGACTTCGGCGATACAGGACGCGACTTCCTGCATTTCGCGCTCCTTGAAGCCGCGCGTTGTAACGGCCGGACTGCCGAGGCGGATACCGCTCGGATTCATCGGCGGGTTCGTATCGAACGGAATCGCGTTCTTGTTGACCGTGATACGCGCGGAGTCGAGCGCCGTTTCGGCTTCCCTGCCCTTCACGCCCTTCGAGAAGACATCCAGCAGAAGCAGGTGCGTATCGGTGCCGCCCGAGACGACACGGAATCCTTCGGAGCGCATGCCCATCGCAAGAGCTTTCGCGTTGGCGATCACCTGCGCCTGGTACTCCTTGAAGCCCGGCTGCAGCGCTTCGAGGAAGCAAACGGCCTTCGCCGCGATGATGTGCATCAGCGGCCCGCCCTGCGCGCCGGGGAACACGTTCTTATCGATCGCCGCGCCGAACTTTTCGCGGGCGAGGATGATGCCGGATCGCGGTCCGCGCAGAGTCTTGTGAGTTGTCGACGTAACGATGTCGGCGTATTCGCAGGGATTCGGATGGAGTCCCGCGGCGACAAGGCCGGAGAAGTGCGCCATATCGACGACGAGATAAGCTCCGACCGAATCAGCGATCTCGCGGAACTTCGCGAAATCCCACTGACGCGGATAAGCGCTGCCACCCGCGATGATCATCTTCGGCTTGTGTTCAGCAGCGAGGCGCGCAACATTTTCGAAATCGACGCGCTCATCTTCCTTGCTGACCTGATAGCCGACAACGTGATACATCTTGCCGGAGAAATTCAGCTTGTGGCCGTGCGTGAGATGGCCGCCATGGGCAAGATCCAGACCCATGATGGTGTCGCCGGGGTTGAGAATAGCGGCGTACGCAGCCTGATTCGCCTGCGAGCCGGAGTGCGGCTGCACGTTGACGTACTCAGCGCCGAAGACCTGCTTCGCGCGGTTGCGCGCAATGTCTTCAATCTCGTCGACGATCTCGCAGCCGCCGTAATACCGCTTGCCCGGATAACCTTCCGCGTACTTGTTCGTGAGCACGCTGCCGGCAGCTTCGAGAACCGCTTCGGAGGTGAAATTCTCGCTCGCGATCAGCTCGATCTGGTTATGCTGGCGCTCGGTTTCCTTCTGAATGAGCCGGTAAATATCCGGATCGGCTTCGGCCAGCGGACGGGCCATCGGGTTAGTCATAGTCGGGAATCCGAATTCTATCACCCGGCAAAATTTGGGTGTCAGTCGCCTGCAGCTTCGGTTGCTTTCGGCTTCATGGCCGGTAGCCATTCGGAGACAGGAGTGGTGCGCAGTTTCGCCCAGTTCGTGCGAACGAGAGAAAGGCCCAGCATCAGGATGGTGACAATGATTCCGGCCAGAACTGTTTGGGGAACGGTGAGATTTTCTTTCAGGAACCAGAACCAGCGTCCATAAACCAGTTCCACATGGACCCAGTACACCAGCAAACTGGTAACACCGAACTGGCGGACAATGCTCCACTGACTCTCTTTCAGCCCCAGATTCCAGGCATAGCCAAACGAAAGAATGATCAGCAGAACACCCAGCTTAATGAAGATGAGGCCGGGGCTGTCTTTCCAGAAGTCGACTTTGGAGTAGATCGAATACGGAAGGTTCGAGAGATACCAGGCGCCGAACGCGATGGCTATTCCCGCGCCACCCAGCCACTGCATCGCCGTACCGATGTGTTCGCGATCGAGATAACGGATCAGGCTGCCGGCGCTCATACCGAAAGCAACAAACGATGCCCATGGGAAGAATCCGAAATAGAAAGTGTCGGGCGCCAGGTAGTGCTGGATGAGCGGATGCACGGCGCTCCAGTCGAGCGCCGAGACCAGCGGTCCGGCAGCAGCGATCGCAGCTCCCAGGATGGCGCAAAGCCGGATGCGTTCCGCTGTGGTGAACACCGCCATGACGGAAAGGATGAGCAGCGCGAACGCCATGTTGTTGAGGACATCCACGCGAAAAAGATCGGTCCAGGGACTCTTGTCAAAGGAGACGATCCACATCTGGAAACGAAATGCGACTGCGAGCAGGGCAATCTGTCCGGTGCGTTTCAAAGCGCCGCGAATGCGGCCCATCGCGTCGGCGCCCTTGCGCTGCTGGCTATCCATGCCGAACGCGAACGTCACGCCGAGCAGGAACAGGAATACCGCGGGCGGCATACCTCCCACAAACTGCGACGCCATGTAGGGGCCACCGGTGCGCAGATCATTGCGCAGGAAAGAATGGAACGCATGCCCGAACAGCATGGTGATCGCTGCGAGGCCGCGCATCCAGTCCAGGTAGCCGAGGCGTTGGGTACGAGGTTTCATCCGGTCGGTTTAGTGCTTCTGAACTACGACGCCTTTCGGGAGTTTGAGCTCTAAATCTTTATCCGGCATGGCACCGAACTTCATGTTGGAGTAGGCGAGCAGGTTGTAGTCGCCCGAAGGAGTAGTGATTTTCTGCTGGAGAACAGAACCGCTCGGGCCGTACCAGAGATCGGCTTGTTTTATCTTTTGACGGGTGTCCGGTGATTTCGGGATCAGCTTGACGTGAGAAGCAGACTGTCCGGCGACCTGTTCTTCGCCGACATAGGTCACATCGTAGCTGGCCTTCAGTTCCGCGCTGCTGACGCCGAACCCCAGGGCCAGATACTGATTCACCATATTCTGTTTGTCGCCAACCTTGAACACGTCAACCGTATTGGTCTTCGGCTTGTACATCTTCCCCTCGTTTCCGTCGTACGAGAGGGCTTCCGTCTTGTAATCAATCAGAACTTTCGTAAGACCGGGCTTCACGCGGAGAAACTTCGCGGTGCCGGGTTTCGTGTCGTCGCTGTTCAGCAGACCATTGTGCTCGGTGTTGCTGATATCGGCGCTCACGCCTTTGAAGGTCTTCGCGGCCGCATCGATGCGAGCATAGACGGAATCGATTGTTTCCGCCGCATGGGTTGCCCCAACTGAAAAAAGTACGAAAACACACAATTTAACTGGAACTCGCACCATAAGTGACCCGCCTCCTTTATCTTGACGTAAAATGACGGCCCAAAGGTACCGGTCAGGGTTTCGAAAACGCCATGTAGCCCTGTAATTCGTGCTCGGCGTCGTAAATGGGCTCAATACGTATCATCGTGTGCTGTTTTCGGGTCCTGGCGGTCAGGATCTTACTGATTTCATCGAGCCGCTGATTCTCGGGAATCGAGGTCACCAGTTCGGTGTCGATCCAGAAAGCCGACTCGCCCCCGTGAGAAGTAATCTGAGCGGCATTCGGAACGCGGGGCTGATCGTTAAACCACTCGCGCGGCGACGCGAAGATGAACAAAAGAATGAGACAAACGATAACGTCGTATTGCCAGACACCGCGCTGATAGTCCCACAGAATGAGACGCCGAAGGCCACTGGGCACAGCCTCCAGTGTATCAACGGAGCAATCGGAGTGTTGTGGCACAATGATCGTATGAGCACGATGTTGGCCAGCGGCCCGGCAGATCTGTTTTCGCGTATTGATAACGAGAGCATGGAACAGGCGCTGTTGCAATCCGGCGCCGTGCTGACCACTGTCGACAGCGTGATCAACTGGGGCCGCAAGAATTCCATCTGGCCGATGGCGTTCGGGCTGGCTTGTTGCGCGATTGAAATGATGTCGATGAGTGCGTCGCGGTTCGACATTTCGCGTTTCGGCGCCGAGGTGTTCCGCGGTTCGCCGCGCCAGAGCGATCTGATGATCATCGCCGGCCGCGTGTCGAACAAGATGGCGCCGGTCATTCGCCACCTCTATCAGCAAATGCCGGAACCGAAATGGGTGATCTCGATGGGCGCATGCGCGACATCGACAGGCGTGTTTAACAACTATGCGCTGGTGCCGGTGAATCAGGTGATTCCGGTCGACGTGTTCGTCCCTGGCTGCCCCCCGCGGCCGGAGCAGTTGATTCAGGCAATCATGATGCTGCAGGAGAAGATCGCTGGATCTTCTGGTGCGGTGAAACAGATGCTCAACCTGGCGTAGACGGCCGGAGACACTTCGGCCGCGCCCGAGGTTGTTAGATTTCAATTTTCAAAATCTCAGAGCTGCTTAGTCGCCTGACAGATTGACTTCCTGTCTAAGTTCAAGGCGACGAGGATCGTTCAGGCAGAGTACCGCAACTGTGGCACGTCCGGCAGCAGTACGCCCTTCTACATGGAAACCCTTCATCACGAAGTGATCATCCCAGTGATCCTGACGGGGATGGAACAGGATAACAACAGCACCTGTCAGCGGATCAATTCCACTTAGATTCGGACCTTTGTGAAGATTGCAGCGATGACAGGCGAGGGCAAGATTAGAAAGCTCGTCACTCCCTCCGTGCTGTTTGGCGATGATGTGCTCGATGTGATGAGGAATGTTGCTGAAGCGCTGGTCCAGACCACAGTATTCGCATCGGCCAAGAGCTCGCTCCCGAACCTTCCGTCGGGTTTCGACATCCATCTAGTGATGGACCTGAGAGAGTCGCCGCTGAGCCTTGAGTTTCAGGATTGCGATGAAATCCGCCGCATTGATCAGAGCTTCGTACTCTGATTTCTCATCAGGGGTCAGTATTCCGTCGTTTGCACGCTCGCCCAATATTTCAATCCGCGCCTCTACCGGGGGATCAATCCGGAAATCAATAACCCGGCGGGCAGACTCAGCATTCAGACAGAGACTGAATGGATCGAGGAGGCTATCCATTCCCGAGGCGGTATTCATGCACTTAACCTAGCATATTCGGGCGATCGACACGATTAGGACTGTTCGACGCATTTCTTGCAGGTGAGTTCTTGACCTAAGAACCCGTTGCGCCCTTCGGGCGTCGTAACCCAGGGGCGGTTTTCCCATGGCGGTTTGTGGCGTACATGCTGGGTATGGCCACATTCCAGATCCGCGATCCAGTCTTCGTTTTCGTCCTGATGGAAACCGACAATTCGGCGCTTCATTTAGTTCGGAGAAGGCCTCTCCACATGGTCTATCACTATTATTTCCATGGGCGCTTTGGCCGCCTGGATTTTGAGGCCGAGGGCATCGAGAGAAGCAATGAGAGCAGAGACAAGATCCGGGCGATCACCGTCAGAGGCGTAGCGATATTTGAAATCGAACGCCGCAGTGAGTCCTGTCCGATCGAGAACCGGACGGCCCATCACCTGAGTCAAGCGCCGGGAGAGTTGCTCCATCGTGATGTTCATTCCCGCAATACCGTCACCACTGAACGCTCCGCCTCCGAAGCTGCCAGCCCACGGATACATCTTTGGATCTGTCGACTCCTGAAGTTTCAGCGATTTGCCCGCCGTCAACAGGTAGACATTTTCCTCTTTCGTCTCGCGATGGTACTTCAGCTGAAATCTTTCGGCGAGGAGAGTCTGGAGCATCTCGCGCTGCTCCGCATTGGGAGGAAGCTTGATGCTGAAGGGAGTCGATTTGCTCGCCTTCGAATCGGCGGGCGGTTTTGCATCGACTTCGAAACGCTCATCATTCCACCACGATGGCGCGTTGGGATAGAGAATCTTCTGTTCGTCAAATGCCTGCAGAGCAATATAGGATACAGAGCAGTTGTGGACAAGCACCCGGCCGCCTGGGTACGTGAACATACCAGTGCCCATGCGGCCAACCTCGGCGGGGTCCGTTGGCTTGATAGCCGCAACTTCGAATGCGACCGGCTGGGCGAGCGCCAGTACTGTCGCGGAGAAGAATAGAGCCGAAACGATGCGCATCTAATACCCAGACGATGAGGGCTCCCGCTCCGTTGAGTCCGATTTGAGGATCGCCAGCAGCTTCAACAGGTCAGAACGGTTGGCGTCCGCCAAAACCAGGCACTTCGCGAGGGCAGGAACTCTCCTGGGATAGATGTGAGGCGCATACGCAGCGAACTGCGCATACTGTTCAAAAAATGAAAACCAAAGGAAATCCCATGCTTTTGCCAACGCAGGGTGGGACCGGCGCTTCAGAAGTTCAGGGTGGCAGGAGTATCCGGCAACATCGGCAAGATAAAGGTCGAGGCAGGCATGAAAATGAGTCCGATCATCGTGATTCGGGCAAAGCACTCTCAGATCCGCTCGCGGAAGCGGACTGCGCATCTCGGCATATCGTGCCTTTATCCGGTTTATCAGGTCACCGGAAGATTCCATGTGAGCGCGGTGGCGTGTATCGGCGTTATTCCGAACGGAACGGCGACGCCGGGAGATTTTCGCCGTTGTACAGATTGCACTCTGGATTGTCGGCCCAGGCGTAGCGAACGTAAAGCGGGGTCGCGACCACAGCATTCCAGACGCTGATCGAGTTGCCTTCAATCTTCGCTTCGGCCGGGACATACTTACGGTCGGCGCCGGCGATTTCGAAGCCTTTCAACGTCCCGCCACCTTTCGCGTTCATCCCTCCGGTCGTGTGATCGAACCACACCCGCATCGCCATGCCCTCCGGTTTGGCCTGAATGAACACCGGGCCGGAGTCCTCGATCTTCTCGCCATAAGCCACCACGCGCGCCGCCAGCGCGAGGCGCAAACCGACATCCTGCTTATTCGTCGGATGGATATTCGTCGGGTTGCCAATGTCGATGATCGTCGCCATGCCGGTATTGGCGAGTGACAGCGTTTGGCGTTGCGCTTCGCGAAGCTCGGGCCATGACGGATTCGCTTTGTAGTTCGCAAGCTGAACGTAGAGGAACGGGAAATCTCCCTCGCCCCACGCTCGGCGCCAGTCCCGGATCATCGCCTGGAAGGCCCGCGCGTAGAGCGATGCGCCGATCGGGCTGGCATTTGCGTTGGTCTCGCCCTGATACCAGATCGCACCCTTGATCGGATAGCGGATTACTGGAGCGATCATCGCGTTATAGAGCCCCCCGGGCGTGAACGCTCCACCTGGGCGATTCTCAGTCAGGCCGGGCTTCGGTCCTGTGGAGCCCCCAGCAGTCCAAGCGGCAAGCTGCCTGTCGTAATTTGCCTGCGCCGTTGGCCAATTCTCCTGAATCTTCCCCCACTCACCGAAGACCGGAATGAGCGCAGGATCGGCACCGAGCGACCGCAGGCTTGTCCACGCTTCTACAGGCGTCCCGCCCCAGAACGTTTCGATGATTCCCATCGGAACGCCATTCAGCTTCTCCTGAAGATGGCGCGCGAAGAAATACGCGACGGCGGAGGCGCCTCCAGCATTCTCCGGATTGATGTCGGTCCAGGACTGCATCGGAGCATCTTCGAGCGGGTAATCGGCGACCTTGCGATCGAGCAGAGTACGGCGGATCTTCGGATATCTCGCGTTGGCGATTTCGGTTTGCGCGTTGTCGCCCTGACGAAGCTTGAATTCCATATTGGACTGGCCGGAGGCTACCCAGACGTCCCCGACCAGAATGTCTTTGAAAGCGATCGTATTGGTGCCCTGGATCGTTAGGTCAAAAGGTCCGCCCGCATTGCCTGGTGGAAGATAGATGCTCCAGCGGCCCAGCGTGTCAGCTTTGGTGGATTGCGTTGCGCCGCGGAATGCGACTGAGACAGATTCATCCGGGCTGGCTTTGCCCCAGATGTGGACAGGGAGGTCGCGCTGGATGACCATGTGTTCAGCCAGGATTCGGGGGAGGGTGACCTCAGCGTTAGCGACGGTCAGGCTGAGGAGGGTTAACAGAATGATGCGTGGCACTTCGGAATTGTATAACAATTGGCCGTCGAGCTACGCTCGAACCTGACAGGCGGAACCGCCTGTCTCATACTCAACTACGAGCGGAGTTCGGCGGCGACTTCGGCGGCGATACGTCGGGCTTCGTCTACCTGCCCTGGCTCCAGGCTGATGGCGCCCACACGCGCATGTCCGCCACCACCATACCGCTCACAGATCGTCGCAAGATTGTGCTTCGGCTCCTCGGTAACCCACGGGTTGGAGCCCACCGAAATCTTCGTGCGGAAACTGGACGGGCTCACTGCCACCACATACGTCCCCCCGGGATGCAGGTAGTACGGGATGAACTTGTTGTAGCCTTCCAGATCGTAACCGGTGAGGTCAAACGTGATGACACCGCCCTGCTCCACCGACTTCTCCCGGATAATCTCCACCGAATCCACGTGCCGCTTATAGAGCGGCTGATAAATCTGCTGGATCTCCGGCAGATCGATGATTTCCTCCAGCGAGGTGGTCTGCATCAACTGGATGATGCGCTGCACCGTGTCCGAACCCTTCGAGCCTTCGATCACCAGCGTCAGCTTCATCGCGGGCGCGCCGAGTTCCACCGCAGACTTCGCGTCCGAGTACTGCGCCCCATCGATGATCGTCGCCCAGTGAACCAGATCTTCCAGATCCGGCGCAGTAAAACCCCACTTGTCGCGCGCCTTGTCGCGAATATAGCTGGTGCAGGATTTGTACGTGGTGTCGTACATCTTCTGCGGAGTTTTGGTCGCCTCGTAGTGCTTCTGGTCTTCCGGGGTGAGAAACGCGCTCTGGTGATGATCGAACCACCAGGTCAGACGCGGGTTGTTGGAATATTTGAAATCGACGATGGCATTTTCGTCGCCATCAAACAGACTATCGTCGAAAATCTGCGAGGCGCGGTGCGCCATGCCCGTGTAGAGGAAATCGACATCTTTGCCGATGGCGCCGCGATAAAAACGGCTGAAGAAAGCGGCCGACGCCGCGCCATCAAAACAGTGATCGTGATAGAGAACTCGTACGCGGGTCCGCATTCAGGCGTCTGTGGGGTGAAAACCTTCCATGGTGCCTGAATATCCGTCAAATTGCAACTGCGTGAAACAACATTAATCTATGCCGGAAGCGCGGACGCGGAAAGACTCCTGCCACTTTTCTCCCGCGCCGAGGACCTGGAGGGCCGGATATTTGCCTTCCGCGGCCAGATTCGCCCCGTTTGTGATCGCTGCCATGGGCTCAAAGCAGACAAATTCGTGGCCGGATGGCGAGTAAACGACGGCAACCTGCCATTTCGGGCCGAAGCCCACCTCAATGCTCCGTCCGCCGCCCTCCAGGCGAAAAACGGCTTCCCCGGAAGGCTCGCGGATCAGATCGGTGAAGCCGTCGTCCAGAACCTGAGTTGCCAGGGGCGTGGGATCGGGCAGCGTGTTGGGGCGCAGTTCACCGGTTGCGCAGAGAAGTCTGTCGGTCACGACGGCGGTGCGGGCTGGAATGTGAGCTATGCACTCAGCCCGCGGAACACCAGGAATCCGGAAGTAGGGGTGAAAGCCGATCGCGAGGGGCATCGGCTCCGCACCCAGATTTTCGACCGTGATGGACGTCTCCAGTTCGCCGTTCGAGAGCCGGTAGGTCATTTCGTATTGGTGAGCGAACGGCCAGTTCGCCATGAGCGCTGGGTATCGCCAAAATTCAAATCGGCTGGTCACCCAGGCAGCGCTGCCGTCCGAACGGAGCTCGGTGGTTTTCCAGAGATCCGACGCAAAGAGCATGCCGTGGATCGCGATGTGTTCCGGGAAGAGACGCAGCACGTTCAGCGATTCGTTGAACGCGTACCATTTCCCATTCGCGTGAAAGCCACCACCTGCCATTCGGTTCGCCCACGGAGCCAGGAAGGGGATTCCACTCAACTCCCGCACCTTCGAAATATCTGCCGCAGGCATGTGCAGGATGTTCTGGCCATGGATGTTCATCGCATAGGCTCGGTTTCCAAGCCGGGGGGCGATGAGAACTTCGGTGCGGTGCGCCGCGTCCGTCAACCGCACGATTCCGACATCGTGATCCTGCGCCATTTCGCTTCTGTACAGATAGGGTTGGGACAAGCTCTAGTGTATGCCGGTGCGCTAGAGTGAAGCTGTCCTCGCTGATTCCATGCAAAAGCCCACGCAGATTGCCAGAACGGGGATGATCGTCAGCGGTATTCTGGCCGCGCTGAAGATTGGAGTTGGACTGGCGGCGCACTCGCAGGCCGTGACCGCCGATGGATACGAATCCGCGGCGGATGTTCTGACGTCAGGTCTGGTGCTGGTCGGACTCATGATCGCGGCGAGACCGCCCGATCAGAATCACCCGTACGGCCACGGACGCGTGGAAATTCTGACCGGACTGCTGCTGGGGTTTCTGCTGTTTGGGGCCGGGCTGCTGATCGCGCTGCACGCGTGGACCGGGGCCGGAGAGATTCCCGTACCGCCGGCGGCTTTTGCGGTGTGGCCGATGGTGATTTCCATTGTCACGAAAATCGGGCTGGCCGGCTTCAAGGCCCGTGCGGCGAAACGCTTCGACAGCTCGGCGCTACGGGCCGATGCGGCGAATGACGGGATCGATATTGTGTCGGGTGTGGTCGCGCTGTCCGCGCTGCTGCTGACGCTGAATTATCCGGACAGATTTCCACGCGCCGATCACTATGGCGCATTCATCGTTGGAATGATCGTGATTGCGACCGCGATTCGTGTGGCCTATGAGGCCTCCATGCATTTGATGGATACGATGCCGGACGATATCGCGATGGAGGATATCCGGAAGGCGGCGCTCACAGTTCCGGATGTAGCGGGCGTGGAGAAGTGTTTTGCGCGCAAGACGGGGATGAAGTATCACGTGGACCTGCATCTTGAGGTCGATCCCGATATCACGGTGCGGGCGTCGCATGATATTGCGCAGCGCGTGCGGGAGCGTGTGTGCGAGTTATTGCCGTGGGTCGCCGATGTCCTGGTGCATGTGGAACCCGCGCCGGGGAAGACGGAGAGTGGGGGCTAGAAGCAAACTGTTTACCGAATCGTCTTCTCAAACGCGGCGAAGCGCTTTTCCAGATCCGCTTTCAACTTCGCCTTATCGTCCTTCGAAGCGAACGAGTACTCGATGCTGTTACGAACGAGCTGCTTCAGGTCCGCATACGTGAGCTTGTACGTCAACACGGCGCGCTCGAATTCGTGGGTCAGGTCGGAGCGCGAGACACCCTCATCATCCGTCGACAGCGCAACAGGCACACCGTATTTCCGATAAACCGGAAACGGATGCTGATCGCCGCTGACGCCCAGAATTCCGTCATTGCTCGTCAGATTAATTTCCACCGCAATATTCTTCGCCTTCATTTGCCGCAATAACGCGGGTGCATCCTTCTCGAACATGATGTCGACGCCATGGCCGATTCTTTCGGCATGACCCAGTTCCACCGCTTCACGAATATGGAAGGTGAGTCCATCGGGCGGCACCAGACCGAGCCACAGTTCCCCGGCATGCAGTGAAATATGCACGTTCGGATATTGTTTCTTCGCGTAATCCACCATGCGCATTTGCAGCGAGTAATCACGCATCGAAATGGCCCCATCTTCCGGCTGCACGAAGTTGATACCAACAACGCGAGGGTCAGACGCAGCGAGCGCAAAGCCAGCCATCACCTGACCAAACGTCTGGTCAGGAGGAAACTCACGCAGCACCTGGTAGAGGTAATTCACCTTCACCCCGCAGGATGAGGGCGCCGGATTCGCATTGCAGCCCGCGGTCCTGACCGCTTCCATTTCGTCAACTCTGGCGCGAAGGCCTGCGACGACCTTCTGCAGCCCCCCGCTTTCCAGCTTCGCCCGCGTGACGTTGAAATCCGAATCGAGACCCGCAGCGCGGCCGAGCGCCGCGGGAGGTCCGCCGCCCGACAACGCCATCAATTCCAGATAGGATTCATTCTGATCCGCCGCGCGCTGAATCACTTCCTGCAGCATCGGTGACGTGTCCACCGCGCCGAAGCGCCGAAACGTGTCGAAGAAATGGTCGTGGCCGGAGACACCCGCTGACGGCACGAAATTCCGCATCGAAAGAACGTCGATCAGCGCATTTACCAGCGGGTTATTCGTCTGCATCGACGCCGCAGGCATCTGGTCCGCCGCGCACCCCGTAGTTCCCTGCCCCGGCGCGACGATGATGAGCTGCTTTGCATCGATACACAAACCCTGCTTTCCGGCAGTCGCGATGAAATTCTCCGCATAGAATGCGCCGGAGAGGTGATTGTGCAGATCCGCACCTTTCGGCATGCGGTAGAGAAATTCGCGCAGTTCCGGCGGACTCTTCTTCAACTCCGAAAAGCGCCTTTCAATCGGAGAAACCTGCGCAGAAAGCGCAATCGCGCTCAGAAAAATGAAACAAACGCCGGAGAAACGCCGCATCTATCTATCATCGCAAAAGGCACACGAAATGCTCTGAATGGGTGTATGAGCACAAAAGGTGCAGCACTCTTCGGAATCATCGCGATGTTGCTTTGGACGATCCGGATGACGATCGGCATGGCGAAAGGAATCTCAGGAGTGGCGGGTGGCTTTCTCCCGCTGAACACTCTGATCGTTTCGATCGTGGATTTTCTCGCCGCACTCAGTCTGCTGATCTTCTTCGTGGTGTATTACAAATCGCGCACAGAGTGAATCGCGGCCAGCTACGTGCCCTCTGGCACCTCGCAATGAAAGTAAAACAGCGAATTCGCAGGACTTACTGCGAAATGCGGCGTTTATTCATGAGGCAAAAAGCTACACGGATGTGGCTTACGCTCCTGTGCGCTCTGGCCGGCGGCGCCCTCCCGGCACAGACGATTCAGCCGCTCGGCGTCACGAGTTCGAGAATCGTCGCCACAATGGACACGGGTGTCACGTCCGCCCGCATGGGGCTGAACGGTGACGTCTATCTCACCGGCCCCGATGGAAGTAACTGGGGCCCTGCGGGAAAGACCTACGGCGATGGAACGACGGGGTCAACGTGGGTTTCACGGCGCGCTGCCGACGGCACATCTGTTTTTACGACCGCAATCGGCGCGGCATCGCTCTCGATCGCCGGTGTCGATTCCAGCGGCAATGTCTTTCTTACCGGATATACGCGGCTGAGCGGTTTTTACACTTCACCCGGCGCGTATCGATCATCTAATCCAAGCTCGATTACCGTGTTCAGCGGTCTGGCGGCGTGCAAGCTCAATGGGTCGGATGGCAGCGTCGTGTACTGCACTTATCTCGACTACTACGGGACGATTCGCGGATCCGCGATCGTCGACAGCGACGGCAGCCTGATCGTTGTTGATAGTGCCAATGGTTTCGCCGGCCTTGCAAGTGAGCCCAACGGAACGCCGGGCTCATTCCATCAGGGCAGCAACCACATCTACGTCGCGAAACTGAACCCTTCCGGCAGTGCCCTTACATTCACCGCGATGTTTGGCGGTACGCGGAACGACTCTCAGCATGATTGCGCGCTGGACAGCGCAGGAAACATCTACATTTCGGGCCAAACCGATTCGAAGGATTTTCCAGGTACAACTATTGACCCTGGCACAACCGGAACAACTTTCGTTTCGAAACTGAGCGCTGACGGCAAGACACTCTTCTACTCCGCTCTGGGAGCACCGGGAGACAGCCCTCTCGCGCTCGCAGTAAATACGGCTGGAGAGCCGCAGCTGGCTTACAGCGATTCGACGAAGAAAGCATCCATCCGGCGCTACAGGAACGATGGATCCGCGATCCTCTTCGACACGAAACTGGGAGCTACGCTCTCGCCGACCGGTACGCCCATCATGACGGTGGATACTCAGGGAGTTACCACGCTGGTGGCTGGTCTCGACGGACTCAACGCAACCCTCCTGCATCCCACACAGAGCTGCGCCGGAGGATTCATGGCTCGTCTGGATTCGTCGGGAGTTATGACGCAGGCTACTTTTCTTGCGGGAACAGGGAACGCGGGATATGACCGGTTCGGAGCATTTTCGGATCTCGCAGCTCAATCGGCCGCACTGAAAATTCTGGTACTGAATCTTGGTTCCGATAATTTTGCGGCCAGCACTCAGGTAGAACTGTTGTCGTTATCGAACAGGCCCGATACGCATCTGACGTGCCTGGCGAATGCCGCCTCTTACACCGGCACCGTAGTGAGCGGCGGAGAGATTATCAGCCTGTTCGGGCAGTCGATGACGCCAGCCGCGCCTGCGATCGGCTATCCGGATTCGAGCGGCAAGTATCCGACTTCACTGGGTGCGTTGCAGGTGACGTTCGATGGCGTTCCCGCGCCGCTGCTCTACACAAGCGCCGGACAGATCAATACCGTGGTGCCGTTCGGGGTTCAGACAACGACGAATATTTGCGTGCAGGCCGCGTTCACCGAATCGAGCTGCATGAAAGCGAAGGTTCAGACCGCCGTGCCGGGATTCTTTGTGGTGTCCGGCGGGCCCGAGGCCTATCCATATGCGGCTGCGGTGAATCAGGATGGGACGATCAATTCCGAACAGAACCCGGCACCGCGCGGATCCATCGTTGCACTGTTTGCCACAGGACTCGGTGCACTAACCAGCACTCCGGCTGATGGAACAATCGTCGGCCTGCCTTTACTTACACAGAAGCTCGATATGACTATGGAACTGCCGATCGTCGATCACCACGTGAACATTAACTGGGAACGCCCGCAGTGGGTTGGGCAGGCGCCTTTTGAGATAGCCGGTTTGAGTCAGGTGAATGTGACAGTTCCCCAGGTGGGAAATGTAGTCGACCTGCTGGTGTTTGTCGGCAGCCGCTCGGAGGCGTGAAGACCCAGAGCGTGAGCATCTGGGTGCGCTAGCCTCGGCGGCGTTGTGCGCCGCCGCCGAGACCACCGAGATCGATCAAAACCGCGATCAGCAGCCAGATCAGGTTGATCCCCGCTGTCGCCATGTGGTTATTCACCTCCCACGCGTAGACAATCGTCGTCAGTGGCAGGAAGAAGAATCCCAACAGCGGCATCAGCATTTCGTTATGAAATGCTCGCTGCAGATACGTGGACGTCAGCCACATGACCGCAAGCACCACTCGCGGAAAGGCCAGCAGAATGATCAGGAAAATACAGGGCACGTTACCCCCTGAGCAACTTTGTATCCAATGCTACTTTTTGGGTTCGCTGGACGGCGGCACGATCTTATTCAGTCGCATGTAAGTGACCAGATTCCCGTAGTGCTCCCAGGTGTGGGCCACTTCATAATCCATCAGCGACACGCGGGCGCGCTTCTGCCCGCCCATGTCGACCACCTGTATGGCGGACGCAGGCGTGAGCTTCGCATAGGCGGCTTCACAACCAGCGAATTCGCGCTTCAGAGCGGCAATAAAATCAGCCTTCGTCTTTGCGGTCTTTTCCACCGAACCCGCGGCGGGCTTCCCGTCGACGGCCAGCGCGCAGATATGGTTGGAAGCATCGGCGATGTGGGCGAATAATTCACCCATCGTGCGAACTTCCGGAGTTGCGCGGAAGGAATAAAGATTCTCCGGAACCTTCTCGGCGGCGCGCATCACGTTATCGGAAATCTGCAGGAACATCTCGTGCGAGCTCTGGATCAGAGGATCATTCGCGAGCTTCGTCTGCGCGCTCAGCATCGTGGCCCCGGCGGCAAGAGTCAGAAATACTTTAGAAAACGACGTCATGGTCAACCCCCTCACTTGTTTTTGATGTCTTCCGGAAATACACCCCGTCCGGAAGGCGGCGGAAATAAATCTTTGAGCAACATCAGGCGCTTGCGCAGATTGCGGCTCGGCATCTGGCGCGGCCCTGTATCCACATCGATATCGCAGCAGATCCCGTGCATATACAACGTCATCGTGTCTTCAAACGATTGACGCGCGTAGTCGCGAAACGGCTTGCCGTCGCGGCGGGCATTTGTCGGGCGGCGCAGCAGCGCTTGCTTCAGCCTCCAGCTGCGTTCATCGACCTCACCATTCATCTCATTGCTGAGTTCTTCACGCAGCAGGCTGTGCCAGGCATCCGAAACTTTCGCCGGCAGCTTATGAGAAATGACCGCGGCAATCTCGTCGTAGAAAAAGTAGTGGTAGTCGGCGATCTGCTCATCCTTCACGGTGAAGAAGAGAGTGATGAAATCGGCCTGTTCCACGCGGGCGGAGAGCGCCAGTTTAGCTTCCACCGGCTTGGCTTCGGTCACGGAAGTTCCGTAACTGCCGGAACCTTTTTCCAGATAGGGCGCAAGCACTACGCCGACCTTCGGCAGCATGGTGCGAATAGAGGGCGGCAGCGACTCGATCGGATCCTGCAGATAGTGGCGCAGGTCTTCCTCCGCCAGCTGGATGATTGGATACCAGGAAAACTGTTTGTTGACCGGCCGCATATCCGGCCGAATGCGCCGAGCCAGATCTTCGATGGAATCGCGTTCGTGGCCATCCTTCGAACGCGCATTTTCCAGTTGTGGGGAAGCTGTCTTCTTTTTTGCCATCTGTCAGATACGAGTGATCGGGCTGACTTGCCCCAGAACGCCCTGATTGTAACAGGCACACCATACCTCAGAGCTAATCTGGTTGTTTGCCCAAAGCTCCCCAATCGGTGCTGATTTCCGCCGGAGAAGCCTCCGGCGATTACTACGCCGCCCTCCTCCTCGAAGAACTCCGCCGCCGCTGGCCGGAAACGAAGTTCTTCGGCTGCGCCGGCGCGCATCTGCGCAAAGCCGGTCTCCAGCCCGTCATACAAGCCGAGGACCTGGCGGTAGTGGGGATCGTGGAAGTAATCGGACACCTGCCCCGCATCTACAGCCGCTTCCGCGAACTCATCGGCGCCGCTCAGCGCGAAAAGCCAGACCTGGCCATCCTGACCGACGCGCCCGACTTCCACTTTCGGGTCGCTAAGAAGCTGAAAAAACTGGGGATCCCCGTCGTCTACCTAGTCGCGCCGCAGGTTTGGGCGTGGCGCGAAGGCCGAGTCAAAACGATGCGCCGCATCATCGACCGCCTGCTCTGCATCTTCCCGTTCGAAGAGGCCTGGTTCCGCGCGCGAAACGTACCGACTACATACATCGGACACCCTCTCGCCGGCCGCGTACGCCCCTCCCTCTCCCGGGAAGAATTTTTTCGGAAACACAATTTACCGCTGGACCGTCAACTGGTTACAGTGCTGCCTGGTAGTCGTCCGAGTGAAGTTTTGCGCCACGTTCCCGCATTGGTAAAGGCGGCAGAACTGCTTTCCGAAGGCCGCGAACTGAGTTTCATCCTGCCCGCGTCGCCGCATTGCGGAACTGCTTTGTTCACGGAAGCGCTGGCCGGAAGTCCGATCCGCGCTATCGCCGGAGAAGCCTGGGATGCCATGGCGCACTGCGATCTGGCGCTGGCCGCCAGCGGAACGGTGACAGTGGAAGCGGCGTTGCTCGGTGCTCCGATGGTGACTTTTTACAAGGTGACGCCGCTGACGTGGATGATCGGCAAGCCCCTGGTGAAAGTGCCGTTTTATTCGATGGTGAATCTCATCGCGGGCAAGCAGGTGGTGGCGGAACTGATTCAGGATGATATGACCGGCGAACGAATCGCCGCCGAGGCAGCACCGCTGCTCAGCGACGGCCCGGTTCGCGCGAAAATGAAAGAAGAACTGGCGGACGTGGCAACACGGCTCGCCGGAACCGCCGATGCGATATCGGCGGCAGCGGATGAAGTAGTCGCAGTATTCGGGAGGGTGCAGTGAAGAGAATCGTTTCTTTAGCGTTGGGTTTTGCGGTGGCAGGATCGTTGGCATTCGCCCAGCCGACCGGCGCACAGTCGCATATTGATGTGGACGGCTACACGATCGATGCACGCATCGACCCGGCCACGCAGACGCTGAATGCGAAAGCAGTGGTCCGGTTTGTGGCCCTTGACGATCAGATGAATTCGGCGACGTTCGAGCTCAACAACAACCTCAACATCTCGCAGATCACGGATTCGAAGGGCAACCCGCTCAACTCCGCCCGCACTCAGACCGACAGTACCGTTCGCGTGACCTTCCCCGGCAACCTGCCGCGTGGCCAGATGACAGAAATTACTTTCGTCTACGATGGTCGCCTCTCGGGCGAAGAAGAATCGCCTGTCTACGGCATTAAATTCGCGTCGATCCAGAACGATTACGCTTACCTGCTTTACCCCGCGCGCTGGTTCCCCATCAGCAACTACACTTCTGACCGCTTCACCGCAACCACAAACATCACCGTGCCGCAGGGCTACACCGTGGTAGGCAGCGGCCCCAGCAGCTCGAAGCCGGACGCAAACGGGGTCGTATTCACGAACGAATTCACGAAGCCGTCGTTCCCCGGTGACATCGCGGTGGTGAAGGGCCAGCCCGCAAAGATTTCTTCCGGCGGCGCCACCACCACTCTCTGGTTCCGTGGTCCGCAGGCGGATTCGGCGAACCTCTACGGCGAGGCCACCGCGCAGATGCTCGACTATTTCGTTTCGATCTTCGGACTCGCTCCCTACGCGAATCTAACGGTAGTGCAGACTGCGGATGGCGCGCCCAACGGCTATTCGGCGCCCGGCGTGATTTTCCTCGCCCCACGCGCGATCGGAAAAGAAGTGAATGCAAACGTGCTGGCGAATCAAATTGCGCGACAGTGGTGGGAAGTCAATGTCTCCCCCATCAATCGCAATCACATGTGGCTGGAAAACGGAATGGCGCTCTATGCGGAAGCTCTGTGGTCCGGACATGACAAAGGCGAGGCCGCACTCGAACAGCGCATGCATGATGTGGCGGTCACGGCGCTGACGGTGGACGAAGTTCCGCTGATTCAGGCCGCGCGCATGGAAGATTATTCGCCGGAATACTGGGCGCTTACGGCAAGCAAGGGCGCCGCCGTTGTCAGCATGCTGCGCAACACGATGGGCGATGAGAAATTCTTCGCGGCTGTCAAAGATTTTCTGAAGCAGAACGCCTGGAAATCGGTCACCACCGCCGATTTCCGCGCCTCCTGCGAAACGGCAATGGGCGAAGAGCTGCGCTACTTCTTCATCCAGTGGGTGGAAAACAACCTCGCCCCCGAATTCAAGCTCGACTACACGATTTTCCGCACCCAGAAGGGATTCCGGGTGCAGGGCAAGATCTCCCAGGATCTCGACACATTCCGCATGCCGGTGGATCTGAAGATCGAAACCGAAGGCAACCCGGAAGAGAAGCGCGTGGAAGTGATGGGAACATCGTCCGAATTTTCAGTCGACACCTTCGGCAAGCCGAAGAGCATCACGATTGATGCCGGCAACAAGGTGCTGCGTTTGAGCCCGCAGATGCGCGTCGAAGTGGCGATTCGCAAAGGCGAGCAGTTCGCCCAGATCGGCGAATACTCGGAAGCGATGAAGGAGTACCAGCGTGCGCTCGATACCCAGAAGACCAGCTCGATGGCGCACTATCGCGTCGCGGAAGTATTCTTCCTGCAGCATCAATATCAGTCGGCAGCCAATGAGTTCCGTGAAGCCCTGAACGGCGACGGCAATCCGAAGTGGGTCGAAGTCTGGGCTCATATCTATCTCGGCAAAGTCTTCGACATCACCGGTCAGCGTGACCGCGCAGTGAACGAATACACGCAGGCGCAGCGTACCCGCGACAACACGCAGGGCGCGCAGGACGAGATTGAAAAATACCTGCACACACCTTACTCTGAAAAGAGTAAGGAACTTGTCTGATTCGCTCTCTCCTGATCGCTCTGGTTCTGCTGGCCTCGGCTTCGCTGATGGGTTCCCCCATCACGAATGAACCATCGAGCCCCGAGTCCGGCCAGATTTTTCCTCTGCACGACTACCGCTGGATACAGGTAATCGTGAAGCGCGTTCCTTCGGTCATCGACTGCACGTATCAGGTGGTTTCCGGAAGGCCCACCGTTCATGCGGAGCTCATCGCGGAGGAAGACTTTCTCAAGTTCCGGGATCACAAGGACTACGACACGATTGACGAGTCGAGGTCCGGCCGTGTCGGCGGATTTCGTCACACCGTGAAGACGCCCGGGCGATATCGTGTTCTCCTCGTAAACAGAACCCGCGCGCCGGAAGTCGAGGCGATCCTGCTGGTTCAGCAAACTCCTGCGCCTCGTTCTGTGTCAGTCGGTATTCCCCCTATACGTCGCCTCACCGTGATCCTCGCCGCTGTGGCTCTGTTATTCGGGACCGTAACCTGGTCCGGCAGTAAGCTCCTCCGCGGCTACCGCAACCGCTAAGTAGGTCCAATACCACTGAGTTCTCGAGAAATCCATGGGCGGAACGGTACGACACGCTTCAGCTTGTCGACCACAATGGCTGAACAGCAGGAACGTGAACGAAACCTGGCGTTATTCACGCCGGGTCACGTTCATTTTTCTGCGCTTTGGCTTTGGTAGTGGACAAGCTGAACGGCTTGTCCCACAGGTCCGCCCACAGGTTTTGGCTAAACTACGCGCCATTGGCCGGATTCACCGAACCATAAAATGAACGAAACTTAACCCAACCCTAACCGTCCAATGAGGTAACTATGACGCCAGGCAAGTTCCAGAACGCCACGCGCTCCCACACCAGTTTCCTCGCAGCAGCCGAAAAACGCACTCTCATCGCAATCGCGCAACGCCTGCCCGCCTGGATCAACTCCGACCATCTCACCGGTATCGGCTTCATCGCATTACTCGCCGCAGGCGCCAGCTATGCGTTCGCGAAGCATCATCCCGCGGCGCTGCTCTGGGTAATTCCCTTCCTCGCCGTGAACTGGTTCGGCGATTCACTCGACGGCACACTTGCCCGCGTGCGCGATTGCCAGCGTCCACGCTACGGTTTTTATGTCGATCACATCCTCGACGCCATCGGAATGTCGCTGCTCATGGCAGGCATGGCGTTCTCGGGGTACATCTCGCAGCCGATCGCGGCGCTGTTTCTGATCGCCTATTTACTGCTCTCGATTGAAATCTATCTCGCAACCTACGCAATCGGCGTCTTCCACCTCTCCTACTGGAGCTTCGGACCGACCGAACTCAGGATCCTTCTCGTCATCGGCAATTTATTCGCACTCCGCAGGCCGGACGTCACGATCGCAGGGCATTCGTTCCTGCTCTTCGATGTTGGCTTCGCCATCGGTGCCTGCGCGCTCACCGTCATTCTGATTCAGGCCGCCGTCAAACACACCCGCGAACTGTATATCCAGGAGCCCATGCAGCGGCGCGAGATCGCGAACAAAACCACCCGGTGAAACGCTGGATCCGCTTCAACGCGGTCGGCATCCTGGGGGCTGGCGTGCAACTTGCCGTACTCGCAGTGATGCTCCGCCTGCACGTCTACTATCTCGTCGCGACCGTCCTGGCGATTGAAGTCGCGCTGCTGCACAATTACATCTGGCATCGTCGCTGGACGTGGGCCGGGCAAGGCGGAAGCCTGCTGCGCTTTCATCTCTCCAACGGCCTGATATCTTTTGTTTCCAATCTGCTGCTCATGCGTCTGTTCATCGGCAGGCTGCACCTTCCGCCGATCCCTTCGAATCTCGGCGCGATCGTTCTCACTTCCTTCCTGAACTACCTGTTTGCAGCGAAGTGGGTTTTCGTACGTTTCAAATCGACACGATATGATGAAGGAGTCCGCCAGGGACACATCCCATGAACACGGTTACGGAACCGAAGGCGGGGCGGAAGTTATCCACTCGTCTGGTCACGGTGATTGGCTGGGTCCTCTCGGTGGCCACCCTTTACTGGGCCCTTCACCGCTTTCCTGTTTCGGAACTCGGCGACCACGTTCGTACCATGTCGTGGGGCTGGCTCGGGTTCGCAGTCGCGATTGAAATCGGATCCTTCCTCCTCGATGCCTGGCGCTGGCGCGAACTTCTGCGCCCGGCCTGCAAACCGACCTACGGGGCTGCCGTGCAGTCCATCTTCGCCAGCATGTTCGTGAATGACCTGGTGCCGGCGCGCATCGGAGAAGCGGTCCGCTGCTTCCTGCTTTCCTACAAGAATGAAATTCGGCTTCCGCTGGTCATTACCTCGGTGGTAGTTCTGCGCGTGATGGACGCCATCTGGGTCGTAATCTTCTATTTCGGGACTTCGTTTTTCATCGAAGAAACGGCCACGGTCACCGGCATCATGACCATCTACGCTGTGGTGGCGACGGTGCTGGCGGCCATTTTGCTTTTCGTATTGTTCCGCGGGCAGCATGCACATCACTTCGTCAGCAACCGGAGTTGGGCCGCGCGCTTCGTGCATTTTCTCGACGAGGTCCACAAGCTCGGCAACTGGCGCGAGCTGCGAATCGTCATGCTCATGTCGGGCGCCTATTGGGCGCTTCAGATCTTTGCTGTCTGGGCCATTACCCGCGCCGACAATTTCTATTTCACGTTCAGCCAGATGACATTCCTGCTGATTCTGAAGAGCGTCGCAACGCTGATTCCGACCGCTCCAGCCGGCGTGGGCACGTTCCAGGCGACGCTGATTTACGCGCTTCGCCACTTCTATACGGAAGGCCCTGATGCGAACATCCTGGCGCAAATCATCTTCAGCATCCTCACGCTGCCAGGGCTGGTAGGCGGCGCGATTGCGGTTGCCGCGGCCGGTTTCAAGCTGAAAGATTTGGTCCGCCATGCCCAGGAAATGCACCGCAAACCGAAACAGCAGTGCGCCAACCCGGAAACGTGATTCGAATCCTGATCACCGCAGGAGCAAAACCCTTTCAGGCAAGCACTGATTTTGTCCAGGTGCGCGAGCCGGAACTTGATGCGCGTGCGCTGGCTGAATGCACGCGTCAGTGGATGGATACTGGAGCCCGCGTTCTGGTGAACGACCGTGCCGATGTGGCAATCGCCTGCGGTGCGGCCGGAGTCCATCTTCGGGACCGCTCAATCGCACCTGGCCTGATCCGCCGGATCGCACCCACCGGTTTCATCGTGACTGTGGCCTGCCACGATGCGGATGCGGTTTTTCGGGCAGCCGATGAAGGCGCGGACTACGCGGTGCTCGCTCCGATTTTCGCGCCGCTATCAAAACTATCCAGCAGCCCGCCGCTCGGATTGGATGCATTGCGCGCGATCGCGGCGAGAGCCCGAATTCCCATCATTGCCTTAGGCGGAATCACCACCGCGAAGGCAGAACTCTGCGTGTCAGCCGGAGCCGCCGGAATCGCCGGAATCACGCTCTTCCGGTAGTCCTTGTACGGCGGAGCTTCGGCTCCGCAGCCTGCTTCTGCCCGGCCGGGCCTCCCGTACAGCTCCGTCTAACCAGCCCTGTAACGAAGTGCCCGCGCGTGCGCCCCAACCGCCGCGGTAAGCCCTTCCAGACTATAGCCGCCTTCCAGCACCGAAACCAGCCGCCCTTTCGAATACTTATCGGCGACCTCCCGCAGCAGAGTCGTCATCTCGGCAAAATCGTCATCGCTGAGCGTGAACCGTCCCAGCGGATCGTTATTACGCGAATCGAACCCCGCGGAGATCAGAACGAGATCTGGCTTATACGCTTCCATCTCCGGCAGCAACCTGTTGCGGAACGCGCTGACGATCTCATCGCGCCCCGATCCCGCCGGAAACGGGCAGTTCATCGTCGTCTGAAAACCCAGGTCTTCACCTCGCTCCCGCGCATCGCCCGTCCCCGGATACCAGGGCGACTGATGCGTGCTGAAGAAAAACACCGAGCCGTCGCTGTAGAAAATATCCTGCGTGCCGTTGCCGTGGTGGACATCCCAGTCAGCAATCAACACCCGCTCCACTCCATACTCTTTCTGCGCATAGCGCGCCGCAACAGCAACGTTGTTGAAGAGGCAAAACCCCATCCCGCGATCGGCACTCGCATGGTGCCCCGGTGGCCGCACGATGGAAAACGCGTTCTCCGCGCGCCCCTGCATCACGAGATCGACAGCACTCAGGCACTGCCCCGTCGCCCGCAGCGCGACTTCCCAGGATCGCGGGCTGATATCGGTATCGCCCGTTGACAGAGTTGCGCGGCCGGCATCGACATCGTGGCTGGCGATTTTCAAATAATCAGCCGTATGAACCAGGCGCAGGTCGTCGAGCGTCGCCTCCCGCGCCGGCATTTCAGTGAGCGGCGTGTCGCCCAGCCCGCGCACCGCCGCGTCCCAGCGGCGGGGACGTTCGGGATGCCCCGGTGGTGTCGCGTGTTCTTTCGCGATCGGGTCCGCCAGAAATGCAGTGCTCACCGCTGACCCGCCTCTTTCCGCAGCGCCGCAATCTGAGGCGCGCGCGATTTCGGACTATCCAGACTGAACGTGCGGGCGTCGCCCAGGTCTTCCCGAACGAAAGCCTCGGTCTTCGCGACAGCTTCATCCAAAGCCTTATCTCGCTTTACGGAAGATGCCCAGGCAATGGTCCCCGTATCCGTGTCGAAATGCCAGCGCCCGATCAGTTCCCCGCGATCCAGAATCGCGTGTCCGGCCCGATCCGAGTTGCCCGCCACCTCGCGCAGATGAAGAATGCTGTCCAGACTTCCGGTGAGGACGTACTGCGGCTTCTTCGGGACCTGGAACTTCGCGAACGCGGCAGCATCTTCGGCAAGCGCCAAAAGATCGTCCTGCAGCGGAACCAGCTTCAGCGGCGCAGTCGCCGCTTGCGTCGCTTTCACGCCCAAGCCGGAGAACCGCTGGAACTCACAGAGCGACGCCGCACCAACCCACCGGAAATACTGCCGCGCCAGTTCCGTGAAGGATTCGTCCATATCGTGCTTCCACTTCGCCAGCGGATTCGGCTTCCAGACCGCATACCGATAGCGCTGCTGATCGATCCGGCCATTCACTGGCACACGGCGAATTTCCCCCTCGGATTGCAGCACGCCGAGCGCCAGCGGCAGTGTAGTCGCTAGCCCCTTCTTCACACCCTCCGGGCCGAGGCTGCGCGCCGCACTTCCGACAGCCGTCCGCAGCACATCGGGTTCGAGCGGCTCTTTTTCCAGAGCCTTCACGACAGCCGTTTTCAGCTTGCCGATCTCGGCATCTGTCACGCCCAGCTTGCGGGCGGTCGCCAGTTCGGTCTTCGCCGAAAAATTCTGGCCGACCTTCAACGCGAGCGCGTAGTGTTCGGCTGGCACCACGTAGGTACAACCGCGAGCAGCAGGTAATTCGTGGATCTTCGCTTTCGCCAGTTCCGCATCCACCTCAGCGCGCCGCAAACCGGCTCGAGCGAACAACGCAAGATACGGGCTCGCCCCGGCAACCGACCGCGCCCATCCGGTCGCCTCCAGAACTTCCCGCGCAGTCTTACCTGCGAAACTGCCATCCAACCTCTGCCGCTGTGACCACCATGCCCGAATCTTCGCGTCCATAGAAATTTCTCTTTCTAATTATTCTCTATTCAGGCTATATTGATTCCAGCCACCCGCTCCACCTCGATGCGCCCCGCCGGATTGTTGCTGTTGTTAATCACGTCACTGACCTCGCTGAACTGCGCCGGTACTCTCCGAAGCCAACCCCCTCCACCCCAGAAATGGGAGACAGGCTTCTGGTATTGGGACCGCGGCTACTCGAAGAGCGTCCCGGCATCTTACACGCCGGACGTGCTCTTCTTTCTCGCAGGAACAGTCCACGAGGAACCCGGCTTCATGAATCGCCCGAACGAGTGGAGAGTCTCGGGCGGGGGAATACCGAAGAACTTGCCTCACGCCCGGGAATACTGGCCTGTCTACCGCTTCGAGCATCAGGGTGTGCCGCCCATGAAGGTTGCCACTGAGGTTGCCTCCCGGGTCTCAGACCTGTTACTGGATGCCCGCGACCGCAATATGAAGATCACCGGCGTTCAACTCGATATCGACAGTCCGACGCGATCTCTGCCGGAATATGCCGCCTTCCTCCAATTCTTCCGGAAGGAGCGGCCAAAAGGACTTCAAATTTCGATCACGGCTCTGCTGGATTGGTTCCGCGATGGCACGTCGATCGGTGCCGTTATTCGGGAAACTGACGAATTTGTTCCCCAGTTCTACGACATCGCCGATCCCGGAAGTTCGGAGGAAGCTGCGATCGCGGCTAAGCTGGACACCGCTCGCTGGGGGCCAGTCTTCAACCGCTTCGGCAAACGGTTTCGTATTGGTCTCTCGGCCTTCGGGCGGGTGCGTCTGATTCCACCAAAATCCCCGTCGCAGAATGGCGGGTATTCAGGGCTGAGTCGCTCCTACCTGGCTTTCAACGATCTCGTCCCGCTCGATATCGGAGGCAATCCCGCTGTCGACCTGCAGACCGCCCGCACGGAGGCCGGAGAGATCGTACTCAACTACAGGGTTTCACGCAGCCTGAAAATTGGATGGAATAGTTTGAGTGCGGGTGATACGGTTCAATTTGTTCTTCCTGTCCCCGAGCAGTTGCGCGCAACAGAAGTAAGTGCGCACCGAATTGGCGGATACTGCGCCGGTGTCGTTTTCTTCCGCTGGCCGCAGGACCATGAAGTGCTTGCGCTCTCGCCAGACGAGATCCTGGCGACGAAGCCGGGCGATCCAACGGTCAAGGCTGTGGACGGCCAGTGCGCAGCGGTGACATGCTCGGACATTTTTATCACCAACGGTATTAGCCGCAATCCGATGCGACTGCGCTATCGATTCGAAGCATCAGGCGAGCTGGAGTATTTCATTCCCGAGCCCAAAATGTCCGCTTAGATGACTGGCCCGGCCCAACTTGAACTGGTCCTGCCGCCCTTCACAGGTCAGCACCACATTCATCTCGGCCGGGCGGTCTCTTCCAGGCCTGTTAGCTGGAAACTGGAAGTCATTCCATGAAGAGCCGAATCGGCTGGCTGCTTGTCATCTCGCTGGGCCTCGGCTGGGCGTGCGCCTATGACGACACCCTGCGGGCGTATCTCGACGCCCGCTTCTGGTTGCCCTATTCCAGGACCCCCGCTTCCTTCGCGAAGAAAAATGTTCGCCGTACCGCCGAGCCGTATGCCGGGATGGTGACCAGCGACAACGTAAGTCTGCGGAAACTGATGGAAGGCTACGCAAAAATATCCGAACCTGGGACTGTATTTGTTCCGGCAACGCTCCAGCAATTGGTCGCCGCTGCCCGGGGTGATACCTCACTCACGCCGAATCAACGCGAAGAGGTCTGGCTGATCGATGCCAAGATCGAAATGCGTGCCGCCGACATGTCAGGCGATTCGTTTGACAGCGCGGAGAAAAAGCTGAAGGATTTCATCCGCACGGCCAGAATGCCGCAGTTCCTCAGCGAAGCGCGTGGCTGGCTGGCGTACATCTATCACCGCGACGGAAGGCAGACCGAAGCCGGCAAGATTTATCTCGATGAGCTCAACCGGAATGGATCCAACCTGAGCCCGAAAGTACTGCTGAATTCCCTCAAGATGACTTACGGGTACGACGGCGGCCCGGAGTTACTGGCCCACCTGGACGAATACTTCGATACCCCGGAACATGCTGCGTTCGCTATTCAGTTGGTGACTAACCCGCACTGGGATGCCGATCAGGATCTTCTTCGGACTCAGGATCCGGCGCAGACTCAAAAGACGTACCAGCAGATCACCGAGCTCCTGGAGAGACATGCCGCGCTTCTGCATTCCGATAGCGGAGCCACTGCTCTGGGAAATCTCAGTATGAGGGTCGCTCTGCGCATGGGTGATCCGGCGCGGGCGATTCAGATTGCAGCCGAGGTTCCCTCAGATTCCGCTATCCGTAAAGATCCCGATTTTAACTGGATGTTGGGCTCTGCCAACTTCCTCACACACGACTACGCGGCTGCCGAAAAACCTCTTCTCGCGTTATTTAATTCGGCGCCCATGAATCTTGCGAAGTATTCCGCTGCTTACGGACTTTCGGGCGTCTATCGCAAAACCGGAAATGTAAACGAGCAGATCCGGTACGCACTCTGGCTCGATGCCAATAAGGAAGCCAGAATGGATCCGCCAGCTGGCCCCGATAGATTTGGTCTTCCTTCCGTGTATTTCGCATTTTCTGGCTTCGATCTTGGATTATTGATGGAGGATGAGGCGTCTGTCGAAGAACTCAAGGATTTTCTGAAACAGAATCCAAACCTGCCCGGAATACGCGTCGTGAAGTACTCACTGGCCGTTCGGCTCGCGCGGGAAAACCGTTTCGCGGAATCCGCGGAGATCTACGAATCCATCCACCAGACCCGGCGCGGCCCGCGTATGCGGCAATTACAAAAGCTCCAGGCCACCGCTACCACGAGCGAAGGAAAATACGAACTCGCAGACTTTATCAATAACAACGCCAACCGCATCTTTTACAACGACTCCCTCTGGTACGGACTTCAGCGGGCAGCGCTCATCGCACCCACAGACCAGCGTCTGACTCGCCACGAACGCGACGCTCTGATTGCGAAGGAGCGCGAGCTCCGGGATCAGCAGGAAGAACACTGGCGCGCATACCTCATCCTGCAGGAGGTTGTGGATTCCGAAAAGAAGTCCGCCCTGGGACGCAAAGCCGCTCTCCTTGCCATTCGATGCCTGGACGGTATTGCTACCGATCGCTTCGGCCGCAAGGACGAAATCCGCAAAGCCCAGCGCCAGCTAATCGCCGGACTGCGGCATCCCGTTACACAATAGTCATAAGGATGAGAACCACCGCCGCACTGACACTGCTTTCACTACTCGCCATTCCTGCCCAACCGCAGGAAGCCTCCTTCGCCTCCGGCATCCAGGTTGTCAACGTTCTCGCAACAGTCCGCGACAAGAACGCGAACTTCATCCGCAATCTGACACAGGACGATTTCTCCATCCTCGAAGACGGCCGTCCGCAAACGATCCGCTACTTCTCTTCCGAAACCAATCTCCCGCTAACAATCGGCTTGCTCGTCGACACGAGCCTCAGTCAGACCAAAGTTCTCGACGCCGAGCGCGGCGCCAGTTTCCGCTTCATCGACCAGGTTCTTCGCGATAAAACCGACCACGTCTTCGTCATGCAGTTCGACATGAACGTGAAAACGAAACAGGCTCTCACCAACTCACGCGCCGATCTCCAGGAATCACTCCGCCTGGTAAACACGCCGACCCGCCAGGAACTCAGCATCCAGTACGGCGGCGGCACACTACTCTATGACGCGATTTCGGACGCCTGCAAACAGGTCATGCAGAAACAGCAGGGCCGCAAAGCGCTCATCGTTCTCTCAGACGGACGCGACGACGGCAGCAACGCCACACTCGCAGCAGCTGTCCAGCAGGCACAACGCACCAATACTCTGATCTACACAATTCTTTTCACCGGCGGCGGCTTCGGTTCCGCTCAGGGGAAAAACGTCATGCAGCGGCTGGCGCAGCAGACTGGTGGAAGTTACTTCGCAGTCGCAAGGAATCTGAATATCGATCAGATATTCGGGCAGGTGGAAGAAGATCTCCGCAGCCAGTACAGCATCGGCTACGTTTCCGATCAGCCCTCCGAAACGCCAGGCTTCCGCAAGCTGCAGCTCACAACGAAGAAACCGGCGCTAACGGTGAATGCAAGAGATCGCTATTGGGCAGGCCCGGAAGCCACAAAGTAAGTAGTTTATGGACAGGCCGTTCCGCCTGTCAGGATGCCTCTACGCCGGAACCGGAACTTCCAGCATGCTGTTGAGCGCCTCACCCAGATCAGCGCCCAGATCCGAGAGTCCGCTCATCAACTTGTTCACCACGTCAGAAGCGCTGTAAACCCAACCGTTCGCGAGGAAAGGCATCAGTTCGGTCAAATCATCGCCCGACGTCAGCAGCCCCTTCTCCACATACTTGTTCCGAAGCTGCGGCAGGCCGATATTCGCCATCAGCGCGTTGCACAGGCATTTGCGCCCGACGGTTTCTTCGATCTTCCCGCCCTTCGACGTATACACCGTCACCGGCTCGGCCGCGCAACGATATCCGATGGCGCCCACTGCCGTCCGGTACGCTTCGCGCAGATAGCCAAGATCGCAGATCCTCGGCCGTCCGGCATAGACTTCCGGCGTCGTTACCGATCCATCGAGCTGCACAACCTTAAACGGAAAATTCGTCGGGGAAGCAATCGGGTCAGTGAGCACTCGCGCTTTACTAGCCGCCACGCCTTCCAGAACCTGATCCTTGTACTGGCGCGTCAGCCCGGATTCGTCACAGAACGCAAACGCCGTACCCACCTGAACACCCGCTGCGCCCGCTTCCACCGCTTCCCGAACTTTCTCCGGACGCCCGTATCCGCCCGCCAGCCAGAACGGCAGTTCCAGCTCACGAAGCTTCACCAGATCCACAATGTCGCGCTCACCGTACACGGGCTCGCCCGCTTCGTTGAAGACCGGTTTTCCACGCGGCGGCGCGTTATGACCGCCGGCCGTCGGGCCTTCCACGATAAAGCCATTCACCTTGCCGTTCGAGCGCCGGACCATCGTAATCGCCAGCGTATTCGACGCGATAATCGCCAGAAAATTCGGGCGCGTCAGCGGCGGCAGACTCCGCTCCATATACTCGGCGGGCACGAATCGCATCATCGTGTCGTCGCCTTCCTGCGAACCGGTAACCGGAAGCGGGTAGGCCGCGGGCTCGTGCACGGACAGCGCATCCAGCACTCCCGGAATCTTCAGCGGGATTCCGGCGCCGATCAGCACATACTGAACACCGGCCAGCATCGACCCGTAGATCGACGCCAGCAGCGGCAATTGAATTTTTTCCAGATAGTTGATTCCAACAGGGTTATCGTGACCCTCACGGGCCAGAAACACTTCCACGAAATTGGAAACGATGCAAAGCTCGCGAACTTCGCGCGGGCCATCCTTGGTCGCCGACGCCGGACGCTTATAGGGCTTATCCGCAGCCTTGCCACCCGGGATAAACCACGAGTCCCACATCCGTCGGGCCATCTCCGGAAACGGGAAATGGTCCAAAGCGCGCTTCATGTGCCCGCCCGGATCACCGTCCTGCAGGCGGCGCGCAAAGACCTGATCGAGCGCGGTTCCGGACACCACTCCCAGCTGTCCAAGGCGAGAAACAGCGTTGGCGAGGGTCCAATTCGAGACGGCGATGCCCATGCCGCCCTGAATGATCGTGGGGTGGTTATTCAACACGTTTGTAATCCTTATATTGTGACATGCCGTCTGCCACGAAAATATTCTCAGGGAGCGTGTCGATCCGGGCAGCGCTCATTCGACGTGTATGTAGAGGCGGGCTTTAAGCCTCACACAAAGGAGATATAAAGATGCGTTTCATGATGATCGTGATTCCGAAAGACTACGCCACTGCGGCTCCGGACACAATGCCCGATCCCAGGGCCGTAGCCGCCATGATGAAGTACAACGACAGCCTGCAAAAAGCCGGCATCCTTCTGGCGCTGGACGGACTGCGCCCGCCCTCCGCAGGAGTGCGCGTGTCGTTCGCGGACGGAAAGGCTACAGCTACCGACGGCCCGTTCGCCGAAGCGAAGGAATCGATCGGCGGCTACTGGATGATCCAGGTGAAATCGAAGGCAGAAGCCGTCGAGTGGGCAAAGCGGTGCCCCATGATGAACGGCGAAATGATTGAGATCCGTCAGGTGCAGGAGATGGAAGATTTCCCGGCAGACGTGCAGAAGGAAGTTGCGGCGTTCCCGGAAGTGTCCGAAAAGTTCGCCGGTGGAAAAATAAAGCAATGATCCCGGTTGCCGTCATCGCTATCCTGCTGGCCGCGCTTTTCGTCTATGCGAAAACGCGGCCGGACAGCTTTCGTGTGGAGCGCTCCATCGCCATCAACGCTCCGGCGGCGAAAATCTATCCGCTGATCAGCGACTTTCATGGCTGGCGCGCATGGTCTCCATGGGAAAACCTGGATCCCGATCTCAAGCGCACCTATACGGGCGACACCATCTACGAGTGGGAAGGCAGGAAAGCGGGCAAAGGCCGCATGGAGATCACTCATGCATCGCCGGACTGGCACCTTCTCATCAAGCTCGATTTCATCAAGCCCTTCGAAGGCCACAACACAGCCGAGTTCACGATCACGCCAACCGCGAACGTCAGCAACGTGACGTGGGCGATGTACGGCCCGAACACCCTCATCGGCAAGTTCGTCCCCATGGACAAAATCGTAGGCACCCAGTTCGAACAAGGCCTCAAAACTCTCAAGCAGACCGCTGAACGGGATTAACACAAATCCCCTGGGTGGACCTGTACGACATGCTTCAGCTTGTCGACCACTGAGCCTCAGACACCCCCGGGTGAACAAGCACCCAGTCGCCAGCAGTGGGAACATCAGTACTGGGTGCCCACCGCTCTTCACAACCAAATCGAAGCAGTCTGGCGCATAGAATCCCCCAGACTGATCGCCACCCTCGCACGCATCACCCGAGACATCGGCATCGCTGAAGACCTCGCCCAGGAAGCCCTGCTCGCAGCCCTCCAGCAATGGCCCGAACAAGGCATCCCCGATAACCCAGGCGCGTGGCTCACACAAGTAGCCAAACACCGCGCGCTCGATCACCTGCGCCGCAATAGACTCCACACCGAAAAACACGAAACCATCGCCCGCAAACAAACCACCGTGTCACTCCCGGAACCCAATCTCGACGACGATATCGGAGACGATCTCCTCCGCCTGATCTTCACCGCCTGTCACCCGGTGCTCTCCGCCGAATCCCGCGTCGCACTCACGCTCCGCCTTCTCGGTGGACTCACCACCTCCGAAATCGCCCGCGCATTCCTCGCCGCCGAACCTACCATCGCGCAACGAATTGTCCGCGCCAAACGCACTCTCTCCGAAGCAAACATCCCGTTCGAAGTCCCCACTGGACCGGAACTGAAATCGCGCCTCGCATCCGTTCTCGAAGTGATCTACCTCGTCTTCAACGAAGGCTACTCGGCAACGTCCGGCGACGACTGGGTACGCCCCGCCCTGTGCGATGACGCGCTCCGCCTCGGCCGTATCCTCGCCGAACTCGCCCCTGAGGAACAGGAAGTGCACGGCCTCATCGCTCTGATAGAAATTCAGGCTTCTCGCTTGCGCGCGCGAACAGGACCCAAGGGCGAGCCCATCCTCCTGGCCGATCAGAATCGCGCCCGATGGGATCACCTCCTCATTCGTCGCGGGCTCTCCGCCATCGCACGCGCCGAAAAACTCGGTAACCCGCCCGGCCCCTACGAACTCCAGGCCTGGATCGCCGCTTGCCACGCCATCGCCCGCACCGCGGAGGACACCGACTGGCCCCGCATCGCAGGCTTCTACCAGATGCTCGCGCAGATCGCACCGTCTCCCGTCGTCGAACTCAACCGCGCCGTCGCAGTGTCGAAAGCTTTCGGCCCTGAGCCTGCGCTCACGATCATTGACAACCTGCAAAACGAACCCACGCTGCGGAACTATCACCTGCTGCCGGCAGTCCGCGCCGATCTCCTCATTCGCCTCGACCGTCCGGACGAAGCGCGCACCGAACTCGCCCGCGCGGCCTCGCTGGCGAAGAATACGCGAGAACGAGACTTACTCCTCGGACGCGCGCAAGCTATATAGTGAAAACCATGTCGAAACTTCGCTACCTGCTGGCGCTCGTTTGCCTCTGCCTTCCCGCGGCGGCACAGAAAAATCCGCCCCTCGGCGGGCAGAGAGTTCTCTGGCTCGGCGACAGCATCACGCAGGCCGGCGACTACGTCTCGATCGTCGAGTATTACCTCGATACCCGCTATACCTCCAACCGCTTCGACTTCGTCAGCATCGGCCTCTCGAGCGAAACCACTTCCTGCCTGACTGAAAACTTTCCAGCACATTGGGATCCTAAGCTTAGAATTCCACGTGGACAAGTTGTCGCGG
>JADMIO011113498.1_pt1 | contig 80244 bp, 79 predicted proteins | sample 8958161 | NCBI WGS metagenome assembly JADMIO01 (sample SAMN16585339, study PRJNA669376) | soil metagenome | isolation source: Crop rotation soil | place: USA: Cullars Rotation, Alabama | collected 2011 | reverse complement strand
ATACGTTCCGCTTGTTGTATATGTTGCCCCTGTTCCCGCTGTCCAGGTGTAACTGTCACACTGAGCATCCGGCGTGGTTGAATTATGTGTGCTGTATTTAATAGTCAGGTGAAGTGTATCGGTAGATGCACAACCTACACCATTGGTGTAATTATACAGATACGTTCCGCTTGTTGTATACGTTGCACCAGTTCCCGCTGTCCAGGTATAGCTGTCGCACTGTGCAGGAGGAGTCGTTGAATTATGTGTGCTGTACTTGATCGTTAAGTGAAGAGTATCTGTAGATGCACAGCCTGCACCATTCGTGTAGTTATACAAATACGTTCCGCTGGTTGTATATGTTGTCCCGGTTCCTGCCGTCCAGGTATAGTTGTCACATTCATTAGCAGATGCAGAATTGTGGGTGCTGTAACGAATCGTTAAGTGAAGAGTGTCAGTAGATGCGCAACCCACACCATTGGTGTAATTATAAAGGTACGTTCCACTGGTAGTATACGTTGTTCCCGTTCCTGCTGTCCAGGTGTAGCTGTCACAATTATTAACTGCTGTAGAGTTATGTGTGCTGTACCGGATTGTTAAATGAAGCGTGTCGGTAGACGCACAACCTGCTCCATTGTTGTAATTATATAAATACGTTCCGCTGGTAGTATACGTCGCTCCGGTTCCTGCTGTCCAGGTATAGCTGTCGCATTCGTTTGCAGAAGTGCTTCCAAAGGTTCCTCCCGCCTGGGTCACCGTAACTGACGCTGTTGCTGTGCAGTTATTTGCAGGATCAGTAACTGTGACTGTATATATTCCCGGAGCATTCACAACCGGTGTAGCAGTAGAACCTCCTGAAAAAATATTTCCTCCTCCACTGGCAGCCCAGCTAAAAGTAGCTGATGGGGTTGTTGAAGATCCTTCCAACGTAACCTGTGAACCTGCAGTACAGTTAATTATTTTATTCGGGCCTGCATTTGCATTTGGAGGTGTATTATTTAAAACCACGTTTGCTCCGTCATGATTCGAACATCCTGTAGCTGTTATTGTTACAGTGAGCACATACGTTCCGGCCACTGATACAGTCGGACTTTGCTGAGTGGATGTAAAACCGCTTGGGCCAGCCCAGCTATAGGTTACTCCTGACGTTGATGAAGAACCATTCAGTGTCACCGAAGTAACTGTACAGGTCAATGTTTTATCAGAACCGGCATTTACATTTGGCACTCCGGTGGCTTGAGTAACCACAGCTACATCCGTTGCAGTACATCCATTCACAGGATTCGTGACAGTGAGCGTATACGTTCCTGATCCATTGACAACAGGTGTTGCTGTATTGGAGCCTGAGACAAAGTTACCATCTGGTGTTGACCAACTGAAGGAAACCCCTGAAGTAGTAGATGAACCGTTCAATGTAACCTGGGTAGTTGTACACGTAATTTGTTTATCAGCGCCTGCATTTGCGTTGGGCACTGTGGTATTGGTTGTTACCAATGCAGTGTCTTTTGCAGTACATCCATTTGGATGCGTCACTGTAAGAATATAAGTTCCTGAATGATTAACAACTGGAGTGGCGGTTGATCCACCGGAAACAATTACGCCTCCGTTTGCTACACCCCAGCTAAACGTAGCACCTGAAGTAGACGAAGAACCACTCAATGTTACAGTCGGCCCCGTTGTACAGGTAATGATTTTATCCGGGCCTGCATTCGCATTCGGAAGCGGATTCACCGTTAATACTTTCGTGCACGAGCTGGTGCAGCCGGATGCATTGGTAACAGTTACAGAATATGTTGTGGTGCTTGTCGGACTAACTGTAATTGATTGAGTTATTTCTGTAGTACTCCATGAGTATGAAGTTGCTGCATCGGAAGTTAAAGTAGCAGATTGACCGCTGCAAATTGAACTGCTTCCGGAAATATTACACGTAGGGTTTGTAGTAATGGTAATTGTTTCACTACAGTTGGTTGTAACTCCAGTTCCGGAGGTAATGGATATATTAACTGTAAAAGTTCCGGAAGCTGCAGGAATAATTGTAACTGTAGATCCATGAGTGCCACCGCTAATAGACGCACTGCCTGTCACCGACCAGGTGAATGTAGGATTGGCCGCATCTGTTACTGCTGTATAAACAGTTGTAGCACTTGCACAGGTTGGATTCATCCCGGTAATTCCGCATGATGGCGGTGGACCGCTTGCATCGGTTGAAAGTCCGCGACTCTGATTACCTGTATTGCTGAGAGAATTTACTATACCTGTTTGTCCGGGTGCATACTGCCAGCCTCCCAGAGACATATGATAGGAAGAACCATTGATTCCTCCGGCTGAACGCGGGTTTCCGGAGCCATCATATCCCCAGTCAGTTCGGCTGGCTAAGTGACCTCCCCATGCTAAAACTGCAGAAGTAGCGAGAGGAGTAAATTTGACAATGACCTGGGTCACGCCTGAAGATGCACTAAGATTTGCCTGGGTGCCATAATATACACTATCAATAACCATGTTATAACCGGTCATTACCCTTTTGGAAGAAGGAAGCGAATTGAAGCTTGTAGCGGGCTGCCCGGCAACCGGTGTACTGATCGTTGCAGGAGTAGGAATCGGATATGTCGTTATTGTATTTGGTGACGGCAATGTGATTCCATCAAGGGGATCAACTGTTTCCTGTGCAAGAGCCGGAGAGTGAGTAATGTGTGGAAGCAGTCGATTATACTGTGTCAAATAATCGATGGCCTGGTGACTGCTTGTGACGGCATCAAATTCAATAGTAAACAATATTGTTTTCCCAACCTGTAGGTCTACCATCGTAACACGGTAAGGCACTGACTGACTTTCCATGTAATGCGCCTGGCTGGCGCTCAGGTTACCGTTCTGAAAATTGACCGGGCTTACCGGGGAACCGGATCCTCCGTTACGTGCATGGTCAAGATTAGCAGAAGCTGATAATGCATCTGTGAAAAAAGTTTCTGCATGAAAACCAGAAGTCCAACCATCTGCTGTCGCCATTAGTGAAGCGCCAACATATCCATACATCGGAACATACCATTCAGTAACAAAATTACCGGAACCATCAGCTGTAACATCCCATGGCTGGTGAACGCTTAAACTATCCTCAATGGATATCGGGTTATGCGTAACACGAACCGTAATAGTTTCACCAGGTGTCCATCCGGTTCCGGTGATCGTGACAGTTGATCCCGGCGGGTAATCTCCTAAATCGGTGATGATCGTTTGCGCACTTGCCGAAAATGCAATCAAAAAAATTAAAGAAAATATCGACAATAAAAATGATTTCGGAATGCTTGCGCATCCCAGGTTAGTAGGAAGTTGTTTCATGTTTCGCTTGTTGATGTATTAAATAAAATTAATAGACGCAGCTGGTTAAACTGCATCCAAAAGTATAACATTGTGTTCCCATGCAATAATAAGAAAAAGTTAACTTTCCAAGGTAATCTGTTGATAACTTGGCAAAAAAGTTTGGTGAACACCCGATTTTACTTGGTAAAAGATTTTGATTTCTTTTACGTCTTATTACGAAGATTTAAAAAAGCAGGGGAATCAATTATCCACTGACCAACCAAGCGAACAAATTGATTCCGGCCTGCGTTCAGGAATATGCCGCTGCGTGACTTCGGCATTTATACTTCGAAAAAAATAAAAGAGGTGGTTGCATCAAAAAAAAGTTATAAATTTCTTTTACCAGGTCAGCAAAAATGAATATAAATGCTCCATGAGCAATAGTACTTCCGTACCTTTCTACCGATGATTTCCATGCATATAAGAGGTTAATTACGAGCGACAAAGGCAGCAACGCCAACTATATAATCTCTGTGTCTGATGCATGATTTTCCGTTTAATTTGTTTTCACATATCTTCACGACTTAAACAAGATGCGCATGTATACGAGTCAGAATTTAAAAATTACAATTATTGATGACGATCCTGTGATGACGGAAATGCAAAAAGATTTTTTTGAAAAAAAATTTCCCGGTTCCGTAATTTCCATTTTTGATTCAGGCGAGTCTGCCCTGTCGGGATTGTATTTTGAACCGGATGTGATTATTCTTGATTATCACCTCGATTCCATCAGTGCGGATGCAATGAATGGACTGCAGGTTTTAAAAAAGCTGAAAGACCAATTCCCAAACGTCCCAGTTATATTTCTCTCGTCACAGGAAAAAACGGAAGTGGCAGCCAACACGATGAAGTATGGAGCATACGATTACATTGTTAAGAATGAAAATGCTTTTCACCGTCTTGAAATACTCCTGAACAACATACGGGGTCACGTCAGCCTTAAAAAAAATCTGGGCACCCAACGGGTCTTTAATACCATTCTTGCCATCCTTGTCCTGGGACTGATTATAGGTTTTATTATTTCGATGATGAATCGTTGATCCTTTGAGGCTATATATATATAAAAATGCCGCGCTTTTCAGCACGGCATTTTTATATTCAGCATGGTGAAAAATTATTTCTCCGGCACGAGTACAAACTTTGCATAGTTTTCCTTCTGCAAATATTTATTTGCAAACGATTTGAAATCTTCTCCCTTCAGGCCATTGATAAAATTCGTGTAGTCAAGCAGGTCAAGTATATTCTCATTGTTCATATACGTAGAACTGAGCACACCTAACCAGAACTGGTTATCCTTGAGCTGTGTTTCCCGCTCGCGCAAAGAAAGCTCCTTGATTTTCAAAAGGTCTTTTTCATTGCATCCATCCCTTTTAACATTATCAATAACAGTCAAAGCTGCTGCAACCAACGAGTCGACATTCTGAGGACCACAACCGAAACCAATCGTTACTTCAAGAGCTTGCTTTGGGAAATGTTTGGGGACCGGTGAACAGCTTACTCCATAGACACCGCTTTTCTCTTCACGAAGCGATTCACGAAGCTTGATATTCATAAGCTTTATAAGCGCATTTACTTCGTTCCGGTTTTTCCGTGTATATTCAAATGGCATCGTAAATTTCATAGACACCGCACTCTTTGGTTCAACACCTTTCTTCACAGTTTTTGATATCGTTCCTGAAGGAGGTGTAATTCCTACGTCCTTCCATGATTCTCCTTTTTTAGGAGCAGGTAATCCTCCAATGTACATTTCAATCAATGGTTTAATTTCATTCACTTTGAAATTGCCGACGAAGAAGAATGTAAAGCCGCTTGCATCTGAGAAACGTTCTTTGTATATATCAAATGCCCGATCGAGATTTATCTCTTTCAACATCTCCACATTCATCGGACGGTTACGGTAATTGTATCTTGACATCACATAAGAAATGGTATCCCTGAAAGCAGAGTTCGGATCAGAGCTTTTATTCTGCAGAAATCCTTTTTGCTTTTCCATGAGTGATTTGAAAGCCGTTTCATCCTTGCGGGGAGCTTTGAAGTACAGGTAGATCATCTGCATCATTGTTTCAATATCCTTCGGCGCACAGCTTCCGTTTAATCCCTCTTGTATTTCACTGACGGAAGGAGAAACATTGGCGATTTTTCCCGACAATAATTTCTCAAGAGCATTCGCATCAAACTCACCAAGCCCGGATTCATCAATGATGGTGGCGCAGTTCGCAGCCGACAGGTAATCTTTGTCAGCATAGAGCGATGTACCGCCAAAGGCAGAAGCAGAAAATAAAATTTCATCGTTCTTGAAATCAGTCGGCTTCAGGATGACGCGCGCTCCGTTGGAAAGCCTCCATTCCGTAATCGCGTATTCCTTTACCTCGTTGCTGATCTCAACTTTTCCTGCTGCTGGTTTCTTTTCAAGGAGAGGCTTGTTGATTACCTGGTCTACATATGCCTCCACGCTCATCGTGCGCGCTCCGTTTACAATTTCACGGATGCGCGCTTCCGTTGGCATTTTCAGTGTTGGTTTATCCGGAGCAGTAATAATTACATCTGCATTGTAGCCGTCTGTAATCCATACTTTAGACAGCTGGTTGACTTCTTCAAGCGAAATACCTGAAATATATTTTCGGTATAGATTATACTCATATTCAATTCCTGGTATCGGTTCACCATTCAGAAAATTTCTCACATATTCCCCGGCCAGGTTTCTTGATTCCGTTTTATCACGTTCATTGAACGCCTGTTCCATTGAACTCAACACCTCTTTCTTCCTGCGTTCAAGTTCAGTAGCTGTAAATCCGAATCTTCGTACCCGCTCATTTTCGGTCACCAGTGTTGAAAGCGCTTTTTCAATTCCGTCCTCTTTGCATATGGCCTCTGAAGAATATGCATCAATGGCGCGCACAAACCTTCCGTATTCACTGAACGAAGCCATGAAAGGAGGATCTGCCTGCCGTTGCAGTTCAGCCATGCGGGCCCCCAGCATCCCTGTATACAATTGCTCCACGATTTGCCGGCGATAATCACCCACTGTTTTTTGCTCTTCCTTCGTATGCTTGTAGATTAACTGAATGGTTGCAAAGCGTGCTTCTTTATCTGTTGCCGTCGACACCATCAGTTCTTTTGTATCCGGCACATCCCATGCTTTCAACGGGCGCGCATTTTGTTTCGGGGCAACAGCTGAAAATTTCTCTTTGATCATTCTTTCAATTTTATCCACATCAAAATCTCCAACTGCAATTACTGACATGAGATCCGGTCGGTACCAGTCAGCATAAAACTGTCGCAATGTTGCCTGGCTGGATCCTTCAATGATTTCCTTTTTGCCAATCGGTAAGCGGACAGCATACCGTGAATCCTTAAACAGTACGGGCCAGTATTTTCTCCGCATGCGTTCATCAGCACCTTGCCCAAGCCTCCACTCTTCCACCACTACGCCCCTTTCTTTTTCAATTTCGGTAGAATCAAAGCTGAGATTATGTGCCCAGTCATCAAGTATCTGGAGTCCTTTCCCGATGATGCTTTCACTGTCAGTAGGAAGCTGGATCATGTAAACTGTTTCATCAAAACTCGTGTAAGCATTCAGATCCGCTCCGAATTTTGTTCCAACCGATTCAAGGTAATCGACCAATTCACTCTTCCGGAAATTTTTTGTTCCGTTAAAGGCCATGTGCTCCGTTAAATGTGCAAGGCCCTGCTGATCATCATTCTCAGCAGTTGATCCCGCATTTACAGCGAGACGGAACTCAGCGCGCTTCTCCGGCTTCTTATTGTAACGCACATAATATTTCATACCGTTTGGCAATACTCCTGTCCGGATCTTCGGATCAACAGGAAGGGTAGCTTTCAGATCATCCTGCGCATAAGCAGCAACGATGAAAAGCAAAAACATCATCAGGGAGAAGGTAAAACGTTTCATAGAATTGGATTTGATTTTGGATCGGCAATTTAGAAAAAGTTTACGGTTCAAAATTTCATGTTAACATTTTACCATTTAATTAATGACGAATAAATAAAAAGCCCCCCGGTAAACCGGGAGGCTTCTGTCAGAGTATGCTCTCTTCCTTATAGCTTAATCAACTTTCTGCTGAAGCCGGATGAAGAATTAACAACATGAACCGTATAAACTCCCGATGTGAAGTCATTCATATCAATTTCTTCTTTAAAATCTTTATTCCCTTTAGATACAATAGCCCGCTCGAACACAACCTGGCCAACTGAATTAATAACCTGGAGTACAGCTTTAGGCTGATCAGAATAAAAGAGAACCGTTGCTTTATCCATCGCAGAATTCTGGAATACAGAAATGGTATGCATATTTCCCGTTTCATTGATTCCTATCGTTACGATTGTGATTACCTGGACGAACGTATCAGGCGGACAATTGCCGTTCAAAACAATCAGCATAACAGTATCAATTCCATCTGAACTGTAAGTATAGGTTGGATTCGTCTGGAAACTTGCATTGCCATCACCGAAATACCAGATGTAACCTGTTCCTCCTGTGGATGTATTTGTAAATGCAACAGTCCGGTTTGTAATGCTTTCTGTAAATGACGCCACGGCAGGAAGGACTACATTGACAGTAGCAGTATCCACACTCTGTGTGCCTGAACATCCATAAAGACTGATTGCAACGGCTGTATAAACAGTGTTGGTATCCGGCAGAATCGTGATGCTCGTTGACGTGCTGGTGCCAACAGCAACAGACGTGTCAGCCATTGGATACCAAATGTAAGTTACACTTTGAAGCTGTGAACTGGCAGTGAGTGTTACAGAATCACCAAAACAGACATTCGTTGGAGAAGCAGTTGCGGTAAGAGTCGGGGTATTGTGGATAACAACGACAACCTGATCCGTGTTACTACATCCGATTGAATCAATTCCTGTTACAGTATACGTAGTGGTCGCAGCAACAATTGCATTCACCGTATCACCAACTGTTGTGTCCAGTCCTGTTGCAGGCGACCATGTATAAGACACGGCTCCTGAAGCAGTCAATACAACCGGAACATTTGTATTCAGGCAATAGGTGGAACTGTCAAAAGGAACAGTTACGGTTGGAAGAGGAGCCAGGCTCACTACAACTGAATCCACGGCTGTTGAATCGGATAACCCGGAAAACGAACATGTCACCAGGACAGAGAAATAAGTAGTTGCATTCAATGTTCCCGAATTAATTGTCCTCACACTTGCTCCGAAATTAGTCCACGGACCTGTATCAGAAGGAGCTGATCTCCATTGGTAGGAAACCCCGGCGGTTGTATCAGGTGACTGAAGCGTTAAAACTGTCGAGCCGCTTCCCCCGCAGATTAAAGAAGTGCTTGCAGAAATTGATCCCGGTGATGGAGCACCTGTACACACTACAGGAAAAGACTCCCACGATACATCATCAATGAAAATATTAAATCCTGTACCACCTCCCGAAGCAGTTGTTCCCTGGATGAGAATATAATTTGTATCCGTATTAAATCCTGCAGGTAAATCGAACTTGTATTGATACCATCCGCTCACTGCCTGTGTATCGGGCATATTAATCAGGATGGACCGTGCAATTTGACCGAACATGGTGGCTCCTGTCAGGCTGCGCGTTGTATTAATATAAATGGAAATTCTGTCTGAATCTGCAGTAAGAGAATCATTACGATAAATCCACAATGTGAAAGTGGAAGTATCCGTTCCGATATTTGATAAATCAACTACCGGTGTTGAAATTGTTTGTTGACTTCCTGCGACTGCGCTGCGACTGTTATAGCGGGCCATCCCTGCACCTGAATTGGTTGCACAGGTAGGAAATGTTCCAACGGTTCTGCGACTCCAGTTCGTAGTTGAACCCACACCAGCCCATCCGGCTGGCAGAAAGGTAGCGTTGTCAAAACTTTCCGTATGGAGGATTTGAGCCGATCCATTTGTAAAGGACAAAACAGAAACTACTAAAAGGAATAAGCTTCCCAGGTATGTGTGTATTTGTTTTTTCATGAGGATTATTTTGAGTTAAATTTTGGGTGGCGAAGATTCAAATATAATCTGTTCCATTTATGAACTTTGAGTTAAGTTCGCAGCATCGAAAAAAAAATTAAATGGATCGGAATGTTATAAACCGAAAGAAATTGTACATGATGAAAGGTTGAAAGCTTCATCAACGATCCTTTAACCGGTAAACGAGCTTTAAACCCGACCAGGTCTCATCGATTGCACAAACTTTCACGTCAACAAGGCCACTACTTAAAGCAATTTCGCGGATTTTGTTTTCATCTAAATCAGTCAAAACCTTTGACGCCTTCTTCGGCCATGAAATCCAGATCATCCCGTCTTTTTCGATTTGAGTTTTCAGCTTTGGCAACCGCCTCTCAAGCTCTTTAAGTGTCTTGACAAATAAATGAATGAAATCTGCTTTGCCTGAACGTGTTATTATCACGTGTTGCTTTTGAATTAAATCAAAATAACCAGGTGGAGGATTCAGTATCCTGACTTTATAGTCATCCTTTATTCCAAGTTTATCAATGAGAGGTTTTTCAGAATAACCGGCCATTTGCAATTTTTATCAAAGACCTGCATAGTAATCATAACCCTGCTCCGCCCAATAATCAGGCGGCGGTGAATCCGAAAAATACAATGTACCTATTCGTTTGATGTGTTTGATTCCATACTTCACGGGAATAATCAATCGCAGAGGAGCTCCCTGATTCATCGGCAAAGGCTGACCATTCATTTCATAACACAAAATGGTCTGAGGATGCATCATGCTTGGCATATCAATTCCTACATAATAAGTTTCATCTGGAGTGATCATACCGGCATATCCTGCCATTTCTTCGCTATGCTGAATATCAGGTATGGTATTATTCCGTGTTCCGATTCTATAACGCTTTGCAAAATCAGAAAATCGTACTCCCCCCCACCACGTGACCTGGCTCCAACCTTCAATGCATTTAAAGTTAAAAATAACTTCTGTTTTCGGTAGTTGTTTCAGTTCATCAAGCGTTACGTAAAAAGTGTCCGGTGAAACCGGTGTCACCGGGGAAAACCGGACAACAGCAAGCTTCCATCCCGTTGTATCGTATTGCTCATCCATGCCGATGTCGCCATTGACGCGGACCTTCTTCACTGCTGCCGTTTTTGGGTATTCAGGAGCGAGACGACTATTGCTGTATACCGATGAAAATAATTTTTCATTTGCATGCATTGCTTTTCGCAACGGAGAAAGAGCTCCACTGTCTTCAGGCTGAACAATAAGCCATTTCCATCCTGCAATTGCTGCAAGGATAAAAAGGAAGAAGAAAATAAATGACCGGATCGTCTTTCTCCTCACTGTTTTTTTAAACTGTTCTTCGTTGTTGTTCATTTCCATGTTGAAGGATTTATGAATCTTCATTTCCTGCCACTTCCCACCCTGCTACAATCGCCCTGAAATTATTCCAGCCCGCGCGGATTACCTGGACAATATGAATGATAAAAAACAATACATAACCAATCGTAAGAATAAAATGTTCTAGCCGCGCTGCTTCATATCCTCCTAAGATCTTTGCAATAAATGAAAACTGGATCGGCTTGTAGATAGCAAGACCAGTCATCAAAGAACCAAATCCCATAATGATAATCGAAGTATAGGCGATTTGCTGAGCTCCATTGAACTTTCGCTGCGGCGGTTTTTCTTTTCGCAGGTACAAATCATGAAGAAGAACATGCCATGCCTCTTTAAAGGAACGACGGTTCGGAACCAACTCCCTCCATGCTCCTGAAAACAACGTATACATGACATATAAAAAACCATTAACCGCAAACAACCACATAAAGAAAAAATGAAACGCCATTCCCTTCGCAAGCTGGTAAGGAATGTTCAATGCTTTGTAAAATGAATCGGGAAAAAATTTCAGCAGCGTTGTGTCGCCCCACCCTAGCCTGTAAACATCATTTGCCCAATAAATTAAAAGACCGCTCCAGATCATCACAAACAGTATCGGGAAGTTCAGCCAGTGAAACCACCTCACTGCAAGCGAATGCTTTTTTACGATCTTCTTCATAACTGATTTTATGATCAGTAAAAGTAAAAACTATATTCTAAACATAAGCCGCCTGGGCAATTGAATATAAAAAGAAAACCCCTGCATTCCTGCAGGGGCTCTTTTCAATCATGATTTTTTTACTTTTTCATCTGGCTGATTTGATTCTTTAATTCTTCAACCTGAGCTTTCAGGGCGGCAATTTCAGATTCGTACTTCGTTTGTTTCTCATCCAATGCTTTTACACCAACCAAAAGCAACCCGGATAAATCAGCAAGGCTTACACCCAACCGCTCTTCACCCTTTTTAGAAGGAGACTCACTTATATGAGCCTGCAATTCGACCGGTAATGTCTGGGCGATGACACCAATATGTGCGTACGGCCTGCTGTCAGCTGTTTCCCATTTGTAAAAGAAAGTAGACGATTCAATATTTCTTATCTGTGTCATGTATTTTGAATAATCAGAGGATGTGATGTCCGTGATATTTTTTTTCATTCTCCGGTCGCTGGATACATTAAATGCAGAAGCCTGGACAGGACCATATCCCACACCCATTCCGTCACCGACGTTTAGTCCTCCAGCCTGGGCATAGGAAACTCCAAAGAGAGCAACACCATAATCTGTTCCCGGGGCACTTGAAGAAAATAAAGAAAGCCCTGGAAGATACGTTGTCGCTGCTCCGGCATCAATGCTTAGATGGAAATCAGCGGGTGTTGAAGCAGTGCTGGGATCATCCATGATAGCTACATTACCACCGTGAAAGACACCGGCACGTTGACCAGCCAACTGCACATATAATGAACTCGTTGAAGTAACAGCTCCATGAGTAAAAATTCCTCCCCAACCGTCAGCTCCCGTTCCGTAAACGTGGCCCCATACGCCGTAATTTTTAAAACCTCCGGAAGGAACATCCTGTCCGCCCGCAATCATTCCGCGGGAATACCTGTCAGTGGAAGGAGACGAGGTCCCGTTATCATTTCCTTCAGCAATAATTACATTATTATAGTTACCATTATTACCATAAAAAGAAAAAGAACTGAAATCATTTGTTACCCCTGTTAATGTTTGTTCTTCTGCATGCAGCCTTTTCAATGGTGTTGTTGTTCCGATTCCGACATTGCCTGAATTTGAATTGTGAATGTCATTGCCTGCTGCAGTCCAGTGGTTATCTCCGGAAGCAAGTGAAAAATTTGAGAAGGGCACACTGAGTAGTTCCGATTCTCCCATGGTGGTGTAACTGGTTCCACCGGAAGGATCCATATCTACTTTCATCCATTGGTTGCCATTGCCCCAAACGATACTATTGTAAGTTCCGGTCAACGGAGTACCACTTCCTATCTTTAATGTAAACAATCCGAATTGATTTGTTGTCGGAACGTGACGCTCCGAATACAGCACGGTGCCTCCACTTCCGTTTTCAATGGAAATACGTATTCCAACGGTTTGACTAGCCAGGATGGTCCCCGAAGAATTTCTCGCGACAGCCTGGTAATTCAACGCATTCGTAACAACTCCTCCTTCAATTGAAGTCGGGGAAGGAGCTGAGGCATTTGAGACTTGCTGCTTTCCCTGGGGAATGTTCTGTGCATTAACAGAAGCGGTAACTAAAAATAAAGCACTGAATAAAAAATTGCGGTAGATGTTTTGGGTTTTCATAAGTTTTGTGTTTTATAGTTAGATTGAATTAATAAGCAAGAGTAATTTTCTGAGTATTCTTTACTACTTTTCCTGAAGAAATGTCTTCATTAACTAACTCAAGAAGATAAACGCCTTCAGCCATAAGCGTTAAATCTATTTCATGTGTTGCATAACCGGATGAATGATACATGCTCTCATGATAAACAGTTTTTCCAAGCACATCAAACACTCTTACACTTACTTTGAAATTCTTGTCTGTATTCAAAGCAATTGTAAAAATGCCATTACCAGGATTCGGATAAACCTGGAAAGCAAAACCATTCTCCTGGATTTCAGGAACGAAAACCCCGAAATCCCAGGCTTGTTGAAAGCCCTGGGTGAGAATGTTGCTGCCGCCGCTTAACGTGCTCACGGCAGTGAGCTCACCGATTGTCGTTGACAACATGCCGGCGCCATTGGAGAAGAACGCGCCCGACGATGAAATCACAAATGGAGTCAATGACTGTGCATGAAGACACAGGCTCAATGAACTCAATAAAAGTAAGAGTTGAATTTTTTTCATACGCATCTGTTTTTGTGTGTTAATTAATAAATGATGGTCACGTCAAAGCATAAAAGTACGCGAACAATTAACCAACTCTTTCTTTAATTATTTAATTTATGAACAGATGTGAACATCATATCAGGAATGAAACTGTCCAGGTTGGTAGTGTAGTAAAATTCAAAAAAAAAGAAACGCGATGAATAAATTCACCGCGTTTGGTTCCTAAGGTGTAGGGGTCGTTTAGCTCAGGAAGGATCGTGATCCATTGTCCGGTAAAGTTGTTCCATTTTAATAGAAAGTTCCTCTATCAGCAGCAACTCTTCGTACGACAATGCACTATAGTCTTTATCTGTGTTTACTTTTTTTGACGGATGAAATGATGTTTCAACCGGTTCGTCCAGAATATGGGAAAGCAAGCCATTAAAATATTTTTGTCGTTCAGCAGGGCGAAGCTTGTTAATTAGCGTTCTGATCTTTTTGATATGCAGTTCGATTTCCTGCTCGATCTGCACCTGGTTTGTTTCAACAACGACTACTTTTAAAGAAGTCGGTTCAGTTTTTACATCCCGGTTGATTTTTCCTCTTTGCATAATAGTTAACTTAGATTGTTTACAAGTTTAACTACATACAGAGTCGATGGTTTTACGTATTAACCGCCTTTCTTACACGGTCATTGCGGCAGGAACCTGGGCCGTTTCTTTTTGTTTTTTTGATTTCGGCCAGAAGAATTTAAAATCTGCTCCTTTGCCCAGTTCGGATTCAACCCAAATCTTACCACCCTGGTCTTCGATAATTTTCTTTACGATGGCTAACCCGACACCTGTGCTTTCTACTTCATCCCTTCGGTTTAAGGTCTGGAAAATAACAAAGACTTTCTCATGATACGGCTTATCAATTCCAGGTCCGTTATCTTTTATGGAAAATATCCAACCATCTTTTTGCTCTTCCGACCCGATCCTGACATAAATGCTTTCCTTGTCATTGTATTTTATTGCATTCGTTATCAGGTTTGAAAATATCTGTTCCATCCGGGTCCTGTCGCTGGTAATGGTTGGAAGATTGTCTGCAAGCTCAAGCACGAGATTTTCAGGTCTTCCAATGAAATCAACAGTTTCATCAATGAGCGCTTTCGTATTAAACCTGACTTCATCACTCACTACCTGGCGGTCCGCTTTTGAGTATTCGAGGATCGCATTGATCAGATCCTCCATTCGTTTTACCCTTCCTTTAATGGTATTGAAATTTGCTCTCACATCCGGTGCAAACGTTTCTCCGGCATCTTCTTCGATCCATCCGGTAAGATTCCCGATGGCTCGCAACGGCGCTTTTAAATCATGGGATACGATGGATGCAAATTTATCCAGCTCGCGGTTTGTCTTCTCAAGATCCCTGGTGTATTCCTGCAACTGGATATTCTTTTCAGCAAGCTGGTTCCTCTGCTCTGTTATCTTATGAATGATGATGTTCTTACCACTATGCAAATAGCTGCTCTGGGCAGCAAGAAGCACGAATGCAATGGACATGGTAATCATGTAGTCCTGGTTAATCTGGTGAGCATCATTTCCAAACAAGGCATAGGAGGTCCAATCCGTGTATTCAGTAAGGACAAACATAAATACCACATGAAGTACAATTAAACTGGTGAAAAACTTTCCGCCTTTGGTTCCGAGGAGCATAAAAGCAGAAAGCGCTATCACGCACATGTAATATGTTCCGGAATTTCTTATTCCTCCGGTGCTGTATGCCTGTACATGTAACAACAAAAAACCAGACACTAACAATATCCAGTAAGCGAGCTTTAGTTTATAAATATTATTGACCAGGAAATAATTCGTGATGATGGTAGCTGCCAGCAGAACCAGCAAGGCCGGAAGAAATCCAGGGTTTTCAAATGTCAGCTGCTCCTGCGCACTTACCGCGATTGCAGCAATGAAGGCGCTTATTGAAAATATTCTGAAAAGAACAAAACGCTGTTTGCTCATCAGGTCTTCAGCGGGAATCCGTTCGTACAGATCACGCCTGAAGAGTTTGTTCAATAGTTTGGCCATGGGTAACTTAATTATAACACCCTTACGGCATTCAGGAAAGAATGATACAGGAACTGTAAGAAATCAATCCATTTTTATCAATAATAACCTTATTAGAAATTTCCACGTACACAATCGCAAATCACATTAAACTAAGATGAGTGATAAAATTGTAAATATTCTGTTGGTGGAAGACGACCAGGTGGATGTGATGAATGTACAAAGAGCATTCAAGAAAAATAACATTCTAAACCCGCTTACAGTCGCTTTTAATGGTGTGGAAGCACTGGACAAATTGCGTGGAACAAATGGCGAAGAAAAGATAACCCCTACTCCTCAGATCATTTTGCTCGACATCAATATGCCAAAGATGAATGGTCTCGAATTCCTGAAAGAACTAAGGGCCGATCCTGTTTTGCATCCGATCAGCGTCTTTATCATGACAACTTCCAACGACGACAAAGATCGTTTTGAAGCATACAATTACAACGTTGCGGGATACGTGATCAAACCAATCACATTTGAAAATTTCGTTTCAGCAGTTTCTATCCTGAATAAATTCTGGCAGCTCTGCGAACAACCGTAATGGTTTCAGGAGTTCACCAAAAGAAAAATTATTTTAAGGTCTCCTTTTCAGAACGGTGCTTTTTGTGGAGCGTTTCCTTTTTTAACCTCATCTTTTCAGGCTGTACAAAATAAAAATCAAAAAGCATTTCCAGCACTTCCAGATTCCACTCGGCTTCTACAGGTTCAATGTCACAGATTTCAGAAGGTGAAGTACTTTTTACAGGGTTCGCACTGAAATCACTGATATTTAAAACTTCGTCCAGGCTTTCAAGAAGATGTTGCGGCAATTTATTGCTGTCAATAACCTGCCGAATTTCACCTGCGAGATGGCCCTTGCGCACTTCTGCTTTTGAACGGAGCAACCGCTGCAGGCAACGTCTGCTTAACGCGGCACTTGCTTTTGGACTGATAGGAAAAATCATAAATGCCTCCCTGTAATCTTCAAGGAAAGGTTCCGGAACATCCCTGAATAACTGCGGCTGTATATTTTTGTTAGTATTCATCTGCTTGAAGAAACTTTCCTTTGATTCGTTGTAGAGATTGTTTTCATCATCATAAAGAAGATGATGCCTTAGGTGATAGATGTTTTTTTTACAATTAGGACAAAACTTCCTGACCGTTCTCCAATAGCCATCAATATTCTCCCAGCGGTCGACTTCCTGCCGGTCATCTTCAAATTCTTCCAGGCAATGCGGGCATTTCATAATCTCGGAATAAACAGTTTGTTGAAATAATTCCCGTCAAAGTTAAAAACATGTTGATATATATCACAAAGGAATTAACATAAATCATATTTTAATAACGCCGTCCCTAAATCTTCCGAAATTAACACGGAAATCGCTTTTTCACCAGGATCTTATGAAAGTTTTATTCGATCTTCCTTCTTTGAAGCCAGCAATCCTGTTTTTACAATTCCAAAATCTATCAATAATGCATGAAAGCTTCTTCTGATTTCAAGTGCTTCTTTTTCAATTGATCTTTGAAGTCTCACATTCAGCAATCGTATTGACTTCATTTCGGTTTTTGAAAAGTCCCTCCCTGCTTTGAATTTTTTTGTAAGTCCGAAAACAGAAACCGAATCATGCAGCTTTCCCAATCGCTCCTGGAGTTTATCCAACCGCTGGATGTGTTTCGTGATTGTTTTACTTTTAAAAAGGTAATCATTCAGAAAAGTGAGATTATAATAGTATCGTTTAAGATGAATCCGAAGCTTATGAAGTTCACCGTAGCTGTATGCATGTTTATTCATTTGTTCATCAAGTTCCTCTGACTGGCTGATCAGGTAAAGCTTGATTGAATCAACCGGGAAACCGTCTTTCAGCGACCTCACAATTTTTTTTCTCACCTCGGTATGAAACCCGGATTTCCTTTTTACATTTTTTTTATAGCTGATAAATTTTGTCTTTTCATCCTTCTCTGATCTTCTTCGTTGATTGACCAGGGAAAGACCGATTTCTTTTTCAATCGAATCAAAAAGAGATAACCTGACCTGGACGTCCCTTATTTTTCCGGCTTCCTTAAAAATAGCTTCAAAATCATGAAATGACTTATCGAAATGAAATTGATCATCGAGGTAGTTAAGCATGTGGAAAAACGCCTTTATTTTTTTCAGGATGACACGAAGACGGTGAATGCTTTCCGTTTCGTCCTTTACCAAAGTCTCGTGAAAATATTTTTTGAATTTTTTATCCAGTGACAGGTAATAGTCAATGAAAGATTTCGAATTTTTCATCACCTGATTTCAATATTCAAATTTACTTATTTCTATTCATACGTACTGGGGTTACATTCCCATAATTCAGGTAATTTTGTAGAATGAAATATTTCTTTCCCGTTTTCTTATTCTTCTTTTATTTTGCTTCAGCACAAAACACACCTCCTGCTCCAACGTTTAAATTATTCCTGATTGGTGATGCCGGTGAAGGTGATACAACCGGAGCGACACTCTATGATCTTCACCTCAAGCTGCTTGCTAATCCCAACAGTGCCGTTGTTTTCCTTGGTGACAATTGTTATGTCCGTTCCTTTTTTGGTTTGCTGAAGCTTGAAGTCGGTGGGTTTGACGGCGGAAAAGTCGCCCGCAGAAGAGTCATGGCACAACTCAATATCCTGAGAGGATACAAAGGCTTCGCCTATTTTGTTCCGGGTAACCACGATTGGTGGAATCACACAAATTTAAAGAGAGGAAAAAAAAGATTGCTGGCCGAAGAACTTTTTATTCAGGACACATTAAAAAGATTTACGACACTAAGGAATTATAAGGAAGGCACGTTTCTTCCATCACAGGGCGATCCGGGACCTGTTTCAAGAGATTTTAATGATGGAAAAACAAGAATTATTTTTATTGATACGTACCGGTTAATTATTGAGGAAGGAAAAAAACGCCACCAGGATACTTTATTGCTGAATTCATTTTACCGGGAGTTAAGAGAACAGCTGGCGGATGCATCAAAAAAGAAAGAGAAAATTATTGTTGTTGCGCACCATCCAATCCATGCAAAGGGTAGTCATTCGTTCCCGTTGGTATTCTGGGAAAAGCTGATGCGGCGGTTTGCCGATTCAAACACAAATTATCCGCCTTATAACAGAACGGCCATCCGGTTGGATAGCCTGCTGAAAGAACACAATCACCCGGATGTTTATTACGTGAGTGGTCATGAACATTCTCTTGAGTATTTTTTTAACGATAGCCTGCATTACATTGTCAGTGGTGCTGGAAGCAGGATTGACAACCTGCAACTGGAGTCATGCCAGGATGCGACTGAATGTTTGCAATGGAATGAAGAGGGTTTTTTTGAAATTGACTTTTACGGCCGTTATGAAAAAGTGCTGATGTATCACCGTCCAAGCAACGATTCAGAAATGAAGGTGATTTGCATTACAGGTTGCGAATAGTTTTTTCCTCCATTTGAAATCAATTTATTGAAAGCGATTGCAGAACAGCTTTTGCCCTTTCATTTCCGGGATTTGATTTTATCAATCTCTGCAGAATCTTTTTTGATTCGTTTTTTTTACCGAGGTAAATCAAAGTGCCCGCTTTATTAAACAATGCCTGCTCATTATCGGGATCAAGGGCCAGCGCTCTGTCATAATATAAATCTGCCTTTGAAATATCATGGTCAACGGAAAGAAGTAAATACCCAAGATTGATCCAGGCAGATGTGAATTTCGGATCCTCAGCAAGAATAAACTGGAAATTTTTCCTTGCCTCTTCGCTCTTTGCAACATCCAATTGAGCCGATGCCAGCTTATTCCGGAATTCAAGATTGAACTTTTCCAGATCAACAGCATGCTGAAAAAACCGGATGGCTTTCTCTGTTTTCCCTGAAGCATAATACGCTTCTCCGATGCGGTACGAAGTCCATGAATCTTCATTGCTGTAGGAGGTTACACTCAGAATCTTCAGGGCATCTTCTACCCTTTCCGCATAACTGACAACCTGTGGAAAATCATTCTTCAGGTATGCCCACCGCACCAGATTTTTAAAATTGCTTTTCACTTCTTCATTGGTCGCGTCACTCAAATATTTTTTTGCAGAATCAAGTGATGATTTATCAGAACTGAACTTTTCATAATAAGAAAGATAGGCAGCTGCAATGGTTTTTCCCGGAGGGCTGGTATTGTTAATACAGGAAAGACCGACAAATTCCCTGATTTTATTTACAGTCGACTTATCAACCGGCTTCCGTATGAAATGGTCGGTTGTTGTTACATGAGGAATATCAATCGTACCGTTCTTTGGCATGTGACAGGTAACACAATTGTCATTTACTGCGTTTCTTTTTTCCATTGATTCGCTGCAAAGCAATTTTGATTCTGAAATTTTTGATCCTGGATTTCCGTTGTGACAATTTTTACATGCATTATTGAATACATCAGTGCCTGTCACTTTCACACTGACATGAGGATTGTGACAAGTCACGCACGTCATGGCATCTTTGTATGGTTTTAATTCATGCCCGGAAGCCTGCTGCTCAGCCTTTGCAACTGTTGTGATAAAGCATTTGCTCATTTTCAGACGCTCTGCATGGGAAGCCATAATGTGTGAATCCTCATCCCCTTTAAAGACCGGCATGAAAACATTCATCACTTCAGATAAATGCATGCCCGGGCGAAAGTCAAAAAAAGTTTTCCCTTCGTTCACCACGGCATTTCCCTGTATATGGCAGCGCTGACAAATATCCAGCTGCAATGCCACAGGCAGCTTGGCAGGGTTTACGATCGAATAGTCAGTGGCTATTGATGTATCAACCAGGTTTCCATGTTGTTTTTGTTTCACATGTTCGCTTCCCGGCCCATGACATCGTTCACAATCGATTCCATTAGGAATGAAATCATATTTATTTTCCGATCCCTGTATAATTCCCGGGTATGCATTGTGGCAACTCATGCATTCCAGTTCTATTTTCCGGCTAAACCGGCTGTTGAATCCACCTTCAAAGCCGGGAGGCAGATCCCATGTTCCTTTCTGGGTATAAAAAGTTGCAGGAACCTGGAAGGCATAACCATTTAGATTCATAATGTGGGAGTTGGTATGCTGACCCGACCCAACAATGTAACTTATCCTTTCTGTTCGCTGGTAAATGGTATCACTTCCATCCATCCGGAATTCCTTTACAAACAGTGAGTCATTTTTCCAGAAGGGATGGTAAGAAAAATTCTTAAACCGGTCATGTATTACAGCATGTTCATCAAACCGGCCAGATGACTTTGTATGCGAAGCCAGGTCGAACGATTTACCCATTCCCGTTTCAATAAAAGTTTCATAAATGTCCTGATGACATTGTTTACAGGTATTGATTCCCACATACGAAACCGAATCCAAAAGACCCGCGTACTGTGGCTTGCTTTCCTCTCTTGTTGAAGTATGGCAGGCTATGAAGAAAAAAGAAAATGCAAAGAGCAATAGAGCTGAAAACTTAACAAAGAAACTGATTTTCTTAGCCACACGTTCAATGCTACACTTAAAAACCCTGAATCATTTCCTGATCATTTGCATGGTATATTCATCGTACCATTTTCCTCCGTCTAAAATCCAATCCTGTTTAAGACCCGTGATTTCAAAACCTACCTTCTTGAAAAGAGCCACACTGTTTTCATTATCAACCCTGACATTCGAATAAATCTGGTGAAGGTCAAGCACATCAAAACCATATTCGACCAATAAGTTCAGCGCTTCTGTTGCATATCCTTTCCCACGGTCTGCCCTGTCTGCGATCAGAATTCCCACACCCGCTTTACGGTTCTTTGGATCGAAATCAAAAAGATCAATGCATCCTATTCCGCGCGATTCCGGCTCACCTTCATCATCGTTCGCAGTCAGGTCAATCATCAGCCGAAGCTGCTTATTGGAATAAATATCCTGGTGTGAAGAAGCAAGGTATTGCTCGAGAACAAACTTTGAAAATGGTGCCAGCGTTCCGCTGACAGACCAGATGGATGCATCATTTTCCCATTGATAAAGCAAATCAAGATCCGATGGTTCAAGCGCTCTCAGCTGAATTAATTCCCCTATTAGCTGCATAATTATGAATTAAAAATTTTGCGAATATACTGATGTGATTTCTGTCCTGCGTTAATGCATTATAAATTTTAAACAAAAATATTAAACTTCAATTTCTCCTTTATAAACAAAAGTAGCACCACCTTCAAGCCATATATCAGAAAACCCGTTTCCTTTTCTCTCAAAAAAAACCTTAAGTTTTCCGCCCGGAGTAAGAATGTTTACAACTCCTTTTTCGTCTCCTATTTTATTTTTATAAACAGCAGCAAGGGCTGAAGCGGTTACACCGGTGCCACAGGATAACGTTTCATCTTCCACTCCACGTTCATAGGTTCTTACAATCAATTCTCCATTCATTACCTGGACAAAATTTACATTGATGCCTTCCCGGATGAATCGTTCGCTGTTCCTGATCTGCCTTCCTTCCTCAACAACATTCACTGACATGGCATCACTTACAAATTTTACATAATGTGGAGAACCTGTATCAATCACCAAAAAGTCTTTCTGCTCCTCCACATTTGGCACATCTCCCATTTTTAATTTCACTATCATCGGGGAGCTGTTCTGAATAAAGGAATGATGAGGTCCATCCACAGCTGAAAACTTCGCTTCATTATTTACGATACCGATTTCATGAGCAAATGCAGTAATGCATCTTCCGCCATTTCCACACATGCTGCTTAAATTTCCATCAGAATTATAATAGACCATTTCAAAATGAAACGACGGTTTGTTCCGGAGCAGGATCAGCCCATCAGCACCTATGCCAAATCTCCGGTCACATACATGTTCAATCTGCTGCGTGTTCAGTTGAAGAACACGATCCCGGTCATCCACCATAATGAAGTCATTCCCGGTTCCATGATATTTTGAAAAGTTTATTTTCATCCGTAACTATTTTCTTAAAGCGGGCAGGCGGAGTAAGGCATATTCATTTCCGTTTTGCAAATGTATGGCTATTTCACTGCCTGATTGCCACCGGAACATCGGTTTCCTTCAATCGCTGGTAAGAAAGGAATTCAAATGTACTGTTGAGATGAAAGAAATCATTTCCGTATTTCATGTACAGCGCATCATTCAACCGATACAATTTTACAGCGGCAGGTTCTTCAATTCCGAAAAGTATCAATTTGTTTTTTGACATTTTATAACCGCGATAATTGACAGGAGATACCCAGAATTCCGTTTCAACTACGGAAGCAACAGTCTCTTCTTCCGGCACACCTGCCGCAGGATTCAGCTTCTGCACAACATTTTCTGTGGCATTCTGTGTGCCATTTTCCTGCATTTTTTTTTCCGGTGATTTTTCAATAACCGGCAGTGAAAAGCTGATCAGCATCTGGTCTTTTTTGATCACCATATCTTTGTCTTCACTGCTTACCTGCACCGTATCGTGATTGTCATTGCCGGGACTTTCTTCCTCTTTCACAGATGCTAAATTCTCCTTGGGATTTTGACTGTTTGCATCACTGCCGGATGTATCCGGGAGGCTGGCGTTTTCGTTTACAATTTTTTCTTTTGAGCTTTTCTTGTCCGGAATTTTCTCTTTCTCTTTTGCCAGGAAAGGAAAAAGCAGATTTACTTTCTTATGCGTGGAAGATTCTTTGCCGACGTAGAACCAAAGTGTAATTCCCAGTATGGTAACAAAAATGAAAGTAACAATGAGCTTAAGCGCATACGGAACTTTTGTCTTCCTGAAGTTAATGCTTGAAAGGATTTTTTTCCTTAGCTCTTCTTCCCTGGAAAGTAAAATCCCCGAACGAAGAAGGCCCTGAAAATTTACCTCCGCTTTAAACAAAGGGTCAATTTCCAGCTGGTTACGAAAATTTTCCAACTCGGTGCCGCTGAGGTTTCCGTTGAGATAACGGTTTATTAAATTTCTGTCCGGATTATTCAAACTCATATCAGTTGCGAGAAATATTTAAGCGAAGCTTTACAATCCCTTCAAGCTGATTCATGGCTTTATAAACTTCATGCTGGGCAATCACAGCATTGCTGTACTTAAAACGGTCCGCAATTTTTTCAAAGCTCAGTTGCTCCGCATAGTACGCGTGAACAAGGTTCCGTTCGTTTTCATCGAGGATGGAAACACACTGCGCAACCACGTACCTCTGATGTTCTGAAACCAAAGGTTCCATTTTCAGCTGGTTGTTGCGTTTTCTTTCCCTGATTTCATTTACATGTTCCTGGAGCGAATTAAAAAGAAACGTTTCGAATTCAATGCTTGGGGAAAATTTATGATACAGAATATTCAGCCAGACTTTTATGAGCACATCCGAAAAAATGTCAGGAGTCTGCGAATCTTTCACACCTTTTACCCTGAGAATTCTTCTCGCTGTTTGAAAATACTTTTTGGCGAGATAAACTAAAACGTCCTCATTGCCGTTTTGAATTTCAGTGATCAGTTGCTTGTTGTTGTAGCGGCTCATTTGCATCACAAAGGTATGCGAAAAAAGAAAATGTCTCTGCTGGTTTTGCCGGCCTTCCAAAATTCAATTCTGTTATTGCCAGAATGTCAAAATCGTTAACAGAAATTAACTGACCACTTAACATTTCTTAACCGATCCGTTCATAAATGCTTCATTGGACGGGGAAGAAATTTGATGGCACAAAAATTGAAAAAACCGGGTACAAAAAAATAATAACTAATAAAACTTAAAACCATGTTTAAAAAAATCAGAAAAAGTATCAGCATTTTATTGATCGCGGGAATGGGGGGAATTGCAGGTGCTTCCATCTATTCTTCTTATTTCAATCATGAACAAACGGTATCATTCAAAAATTCTGCGCTGAAACAGCCTGTTCAATTTGCAAGCTATACAGGAGAAGGTACGGAAGCTCCCTGTGATTTTACCAAAGCTGCCGATATGAGCATTCACGCTGTAGTTCACGTGAAAACCTTTTATAGCAATAAGAATTCGTACAATCCATTTGACCCTTTTGGTTTTTGGGGACAACCAAGAAACCAGCCTCAGGAAGCCAGCGGTTCCGGCGTAATTATTACAGATGACGGTTACATTGTAACCAACAACCACGTGGTAGACGATGCGGAGAAAGTGGAAGTAACACTCAATGACAACCGCACATTTACCGCTAAGGTGATTGGCACCGATCCATCCACAGATCTTGCGCTCGTAAAGATTGATGAGAAAGGTCTTCCTTTTATTGTTTATGGAAATTCTGATAACCTGAAAGTCGGTGAATGGGTGCTTGCCGTAGGAAACCCTTTTAATCTCACCTCTACGGTAACTGCAGGAATTGTCAGTGCAAAAGCTAGAAACATCGGCATTCTCCCTGATCAATATAAAATCGAATCGTTTATTCAAACCGATGCAGCCGTAAATCCGGGAAACAGCGGCGGAGCACTTGTCAATACACGCGGGGAACTGGTTGGAATTAACTCGGCCATTGCTTCCAACACAGGTTCATATACAGGATATTCATTTGCAATTCCAGTCAATATTGTAAAGAAAGTGGTTGATGATCTTGTTGAGTATGGAAATGTACAGCGTGGATTTATCGGAATTTCAATCCGCGATATTGATTCAAAGCTTGCTAACGAAAAAGGATTGCATGAAACCAAAGGTGTCTACGTTGCCGGGTTAACCGAAGGAGGAGCAGCCAAAGCTGCCGGAATTGAAGAAGGCGATGTAATTACAAAAGTTGGTGATATTGAAGTTAATACAACTCCTCAATTGCAGGAACAGGTTGGCCGTTTTAGTCCTGGCGATAAGGTAAATGTTTCAGTTCTCAGGGATGGGAAAGAGAAGGTATTTGCCGTCGTGTTAAAAAATATCAATGGAAATACAACACTAAGCAAAAACAATGAAACCTTAAATCTCCTTGGCGGAACTTTCCAGAATGTATCAGGCGAATCCAGGTCCAAGCTTGGTTTAAACGGCGGCGTGCAGGTTTCAGGGCTGAATGCCGGCAAGCTCCGGACTGCCGGAATTCGTGAAGGATTTATCATTACAACCGTTGACCATAAACCAATCCGTACAACCTCTGATCTTGAAGATGCTTTGAAGAATAAGCAAGGTGGGGTACTGATTGAAGGTGTTTATCCTAACGGAATGAAAGCTTATTACGGGTTTGGAATCTGATTCCCCTCAGAAAATGATAAAATGGGAGAGTCTTTCAGGGTTCTCCCATTTTTTTTATTAACAACAGTATCTATTTATGAACTTTCTCTTGACAGCTACTTGCGTCGTTTTACCTAAAAATGTATCTTTGCACATATAAATATTAAAGTATTTTTCTTCGATTTTATTTAATTTTTAACATATCTGTTAACCAACATACCCACCATGCGTCAGCTTAAAATAACCAAATCCATTACCAACCGTGAGAGTCAGTCTCTCGAAAAATATCTTCAGGAAATTGGCCGCGAGGAATTGATTACCGCTGAAGAAGAAGTCCGATTAGCAAGAAAGATAAAAGAAGGTGATCAGAACGCGCTCGACCGCTTGACAAAAGCAAATCTTCGCTTCGTTGTTTCTGTAGCCAAGCAGTATCAAAACCAGGGATTGAGTCTTCCTGATTTAATTAACGAGGGAAATTTAGGATTGATAAAAGCTGCAAAGCGTTTTGATGAAACGCGTGGATTCAAATTTATCTCTTATGCAGTATGGTGGATTCGTCAAAGCATTCTCCAGGCACTTGCTGAGCAATCAAGAATTGTGCGTCTTCCTTTGAACCAGGTTGGCTCACTCAATAAAATTTCAAAAGCGTATTCAAAGCTCGAACAGGAATTCGAACGTGAACCATCACCTGAAGAGCTATCAAAATTGCTGGAGCTTCCTTCTGAAAAAATTACTGATACCATGCGTGTCAGTGGTAAGCATGTCTCAATGGATGCACCATTTGTTCAGGGTGAAGATAACAGCCTGCTCGATGTATTGGAAAATTCTGATTCTCCACGCGCAGACAGCCTGCTGATGAATGAATCGCTTCAAAAAGAAATTGACCGCTCCCTCAGTACACTTACTGAAAGAGAGCGTGAAGTCATCCGTTTGTTCTTCGGTATTGGAATGAATCACGGGCTGACACTGGAAGAGATCGGTGCTAAATTTGATTTGACACGCGAACGCGTTCGGCAGATCAAGGAGAAAGCAATCCGCAGGCTTCGTCACAAATCACGCAGTCGTTTGTTAAAAGCTTATTTAGGATAAGAAATGTTCATAGTTAATTAATTTGTCAAAAATCAGTCCTCTGTCTTACGGAGGACTGATTTTGTTTTTAAACAATTCCGAAACAAACCACCAGAAATAACTCACATGACACTTGACTTATTAAATCCGGAACCCAAAGTGAACCACAAAGACAACTACGAAAATGAATTAGCTGATTGGATACAACTTGAAAAGGCTGCAATTGCCATTATTCACCTGACAGGTACGCTATGGTATGACAAGTCGGTGGAGTTGGTTTTGTTCCGGAATCAATTGTTTGATCGCAGTGCCAGCGAAATTCTAAACCTTCATCAGTATGCAAAAGACGTGGTGAAAAAGCCTATCAACGTATTGGATACGCTGATGTTAATAAAGGAGCTGAATAAGTTGGATCTTGCTCCTTCGCGCATTGATATTGGAAGGTTGGGTGCAGAATGGATTGCTGAAAAGAAACAGTTTAAAGGCGCTGAAGAATTTATCGGCCATAAGATGATTGACTTCATCGGCAAAGAAAAGAGACAAATAATTCCGCGCGACGTTGTATTGTATGGATTCGGACGGATCGGCCGTCTCCTGATGCGGGAATTGGTTTCACAGGCGGGTAAAGGTGAGCAACTTCGGCTTCGGGCAGTTGTGACACGCAATAACAGTGATGTGGACATTAATAAACGGGCTGAACTATTAAGGAATGATTCCACCCACGGTACATTCCCCGGAACTGTCATTGAAGATTATAAAAACAAAGCCCTGATTGTGAACGGACATACCATTCACATGATTGCTTCCAATGATATGTCCTCTGTTGATTACACGGCTTATGGAATTCACGATGCATTGGTTATAGACAACACAGGTACCGTTCGTGACCGTGAAGGACTGGGACTGCATTTGAAATCAAAAGGCGTGGATAAGGTTTTGCTGACCGCTCCCGGCAAAGGGGATGTTCCCAACGTGGTTTATGGAATCAATGAAAATGCTTTCGATCATGAGCATGAAAAGATATTCTCTGCAGCATCCTGCACTACCAATGCAATTGTTCCTGTTCTTGCCGTGATCGAGAAAACATTGGGAATCGAAAAAGGACATATCGAAACGATTCACTCTTATACAAACGACCAGAATCTTCTTGACAACTATCATAAAAAATACCGAAGGGGCCGCTCTGCTCCTCTTAACATGGTCATCACGGAGACCGGGGCTGATAAAGCAGTGGCAAAAGTATTACCTCCTCTCGCCGGCAAATTGACAGGCAATGCTGTGCGTGTCCCGACTCCTGATGTATCGCTGGCTATTCTGAATCTCACTGTAAAAAATGGAACAAGCAAGGATGGGGTTAATGAAATTCTCCGGGACGCCGCTTTGCATGGCGACCTGGTTGAGCAGATTCAATACTCTATTTCAAATGAGCTTGTCTCATCTGATCTTGTAGGAAATCCATGTGCATCGATCGTTGACAGTCCGGCAACCATCGTTTCAAAGGACGGCAAGTCGCTTGTTCTGTATGTCTGGTATGACAACGAATACGGTTACAGCCGGCAGGTAATCCGTTATGCGAAATACCTCGCTGATGTAATCAGGCTGAGGTATTACTAAGAAGACAAACTGCATAAAAGTCCTTCGGCATTTTTGCTGAAGGACTTTTTTTATGCATTCTTTTTTAGCCATTGCTTATCTACAAAGTTTCTGAAGCGAAGAAAAATTCCAACCTTTGAGTTCAGGAACTGCTGAATTTTTTAACGGATATTGTCAATGGATACGCTCACTCACACTGTATTGGGGGCCTGTGCAGGCGAAGCCATCGGAGGAAAAAAACTCGGAAAGAAGGCCATGCTTTATGGTGCCATTGCGAACAATCTTCCAGATGTTGATGTAACCACATCTTTATGGATGAACCAAACGGATGGCCTTCTCGCCCATCGCGGATTTACTCACTCATTTCTTTTTCTTCTACTGGTAACTCCGCTCGCAGCCTGGCTGATGAAAAAGATATACCACAAAAATTCTTTTACAAAAAAGGAATGGGCAATCCTTTTTGGTGTAAATATTTTCCTCCATATTTTCATTGATGCATTTACTTCTTACGGAACAGGCTGGTTTGAGCCGTTCAGCCATTACAGGGTATCCTTTAATGTGCTGTTTGTTGTTGATCCTTTTTACACCATTTCTCTTCTCTTCACCTCTATAGCATTGCTTCTTCTAAATAAAAATCACGCAAAAAGAATATGGTGGACATTAACGGGAATAATCATCAGCTCGATGTATCTTACCTATGCACTGTACCACAAGGTTGAGGTAAATCATGTAACAAAGGAATCGCTCAGAAATGAAAAAATAAATTACACGGATTTCATTACTACTCCCGGGCCACTTAATAATTTTCTCTGGTACATACTTGCGAAAAGCGAAAAAGGATATAACATCGGGTATTACTCGGTATTTGACCGGGAGAATCAAATTCATTTTCATTTTCTTCCAACAAATGATTCGTTAATCAGAACCGTAAAAAATGATGATGATGTAAAAAAACTGACACGATTTTCACAGGGCTATTACACCATTGAAAAAATAAATGACACCCTTATCTTCAATGATCTCCGTTTTGGACAGATCGGTGGATGGAGTTCAGGAGATGCTCCTTTTGTTTTCCAGTTTAAACTTTCCAAAGTCGCCTATAATGATGTGGTTATCCAGCGTGGCAGGTTCAAGGCATCCAGCGGCAAGGCATTCAATGAAATGATTGAGCGCATAAAAGGAAAATAAGATTCTGAAATTCAAAATGCTCCCGGAATTTTATTTAAATTTGCTTAACGACGAATACCGGTTAAAAAAAACACCATGAAAAAAATCTACATCCTGCTTACTTTTTTACTACCCTTTCTCTCACTGGCACAACCAACTATAACAGGAAACGACCTGCCTGTTGCGGGACTTGCTTTCATCATGGGAACAGATTCCGCGTATACGGCTGCAATCCCTTCAGGCGGCCCGAACCAAACCTGGGATTATACTTCATTGCAAAACTTACAGCCTGATACATCCGGGTTCGCATCTGCTGTTGGGACACCGTATGCCTCACAATTTCCGGGATCGAACCTTGCCAGCCACAATCCCTACACAGACCAATGGGCTTATTTTACATCAGGTACTTCCGGATTTTATATCGACGGCATTGCTTCAACTACAGGAGTCTTTCGGTTAAATCCCGGGCAGCTCTTTGCACCTGTACCATTCACTTACGGCAATACGAGAAATCATACAGCGCGGATCCAGGTTGACAGTACCATCAGCGGAATTAATTACAGGTTAATTGAAACAATCGCTTCCTCTTTTGTGGCAGACGGATTTGGAACGCTGAATTTACCTTCAGGCAATTACAACAATACGCTGCGGGTAAAAAATACAGAGCTCACAACAGATTCTATATTGGTTGACCCGCTTGGAATCGGTATATACACTTTCCTATCGGCTTCTTCCACTCAACTCACACATTACCGCTGGTTTCATAACGGAGCCGCAGGATATTTAATGGGCATTGATGCCGATAGCTTAGGGACCACTTCTACAAGTTCCGAGTATCTTATTACCTATGCCGTTCTTTCAGCTCACGATCCGGAATCAAACCTTTCCTCTTATAGTATATATCCAAATCCCGCAAGTGAGGTTGTCAACATAGATAATGACTTTTCCGAAGCTACATTGGTTATTACAAATTCGTTGGGACAGGAAGTAGAACGAAAAGTTGTTACTGGCAAAAAACAGATCGAAACAGATGTAAAAAATTATTCCGAAGGGCTTTACCTGTTCACACTTTTTTCAGGGACTGAAAAGCGAAGCGGGAAGTTTATTATACAACATTAACATTGATGTTATCTGAAAGGGAAGCCAATTGCTTCCCTTTTTTGTAACTTTGAGTTATGAAACTTCTTTTGAAATTAACGCAGGCTTTTATTTTTTTCTCCTTTCTTTCGCTTTATGTTTCAGCGGCTACCGACAGCACGGAAGTTCGCAACCACCAGGATTACCAGATTTTTCTTAAACAGCCTGCAAAAGAGATCAGGCTGATCATGTATGAAAAGAATTTTCTACCGATACAGGGAAAGCTTTCTGAAGACAGGAAAGCCATCATCATGAAAGAATATCAGAACGGCAACAAGGTGCATGTAAAAGTTCTGTATGAAGACGGTACAGAAGATGAATTTGTAAAAAGCCCCTGTTTTATTGATCCTGTAATCCTGCTTCCTTAATACAGGATATAGTGGGAAAGATCTTTTATTTCTAAAAAATTAATCCGGAATTATCTCTCCATACAAATCAAACTCTTCGGCTCTTGCAATTTTAACCTTTGAGAAATCTCCTATCCGTGCATAAAACTTTTCAGCATCTACAAGCACTTCATTATCCACTTCAGGAGAATCGGATTCAGTTCTCCCGATAAAATAATTCCCTTCTTTCCGGTCGATTAAAACATTGAAAGTCTTCCCGATTTTTTCCTGGTTGATTTCAAATGAGATATTCTGTTGAATGGCCATTATTTCTTCAGCACGCATTCGCTTTACCTCATCGGGAACATCATCCTTCAACAAAAAAGCGTGCGTGTTTTCTTCATGCGAGTAATTAAAAATCCCTAAACGATCAAACCGGGTTTCATACACCCACTCTTTCATCTCCTCAAAATCTTTTTCAGTTTCACCGGGATAGCCGGAAATCAATGTAGTACGAATGGCAATTCCGGGAACACTGTCGCGGATTGATTTGACAAGGTCTATTGTCTTTTGTTTCGTTGTTCCTCTTCTCATGCTTTTCAGCATGTTATCCGAAATGTGCTGCAGCGGCATGTCCAGGTACTTGCAGATATTTTTACGCTCCCTCATAACCCCGAGAATATCCATCGGGAAACCGGAAGGAAAAGCGTAGTGCAGCCTGATCCATTCAATTCCATCCACATCAGAAAGCCTGCTCAACAGTTCAGACAGGTTTCTTTTCCTGTAAATATCCAGTCCGTAATAAGTCAGGTCCTGTGCTATGAGGATGATTTCCTTTGTTCCCTTTGAAGCCAATGCCTGCGCCTGCTTTACGAGGTCTTCCATCGGTATGGAAATATGTTTGCCCCGCATCAATGGGATTGCACAAAAAGAACACGGACGATCACAGCCTTCAGAAATTTTCAGGTAGGCAAAATGCTGTGGAGTAGTGAGCAAACGTTCCCCAATGAGCTCATGCTTGTAATCTGCTCCGAGCGATTTTAACAGCTTTGGTAAATCACGCGTTCCAAAAAAATCGTCTACGTTTGGAATTTCTTTTTTCAGCTCAGGCTTATAGCGTTCGCTTAAACAACCTGTGACAATGAGTTTTTCAATTCTTCCGTGCTCTTTTGCTTTTGCAAATTCAAGAATTGTATCAATGCTCTCCTGCTTTGCATTGTCGATAAACCCACAGGTGTTGATGATGACAATGGAAGAATCATCATCTGTACTTTCATGCCCGACCTCAAATTTATTCGCGCGCAGTTGTCCCATTAACACTTCGGAGTCAAAAATATTTTTCGAGCAGCCGAGTGTTATGACGTTTACTTTATTTTTTTTCAGAGTTTTGGTTTTCATAGAATAAGATTACACTGATTAATAGTTGATTACACCGATCGTCCAACTATTAATATGCGTAACGCTTGACATCACAGCTTTTATTTCCAAAATTAACCAGTAACCCGGTTTTAGTTTTTGACGCTTTAAGATAAGACAGGACCTGCTGACGAAATAAAACCGGCATTATTCCCGCTACAGATTTGATTTCCACAATTACTTTTTCTTCAACAAAAAAATCGCATCTAAAGGTGCCAACATTTCTGCTTTCAAAAATAATTTTGAATTCTTTTTCAGAATCCACCTTCATTTTGCCTTGTTCAAACAAAATCAATAATGCCTTATGATAGACTTTCTCATTAAAGCCTGGCCCTAATTCGCGATGAACTTTGAAACAGCAGGCAATAATTTTTTCAGTTAATTCATCCTTTTCAAAAGCAACCATCGGTGTAATCAATTATAATCTGGATAATCAATTCTTAAACAGACTATCAATAAACTCAAGTTTGTTGAACACTTGTAAATCATCAACCTTCTCACCCACTCCTATGTACTTAACAGGAATTTTAAATTCATCTGAGATTCCAATCACTACTCCGCCTTTAGCTGTTCCATCCAACTTTGTTAATGCAAGTGCCGTTACTTCCGTCGCTTTCGTAAATTCCCTCGCCTGTTCAATTGCATTCTGACCGGTAGAAGCATCCAGAACCAGCAACACTTCGTGGGGAGCTCCGGGAATTACTTTTTGCATCACCCGTTTTATTTTCGAAAGCTCATTCATCAGGTTGATCTTATTGTGCAGCCGTCCCGCTGTATCAATGATAACCACGTCTGACTTTTGTGCAACTGCAGATTTCACTGTATCAAAAGCAACCGAGGCAGGATCAGAACCCATCGGCTGCCTAATGATCGGAACATCGACGCGTTTGCTCCAGGCATCCAGCTGGTCAACAGCCGCTGCACGAAATGTATCGGCAGCTCCAAGTAATACTTTTTTTCCTGAACTTTTAAATTGGTGAGCAAGCTTCCCGATGGTCGTTGTTTTGCCGACTCCGTTCACACCAACAACCATGATCACATACGGTTCATCGTGCATTGCCGGAATTGAAAAATCATCGGCATCCTGGATGTTGTTTTCTTCCAGCAGGGAAGCAATTTCATCCCTCAGCAAATTATTTAGCTCGCCTGTACCAACATATTTATCGCGGGCCACACGCTCTTCAATCCGCTTAATTATTTTTAATGTGGTAGCTACGCCTACATCAGAAGAAACAAGAATTTCCTCGAGGTTATCAAGCACCTCTGCGTCCACCGTTGATTTACCGACAACTGCTTTTGTAATGCGGCTGAACAGGCTCGTCTTTGTCTTCTCAAGACCTTTATCAAGACTTTCTTTTTTTTCCTTTGAAAATATTTTGCTTAAAAACCCCATGTTAAAATGATTATACCGATTATAAAATTGATTTCACCGATAGTGAAAAAATAACCCTCATGATCCGGAAATGAAAAAAGCTTCCTTCGAAATGAAAGAAGCTCAATAATCTTATCGTTCCGGTTGATTATTTATTCTTCAGAAAATCTTTTACGTGGTCATTATGCACAACTTCTTCCCTGAATGTATACGATCCGGAAGGAGTTTTTACCATCTTAATCACTTTTGAAAATTCTTTTCCTTTTCCTGATTTGAGTGTTGCAACAACTTTCTTTGCCATGTCTTTTAGTTATTCGTTACTGGTTAATCGTTAACTGGATTCTCAATTAACTTATTTGATTTCTTTATGTAAGGTCATTTTCTTCATGATCGGGTTGAATTTTTTCAACTCAATTCTTTCCGTTGTATTCTTTTTGTTCTTGGTAGTAATATACCTTGAAGTTCCGGGCAGACCACTTGTCTTATGCTCTGTGCATTCAAGAATTACCTGGATTCTATTGCCTCTCTTTGCCATTTTTATATACGGTTAACAATTTATGGTTTGCAGATAGCCTGCTCACCTTTTTCGGGCTGCAAATATAATGGAATTTCTCTATATCCCAAATACAAAAGACCCTTTTTTCCTGATTTTTTCGCTTAGCCCTGAAGCAGGCCATCGATGAGTTTTTCAACGGAGACGCCATCGGCTTCCGCTTTGTAATTTCGTACAATACGGTGCCGAAGAATAGCCGGGGCGACCGCTTTTACGTTTTCGATGTCAGGAGAGAACTTTCCATTTAAAGCAGCATGGCATTTTGCCCCTATGACGAGGTATTGAGATGCGCGCGGTCCTGCTCCCCATGAGAGGTAATTATTGACATCTGCCGTAGCAACCTTTGTATTCGGTCTCGTTTTCTGAGCCAACGAAACAGCGTATTGCAATACATTATCCGGAATCGGGATCCGGCGAACCAGGTTTTGAAAAAAGATGATCTCTTCTGCGGAAATAATTTTTTCAAGCTTCGGATTGTAATCGGAAGTCGTGTTTTTCACCACCATCACTTCCTGGTTGAAATCAGGATACGTAAGCATAACATTAAACATAAAACGATCCAACTGTGCTTCCGGCAACGGGTATGTTCCTTCCTGTTCTATCGGATTCTGCGTTGCAAGCACGAAGAAAGGCAGATCAAGCGGATACCGTTTTCCGGCAGCTGTTACGGCATACTCCTGCATGGCTTCAAGCAAGGCACTTTGGGTTTTAGGTGGAGTCCTGTTGATCTCATCGGCGAGAATAATGTTTGCGAACAAAGGTCCTTTCACAAAACGGAAGTGACGGGCTTCGTCCAGAATTTCAGTGCCGATAATATCCGAGGGCATCAGGTCGGGAGTGAACTGAATCCGGTTGTAGGTAAGACCCAGTGTTTGCGCAATGGTATTTACCAGCAACGTCTTGGCCAGACCGGGAACTCCAACAAGAAGGCAATGCCCCCGGCTGAATATTGAAATCAGCACATCCTGCACCACTTCATCCTGGCCGATGATGACTTTCCCGATTTCATTTCTTAACCGTTTGTATGAAGCAACCAGGTCCTGCACTGCTTCCACATCCGATGCATATTGTTTTGACATATTTTTGAAAAATTGTTTTCTTAAATTAAACTTTCCCTAATTCACAAATGGCTAACTTGTTAAATGGATGGATGGTTTAACAATTGACCATTCAAAATAATTTTAATTCCCTGCTTCCAACCAATGTTTAAGCGCTGCACAGTTCTTATATTCCTGGCTGATATTGATAAATGTTGATTTTTTTTTCTTTGAAATCCAATCGCTCATGGCCCTGCTCTGCTTTTCCTGTAAAGCAACTTCCTGGACTTTCTGGTAATCGTCTTTCAGGTTTGCTTTGTGTGGCTTGGAGCGGCTTTTTAACATGACGAGGCGGTAGGCGTTTTTTCCCTCTGCAGTGCTCATCGGCAAAGGAGAAGACACTTTATTCAATGCCATGGTATCCACCTGGAAAAAGAGAAGGCGATCCATCTTGTCCGGTGAAAGGTGCGTTGTTCCCGTTTCAGGGTTGATCATGAGCCCACCGTTATTCCGCGTGTCTTCATCATCAGAAAATTTTTCCGCTGCTTCATCAAATGAAATGCTCCCGTTCTCTATTTTATTTTTCAGGCTGTCAAGAAAACCAACGGCTTTGATCAAATCATTATCAGAAACTTTTGGCTGCAGAAGGAGGTGACGGATATTGATCTGGTCACCTCTCCGTTCAATGAGCTGGAGAATGTGATAACCGAATTTTGTTTCAACGATCGGAGATATTTCTCCCGGCTTCAGTTTGAATGCTGCAGCTTCAAACTCAGGAACCATCTGCCCTCTTTCAAAAAAGCCAAGCTCACCTCCTTTTTTTGCTGAAGCAGCATCGGCAGAATACAGTGTCGCGTATACAGCGAAATCATCACCGGAAGAAATCTTGCTCCTGTATTCTTCCAGCTGGGCCTTCACTCTCCTTTTCTCTTCTTCACTTACGGGCGGCTTGCGCACAATCTGGGCTACTTCAAGATCAGCATCAATATAAGGAATGCTGTCCGGCGGAATGGCGTCAAAATATTCACGCACATCGTTCGGAGTGGCCGTAATATCTTTTGTGATTTTGCTTTGCATGAGCTGCACGGTCATCTGCTCCTTGATGAGATCGCGAAGCTCCGCTTTCAACTGTACAATGGTTGAGTGAAAATATTCCTCGAGCTTTTCTTCCGAACCGATCTGCTTGATGTAGTAACGCATCCGCTTGTCAAGCTCTGCGTCCACCTGCACCTCGGTTACAATCACGCTATCAAGATCTGCCTGGTTGACAAGAAGCTTTTGCAGGATCAGCTGGTCAAATACCGAACACTTGCCTTCTTCGTTGCGTTCAGCACCTTGCATGATATACTGGTTGTATTGCTTTTCGATGTCGGACTTTAAAATAATTTTACTTCCTACGACAGCAGAAACCTGGTCAACAACCTGGGCCTGCTGTGAGAATGTCCGCAGCCTCAATAAGCATAGCAAGACCAGAATTAAGAATTGCGGGTTGCGGCCACCCTTTGACGGATGCGTGAAGATTGTACCTGATATTTTCATGAGCGGCAAAGATACTTTATTAACCTACATTTTGAGAAGAATAAATTTCTGTTTTGCACAACTGAATTGCTAATGATTTGTTAATAGACTTCAATATCATTCTTCTTCTTCGCATTTTCAAAAGCCTGGTGCTCCATTTCTTCAATCAACTTTAGCTTCCGCTGGTTGATGATCATCGTGCGGATGTTATTTTCTTCAAAGCTCAAAGGCGATACGCTGTTCTTCACTTTGAATCCCTTGATGCTTACGAGGTAAACATTCAATGAATCCTCAATCTCGATGTTCCTGTTGTTCTGCAGGAACTGCTCTTTGTCATACGTCCTGATCGGAATTTCTTTCAACAGGTCATCAAATAACAACCAAGTGTTATCATCGAGGAAATAATTCAGCGCGTACTGGTGACAATATTCGGTTAACAACGTTCTGTCTTTTGCATTGTCTGACTTAAACCATTGTTTTGCCTTTTCCATCTTCGGTGATTTCTTATTGAGCTTAAGGTAAATTACACGGATGATGTTGTCCTTCAGCTCAAAATTACTCTGGTTGGCAGAATAAAAATCTTCGATTTCCCCGTGAGAGATGCCTGTATCGAGCTTTTGTTCGATGAGCGCCTTCTCATAAGCATAGGTGATTAACGAGTTACGATACTCTGCCAATTGCTTTTCAACGTCCTTCTTTTCGTTGTCAAGATTCTCTTCTGCTTTATGCAGCACTGCTTTTTGCCTGACCCAGTTGTCAATAAAATTTTTCGTGAGTGAGATGCTGTCCTGTTTGGAAGAACCCGGGGGAACAATACCGGCAAGGTCTTCAGGAAAGAGATACGAGTCGTAAGCGCGTGCGATTGCATTTTTCCTGTCAGCTTTCTTTTTAAAGAGGTTACACGAAGTGAGTAGAAGGATGACAACGATAACCTGAAGAATGTTTGATCTCACTTTAAGTTTAAGGTTCAAAGTTTAAGGTTTAAAGTTAAGAGCAAATTGTAAACTAAAATGGCGTTCACTCTGTAAGTTGAATGAACGCCATCGGAATAATTTTATTGAAATTTTATTTACTCACTGTATCCACTACTTCCTGGTGTACAGTAACGGGGTATTTCTTCCGCAAGGATTCAATCCATTCCTTTTCGAGGTAACTCTGGTAATCGGCTGTCACGAGTCCTTTTGCTTCATCCAGCGTTTTCACCTGTGGTGGCAGTACTTTTTTCACATCCACGAACACAACCTGGTCGTTTTTCTTCAGGTCTTTTGTCACGCCAACAACCCATGGAATGGAATCTATTATTTCGTTATCGCCTTTCAGAAATTTGGCCGTCTTAATCTGAAGGTTCAGTTTTGACGTCTTGTTGATGACAGAAAGCAATGAATCTTCTTCGGTAATTTTTTTCATCTGCTTCCTGACTTCCTTTGCCACATCAGCATTTGCAGTGGTGTAAATGGTTGCTTCGAGGCGATCATTCCACTTGTAGTTATTCTTGTTCTTTTCATAAAACTCTTTCAACCCGGCAGTATCCTTCACCGCTCTCGACCACACTTTTTTGTCGGTGAGCTCAAAGAGTAAAATTCCATCCCGGTATTCCTGCATCAGGTTCCTGAAATCAGGATACAATGAGTCAAGGTGGCTTTCTTCATACGCCATGACTGTCTCGTTGATCCAGTCGTTGTACTGAAGATTTGCCACAGCCTGCGGCGTGCTGCCTCCTTTATGAGCCTGGTGATCGGCGAGGAATTTTGCAAAATCCTGTTGTGTATAGGTCTTGCCTGAAAAAGTAAACATCGGGTTGTTCAGCTTTTGAGCCTTATCAGCCGTCCAGCCTGATTGCATCAATGTGGAGTCAACCACTTTCATAAACTCATCCTTTGCCTTTGGCATTTCCTTAAAATTGTACTTCTGCTTGATGCGATTGATCATGGAAGTCTTGCTGAGCTCGGCACGTGAGTCTTTTGTAATTTTTGATTTCAACTCTCCCTGAAGCTCTTCGTACGTACCCAACGGTTTGCGCTCGAGCAGCTTGATGATGTGCCATCCATAGGATGTTTTTACCGGCGCTGAATAATCGCCGATATTTTTCAGCTCGAAGGCAGCTTTCTCAAATTCAGGAACCATGCGGCCGGTACCAAACATAGGCAATGCTCCGCCGTTTTTTGAAGAACCCTGGTCGTCAGAAAATTTCTTTGCAAGATCTTCAAAGTTTTCTCCTGCTTTCAGCTTGCCATACAGCTCATTTATTTTCTGAACGGCGGCAACGGAATCTGCTGGCTTGCTGCCGGCAGCAGATTTCACCATGATGTGAGCGACCTTTACTTCACCCGGCTCCGGGCGAGTATCTGTAACCTTGATCAGGTGGTATCCAAACTTTGTTCTCACCGGCATTGAAATCTCACCGACCTTTGTAGAATAGGCTGCAGTTTCAAACGGGTAAACCATCTGTAAAGCAGTGAAATAACCAAGATCACCTCCATTATCTTTTGCAGACGGATCATCGGATTTTGCTTTGGCAGTAGTTCCAAAATCAGCGCCCTTTAAAATCTCCTGGCGAATCTTCATGATTTTGTTATACGCTTCCATGGTGTCTTTTGGAGAGGCATCAGGTGCAAGCTTTACAAGAATATGGCTGGCACGGATATCCGTTTTCATCCGGTTGTACGCTTCTTTCAGAAGGTTATCAGTAACATCTTTATCAACCAGATAAGGCTGGGCAAGCTGTTTGCGGTAGCCGGCAAGCTCGTCAGTAAACGATTTCGCCGTATCCATTCCCATTTCCATGGCTTCCTTCACCTTCAGCTTGTAGTTGATGTACAGCGTGATGTAATCGTTGACCGATTTTTTATCAAATGAAGTTTCCTTGTTGTTGTTCTTTTTAAATACGCGTTCAAACTCACTCTTGCTAATGTTTTCGCCGGCAACGGTAAGAATAGCCGGATCGTTCTTCTCCTGCGCATACAGGTTGGCGCACAGGGCAATGCTCAGAGCAAATGATAAAAATGATTTCTTGTTCATGGATGAGAGATAGGTTTTTGGGGAGCGCAAATTTAAGAATAGATCAATCTGTTGCAAATTTTGATTTTGGGCCGCAAGTAAGTACTTTTTTTCTGAAGTGTCTATGAAGGAAGTCGTCGACAACAGTCAACAGTCGACCGTTGACTGTGGACTGTGGACTGTGGTCTGTATACCCTTGGCATAAAAAAAACAGCCTCCCGAAAAAAGAGGCTGTTCTGTGTGGTAACGTTTTTTCTTTAGTTGGACTTCGCCATCATTGCTTCTTCTTCTTCAAAGGTTGGTCCCATTACGTTTGGCTGGGTGATGCCAAGCATGCGATAGTAAGAAGTAAGCTGGCCGCGGTGATGAATGATGTCATTGAGCATCATCCAGGAAACCTGCATCAAAGGCATTTCCATAATTTTCATTGGGCCCCAGTACACAGGAATCTGCTTTGTCATCCAGGTGTTGTCGTCTGTATTTTTTGCCAGCTCGATGAGCTTTGCTGAATACATTTCAACATCTTTTGCAGCGTCTTCAGGAGACTTATAGATGTTCGGGCCATTCATATCAAATTTTCCTTCGTTGACCAGGTCCATTCTGCCTTCAGACAAAGCCTGTGCAACTTCTTTTGCATGCGGACCGATGTGATTTACGATCTCCCACGGTGAACGGAATTTAGGATGATGTGTCTGGTTCAGCTTCGTCATGTCATTCGGTAGTGAACGGAAAGCTTTTGCAGTGGATGCATGATCGCGCTGCCAGGAGTTGATAAAAAATTCTTTGTTTGTCATGATGATGGTTGTTTTAGGTTTGGATTTATTAAGGAGACCAAAAGTATAAGAAATATGACAGAATATGAAATATGAAATCTGAAAGATGAAATTGGTAACGTCCCTGTTTCATCATTCAGATTTCTAATTTCTGATTTCCTGTTTAAAATGCAATCCCACAACACCCGAAACAAACGTTTTTGTTGTAACAAGTTCCAGGTTCAGTTTTTCCTTCACGTCTTTGAACAGCGGTTTTCCACTTCCCAGGATTACAGGGTTCACGTTGATCCAGTATTCATCAATCAGCTTGTGTTGTGTAAGCAATTGAGAGATGGACGGGCTGCCAATCATCATGATGCTTTTGCCAGCTTCCTTTTTGAGATTCATTATTTCCCCAGGAATGTTTTCGCTGATGATTTTTGTTTTGTCCGGCTTTGATTCTTTCAACGAACGGGAGATGACAACCTTTTGCACTCTATTGTACCACAGTGAATGTTGTTTGTCATGCTTTGAAGCACCTGGCTGATCGCCGGCTGCCGGCCAGTACTGCTGCATGATGTCGTACGTAGGGCGCCCGTATAAAGCTGTGTCAGCTTCGTCAATCATTTTCCCCAGAAAATCAAACATCTCATCATCTACCTTGATCCAATCCATTTCTCCATTCGGACCGCAGGCAAAACCATCGAGTGATGTATGCATCAATAAAACCAGCTTCTTCATTTTTTTAATTTCTATTTTGAAGCAAAGGTAAACGGAAACTATTGCATTGCTGCAATTCCCTGAAGTGTGCCGACAGTTTTGGAAAAGGTACTGTAATCTGCTATACTTGTGTTGGATTACGGCACTCTATAAAATCGGATAACATCTAAAGGTGCTGATAATAAATTGTTACGTGCCATTGCAGGAATCAATATTCAGAGTATAGATTTTAAAGTTACTGCTTTTTTAAAACCAGGCTTTTAATAATAATTGTTTATCGACTGTTTTCAGCATTCCGGATAACTGACCGGTGTCAAGTCAATAAATGGTTTGGAAAAAAATAACGGGATGACAAGGCGCATGAATTACTTTGCGAGGAAGTCGAGCGAAATAAATCCCGATTTAATTTCAGTGAGATCTTCCTGGCAAAGTTCCAGATTCCAAAGTACAATTGCATGGTACATTGATACCATTCTTTTTCAAAATCATTTAGCGAGATTCGCAATCTGTCCGTTATCCGTAACGCTGACAGAAGCAAGCTACTTCGTTAATTAATTATTAAACGAAATAGCTTGTCTTCTTAAAACAGTCTTTCAAGCTCAACGCCCTGATTGACCATGCAACGTCACGTAACAATAAGATTAAATCAACTTGTTTTGTTGGGCACTGTATGGTTAGAAAATGACTGTAAGTAATGAGCTATGTGCAAGTCAAAAAATTGCAACCTACTGGATGGAATGTTTGAGAGTGTAATCGGTTGCAATTTTTTCAATAGCTTTGGAAGCATTAAGCCCAACAAAAACAAATTGCTTTAATCCCTATCTCGTTATGCGCAACCCGTGGCGGGCTGCAAACTTGAAACATTCAACAAGAAACTAACTTTGATAAACTCGTAAATTTATGGTACGCCTGATCTTAATTATTCTTCTTGTAATCTTCATCCTTCTATTTATTTTAGAACATTCAAAACTTACAGATCATATTATATGTTATCCTCAATTTACAGAAAAAGAGCAAGAACTACATAAATCATACGGCGGTAAATCATTTTCATTTGATATTCAAAATACTCCTTACCGATATTCATTCTATTCGCTGTTTAAGAATAGTATTGATAATAAGGATCAAGACTATTATCAAATCACTTGGAGATTCGATGACTGTGATTCTTTCTGGTCAAAAGAAGGAATATTTTTCCAGGCAGCTCTTGCAGACATGGAAACCGCAATTGTGAAGACAATTCTTTTAGGTTTTTTATTTGATTACAAGTGTAAATATTGCTAAAGATAAAGAGTAGTTGAATAATATTTATACTAAATTAAAATTGGCTAACAAATAATGGGAACACCTAAACGCAAGAACCCTTCTGATTTTCAAAGTTACTTTTCTAACTACTATACTGCTGATCGTTATTTCCAAGCTTTTAAAACTCTAAGACAATCAAAGTACAGAAAATTAATGAATACTTATCCCTTTCTCTTTGATGCAAGATTAAGTTTTCAATTTTTATCAATCCTGCGCTTATGCAATTTTGTATATCCTAGAAGTCACATCGTTCTGTCTAAGCTTATCAATACAATTACTGATAAAGGCAAAAAAGAAAAAGCTGAAATGCTATTTAAGACGCTTACCTCATCTCAATATAGTAAACCATTATTTAATCTAAGAGATAAATATATCAGCCATCGCGATAAAGACTGGATGTTTCACGATACTGACTTTCCAATTGACATATTTGAAATGTATTTACGAGTATCAAAACAGGTTTTAGAAATAGTCTGTGCAGATTACAATATATCATTTCCAGAGAGTGATTATAACATGGTTGATTCGATTAAGATGCTGTTTAGCAATTTGGAACACTCGTAATTAATAAAACGGACGGGTGATGCGCATAACACAAAAATTAAATAAATAATTCTTTGAAGGGTTGATGGAAGTTAGTAGATTGTGTTCAAGTAAAAGGCATTCTGCTTTTGCAAAAAAACCGCAACGGACGAAATAGGAATTGTGGAGTGTTTAATTGTTGCAGTTTTTTTGCGCGAGCTGTCTGCTTTCTAAACCCTTTAAAAAATTATTTCTTTAATTCCTATTCCGTTATGGGCAATGCAAATTGAAAACCACAACTTAAATGATGACAAAATCTTTTTTATCAATCATCTGTTTCACATTTGCTTGTTTTTCTTTTGCTCAAACTAAAGAACAAGCTAACTCAAGCTTTACTATTAAATGGGAAAATGATTCTCTTGGGAAAAATGGATTTCGACAAAGTCACTGTAGATTCGATAAAGAATCAAAATCATGCAACATAAATGGAAAGAACATTAAAGGTTATACTAAAGGCAAAATTATTTCACTCTTAGGATCCCCAAACACTTCAAAGATTTCTAAAAAAGACAACCATACCTTGATCATATCCTATATCATCCTAAATTCGACTATTGCAGGGAAGAAGTCTCTAGTTATTTTCTTTGACGCTAATAATTTAGTTGATCAAGCCTTCGAGGGAAATTCATTTAAAATTTAAATTATCAAACACTTGCTTTGCCCATAACAATAAAATTGCCGCCATGTATTTTTGTTGGGTCACAAAAGAATTTAGAACGCAGAATGTAAGCGAACAGGATGCTATCAAAAATTGCAACCGGCTTGATGGAATGTCACGAGAACTTATTGGTTGCAATTTTTTATTTACCTTTCTCCGAACCTAACCCAACAAAAATAAACTGGCAGGCAATTCCTGTTCCGTTAGCGGCAATTTATGACGACAGTCAAGCAAACAATAATCTGGACAAGTTTAACCTTCATTGGGCTGACATTGATAACTATGAAAGAGCACGCAGCTACAGATGGAGTTAACACATATGGTTTTCCTTTGAAGTTTTACACATATTGTGATCACTGTGATAATGGTCTTAATTTATTTTACTTACTCACTGATATTGGATTTACTGTGCTTATTGCTTACTTTGGAATTGGACTAAAAAATAAAATCTTTAATCACTGATGTGCTAGAACATTTTTAATAACGTCATTACGGACTTCTTCTATAAGACAATGATGAAGCAAATTGAGAACTTCACAATTACTGACACAACCGACAAGATTGTTGTTGATTATAGAAGAACCATGAAGGACTGGTTCGATACTTTAATAACACTAATACTCGGACTTTTTCTTTCTGTTGCTACTTATTTTTTCTTGCGACAGGGTTTTAAAACGACAAGTTACATTGTAATTGGTGGCGGCCTTATATTTGCCTTTCAAGCGGTATTGCAATCTGCTTCTGGCCTATCGCGGCTTTTTCAGCCAACAAGAAATCTTGTAATCATTAACAAGAATTCTAAGACACTTTATTCAAAACATAGTCCTTTTACTTCAAAAACGTTTTCGTTAGATGATATTCAAACACTTATTGTGAGTGGTCAAAAGAATAAATTATTAATGCGAGGAAGTAAAAACCAAATGACACGAACATATTGCACTATTTCTGCAAAACTCAAAGACGATACAGAGACGACCTTATTTACTATCAACACCAATCGTTTCTTGAGACCTTCTGACCAAAGATTAGAAACTGAACTATATTCAAAAGCAAAACGCTTGACAACAGAACTTAACAACTATTTGAAATCAAAATACAAATGGATTGGTTACAATGAAGAAGATAATTCAAGTATCCGGTCACTTTAGAACAGGAAAACTGCCGCTAACAACAGCTTGCCGCAATAGCTCATGCTTGCGCGTGCTTGGCTTCGCAAATTTAAGCACGCGCAAAAACTAAAAATATTCTTCTAATTTTACTTTCGCTACTGCGGTAAGCCCCGATGCGTTATGCGCAAACTTTGGGCAATCTGCTAATTGAAAAACTGAATCATGAAATCATTGACTGCAATAGGATTTCTGGTCATTATGAATGTTTCGACTTTTGCTCAAACAAAAACATTTATTTGGAGATCCACTTTGTGCAGATATGAAGGAGAATATGATTCCTCAAAAACAACCGAAGCGCAACTTCATGACACATATTTACTTCATTGCTTTAATGCTTCATACATGGAAGCCAGAGTAACCGCTTGGGCTCCTGAAGACATTCCAAAACTCAATTTAGATTCACTTCATTCAGAGTACAAAACCAAATTGAAGTTCTTAAAACAATTAAATATTATTAATTCTCAGTTTTGGGAAACGGTAAGGCAAAATAAAATCCATAGGTTATCTGAAACCTATAATTTTGATAAAACCGTAATCAAAGCGTATAAAAATCCATCGGTTCTTAAAAGTATCCCTGCAAATGATTCTTGCTATCAATTTGTTGATGCTATGATTGCTGGCGGAGATCAATTACTAAATCTTTGGAAACAAGTTTCCGCTAATGCTTGCAAGAATAATGGTGATTCAATTCAGTGCATTCACGAAAGATATTTGGATAAAATTAATTCTCCTCAAAAACTCCTATTTGCTCAAATTGAATTAATACTTTTTGGCTGGTGGAATTGTGCAAATAGTTATTCTCAATATCGGGATAATCAAGGAGAACGAATTAAAATATTCAATGAATTATTTACTAATGTAAAAGTCCAATGCGGAGAATAGGCTATAAATCCTTGCGAGTCTGCGCATAACACAAAAATTAAAAAATAATTCTTTGAAGGGTTGTGAGAAGTTAGTAGATTGTGTGCAAGTAAAAAGCTTTCTGCTTTTGCAAAAAAAACCGCAACGGACGCAAAAAGAATTCATGAATGTTTAATTGCCTGCCTACCGGCAGGCAGGTTGCAGTTTTTTTGCGTGAGCTGTCTGCTTTCTAAACCCTTTAAAAAATTATTTCTTTAATTCCTATTCCGTTAACGGCCACAATATGCATCGATTTTTACTATCCCTTTTGCTTGTTCAACTAAATGTTTGCTTTGCTCAAGAGACAAAAGATACAAGCCGACTTTCCTTAGGAGTAACTTCTATTCTATTTCCCTCGAATGAAATCTATGAATCCGGATCGTTTGCGATTGGTCCGTCTTTTTTTCTTAATGACAATAAGGTTCATATCCAATTCGGTTTTTTGTACGACTTTAAAAAGTACTATATCTATTATGAATCAGCCTTAAAAACATACGAGAAAAATTCTCTTCCCCACTTTTTAATTCCAGTGCTTATTCATTACGAATACTATAGAACCAATTCCCTATCGTTACATTTTTCTACTGGAATATTGTATGAAAGAAGACCAAGCTTCTACGAAAATGAATCTATTGTCAATTTTCACATAGGCACTGGAGTAGAATTTCATCTCTCGCGAAATATTTCATTTAAAACAACACCTTCTTTTAATCTATCAAAAGGAATAATCTCTCCTGGATTCCTATTCGATTTGCTCTATTCCTTTAATGTTATTAAGGAAGGTGTCCGTTAACACGAAAAATTATTTCTTTAATTCCTGGTCCGTTAACGGCAAGTTTAACCGCTTCAATTAAATAGTGTGCTAACATGATACAAGCATCAATGAAAAACTTTTTTAGCATAATGACAATTTTAGTTATTATTGTAATAGCTTTCATTTATTTCCGAATACGATATGTAGAAAGCAATGAAAAAGAAAAGAGAAAAGAAGATGCGGTCGGCACTTATGAACTAAATTTACAGGAATCCATATTGAGGAGTTATATAAAAGACACCGTCCTGCTTCGGAACCTAAAATTAAATTTAAATGCAGACAATACTTTTAGCTTTTCACAAAACATTCCCTTTATTTATGACTCCTCAGGAATATGGAGAGTAGCATCGGTTGGAATTTATGGAAGCAATGAATTAATTTATAGTAACAATGCTTCAAATCAAATTTCTCCCTGCTGCTATGAAAATAAAATACAGATGAAATTGCCTTTGAGTAAAAAGGGGTTTGAACAAGCGGAACTGCTTGTTTTTAATAAGGTAAAATGATTGACATGGAAGAATTAAGTGTTGTGTTAACGAACAGTAGTGCCTCTAAATCCTTCTTTTCATTACTTGTTTAACCCCTTCTTCGTTATGGGTCATGCTTGGCAGCATAAAAAACCTCCAATTGACATCAAGTAAATACGGCAATAGATGACTCCTATAGCAAGGCGAAATGCTACTCTATTAACTATCTCATTTGTGATTTCATTATTCATCAATGGAGGTTTTTATTTTAGTAAAAATAATCTCTATGAGAACTTAAGAAGGAATGGCACCACTACTCAAGTTTATTCAAAGTTTCTGGGACGCAAAGGAACTCCTTGGTATTACGGCAAACCTGCCAGCGATTTTTTTTTTGTCAGTGATAGAGGCGACACAGTTAGAGGTCGAGAACCCGCGCTAACTGCTGGTCGTTTTTCAACGGAGAACTATTTACCAACAAAGAAAGCAGTGTATTTGCCCAATGACCCGAATAAATTTATGTTTCTTGATGACTTTGAATTGTATTCCGACACTTTCAATAAAGCAATGTATTTTGGTGCCGGAGTTCCTACTATTATGTTTGCCTTTGCCGCCCTACTGTTAGTTATAAGTAAATTAGTTAGGAAATTCAAACCGACGGGAACAATGAATGCAAATCGCTTCGGACAACTTTCCGATTAACCTTTACAACTACATGAACCAAAAACATTATTTTAAGATTATTTTCTTTTTGACATTTACTTTCGAGCAACTGTTTGCTCAAGGCGTGTGGACACAAAAAGCAAACTATCCTGACAGTGTTTCAGGAGCCGTTGGATTTTCAATTGGTGACAAAGGATACCTTGGACTTGGCTGGAACCCTTATCAGACAAATGCATTTTGGGAATATAACCCTTCAATTAATCAATGGATTCAAAAAGGAAATTTTCCTGGAATTTTTATGGGCCACTCTGTTGGATTTACAATCAATGGCAAAGGTTACATCGGAACTGGACTAAGTGGACCTTCAAACACTTTTCACAATGAATTTTGGCAATACGATTCTCCTGGAGATACCTGGTTACAAAAAGCAAGCTTTGGAGGCGTGCCACGAAGCGAGGCAACCGGATTTTCAATAAATGATAAAGGATATATTGGAACAGGATGGAATCAATCCAATGGATACAAAAAAGATTTTTGGGAGTATAACTCTTCAACTGACCAATGGATTCAAAAAGCAGACTTCCCCGGAACATCAAGAGTAGGAGCTTCTGGTTTTTCATTGAATGGCCGTGGTTATATAGGACTTGGTTCCGATTCTTCTGGTTTCAAAAAAGATTTATGGGAATATAATCCAATAAGTGATCAATGGACACAGAAATCAGATTTCCCATCAAATCCTCGATTGCGGGCGGTTTGTTTCGTAATTAATAATGTGTGCTATCTTGGTACAGGTTATTCCGCATCAGGAAGATTAAATGATTTTTGGAAATACAACGATGTAACAGATACTTGGACACAAATGGCAAGTGTTGGAACATTAATGAGACAGGCAAGTGTTGGCTTCGCAATAAATAATAAAGGCTACATCGGGACAGGTGCTGATGTTGGTTCACCATATTACTATGACTATTGGGAATATTCACCAGACAGCATTACTGGTGTTCAAGAAGTTGAAAAGATTAAATTGAATATTTTTCCAAATCCATTTTCCTTTCAAACTATTTTATATACTGATAAAACTTTAGTCAACGCTACAATAACTATTAAAAATACTTTCGGTCAAATTGTTAAACAAATAAAAAACATTAGTGGACAGACGATAAATTTGTTTCGAGACGGGCTGCCAGAAGGCAGCTATCCAGTTACACTTACCGAAGGCAATAAAATTATTGCAACTACCAAGCTTATAATTATAGACTGATAACAATGAAGAAAAGCACTGCCCACAACACAAAAATTAAAGAAAATAATCCGTTGAAGGGTTAATGGAAGTGAGTAGATTGTGCGCAGGGTTGTGAATGACTCCATAGGTTACGCGGTTGGTCAGGGTGGAAAAATCTATAAAATTTCTAATGCAAATTCAGTCGGAATAACTGAATCTGCAATATCAAACAATAAGTATGTATCTCTTTTCCCTAATCCATTTAAAGATTCAGCTACGTTATATGTTTCAACTTCTGGAAATAAATTATTTATATATAATTCAATTGGCTTAACTGTTCACGAAGAAATAATTCATGGTCGAACCACGGTAATTAATCGCAATCAACTTACAAATGGAATTTACATTTACCAAGTTGTTGAACAATCTGGCCAATTCACGACTGGAAAATTTATAATTGAATAAGTCGGAGCAAAACGCCGCATAACAATGAGATTAAAAGCAATTTATTTTTGTTGGGCGACAAACGAATTTAGAAAACAGAAAGTAAACTCTCGGGATGCAGGTCAAAAAATTGCAACCTACTTGATGGAATGTTAGAGAGACTATCGGTTGCAATTTTTTATTTACCTTTCTCCTACTCTAACCCAACAAAAATAAACAACGTCAATTCCCGGAACATTGTGCGCAGCTCTTTCGCTTCGTAGCAAGCGGCATCGAAACTCCAAAACTGACAACCTTGAAAAAATTGAAATTTGTCTATTGGTTCTCCTACTACAACCTGGATGCTCCGAGCGTGAGATATAGAGGTAAATTTCCACTTGACTTTTTTAAAGATAATTATGGAGTAAGTTCCTATTTCGTGACGCCAAGTTATAAGCCAACCAAAGTTTTAATGTTCCTCAAAGCTTATTTCTCTGCATTACTTTTCCGCAAGCCAAACTCTGCGATTGTAATTCAGCGAGTAAATTCCAATTTCATTTACGCCAACCTGCTCAAGTTCCTTATCAAAGTGAGACCGTCAAATACTGTTTATGACATTGACGATGCTGATTATTTGGATTATCCGACAAAAACCATTTTCTTTTTTGTAAGGAACTGTTCCTCCGTTTCTGTTGGCAGTAAAGAGTTGCAACAAAACCTTTCGCGACTAAATAATAATGTAGTCTTAAATACTTCTCCAACACCTGACCTGAAACTTTTTAAGAAAGCAAAAAATATTTTGTTAACAATTGGCTGGATTGGCGGATTTGGAGGCGGACATAAAGAAAGTTTAACAAAATATTTTTTCCCTTCCTTGAAGGACTTACCTTTCAAAGTAAAATTTACCCTCTTAGGTGTGCCATCAAAATCAGAATATGATTTTGTAACAAACTACTTCCAACACTTTGAAAATGTTGAGTTGGAAATCCCGCAAAACATTGATTGGCAAAATGAAACTGATATTCAACAACGCATTTCAAAGTTTGACATTGGCATCGCAACTCTTCTCAACGATGAATTGCATCGTTCAAAATCTGCATTTAAGCTAAAACAGTATTTTAACAATGGCGTTCCTGTTTTAAGTTCAAACATTCCAGAAAACAGTTTCTTTGTTGCGGAAGGGAGAAATGGATTTCTTTGCTCTACGACAAACGATTTCCGAAAACGAATAATAGAGATAAATGAAATGAACCATTCGGACTACATGAAGTTATCGGAGGCGGCTAGAGAAGCAACTTCTAAATTTAATCTTTCAAATTTTGCTGAAGTATTTCTATCAAATTATTCAGTAAACCTGAAACGATTGAACTTCGCGTAGACAGTAGAGCTGCACACAACAATAAAATTGCCGCCATTTGTTTTTGTTGGGTGACTTCGGACTTTAGCAAACAGAATGTAAGTGATCAGGCCGCTATCAAAGAATTACAATCTACTTGGCAGAATGTCACGAGTACTCATTGGTAGCAATTTTTTATTACCTTTCTCCTACCCTAACCCCACGACAAAATTTAAACAACCATGCAATGAAAACCAGCTTGACACTTTTATCAGTGATCATTTCAGTCTCGGCTTTCGGACAGACATCGGTTTATCATCCGTTTCCCGACAGCAATGCAATTTGGAATATTTCTGCTCAAGGCTGTTGCTGGACTGATTGTCCGCCACCTCCAGCTACCAATCCTGTCCTTGATGATTATAATTTTTCATATTCCATCAGCGGCGATACCATTATTAACAGCGTTGCTTATCACAAACTTTATAAGTCAGGTTCTGTTCACACACACTGTAATTTTGGGAATTATATTGATTACTGGAATTCATTTAATGATTACTGCGGCGCAATCAGGCAAGATACATTTTTGCGCAAAGTGTATTTTTCAGGAAGCAGCAGTTCAGAGTGCTTATTGTATGACTTCACTTCAACTATTGGTGATACGATAGACCGATGTGATTGCCCCGCAACCGTTACATCAATTGATTCTATTTTAATTGGAAGCAATTACAGGAAACGATTTAACCTTGGACAATATTCAATTATTGAGGGAATCGGAAGCACTTCCGGTTTGCTTGAACCTCTTTGCCCTTTTGAATATTACGGTAACTTAGTCTGTTTTTCAGAAAACGAGCAAACACTTTATCCTGACACGACAATTACATGCGCTCTTCTTACAACTGTGAAAAACATTTCATCACCAATAAGCAAAGGAACAATCTTTCCAAATCCTTTTCACACAACTGCAACACTTGAACTGAGAACTAATTTTAAAACGTGTGAGCTAAATTTTTATAATACATTGGGTGAACCGGTCAGACACCTGAAAATTATTTCAAAGACAACCATAATCAACCGTGACGGGCTTGAGGGTGGAATTTACTTCTACCAGGTAACAAACGAAAACGGAATCTGGATTACCGGAATGCTGATCATCGAGTAAAGCTTGTTGAACAGCAAAAGTATTTGGAAACTGTAAGCAAAAAATCTGAAACTCCAGGAGCGAACAGGCAGAAACCAACTGATTACAGAATATGCTGACCACTATCTTCACACCATTTCCAATTTTAAAAACAGAGCGGTTAACTTTAAGGCAGCTTTCTGTTGATGACGACAAAGAGGTATTTGCACTTCGCTCAGACAAGCAGGTGAATAAATATCTTGAGAGAGAGGCAGGCAATACGATTGAAGATGCCAGAAATTTCATTCATAAGATTGCGGAAGTTGTCAGCCAGAACAAAGGAATTTATTGGGCAATTACTTTGACAGATACTGACAAATTAGTAGGAACAATTTGCCTGTTTAATTTTTCAAACGAAACAGACCAGGCCGAAATAGGTTATGAATTATTGCCGGCTTTCCAGGGACAAGGCATCATGCAGGAAGCACTATCAACAGTTATTGCATTTGGACTTGACGTGATAGGACTAAAAGCAATTGAAGCATACACACATCTCGAAAACAAAAACTCATCAAAACTTTTGGAGAAATATAACTTCAGGAAACAGGAAAACATGGACAGCAATTCAGACAACATGTTTGTTACCTTTAAACTTTCTGCAACCTGATGACTGGCGGACTAAAGTAACCATGAGCAGTGATTTGGGAGACATCGTAACGGCCGGCTACAGGAAGTAATGTTAATAATAACAACATTGTAAATGACATCAAGAGCAAAATAAATATTGCTTTTTTGATCGCCTCTTTTTGATGAACGGATAATTTATTCCGTTACACTCTTTTATTGCGTGAAGGCAATTTTAACCTTTCCCTAACGATGCTTTAACTATTCTTTGTCCTCTTTATCAATTTCTTTGTTGAGCATTATATAATGAGAGGAATGAATTCATCACTGTGAGAATAGTATAAACTGAAATCTTATGAATTTAACCCGCCGTAAGTTTTTACAAACCTCCTTCCTCGTTGGCTTCGCCATTGCGACAAAAAAAGGTTGGGCAAACAAACTTCCCACGTTGGCCATTGAGCGCCGCGACCTCTTCCCACAAGGTGTAGCATCGGGTGACCCGACAGCCAACGGTGTAATCCTGTGGACGAGACGTCCTCCTGTAAACGATAGCGTAGCTAAAAAACTAATTGTTGAAATTTCAACGACTCCTGAATTCAAAAAAATCCTGGCAGGTGGTACTGCGCAGATCAGTGCTGATTCAGATTGGACATGCCGTTTTCTAACTGCCGATCTCAAACCCAACCATGAGTATTGGTACCGTTTCATTGATGAGCATGGTTTCGCCAGCCGGATTGGCCGCACTATAACAGCACCTGCCGACAATTCGGATACACCGGTTCGTTTTGCCTTTGTATCCTGTCAATGTCCTAACGAAGGTGCCATGAATGCTTACCGGAGAATGATCTTTGAAGATGAGGCACGAGCGGGAGATCAGCGACTTAATTTTGTGCTGCACCTCGGTGATTTTATTTACGAAGTCACCTGGTATGCAGAAGACAATCCGAACGGAAACCGTGGCCGCCGCATCCGGAACCTGTATAAGTTCCCGCAAGGCCGGAAGGTTAGCAATTTTCACCTGCCCGTTACGCTCGAGGATTATCGTACGCTCTACCGTGCCTATCTTGAGGATCCCGATTTGCAGGATGCCCGAGCCCGCTGGCCATTTGTCTGTATCTGGGACAATCACGAATTTGCCTGGGCAGGATACCAGAGCCAGTATGTGGCAGGAGGCGGCTACAACGCTCCTGCGCAAAACCAGAAAGTCTTTGCCAACCAGGCCTGGTGGGAGTTCATGCCAGCAATGGTGCAGCAACCTGGAAACCCGAAGCTCGACCAATTCATTGCTCCGGCAGTGGTGGATACACCCATGGAGGAGTTCAACGATGAGGGACTTTCAGAAGAGCCCAATAACCTGAAGGCGATCAACAGCCTGAAGATACAGCGTGTGCTGCGTTGGGGCAGGAATGTCGACTTGCTGCTCACCGATAATTGGTCATTCCGTTCTCCTGATATGTCGAGTGATGATTTTGATGTTCCGGATTATCCAAGAGTCTCACCACAGGTGCCTTTTGAAATTATGAATTATGGTCGTCATTATAATAACGACAATCCGCCGGATACGATTCGTTTCAATGGCAAGGACATTCCGAACCCGACAAAAAATGTTCATGCCCAGACTTACCTGGGCAGCGAGCAAAGACGCTGGTTCCTGGAAAAGCTCGGAGCTTCTTCTGCGCGCTGGAAAATATGGGGACACGGTTTTGGCACGATGGAGCTGCGCAGCGATTATCAAAATTTACCCGGCGAATTAGGTAGCAAGTGGCCTAAAGATGCAGGGTATGCGGTAATAGACAACCGCTTCCTTCGTGATAAAGACATCCTGTTTGATTTCATTCGCGATGAGAAGATCACGGGCTTTTGTGTTGTTGGTGGTGACCGTCATGCGTTTTGTGCCGGTTTAACTTCAAAGGCGCTGCCGCCGAAGAAATACGAACCGCTGGGGGTGGAATTCATTACGGGCTCCATTTCCCAGCAGACTCTTTTCGAAGTATTGGAAGTAACCATGAAGAAAGATCATCCGAAACGTGTGCTGCACCTGATTGATCAAACCGATGGCAGGGTGATCCCTTCCATGAACGTTACCGCTATGCATGGAGTGCTTTCTACATTAAAGTTAAAAGAGACCGGAGATATGAAGCAGGCGCGTACTGTGCGTAACCCGGACGTTGCACCGCATTTATCATTGCTCGACTATGGTGGCCATGGTTACGGCCTGGTGACCGCTACGAGCGATCAGCTTTCAACAGAATTTGTATGCATCCCGCGGCCGTTTGAACGCAGTGACAGGCCTGATGGCGGGCCTTTGGTTTACCGCGTTGTGCATCGCACACGTTTATGGAAGGCTGGTGAGGCGCCTAAACTTGAGCAGGAAATCCTTGAAGGAGACCCGCGGTATTGCATCTGAGCTATTGCTAACGCATGTTTTTTCGAGCATGTAAGCATGCGCAAAATCAAAAAAATTCTTTTAATTTAGCTTTCGCCAATGCGGAATTCCAGATCCCGGCGATAAGGCCTGGAGGGCTGCATCCATTCAATCGTTCAAACAAAAATCAACAAACATGAAAGCAACGCTTGTACTACTCTACCTCTCAATTATTGCCCTTCCAGTATTTTGCTTCGCTCAAAGCCGGAACTCAGATACAACCTTTCAATATAAAATCGGAATGGGAGGATTTTACATTGACCATGCTAATTATTTTCTAACCATTTCCTACAATCATATTCTTAAAACAAAAAACGAGATTGAGTATCCTTTATACTATAACAAATACTCATCTGCCAGTGAAGTAATCTCAGGTATCTCATTTAATTATTCGGCCATTAAGAAAGAATCCATCTTCAAATTATTTCTAAGCTCTGAATTCAATCTTAATTACTATTGGTACAGAAATGTTTTCAATGCAAAAACTGCCAGCTCGTATGGACCGTTTGTTTACCTTGGCATCATTCCGTCAATCAATTTTTCCCCAAGAATATCATTGACCGGTGAACTAAAACTGGGTTATAGCTACCAGGTTCATCATAATTTCTATGCCCGTGAAGCAGTACTCGATCAATATGAAAAACAAGAATCAGGTTTCAAGCTGATTGATGTGTTTAAACTTTACTATCATTTTTAATTCTCACTCCAATTAATCATTATAAACAATGTGTTTCAAACTGCGCCAGCAATTTTAAGTACTGTTATGAAGTACATTTCTTTTTTAATTCCATTTGTAACGGTTTCATTCCAGGGCACAGCTAATTGTGACACGATCAGGTCCAAATACTTCCGGTTTTATTATTGGGGAAAACCCGGCGGCTTCAGGATAATAGACTGATAGAACCGGCAAACAAAAAATTTATTTTCTCATTGCAATTTATATAAGTATGAACACACAAGGACAAATCAAAAAGTATATTACCAGTCAGCCGGAACCAAAACGCAGCGAGATGCAGGAACTTCACGACATCATCCAGCAGGTAATGCCGGCATGTAAATTATGGTTCCTGGATGGCAAAGACAGTGATGGTAAAACTGTTTCTAATCCGAATATAGGATATGGATCGTATCATATAAAATACGCTGACGGAAAAACCAGGGAGTTTTATCAAATTGGTCTCAGTGCAAACACAACGGGTATCTCCGTCTATGTCCTTGGTCTTGACGATAAGAAATACTTAGCCAACACCTATGGAAAAAAAATCGGCAAGGCAAGCGTAACCGGGTATTGCATTAAGTTCAAAACACTGAAAGACATAAACATTGATACTCTTGAAGCGGCAGTACGATATGGGTTTGAGGCTTCGCATTAGAAAAAGAGCAACAGACCGGCTCCGCAAATTATTGAGATCAGAAAAAGTAAAATCCACGCGCAGAACACAATGAATCACTCTGCCGGATCAATAAGAGGACGAGCAATGTATCCGCTACTCGCATTTGCGTTTGGCCTTGCAGCCGTTTACCATCTTGTTGCACTTATTACACCTTCTCTTTTTCCACTTAGCCCGGCATGGCGTCATTGCCTGTTTATCATACTGAACACAACTGCTTCAATATTATTTGCACGACGATGGACCTGGCTTTGGATTCCATTCACCGTTCTGACAATTCAACAATTGATTAGTCATGGATCACGGGCTTATGATTTGTGGACGTTGCATCATCATGCAGATGTAATTTCAATTATCATTATTTTATCCATGCCATTGATTGCTATGTTTTTATTCATTGATTCCAGGTTAGGTGTAAAGACAAAGTCATCTCTTCATAAAAACAATTAAATTTTCTATCTTTCCGATATCACCACGATCATCACAAAGATTACAACACGCTATCTCTTAGATGATCAACAATAGCTACCTGTATGAACAGCGAATTAATCACCTTCATTGCTAACCTGGCACTGACACTTTCATTCATTGTTGCACTTATTTTCGGAATTGCCCAGGTGAGGGCGGCCACACGTGACAGGCGTGAACGTCTCACATTGGATGCGTTGCGAAACTTTCAATCAAGGGAATTCGCCGAGCTCATTAACTATGTTGTTACAGGTAAATTGCCGACAACCTATGAGGGGATGCGTGCGCTTCCGCAAAACGAACAAATCCTCCTTATCCAGTTCGGGCAGCAAATGGAGTCGCTGGGTATGCTGGTTGCAGAAGGATTGATAGACATTGACCTGGTCGACAAAACGCTGGGTTCATTTGTGAGCAACTCCTGGCAAAAACTTAAGATGGCTTATTCAGATATCAGGGTTAAAAGCAATGATCCCTTCCTGAGCGAATACTTTCAATGGCTGGCCGAACGAATTGACAAAAGAATGAGTCAATCTCCGCGTAAACCTTTCTACGAAACAGGAATTGTTGATGCCCCGTAACAACAACTTCAGAATCTGAAACTTTACAAATGAAAATTTCTCTTACCTTAATTTTTCTGGTCCTGATCTCTGCCGCCTGTAAAAAGGAGATCCGGGAAACCAGCACAACTCCAGCAAACACCAATAGTCCCAGCCAGTGCATACAATTGACAGGTTATACCGGGCGGAATGAAACAGGTGATTTTATCGGACCCGATGATTCATCTGATTGGCGTTTAAACGACTCATGGAATACATGTGAACGAAATTTATTTGGAGACACCGGTTTTTATTCAACCTGCTCTTTTGATGATACCCTGCTGATGGAACCTTTTGCATTTCCTAACCCAACCACGGACATCTTTCGTTTTGCCATCGGGACTACTATAATAACAAGCGACAGCAACCTAATCAATCAGATTAATCATCACGACTCAACCATTCACGCAGACATCTTTTTTCTGAATCAACGCGCAGAAATAATTGGTGTCATACACACAAACAAGCATCAAATTAATTTAACTTCCTTTTCACTACTTGCAATGGACAGTCTCTCATCAGATACAATTTTCCGGATGTATTACAGGCTGACCGATGCGAATTCCTGTGTGAGGATGGGACACGGAGATATGACCAGGAATTAAAATTGCAAACTATGCTGATGGCAAGGATTCTCTTAAGGATATTGCCGGCAACTTAAAACCGATATCCGATTCCCAATTGCATCCTGAGCTGGAGACCCTTATTATGAAAATCAGCTGAACTGCTTACCGGTTCTGTACTTTGAATGTGATGATACAACTCCAACCCGGCCTGTACGACAGGGTCTACCACAAAATGTCCTGCAAGTAAAGCCTGGTAACCGCCGCATAAGCCGCCTTCAAGCGAATACCTGTTATAGTCAACAGCATTGTTATGGTGATGATCCGCAGACTGACGAAACATTACACTGCTGAAATAGATTCCCGCAAAAAAAGCCGAGCAGTTGCAATCATCCTGCATAAAATACCAGCGTAACTGGTTTGCGAATATTTTTTTTGACCGGTTTAAATACGGCTCACTTTCTCTTTCCATACCCAAACCCGAATTCAGGCTGTACTCATCGTTGAAATACAGCTCGCCTGAAATTGAATAGCTCGTTGATTCTCCGATCGCCGTGTTCAGCAGTGAGAGCGCATCTGCTTTTACCGAAAACCCTTCGAGGGTGACAGAACTTCTGTGCCGGCTTTGCGAAAAACCGAAAGAAGGAATTAAAAGAATCGTTGTGAGAATATAGTTTGAGAATGCAGGGAATATGTTCATGCGAATGGAAATCAAACGCCTTTTACTTTTTATTATTGTAGGTCATCGTAAAAAAGGAAATCGTTTTCATGGTTTATGTGCTCCATGAACGAACATGAAAATAAATATCTTTACAACTTGATCTAAAAGTACAGGAAGGAATGATTGATGCGACATTAAACAAAAGTTAGCAGATGAATGAAACAAACGTGAACGCAAGACTGGAAGCATTTTGTGATGGAGTATTCGCCATTGCATTGACGTTGCTGATCATTGATATTAAAATTCCATCCACGGCAGGAATCAACAACACCACCGATTTCTGGCTAGCGCTCCGGCACATTGTTCCTTCCATCTGTACTTTTATATTGAGCTTCAGCATTATTCTCATCACGTGGGTGAATCATCATAATGGAATCAAACTGGTTAATAAATCATCTGCATCATTTATTTATGCAAATGGTTTTTTATTGCTTACTGTTGTTTTTATTCCCTTCCCTACTTCTTTAGTCGGTGAATATCTTTTAACGGATCATGCCGCTCCGGCAGTAATGCTCTACACTGCTGTGATGGCATTCCAGGCGGTCGGATGGGTTCTGATAGGCAGTGCAGCGCTTAAGGATCGCCTCGGTAAAAATGAAAAATCAATTGCAAGCATCCGGCAAAACCGCAACTATGGTGTTTTTGCATTCCTGTTTTATTCTTTCTGTTCGACGGTGGCGTACTGGTTTCCTCTTAGCATCATTATCCTTACAAGTATTATCTGGGTCTTTTGGCTGATTGTAGGAATTAATATCAAGCATGAATGAGATGATGACATTGAAAAGAGTTAACTCCACTGATCCGGATTTCAGAAAGCTTGTTGATCTTCTTGACCAGTACCTGCGGATCAAGGACGGCAGTGAACATTCTTTTTATGCGCAGTTCAACAAAATAGATATGATCAGGAATGTTATTGTTTGTTATGATGATGGTATTGCTGTTGGCTGTGGTGCATTCAAGGAGTATGATGACAGGACCATTGAAATAAAAAGAATGTTTGTTCAGCCGGATTTTCGCGGAAGAGGAATCGGAACTTCCATTTTAAAAGAGCTGGAACGCTGGGCTGTAGAAATAAATTACACAGCGAGCATCCTGGAGACCGGAAAAAAACAGTCCGAAGCAATACGTGTTTATCAAAAAGCCGGCTATCTTATTATTCCAAATTACGGGCAATATGAACATGTTGAAAATAGTGTATGCATGAAAAAATCAATTCCATAAATTCTCCCTGCTTTTTAGAAAAGGACCTGTCCGGTGGCATGAAAAATTATACAACAAAAATAAAAACAGAAGTCATGAGAAAGATGCATCTGATCATATGTATGACGGGTATGGTGGTTTTATTTTCATGCGAAGCCACAAAAAAAATGAGCAACCAGGATAAAGGAGTTGCCATTGGCGCAACCGGAGGCGCTGTCCTCGGGGGAGTAATCGGGAACCAGGCCGGCAATACGGCAGCAGGAGCTGTCCTTGGTGGCGTAATCGGCGGAGTGGCCGGCGGAATCATCGGTCACAAGATGGATAAACAGAAAGCAGAAATTGAAAAGATAGAAAATGCCAAGGTTGAAAAGGTGAACAATGGTGAAGGTCTGAAGGTGACCTTTGAATCAGGAATTTTATTTGCCACCAATTCAAGCACCTTAAATCCCGAATCACAGGAGGCGCTCAACAAGTTTGCGCAATCGCTGCAGAACAATCCTGAAACGAATGTTGCCATCTCCGGGCACACGGATAATACAGGAAGTGATGCCATCAACCAGCCATTGTCGGAACGGAGAGCTCAAAGCGTTGTCAATTTTCTCATCTCAAAAGGCGTAGCCTCCAAACGGATGACGTACGTTGGAAATGGCTCCAATCAACCTGTGGCAAGCAATGCCACCCCGGAAGGCCGTGCGCAAAACCGGCGTGTTGAAATTGTGATTCTCGCTAACGAAACCATGATTAAACAAGCGAAGGAAGGCACACTCAAATAAAAAATTTCTGATAACTTTGTTTCATGCTCCTTTTCCATCACGAAAAATGAGAACATGAAAAAAGTATTTTTTTTATTAGCATCCCTTTTATCAATCCATTTGTCTTCTCTTGCCAAAGATGAGCAGCAAACGGACATTCTTTTGTCCATGCTGAAAACCTCAAGGGATGATACTTCCAGGGTCGGGCTACTGATCCGGATCTGTTGCGAAAAGTGGAAGTATGCTGAATATGCTGAAGCAAAAAAATTCGCCGATGAGGCCCTGACTCTTTCACAACAGCTCCGTTTCACAAATGGAATTGCAGCCTCATACAATCAGATCGGAATTGTTTACTGGTATGTGAAAGACAATGAAAATGCATTGGCATATCACCGGAAAGCGCTCACTATTTACAGGCAGTCAGGAAATCAACAGGGTATTTCAGAGGTGCTCAACCGGATCGGTCATGATTATGCCGATATGCCCGATTACCAGAAAGCGCTCGATTATTTTCAGCAGGCGCTGGAATTGGATCAGCAGTTAAACAACCCGGATGGGGTCGCAAAAAATACAGACCTGATCGGGTTTATCTACATGAATCTTTCCGATTATTCAAGGGCTCTCAGGTATTACTTCCAGGCATTGGAGTTGTCAGAAAAAATAGACAGCAAGCGTGGTATATCAGCTGTCAGTCACGACATCGCTGTGGTTTATGAAAAGCAAAACAACTTAAGTGAGGCATTGAAGTTTTCATCCAGGGGACTTTCGCTTGCATTGAAAATCGGGGAACAGCACCTGATTGAAGAGGCTTATGAAGGCCTTGAAAAGATTTACCTGAAGATGCACAATTACGAAGAAGCGTATGCGATCCGGCTAAAGTATGATGAAATCGAAACGGCGCTTCGGAACGCTGATAATGCCGGCCGGATCAGGCAGATGCAGATGCAATATGAGTTTGACAAAAAGCAGGTAAGCGACAGCTTACGGATTGCACAGGAAAAAGAGATCGGTGAAATTAAATTACAGAAGCAAAAAGCGTATACATACGGAGGTTTATTGGGAATCATCATCACCATCACTCTTTTGTTTTTTGTTTACCGGAATTACAGCAAGCAACGCATTGCCAACCAGAAGCTGCAGAAAACACAGGAGCAATTGATCAAAAGCGAAAAGATGGCAGCCTTTGGAGTGATGGCATCCCGTGTATCACATGAGATTCAAAACCCGTTGAACTTTGTCATTAATTTTTCGGAATTGTCAACACACCTGATGAAAGATATTCTTGAATCCCCTGCCGAAAAAAACAAAGAAGAGAATGATGCCGTGCTGATGGAAAATATCAAAAAGATCAATGAACACGGAAAGAAAGCCGCTTCCATTATTAAACAATTGCAGGAGCATAGCCTCAAAGGAACGGCTCACAAATTTTTCGAGGAGAAGAATGTTTCAGGAACTTAATACCTGCTATCTATAGGGACACTATCCATAAAAAAAGTCCCCCGGTAAACGGAGGACTTTTCTTAAGATCTTTTCAGAAACTTATTCTTTTTCTTTGGTCACTTCTTTCTTCTTGCTGTAACGGGTACGGAATTTATCGACGCGACCTGCTGTATCAACAAGCTTCATCTTACCTGTGTAGTAAGGATGTGACATCTGGGAAATTTCAAGCTTTACCAACGGGTATTCCTTTCCGTCAGTCCACTTAATGGTGTCTTTTGTATCCACGGTTGAGCGGGTTAAAAAGGCATAATCACATGATATGTCCTTAAAAACCACCAATCTGTAATTCTTTGGGTGAATGTCCTGCTTCATTGCTATTAAAATTGAGGGTGCAAATGTAACATCTTTTTGGAAATCCGCAAGGGGTTACATCAACGAAATACGAATTAATACGAAACTACCAATGAGCCAATTGTAAGTATGTTATCCGAAGAAAGGCCAGGATCGGATTCCAGGGAGCTGGTTTGCCAGTCACCACCGGATCTTAATATTTAAAAAACTTTCCACTTAAGAAACATTTTTTATTTTTGAAACCCCTTAGAAAGCCCTTTGCGATAGTGATTCAGAAATAAGGACCGTTTAAAATTATAAAATGAAGGAAGAAATAATCAATCGTCTGGAAGAACTCATCAAGGAAGAAATGACGGATGAAACGTTTGCCAAGGCAGACGAAATTAAGAATGAATTCCTGCGTGCACATGAAACCGAAGCGCATGAGCAGCTTGAAAAGCATTTGGCTGAAGGCGGCCTTGCTGATGAGTTCCAGGCAGCGAAGGATCCTCATGACAGCCGGTTCAACGAGCTGATCCTTATTCTCAGCGACCGCGAGTCGAAATTCAAAAAGGTACAACGGGCTGATGTTCACACCAGGCTGAAAGCAAAGCAGGACATTGTGAATGAGCTTCAGAAATTAGTTGGCGAGGAAACCAACATCGGCAAAGCATTCAACGCTTTTAAGGAACTCCAGGCAAAATGGAATGAGATCGGCAATATTCCGTCGCGCGAATACAAGAACATTCAAAGTGCCTACCACCGCCACGCTCACAACTTCTATTATAACATGAAGCTGAGCAAGGATCTGAAAGAGCTTGACTTCAAACGTAACCTTGAATTCAGAACACAGCTGTTGAGTAAAATCGAATCGCTTCTCCAGATCGAGTCCATCCGGGGAATGGAGCGCATGATCAAGTTATACAGGATGGAATGGTCGGAACTTGGACCAACATCACCGGAGAAAACCGATGAGCTTCGTTCACGTTACCGTGAACTCATCGGGGAAGTATACCAGAAGATCCGTGACTTTTATAAGGAAAGACAAAAAGAGGAGCAGGCCAACCTCGAACAGAAAAAAATACTGCTGGAACGTTTGCAAAAACTCAGCGAAGAAAAATTTGATACACCGAAGCAGTGGCAAACCATGACGGAAACCACCCAGAAAATCCTGGATGAGTGGAAGAAGGCAGGCTTTGCTCCAAAATCAGAAAATGAAAAACTGTGGGATGCTTTCAGGAATGCACTGAAAGTTTTTTATACCAACAAACGGTTTTATTTCGGTGAGCTGAAAAAAGTTCAGAAAGAAAACAGGGAAAAGAAAGCAGCCATCATTGCAAAAGCGGAAGAAATTGCTTCAGCTACGCATGATCACTGGGATGCTCCCGGGAAACAAATTATCCAGCTCCAGAAAGACTGGAAAGACGCGGGACGTATTGATGCCTGGGAAGAAAACAAGCTCTGGAAAAAATTCAGGGAAGCCTGTGATAAGTTTTTTGAAGCCAAACGCGCTTCCTTTGGAGAGCGTGATGCTGAGCAGCTGAAAAATCTTGAAAAGAAAGAAGATCTCATCAAGCGCCTCGAAGAATTTAAGCCAACAGGAAAGGTGGAAGATGATTTAAAGACGCTGAAAGATTTTTCAGCGGAATGGAATGCAATTGCTCATGTGCCGTACAATGAAAAGCAGCGCGTCTATGAAAAATATAAAAAAGTGCTGGATTCAAAATACGATTCGATGAAGCTTGAATCTTCGCAGATGCATTTGCTGAAATTCAGGAATAACGTGGAGATGCTCTCGCAGTCGGAAGATTCGGGCAACCTGATGCGGAAAGAGCGGAACACAATCCAGGAGCGGATCAAGCGTTTGCAGGCAACCATCAACCAATACGAAAATAATCTCGGCTTCTTTTCAAATTCAAAAAACATGGGCGGGCTGTTGAAAGAAGTGGAAGACAACCTGAACAATGCAAAGAATGAATTGCAGATGCTTCAGAAAAAGCTGAAGATGTTTTCGGAAGTAACTAAATAGTTCGGAGCTATCAGTTCGGAGTCCGGAGACTTTTGCAATCCCCGGACTCCGCACTAAAGACCCGACTTTATAAAATCTCTGCCCCTTTTCTCCGTTATCTCTGAAAATCTATCTTTGCGCTGCATGACAGCATCCTTCCGGAAATACTTTTTTTTTATATCAATCATTCTCATTTCCATTTCCTCCTGTAAGAAGGATGATGACTTTATCACCGACTCTTCCGCTCATCTTGAATTTTCGGAGGACACAGTTATGTTTGATACGGTTTTTGTCCAGACAGGAAGTGCGACACAAATTTTTACTGTGCGAAATAACGGTGATAATCCTGTCAGGATTCCTTTGGTAAGATTAGGTGGAGGTAATGCTTCGTATTACCGTCTCAATGTCAATGGAACTCCGGGAAAGCTGGTCAACAATGTTGAGATCGGTCCGCGTGACAGCATTTTTATTTTTGTGGAAGTCACCATTCCTGATCCTGGAAATCCGAACACTCCTTTTATCGTGAATGATTCCATCCTGTTTGAATTCACAAACGGAAGCCCACAAAAGGTGAATCTTGTTGCTTTCGGACAGCGCGCCCATTTTCATCATGCTCCACCGAACACAGGGCGTTTATTTTTTCTTTCATGCAACGAAATATGGACGAATGATCTGCCTCACGTAATCTATGGTTATGCTGTAGTGGATTCAGGCTGCACGCTGACCATTCAGCAAGGTGCACGCGTCCATTCAACTCCTGCTTCCGGGATCCTGGTTCTTTCTTCAGCAACGCTGAAAGTAAACGGAACGCTCCAGGAACCAGTTACCTTCCAGGGAAGCAGGCTTGGAGATGCCTTCAAAGATATTCCCGGACAATGGGATGGAATTTACCTGCTGAACGCGACGCACAACCGTCTTGTGAATGGTGCAAATGACGTTGGTCCCGGCACAAAGAACTGTTCCATCAACTATGCAATAATCAAAAATGGAAATATCGGGTTGCAGGTTGACACCGTTTTCGCCCCGAACTTAACAACCTTGCAACTCGACAACACGATTATAAAAAATATGGCCGGCGTTGCATTGTATGCACAAGGCTCAACCATCCGTGCAAATAACTGTGTGTTTGCCAACAGCGGACAATATCTTGCTGCTCTTCTGTATGGCGGCAAGTATTGTTTTCTTCATTGCACGTTTGCAAATTACTGGAACGATACGAGACAAACCCCTTCAGTTCTGATCAACAATTATTTCGGCTCGACCATCCGTCCGATTGACAGCGCTTATTTCGGCAACTGCATTGTTTACGGTAACATTGAAAATGAAATCGGGTTTGACTCTGCTTTCTCATCTCCGCCGTTTACAAACAATTACATCTTCGATCATACCATGCTGAAAGTCGGAAGCAGCTTTTCTACAAGTTCCTCGCTTCATTACAAATCAATCATCCGTGGACAGGACCCGTTGTTTAAAAATACGGATGACAACAATTATGAAATTGATTCTGTTTCTGCAGCTGTGAATGCCGGAGACATTTCGATTACAAACCTGAACATTCCGCTTCTGAATACTGATCTGAAAGGATCGGTCCGCCCGCAAGGCGCTGCACCTGATATGGGAGCGTATGAGAGAAGGTAGTTCAATGTGATGATTTGCAGATGTGCAAATGCACATAACCAACAACCAAGAACCAGTAACCGGAAATTTCTCTTGACTCCCCTGCTTTCAATTTCTTACCTCCCTCCGATCTCCTACATTGCTGCCTGTGTTCAGTCGGAAAAAATTATCATTGAAAAGCATGAGCATTACATCAAGCAGACACACCGTAACCGTGCATTGATATTCGGAGCGAATGGAATTCTCCCGCTCATCATTCCTGTGCGGCACGAAAATCTTTTTTCAATTCCGATCCATGAAGTGAGGCTTGCAACAGGAACAAGGTGGCAGCAGGTTCACTGGAAATCCATCGTTTCCGCCTATAGAAATTCAGCCTTCTTCGAGTTCTTCGAAGAGGATTTTGCCGGACTTTATCAACAAAAATTCGATACCCTTTTTGAATTTGACATGGAGTTCCTGAAGATGATCTTCCGGTTTCTAAAGGCCGGCGTGGAAGTTTCCTTCACCTCCATGTATGAAAAAGACGCACACCCTGTTCATGATCTGCGGAACATGTTCGATGCGATGCAACCGGGTCAACCTTCCGAAATCCGCTACAGGCAAGTGTTTTCAGACCATCATGGATTTATTTCAAACCTGAGTGTGATTGATCTTTTATTCAATGAAGGTCCGGAAAGCATTTTTTTTCTCCGCCGGTGAACGTGTTTCAATTACCTTTTTGAACCTGGTTTTACCAATGAAAACTGCCTGAGTTATTCAGGTTTCATTGTGGATAAATTCCCATCAAAGTGTTTGTTCAGTCCCAATATTGCTTACCTTTCAGGCACTAAACAAAAATTAAAAATGGCAACTAAAAAAGCAAAGAAGGCAGCTAAGCCTAAAGCAAAAGCGAAAGCTAAACCAGCGAAAGCGGCTAAAAAAGCAGTGAAGAAAGCAGCACCTAAAGCAAAAAGAAAACCGAATGCTGCATTTATGAAACCTTTGAACATCGGTTCTAACCTGCAGCCGATTGTTGGTAGCAAACCTCTTCCGAGAACAGAAGTTGTGAAGAAAGTTTGGGAGTACATCAAGAAGAACAAACTTCAGGATCCGAAAGAAAGACGCAACATCAATGCGGATGAAAACCTGAAAAAAGTTTTTGGCGGTAAAAAAACTGTCAGCATGTTTGAGATGGCAAAACACCTCAACTCGAATCTTTCTTGATTCAACTCACTTTTCACCGGTGTTTCTTTGAAACTATTTTCAGGAAACACCGGTTTTTTTATTTCCTGATTTTTTAAAAATTAAACAATCGGAATTTTTTTCCCAGTCCGGTCTTATTTTAAATCGAAAGTATCTCCGCTATCCTTAAAAGATTTTCATTGATGACGTGCTCCTTCACGGCATTTGCAAAAGGAGTGTAACAAATTTCATTGTTTACCTGGCCGATCATCTCTTCCCTTCTTCCCTTCAACAAGGCTTCCACTGCTGCAACGCCCAACCGGCTTGCCAATACCCTGTCGTTGCAGGTTGGATTGCCGCCACGCTGGATATGACCAAGCACAGTCACCCGTGTATCCATGCCTGTCAATTCCTTCTTTACCAGTTCAGCGATTTTGTAAGCACCGCCTGCTTCTTCTCCTTCTGCAACAATGACAATCATTGAAGTTTTATTCCGGTGCCATCCTTTTTTCAATGTGGCAATGAGATTCTCAATGTATGTTTTTGTTTCCGGGATCAGAATAGCCTCCGCTCCTACGCTGATGCCGCTTAATAAAGCAATGGATCCTGCATCTCGACCCATCACTTCAACAAAAAACAGACGGTCGTGTGAAGCGGCTGTGTCGCGAATTTTATCTACGGCTTCAACAACCGTATTGATTGCAGTGTCGAAGCCCAGTGTAAAATCTGTTCCTGCAAGATCATTATCAATCGTTCCAGGGATACCGATGAAAGGAACATCATAGCTTTTATTAAACTCAACAGCTCCCCGGAAAGTTCCGTCGCCGCCAATGGCCACAACTCCATCAATGTTTTCGTTTTTCAAACTCCGGTAAGCCTGCTTCATTCCTTCCGCTGTCATGAAACGCTTGCTGCGGGCTGTTTTCAGGATAGTTCCGCCCCGCTGAATGATTCCACTTACCGATCCTGAATCCATCGGGATGAATTTGCCTTCAATCATCCCTTCGTAACCGTGCATGATTCCTACTACCTCCAGTTGATTGTAAATACCTGACCGGACCACAGCACGAATGCAGGCATTCATTCCCGGAGAATCGCCTCCACTCGTAAACAATGCTATTTTTTTCATTTGATAAATTGGTCGTTGTATGAGCAAGCCAGGGAATACTAAAAAAAGATTCATGCCAACTCTTCAGCAGACAGGCACATCTTTTCAATTTCACACCTGCTCATCCTTCTTCACCAGGTATTTTCCTTTCTTGCTCCCTTCGTATAATTCAAATTTGAGAAACCTGCATTCAAGAGAACCGTTATACAGCTCAACTTTCCTGGACGGTTTCAGCCCGATATTTTTTGCTGCCTCTTTATTTGCAGTAAGAACCCAGGCCGTAAATCCTTTGTATTTTTTTTTCAACTGGTCCCCGATTGACTTGTAGAGACTGAACAGGTCATCATCCGTAATCCGTCCCCCGTAAGGAGGGTTGATGATGACGGTCCCGTTATGCACATCCGGCGTGTACTCTTCAAACGGCATTGCATGCAGACGAATGCTGTCTGCCAGCCGTGCATTCACTGTATTTTCTTTTGCTGTCTTCAAAGTATGCGATGACTTTTCAATTCCTGTAATCGGAAAATCTATTTTGTCGAGCTCGCCTGCTTTTGCATCATCGCGGATTTTTTCCCAAAGCGCACTGTCAAAATCATTCCACCGTTCAAAGCCGAATTCATTTCTGAAAATCCCGGGTGCAATATTTTTAGCCATTAGTCCGGCTTCAATCAAAATGGTTCCGCTGCCGCACATGAAATCGATCAAAGGACTTTTTCTGTCCCAGCCGCTTAGCATGACCATGCCTGCAGCCAGCGTTTCGTTGACAGGAGCCTCACCGGTTTGAACACGGTAGCCTCTTTTATGCAACGAATCTCCTGAGCTATCGAGAGAAACAGTTGCAACATCCTTACTGATGTGAACATTGATACGGACTTTGGGACGCGAAGTATCTACCGATGGCCGCCTTCCGGATTTTTCACGGAACTGGTCTACAATGGCATCTTTCGTTTTCAATGCCACATAGAGCGAATGATTCAGTACAGAATTGCTCACCACTCCGTCAACTGCCAGTGTTTCGTCAACTGTTAAATATTCACTCCAGTCGATCTTTTTTACTTCATCGTACAATTGCTGTTCGCTTCCGGCAGGAAACGTTTTCACCGGTTTCAGCACCCTCAGGGAAACGCGGCTCCACAGGTTCACCTTGTACATCGTTTCAAGGTCACCATCAAACAGCACAGCCCGTGTGAGCTTTTCAATATTTGTGGCACCAAAAGATGTGACTTCCTCGGAAAGCAAATCTTCAAATCCGAAGGTTGTCTTGGCAAGAAGCTTAAATTTATTCAAGTGTCCAGGATTGAAATACGATGCAAAAATAACATTCACAATAGACATTCCATCAGAAAGCTGAAAGAAGTCTGAAATGAATGCCTGTAAGAAGAAAAACTTCAATCCGGATTATTAATTTTACTTTCGTTAAAAATTCAACCTGGTGAATAAAAAGAGAGAGTGGTTTGAATGCTGGTTTGATTCTCCCTACTATCATATTCTATATAAAAAAAGAGATGAGAAGGAAGCCCGCACTTTTCTTGACAATCTTATTCATTACCTGGAACCAAAACCGAGCGCGCGGATTCTCGACGTTGCGTGTGGAAAAGGTCGCCATGCTCTTTACCTGAATAAAAAAGGGTTTGATGTGACCGGCTTTGATCTTTCACCGGAGAATATTGAATACGACCTGCAATTTGAGAATGAGAAATTGACTTTCTTCCTTCACGATATGCGCGAAATTTTCCGTATTAATTATTACGATTTTGTCTTTAACCTCTTCACGAGCTTTGGTTATTTTGACAGGGAACGTGACAATTCAAAAACAATTTTTGCCAATGCACAATCGCTGAAACCGGGCGGAGTGCTGGTCCTTGATTATATGAATTCGGCTAAAGTAAAAACCCTTTTGATTCCCTCCGAAACCAAGGAGCTTGATGGAATACACTTCCGGATTCAAAAGAAAATTGAAGGAGACAGTATTATCAAGAAAATTAATTTTACGGATAAGGGAGAGGACTTTGAATTCTGCGAACAGCTCAGCCTGCTTACTAAAAGTGACTTTGAAAAATATTTCTCAGCCTGTAATCTTTCCATTACAGACGTCTTCGGGAATTACAACCTGGACAGCTACGATGAAAAACAATCGGATCGTCTGATCCTTGTAGCGAAAAAAAACTGAACTGAATTTTTGTATGCCTTTCATTGCTTATTTTCTTTTGTGGTTTACAGTGGTAGGGAGCGGAATTTCCGTTTTCTTTTTTTCAGGCATCAAACGACAGGTGCTCAAGCTTTTGCTTGCATTCAGCGGAGCTTACCTGTTTGCATTATGCATGCTACACCTGATCCCGGAAGTATACCATTCGGCTTCTGCCAACATCGGCATTTACATTCTCATCGGTTTTTTTCTCCAGGTCGCCCTCGAAATTTTTTCTGAAGGAATTGAACATGGCCACATGCATGTGCATAAGCACAGGAAGCATGCATTCCCGCTGGCACTGATACTCGGCCTTTGCATTCACAGTTTTCTAGAGGGAATGCCTTTGGTGCAAACATTCAGCGATGAAAAAGTACGTGATTCATTGCTTGCAGGAATCATCCTTCATCACATTCCTGTTGCAATTGCTCTCATGAGCATGCTCCTTGACTCAGGCATAAAAAAAAGCAGTGCACTTTTTTACCTAGTGCTTTTTGCCTGCATGGCTCCGCTCGGAGCGCTGGTGAGCAACCTGGTGAGTGAAAGTGCGGTCAGCAACCTTTCATCTTACTTCGATAAAATCATGGCCCTGGTAATCGGCATATTCCTGCACATTTCAACTACGATTCTTTTTGAATCTTCCGAACAACATCGTTTTAATTATTACAAGCTGGTTACAATTCTGCTCGGAGCAGGCCTGGCAATGGCAACACTCTGATAATTTTCGTGCTAGTTCAATCCTTCCAGTGCTTTTTTGATGGCATCCATATCAGGAAAGTCGCTTACACTGGGAAGAACTTCGACATAGCGGATAATTCCTTCTTTGTCGATGACAAAAGAAGCGCGCTTCGCTACGCCCTTATAGCCATTCGGGTATTCTTCAATGATTACATCGTAAGCACGGATAGCTTCCTTATTAAAATCCGAAAGAAGAAGAATGTCATGCAGCTTATATTCTTCTTTGTATTTTTTCAGGGTATACAAGGTGTCAATTGAAATGCCGATGGGAACGGCGCTGAGCCTTTGATAGCTGCTGAAATCTTCCTCCACCGTGCACATCTCCCTGGTACATGTGCCGGTGAAGGCAAAAGGAAAAAAGAAGAGGACAACATTCTTACCTATAAAACCATCGAGGGAAATTTTTTGTTTCTCCGTATCGAGCAATGAGAAACCGGGAGCTTTTTGACCGGGTTGCAGCATACTAATTTATTTTTTAATCAAGTACTATATCTCCTTCGCTTTGTTCCAATAGACATCCATTTCTTCAAGCGTCATTTCATTGAGCTTTTTACCGGCCTTGGTTGCTTCCGTCTCGATGTATTGAAACCGTTTGATAAATTTTTTATTCGTTCTTTCCAATGCATCTTCAGGATTGATGTCAAGGAAACGTGCATAATTGACGAGGGAAAAAAGGATATCGCCAAATTCATTCTCAATTTTTTCTTTTGAAGACTTACGCTCAACCTCTTCATGAAACTCGTTCAGCTCCTCCTCTACCTTTTCCCAGACCTGTTCCGGTTTTTCCCAATCAAAACCGGCACCTCTTGCTTTATCCTGGATCCGCGAAGCCTTAATCATGGCGGGCAATGATACGGGCACACCTTCGAGTACGGATGTTTTCCCTTCCTTTAATTTCAACTGTTCCCAGTTCCTTTTTACATCCTCTTCGTCATTTACCTTAACATCGCCGTAAATGTGAGGATGCCGATGAATGATCTTCTCGCATAAAGATTCGATTACATCCCTGATGTCAAATGATTTTTGCTCATCGGCAATCTTTGCATAAAAAACGATGTGAAGAAGCAGGTCACCCAATTCCTTTTTTATTTCAACCATGTCTTTGTCAAGAATGGATCCGGCCAGTTCATAGGTTTCCTCGATGGTAAGGTGGCGAAGACTTTCCATAGTTTGCTTGCGATCCCAGGGACATTCCGCCCTCAGGCGATCCATAATGCCCAACAACCGTTCAAATGCAAGTCCCTTTTCAGTCATACTTTTTTATCTAAAACAATTTTTCAAAAGTAGCGATTAAACTATTCGGTTCGCACGTGAGAGGGAAATGAGATGTGTGCATGTTCACAAGTGTGCGGGTGCGTAAGTGCGCACGGAAATTATTATATTCGGTCTGCTTATCTTTCAACTCAAATGAATGAATAATAAAATGAATTGGTTCAAACGTAAAGGCATATTCTTTTTTCCTGCATCTGCAATGGGTTGGTTAATTTTTGTCCTTGCAGGAGGTTATACCGTGTATCTTTTTATTGACATAGACAGCCGCTCACATTCTGTAAGTGATACACTCATTAATTTTATTTTTAACCTCCTGATTATCGTGATTGTTTATTCCGCTATTGCCTTTTTTACAAGTGAGCGTGAAGAAAACAGGTAACCGATAAGTGAATGTTTACGCTGAAAGAAAACTATTCGATAACCAGCTTTTGAGCCTGGGTCTTATTTCCTGTTTTCAAATGCACAAAATAAATTCCTTTTGAAAAACCGGAAAGATCAAGAGTTGCTTCCAGCTTATGATTTAGAGTCACCTGCTGCATGTTCAGCAACACCTTGCCTGTAAGATCAGTCATTGATAATCCGATCCGGTCCTCTCCGGTAAACTGTAAACTGCAAACCGTAAACTTCCTCGCCGGATTGGGATAAAGCTGAAAATTATTTTTATCCGTTTCTGCAAATAAAATTCCTGTCGGTACGATCGAACCTACCTTCATTCCATTTCCAAAACTGGTAACCCATAGTTCATTTGAATTGTAAGGATTAAAAAAGACACGTTCGGGCTGCTTGAACGGATAGCTGTTTACCAGCTGAAAGGTCGGGGTAGCCGAATTGATATCATTGCTCATCCACAGCCCCTCAAATTCAGTCGTGACAAAAACCTGGTTAGCATTTGTTGGATTGAACGTGCATGATGTAACGCGATCCTGTGTAGAAATTTTTGTCCATGTATTTCCCCTGTCAATTGTTTTGTATAACCCTCCCAAACCATTTGGAGGTCCACCCCATCCGCTGAAAACGCCGACGTACCAGGTGTTTTGTGTGACGTCGCTGGAATCAATGACGATGTCCTTGGTCCAGTAGAACATTCCGTTATCTGATTTATCTGTCCACGTTGATGTGCCTACGTTGTATGTAAAAACTCCTGAGCTTGCAGTGAATGTTCCTGAAGCATTTCTTCTTCCCGAATACGTGCAAACAAGTGTACCGTCATTTAAAATCAGTACAGAATACGGATGCCCTTCCGTCCGTGGCGGTGCGGAAAGCTGCGTCCAGGTTGACGACCCACCCAGGTTGATATTATTTGAAACCCAGATTCCGCCGAGATTGGATCCATGATTGACGACTGCAGCATACAACGTGTTCGGATTGTTAGGATCTGTTGCCACCCAAAAAACTGGATGACTGAAGTCGTGAAGTGTTTGCCATGTTGCCCCATTGTCATTTGAGAAAATTACTTTTCCGTCAGCGCCTGAAGCATCTAAAATATTATCCTGCAAACGTGTGCTCTGATAGAGATCATGCACGGTAGATGTCGCTGCATACAACGTATTTCCCGAAACATTTTTGGTAATGCGGTACATGCTGTTATCTGTATGCCCGGTATAATTAAATGACCAGGAATTTCCTCCATCCGTGCTTCTGCACCCGCGTATATCAGAGAAGCATGAAAACATTTCATTCTGATTGATCCAATACACCTGCCAGCAGGTTGTGTTTTCCAGTCCGCAACTGTGATAATTCTGGTTCGTTGGTGAGGCAGCGCCTGCAGGATGCTGGTCTGCCGCAGATGAGTAGGCCTGCTGCCAGGTCGCTCCTCCGTCTGATGTTTTGTGAACACATGAAAAATCACCGAAGATTACTTTTCCCGGGTTGTTACGTGCAACAGCAATACCGAAGGGGCATTCCGGAAAACTCCATCCATGATCACCACCTTGCCCGCACCAGCTTGTATAGATGTTCTGGTTATTGACCGTATTAAAAACATGCGACCAGGACAATCCACCGTTCGTTGTTTTCATCACATTGGGTGCCCCGGACGGATTGCTTCCTGCCAGGTAAGCAGTGGATGTATCATTTTCAGCCATGGCCACAAACATCATCCAATCCGATGCAAGCGTAACTCCTGTCATGCGCGGAATCCAGGTCCCGCTTCCATAGTCCATGCTATAAACACCCTGGAGAAAATTATAATAATCCGAACCGGGAATGCCTACATAAATATCTGCTGCAAGTCCAGTAGCGATAAAAAAACGGGTCGTGTTTCCCTGTTTTGCTCCTGCAAATGAAACCATCGCTTGGCCGGCAGGAATTCCTGTTGAAGCATCCAATGAAAAACTGGCACCGCCATTATTCGAAACAAGCAGGCCATCATTGGTTCCGATAAAAATATTTTGCCCGTCAAAAAAGACTCCTGCAACCAATGCTCCTGATCCGCTGCTCACAGCATTGTGAATATTGGTAAATGATGTTCCTCCGTTATTTGAAAAATAAATGGCTCCGTAATACGAAATAATTACGTGATCGGGATTGTTGTAATCAGCATGGATGCTGTATGTTTCTTCTGTCTGATCCGGGTTTCCTGCAAGTTGTTGCCAGGAATTTCCTCCGTCATCACTGCGAACCGGGACAATCATGTTATTGGCGTAATCAATGCAGTAAAGAATACCAGGATCGTTTGTGAAAATAATTTTTGAGTTTACACCCCCCTGGATTTTTGAAAAATGAACCTGGTCATAACTGAGGCCAAAATCGGTGGTATGAAAAATCTCGCTCATATCACAGGCGATGTAATATTCATTTTCGTTTGCCGGGTTGATGCTCGGCGAAAACAGAGCTCCTCCCCCACCAACACCTCTTGAAGACCAGTTCTGCGGCGCCTGTCCGAAGGTAGAAGTGGCAGGAGCAGTAAGCAGGAAGCAAATTGTAAGTTGTATAATTTTTTTCATGATAATCGTGTTAGTTTCTGATACTAAAGATAAAACGTTTTGCTTCCCGTGAAATGAAGGAAAGAAAAAAATTTACCGGCAAGGTGTGAAAACAAATTACAATGCCATTTCATAAAAAAACCCATTCACAGATTGTGTGAACGGGCTAATTTTATTTTCTGAATTTCGAACTACAAACTCACGATTACTGGGCAAAGATCGGCTCATTCCAGATCTCCCATGCCTTTTCCGCCTGCAGGCGCAGCATGCGAAAACCGTTGTGAATAAAAGCTCCGGCTTCCTTCGCTTTTCCCAGAAATACAGTTTGTGGCGGATTGTAAATGAGATCAAAGCAAAGATTTTTATGAGTCAGGAATTCATACGGAATCTGGGGATATGAATCCACATCAGGGAACATTCCAAGCGGTGTCGTATTGACAACGATCTGGAATGCCTTCATGGTATTGAAATTCAAATCGGAGTAGGTATAATGAAAACGCGACTCATTCCGGGTAACAAAAAAATGTTCGATATTCAGTTTCCTGAAAACATAGCTTACCGCTTTTGCAGAACCGCCGGTGCCAAGAATCAAAGCCCTGCGATGATGCGGGCGAAGGATGGGACGAATAGCCAGTTCAAAACCCCATGCATCGGTATTGTAACCGTGCAACTCTGTCTTTCCGCCTTCACCACGGATAATCCGAACGGCATTGACAGCGCTGATGCGCTGTGAAATATCATCCAGGTTATCCAGCATCGGAATGATTTCCTGTTTAAACGGAATCGTGATATTCAATCCTTCGAGATCAGGATGCTCACGGATCAGCCCTTTTAAGTCCTGGATATTTTGTGTTTCAAAATTGTCATAGACGCAGTCGGTACGCCCTTCACGTTGAAATTTTTCAGTGAAAAATTTTTTCGAATAGGAATGTGCGAGGGGATACCCAAACAATCCAAAACGTCTGATTGCATTACTCATGGTGGTAGTTGGTTTTAGGGATTAAGAAATTACGCAGGTTTTCTATTAAAATATTTATGCCGGATTATTCCAATGATCATGGGCAGTAGTGAAATAAAAATTATTCCGAAGATAACGAATGTAAAATTCCGCTTTACAATTTCGATGTTACCGAAAACGTAACCGGCAACCAGGAAGCTGCAAATCCACAACACATTGCCAAGCACACAAAATCCAATGAACCTCCTGTATGTCATGGTGCCGATTCCGGCAACGAAAGGTGCAAATGTCCGGATAATGGGCGCAAAACGGGCAATCACGATGGCCTTGCCTCCATGCTTTTCATAGAACTGATGCGTCTGATCCAGGTATTTCTTCTTAATGATTTTTCTCTTTGATTCAATCAGCTTGTGGCCGAGAAAATTACCGATGAAATAGTTTGTATTGTCCCCGGCTATGGCTGCTGAAAACAGGACCAAAATCAGCAAAGGCAGACTTAAAGATCCGGTAGCAGCGATGGCACCTGCAGCAAACAAGAGGGAATCACCGGGTAAAAAAGGAGTCACAACAAGACCTGTCTCGCAGAAAATAATCAATGCAAGAATCAGGTAAGTGCTCTTATCATACTCATTAACAAGTTCAACCAGGTGTTTGTCAATGTGCAGGATAAAATCCAGTAATTGATGTACTAAATCGGTCACAGAAAAATTAAAAATTAAAATAATAAACGTCGGATATGATTGTAATCAATGGAAGAAAAAACGCAGTCAATCAAATCGCGACCAAATGTAACAATTATTTCGTTTTATCAATAGACGGGTAAAGAATTATCTACTTCTTTGGCATAGGCAAGAAGGCCGCCTTTCAGGTTGTACAGGTTGTTGAATCCATGCCGGAGCTCCAGTTCCCGGATGATTGCTCCGCTCCTGCTTCCTGAGCGGCAATAAACGACCACATTTTTTTTTCGCGAAATTTTTTCAAGCTCGCCCAGCACCGAACCAACAGGAATCAATTCTCCACCCAGGTTTACAAGCTCATATTCATACGGTTCACGCACATCGATTAACTGAAAATCTTCCTTGCTTTCAATTTTATTTTTTAATTCCTGTGGAGTGATTTCTTTCATAGAGAGTGATTAAGTGACGACGTGACTAAGTGACTAAGTTATAAAATAACGATGACAATTAAAAAATGGCGATCTCTTATTAATCATCGGCAAACTCGTATGCGATTATTTATGGGTTTCAATTTTACTAAATCACTCAGTCACTTCGTTACTTAGTCACTTAGTTACTTCGTTATTTAGTCACCTCTCCTTTTATCTCGATGCTGACATCAGGCCTGAGGTAATCATTCAGGTACACATTTACTTTCCGGGAATCTTTACCCTCCTTTCCAAACGAATCAAAATCAACTTTTACAATGCTGCTGTCGCCTGCTGCTATGGTTGTTTTCGAGATGTTTGTTTTCAGGCAGCTGCAACTGGTTTTGGCTTTGTGAATGAGCAAATCTTTTTTGCCATCGTTATAAACAACAAACTGGTGGGAAACTTTATCACCCTGCCTGATCTGTCCGTAATCATAATTGGCTTCACTCCAGCGGGCTTTGGGTGCCTGCAAAGAATCTTCTGCCGTGCTCATGACAAATGCTTCTTCAATCGTAGCTGTCACTGATAGCGGCTTCTTAGGCTGTTCTGCATCGTTCGTAGTCAACTCAAAACGATCGAGCACAAAACCGTAATCATTTTTTTTTGTCGCATCAAAAGCAATGGCGAGAAAAGTCTCGGTGCCCGGTGCAAGAGAGGATGATTGAAGGTTCGCTGTCATGTGAGCAGGAACTCTTGCTGTTGCAAGACTAATAACGTTGCTTCCTCCATTGTAAATCTTTATCGTGTCTGTTTTCGTCGCATTATTTTTAATTCGCCCAAGCTTCAGGGTAGTGGCAGAAAACATCAGCGTGCCTGATTTCTTGCTGAACCGATCCTTCAATGTGCCGCCTGCACTTACAATTGTTCCCTGCGCCATTACAGCGTTACCAAGTGCAACTGCAACCATCAAAAAGAGCAACTGTTTTTTAATCATATACCTTATTTTTTTAACGCGTAAATATACCGATTGAGTTCATAAAATCAGGCTTCGCTGAAGGTTTTCTTTCCATTTATGGCTGATTGAGCAAGCCGTTCCAGGTCCATTCCGTCAAAATTACCTGAGCTCATCATCAACAGGACAGTATGGCTATGGTTCATTCCGGACAGGTATGCGTACATTTTTTTTGAATCGGTGAATACCTTTATGTTGCTATTACCGAAAGCAGCTCTCACCTGGTTTTCGGTAACAGGATTCAGCTTTTTGTGCTCGATGGTATGGGGATTAAAATAAACAATCGCTTCATCCGCTTTATCCATTGAACCGTTATACTGATCAAGAAAATTTTCATTGAGACTCGAAAATGTATGAAGCTCCATGCAGGCAATAATTTTACGGTCGGGGAACTGCTGCCTTACTGCTTCGACCGAAGCTTTCAGCTTGGAAGGTGAATGAGCAAAATCCTTGAACACAGAAACCGAATCGTTTTTTGCCAGCAGCTCCAGCCGCCTGGCCGCTCCTTTGAAAGAAGAAATTGCATGGTAAAATTTTTCATCCTCAATACCGAGCAGGTTACAGATATTTCGCGCTCCTTCAATATTCATGAGGTTGTGTTCACCGAAAACTTCCAGAGGAATTAACCCGGAGTTCCTGTTTTTTAAAAAGGTTACTCCATTCTTTATCTCGTACCCAGGAATTCCGTAGGGAATTTTTTTGCATGAGCTGGATGATTGTTCAGCCACTTTTTTTACTTCAGCATCCTTTTCACAATAAACCAGTGTTCCGTTAGCCGGAATCTGATCCACAAAAATCTGGAATTGCTCTACATAACTTTCGAAAGTAGGAAACACATTGATGTGATCCCAGGCAATTCCGCTGAGCAATGCAATGTCGGCCTTATACAAATGAAACTTGGGTCTCCTGTCAATGGGTGAAGAAAGATACTCATCGCCTTCGAGGATAATGACCGGCGCTTCATCCGTCAGCTTCACCATTGTTTCAAATCCTTCCACCTTAGAACCAACCATGTAGTCGAAGTTGAGAGTTTTGAGTCCGGAGTCCGGGGATTCAACTGCGACTTTATTGAGCACATGCATGATCATGGCTGTAATGGAAGTTTTGCCATGACTTCCGCCAATCACTACACGTTTTTTATTTTTTGAAAATTCATAAAGGTACTCGGGATATGAATAGATTTTTACCCCGATCTCCTGTGCCTTCACTAATTCGGGGTTATCAACCCGCGCATGCATTCCGAGAATTACTGCGTCCAGGTCATTGGTAATCTTTCCAGGAAACCATCCTTCTTTTTCAGGCAAGAGGTTTAATTCCTTCAATCTCGATTTTGACGGCTCCATGATTTCATCATCGGAACCTGTAATGTGAAAGCCCTTCCTGTGCAGAGCGATGGCCAGGTTATGCATGGCCGCTCCGCCGATGGCGATGAAATGAATACGTCTGGTATCAGTCATTCGTTCAAAGTTCTTGGTTCAAAGTAGCGCGCTGCTTTGTTAACTGTGAAAATAAAGAATAACAAGTTGTAATTTTTAAGGAAGCCGAACTTCTTTACACATCTTTACTAACAATCCTTTTACTTATTTTGCATTTCAATTTCTCCTGGAAACGGGAAACGGGAAACGGGAAACGGGAAACGGGAAACGGGAAACGGGAAAC
>JADMIO010848912.1_pt1 | contig 80275 bp, 80 predicted proteins | sample 8958161 | NCBI WGS metagenome assembly JADMIO01 (sample SAMN16585339, study PRJNA669376) | soil metagenome | isolation source: Crop rotation soil | place: USA: Cullars Rotation, Alabama | collected 2011 | reverse complement strand
GCCGCGACTTCAAGTCACGTGAATTCCAAGCTTCGGATCCCACTGTGCTGGAAAGGGGGGCGAATGGTTGTTTGTGGGCGGGGTGGCGACCGTTGCGTTTGGTACGATTGGAAGCCTCGCTTCACAGCACTTGGCGCGCCTCGCAGCGTTCTCAGTGCTTGTGTCCTCGGGCACAGTGCTCGCCGCCATCGGCATGGGGCAAGCTGCGGTTACGGGCGCAGCCCTGTTTTACGTCATCAGTTCGACGCTGGCGCTCGGCGCTTTGTTTCTGTTGATTGAGCTCGTCGAGCGAGGCCGTGAACCGGGCGCCGACGTGCTTGCAACCACGCGGGAATTTTACGGCGAAGAGGACCAACAGGGTGTCCCTGAAGAAGTTGGGATGGCGATTCCGGCCGCGATGGCGATGCTCGGTTTAGCCTTCATCGGCTGCGCTCTTGTGGTCTGCGGCCTGCCGCCTCTCTCTGGATTCATTGCCAAGTTCGCGCTCCTGGCCGCCGCGCTCAATCCTCATGCAGGTCCTGTGTCAGGCGCGGCCTGGGTTTTCCTCGTACTGCTGATCCTGTCGGGACTGGCTGCTCTGATTGCGATGACGCGTGGAGGCATTCGAATCTTTTGGGCTTCGCCGGACCGGACTGTGCCACGCGTGGGATTGATCGAAATGGCGCCCGTTGCAGTCCTTCTGCTGCTTTGCGCAGGGCAAACAGTGCGGGCGGGGTCGATTATGAGCTTCATGCACGCCACGGCGCTGTCCTTGCATGCTCCCCAGGAATATATTCGCGGCGTCCTCGGTCCGGCAGCCGAACGTCCGCGAGGCGCAATAGGTGGGAAATGACGCGAGTGCTGCCCTTTCCAATCGTGAGCGCGGGCCTCCTCGTTCTCTGGCTATTGCTGAATCAGACACTCTCGCTGGGAAATATACTTTTGGGCTGCATCGTTGCACTTGCCGGTGGCCAGGCGCTCGCGGCTTTGAAGCCGCCAAAAGCCCGTCTGCGGCGGGTCCGCCCTATCTGCCGGCTTGCTGCTTTGGTCCTAATAGACATTGTCCAGTCCAACATAGCAGTCGCACGCCTCATCCTGGGCCTTGAACGAAGGAGATGGGCCTCGGGCTTTGTCGATATTTCGCTTGAGCTTCGTGATCTCTATGGCTTGGCTACACTTGCCACCATCATTACGTCGACGCCCGGAACGGTATGGGTCGATTTCGACGCGGCAAGCGGCACCTTGACAATTCATGTGCTTGACCTGGTCGACAGGTCCGAATGGGTTCACACCATCAAGGGACGGTACGAACGGCTGCTTCTGGAGATATTCGCATGAGCACAGTGGTTGCTTGGTCAATTACCGTTGCGCAGATTCTGTTGGGCTTGGCGATGTCATGTGCCACGTTCCGTATTCTTTGGGGGCCGAGAGCACAGGATCGGATTGTGGGGTTTGACAGTCTTTATGTGAACGCAATGCTGCTCCTTCTCGTGATCGGCATGCGGTCAGGGCGCACGCTCTATTTCGAGGCCGCTCTGGTTGTTGCCCTCCTCGGGTTCGTCTCCACCGTAGCGCTTGCCAAATTCTTGCTCCGTGGTGAGGTGATCGAATGAATGAAGGTGTTGAGATCCCTGTCCTCGCTGCGATACTAACAGCGGCATTCCTGGTCGGTGGTGCAGGGATCACTCTGATCGGCTCATTCGGACTGCTCCGGCTGGGGAGCTTCTACCAGCGGGTCCACGCACCCACGCTAGGCACTACGCTCGGTACCGCCAGTGTCGCAATCGCGTCGATGATCTACTTCTCAACATTGGGGACCCGGCCCGTCCTGCACGAAGCCCTCATCGTGATATTCGTGACAGTGACAACACCGATCACATTGATGATTCTCGTTCGCGCCGCAGTGTTCCGCGACGAGACAGAAAGAATGCCACTATCTGCAATCGGAGAGGAGAACAAAAGCTGACTTCATCGTTTCAGAGGCGGCACGGCAAGAATATCCACGTTGAGCGAGCGCAAAGCGTTTTCTGTCACGCTGCCAATCAGCGCTTTGACGAGGCCTGAGCGACTGTGCGTACCCATCACCAGGAGGTCCGGCCGCATCTCTGAAACCGTGCGGGAGATGACGTCGGTAGGCTCTCCTTCCTCGACGCGGAGCGGCCATCCATGATTGAGATTATTCGCCGCTAAGAACGCTGCCAATTGCTTCATAGCTCGCTGACGCTCGCTCTCAATATAGCTATCGATGCTCGCTTGCTCTATCCCGACAGTTAACATCTTTCCCTTGGCAAGCGGCACAAATGCATGAAGGAGTGTTGCGCCACCATCGACAATCAATTCCGCCGCCAAAGCGATCCGGAGTGCGTTAGCCGATGTCTCCGACATGTCGAGGGGCACCATCACGTTATAATATTTGCGCTGTGCCTCATTGTTCACCATCAGCACAGGAAAGGAACCCTTTCGGACTACCCGCTCCACGGTCGTGCCGACAAAGATATCCAGCAGGAGCTGCTTGCGGTGTGAGCCCATAACAATGAGGTCTGCGCTGACCTCCGCAGCTGCCTTTAGCACACCATCAAAGGGATCCCCGCTGACGACCATGGGACGGCACTCCACTCCCGTGAGTTCCGGCATTGAGCCCATCTGCTCAGCGAGCACCCGTTCAGCTTCGTGCTTTTCCAGCCGAACTAATTCTTCTGGCCGATCGTCGTCCACAACGTGTGTGACGAACAGTCGCGCCCCTGCGGGCTGGGCCAAAAGGCCTGCTTGTCGCAGGGCGCGGGTTGAACGAGTCGAGAAATCTGTCGCTGCAAGGATCTGCATTGGTCACCTCACATTGGCATGAATCGCATGCCGAATAACTATGTCACAGGCCGAAATTTCCCACGCACCGATTTCCCAGTTCCTGAGCAGTATCGGACCGGCGAGGAATTGCGGCGGGCGGGCTCAGGACCCTGTCCGACCGATGCAGCCAAGAGGAGAGCTCTAAGGACAGTGCCGATCGCTTGCGCGTTCTCGAGCTCGGTGCGACGGCAGGACTCAGCGGCTTACTGCAGCGGCCTGATGCGCTGAGCGGTCCGGCTGTAGTCGAGTTGCCAATGAGGTCAACGCCTCGGCTGTCCTGCTGGAGTGAAGCACCATTTTGCATGTCATCCCATTGTGATCTATCCAGAACTCGCTGCATCGCAGAATGCTAGCAGCAACGTTCATGGATCCGGGTGCGCAAAACGCGAATGGAAACTCAGTCAGACTTGAATTTCCTGATTTCTTGGCCTATGTGCCCTGCCGGAGGCCGCGTCCTCCCCCATCATGGATCAAGGTCCGGGACGGCCCGGCAGTTGATGCAGGGGCCAACAGTGGCTTGGTTCGCGCTTATTATCGCCGGGATCTTTGAGGTCGTCTGGGCCTTTTCGATGAAGCAGTCGGAAGGCTTCACTCGGCTATGGCCATCTGTCATCACCATAACGACCATGGTCGCCAGCTTCGCGCTTCTCTCGTGGTCAATGCGGGTATTGCCGCTCGGGACCGCTTACACGGTATGGACTGGGATAGGCGCTGTAGGCGCATTCATAGTCGGCATCACTGTTCTGGGCGAAGCAGCCGATCCGCTGCGGATCGGTGCTGCGAGCATGATTGTCGGGGGGCTTGTACTCATGAAGCTGTCCAGCCCAACGTGACACTCCTCTCTCGCGCTCGCATGAGCGGAAGTGACTCATGTGCCGCACGGTCGTGGCAAAACGGTTTGCGTGGCCAAGCATCCCCGTTTTGACGGCGATCAGTTCTGGATCGTCGTGCCCTCCGTCGTCGGCGGTTACGGCCCGCTAGGATGTTAAAGGCTTCCACCGCACCCGCAAAAGCCATGGCGAAGTAAATGTAGCCGCGCGGGATGTGGACCTCGAACCCATCAGCGACCAGGGCCACCCCGATCAGCACCAGGAAGGCCAGCGCCAGCATCTTGGTGCTCGGATGTTTTGCGATGAACCGGGACACCGGGCCTGACGCGGCGTACATAACGGCCACGGCAATGCAGACCGCTGCAATCATGATTTCGACGTCGTCCACCATGCCAATCGCGGTGATGATGGAGTCGAGTGAGAAGATGACGTCGACGACGATTAATTGCAGCACTACCATAGAAAACGATTGCGAGACCACAGCGCCGACGCCGACTTCCGCATCGCGCGCCTCGACCTCATGGTGAATTTCGTGAGTAGCCTTCGCAATCAGGAACAGGCCGCCGCCGATCAGAATGATATCGCGCCAGGAAATCCCCATGCCGAAGAGCGAGAACACCGGTGCTGTCAGCTTCATCAGCCACGTCAGGCCGAATAACATTATGACGCGGAACAACAGTGCGAGCGACAAACCGATCTGGCGGGCGCGCTTGGCCTGCCTCGGATCGCAGCGCGACACCAGGATGGAGATAAAAACGACATTGTCGATGCCGAGAATGATTTCCAGAACCGTCAAAGTGACGAGTGCGGCCCAGGCATGCGGGTCGAAAAGCAATTCAAGCATGGCTTTGATCGATGGCGCGCGCAGTTCCGGCAGGAGTCCAAAGCCGAGACATTAGACGGCGAAGGGGCAATGGATAGTGCGGCCAGCAAGAACGAGCTCGGGCCGTTTCAGATTTATTTGTAGGATGGTACGCGGACCTATCTGGATCGGTGCTGCTCGACATCGGCGTCTGCCGCGAAGTCCCCTGTGCGAGCCGCTGCGCTTTTGTCTAGCGGATGCGGCTGCAACGCTCAAGCGATGTCGTTCGAGCGAATGGCTCTGAAAGTGATTCGCAAAGCCGTGGAGGCGCACGCGTGCCCCGGCGCCGTCCGGCTTGTGAAGAGGTCAAAGCGCATCGGTTATGGGGATTTGCGTCTGCTACGTTCGCTTCGACTGAACGATGTCGGGCGGCCGAGTCGCGGCTGTAAATCACCGCTCCGGAGTGAAACCAGAGCAGAGCTGCACCGTACTAAAACGTACGCGCCGTTCTTCCGATTGCATATCTGGTACGGCCGTGATGCGCCCGCTCGAAAACTCCTACACGGACCTCTTGATATCAGCAGGGTGCCCCTTAACTCACTGATCGTAGCTGGTGATTGCGAGTCCCTCGCTTTGACTCATTAGCGACGCTCTCCGGAGCGCCTGTGGGCGCGGAGCTCTCTAAAACGAAGCAGGTGCGACCTGCTTTGCCGAGGCGGGCTTTTTGTGGGCCCAACCAAACACAGTTGATCGAGCTATGGCCTTTGCCAAAGGCAGTCGTGAGCGCTTCCTTGCACTGCTGGTGACTATACTAGTGCCTATGTTGCCGGTCCCATCCGTCGCTGGTCCTATCGACGACTGTAATCAGGCGCGTGATGCGCAACGCCAATTGCGGGGCTGCACGGCTTATCTTAAGCTGACCAGCGCCGATGGCAAAAGTCGAGCGGTAGCCCTGCTTAATCGCGCAAACATTTTTGCGCGTTATGGACGGCACGACCAGGCGCTCGCTGACTACCAATCCGCAGCGGCGCTCGATCCGGCGAACGCACTGATTCCGTACAATTGTGGGAACGTGTACCTCGACTCCGGTCAGCCGGACCGAGCCGAAGTGGCGTTCTCGCAGGCGATCACGCTCGATGACCGATTCGCATTCGCTTATCTCAATCGCGGCATTGCGCGCGAGGCGCAAGGTGACTACGCCAGAGCCCATCAGGATTATCGCCACGCACTCGAACTCGATTCCACGATTTCAGCCGCACGTCGTCGGCTTGAAGCGCGCCGCACGGAGTAGAGTGTGGCAGAAGCCTTTCGCACCGAAACGCGCGATGGGAACGACGCAGTCAAAGCTGCATTGTCTTTTCGACATGCATCAGCAGTTCGCCGGGTGCTGTGCTATTTCGTCGAGGAGATGATGCCGCCCTCTGCGAAATTTTCAGCTGTTGAAGCGTGTCCTGCGTGTACTCGGTCTGTTGAGCAAGCGGCGCAAGACAGTTACTTTGCAATCTTCATCGACGAGCCAAGACGCGGCTTCAGTCAAGAGGTTGATCGGCCCCGTTCGAAGGAGTATCGGCCGAGCAGGGCGCGTTTTGGACCAAGGCGCGAAGCTGTTGTTGCGGACGACTTCCCCACTCGCGCCATGAAAGGTTTCCCTTCGCACCGGACATTCTGAAGAAGTGGCACAGCAAATTGCTTGGCCGTTGAAAATTGGGCCAATGGATTCTGGCAAATTGGCGGTACATAGTCGCCCTTCTCATAATAATGGCGACAGAAGCCGTGCTGCAGAATCCCTGAACCTGAGTAGCGGGTTTCTCGCGAGATATCCTGCCGGATCAAATTCAATGCAGTGAGCCAAGTCGCGTTCGAAAGCGCGCTCGAGGTCATTCGATAGTTGCTTGCTGTAGAGTACCGCGTTGATTTCGTAATTGATGCTGAAACTGCGAATGTCAATGTTTGCAGAACCTATCGAACAGATTTCCGAATCAACGCTGATCGTCTTAGCGTGTAAGTAGCCTTTCACATAGAGGAACACCCGGACACCCGCAGCAACAACATCCTGGACGTATGTGTTGCTTGCCCAGCCCGGGACGGGATCGCCCGATGCGCGCGCCGTGAGCATCACGTGCACTTTGACGCCGGCTAGTGCCGCGGCTGTCAACGCCTCTGCAATTGTGGAGTCGAGGATAAAGTAGGGAGACTGGATGTAGACGTGCCGCTGCGCGCTCGTGATCATTGCGAAATAAAGCTGTCGAATGGCAGACCATCGTGAGTCGGGCCCCGAGGTCAGGATCTGCACGGGCACATCTCCCTCCTTCGACTCTATCGCAACAGTCGGGAAATAGGCTGGATCAAACAGATTCTCCCTCAGGGCATTATACCAATCTACCATGAAGACGGATTGTAGGACGGCAGAGGCGGGCCCGACCACGCGAACCTGCGTGTCGCGCCAGGATGTGAATCCCTTCCCGCCGCTGAGATGTTCGCGGCCGATGTTCATCCCTCCGGTAAATCCGATCCTGCCATCAATGACGGTGATCTTTCGATGGTTCCGGTAGCTGATTGTATGTAGATGATACAGCGGCGATGTCGGTGAGACTTGGATTCCAGCCGCCCGCATATTGCGCAGATAAGCGCGATTCAAATGGGCCCGGGAACCCAGTGGGTCATAGAGAAGTCGCACCTTTAGTCCTGCGCGCGCCTTCGCACTGAGAACCGCCCTGATCTGTTCAGTAAAATCGTCCGCGCCCCAGATGAAATATTGAAGATGGATCGAGTGCCGTGCCTGCTCCAGGTCTTCCATCAGGCGGGGATAAAAGGTGGCGGCGTCTTGCAGGATTTCAACGGCGTTCCATCCTGTCAGCACCGACCGTGAATTGCGGCGGACAAGCATCATGAGCTTGCGATGCACCTGACCTTCCGCCTCGATCCGTGCAATGACGTGGTCCTGACCCGCAATGATCGACGAGAGCAATGGGTCGGCGTCTGCCTTGACATCCTGCAGCAATAATCCGCGTTGTTTGCTGAAGGCCTTCCAGTCTCTCCCGAAGAACATGTAGATCAGGAGCCCAAGCCCCGGAATGAAGAAGAAGGCCAACGCCCAAGCCAAGGTTGCTTGTGGGCGGCGGTTCTCCGAGATGAGAAAGATGATCGCGATCACCGCGTACGCGCTGAAAGCAATCGTAACCAACTTAGCCAGGGTACTCATGCCCGCTCCCTTGCCTCGCGTCGGTGTAGAGTAGCGGGAAACGCCGTCTCGGTCTTGTGGGCCCTTCGGAACGCCAAGCAGATAACATGAGCTCAGGCGGTCTACTAACCACAGGTCTGTATGCGGTGCGGTGGGTGTTGACGGGCGTCAGCTAAAGCGTCTTAGCGACCGTAGCGGGAACTCCGCTGAAGATAGCGCGTCTCTGGTAAAGCGGTACGGCCAGGATATCCGACGATGAATCTCAACCCCATTGGAGATATTGGCGCGGTTATCGTTCCTGAGCGCGACGGACGGGAGCCCGCGCGGAGCTGAAGTTCGGCATGCTGGAAGCGGAGGGAGGGGCGATCCCGATTTGCCGCGCAGGACGCAGCCTCGCGCTGCTTTGACGTATCGTAGTCCCCTGGCAAAGCTATGGAGCAGGCCGTGCAAAATCTTGAGGACAGAGTGCTTTTGTTTCTAGTGGCGGCCGTCTCTGTCGTTTTCGCGTGGGTATTGTGGCCGTTCTTCGGAGCGATCCTCTGGGCAACTGTTCTGGGGATCCTTTTTGCGCCGCTGTATCGCCTCGTCCTGACATCCGTACCGGGGTGGCGCAATCTGGTGGCCATGACCACACTGCTCATCATTGTCGTTATGGTAATTTTGCCTTTGACCCTGGTCATCAATCTGTTCATTCGGGAGGCGACCGGTGTGTACCAGGATGTCCGGTCGGGGGAGCTTAGCTTCGGCCTTGATTTGAAGTCCCTCGGAGAGATTCTGCCCGGCTGGGCTATCAATCTGCTTCAGCGCCTCGGCATTCCGGATGCCGCCGCGCTGCGAGAGAAACTCACCACCATCATTATGCAAAGCGGGGAATTTTTCGCAGGACAGGCTATCGGTTTCGGGCAGACGACGGTCAACTTTATCGCGAGTTTTTTCGTCATGCTTTACCTGCTCTTCTTCCTGTTGCGCGACGGCCCTGAACTTTCCGAACGGATTGGAAGTGCGATCCCGCTGCGCGCGGAGCAGCGGCAGGCCCTTCTAAATCGCTTCACCATTGCGGTTCGCGCCATCCTCAAAGGAACTATTGTCGTGGCCCTGGTGCAAGGCGCTCTGGGTGGCTTGGTTTTCTGGATCTTGGGATTTCGAGCACCGGTGCTTTGGGGCGCAGTGATGGCGATCTTCTCTTTGCTGCCAGTAATGGGTACGGGCCTCGTCTGGGGGCCAGCCGCCATTTACCTCCTTGCGACGGACGCACTTTGGCAGGGGGTCTTTCTTATCGCCTTTGGCGTATTCGTCATCGGCCTTGTCGATAATTTGCTGCGTCCAATACTGATTGGCCAAGATACGAAAATTCCCGATTACATCGTCCTTATCTCGACACTTGGTGGTCTTGCGACGTTCGGAGCCAACGGCTTTGTCATCGGCCCTGTGATCGCGGCCATGTTTCTTGCCCTTTGGACAGTATTTTCGGCATCTCGATAGAACCAGAACATAGCGGAGGTTTCTCGAGTCGCCCTTAAATCTAGTGATGTGGCTCGGGCTCGTGTCGTAATCGCATTGACATTCCAAGCGATAGCTGCGCTCGCGTTCGGTCTGAGTTGTCTCGGCAATGCTCAAGCGAAGCTGGTACAGGCTCCGGTGAACTCGCCGCAAGGCATGCTAGCGCACGGACCGAGACCTTTTCCGCCCGCGATTTCGTCCGGAGAGGCCCTTGCTTGACGCTGCTGCCTATCTGCTGACGTCCACCTTCGGCGCTACATATTGGCGCTGACGTGGTTATATCTGACAAGGCGGGGGTGGCATCCTTGCCGCACCGATGTCCGATACTATCGGCCCTCAAAAAAACGAGACACAGCAAGGTCGCTCCGAACCATGGAAAGAAACGTCGATCGGCCACGCCGAGCGGAGCCTCACCAGCAGACGATGGGGGAGGTCTTAGCGGCGCTCAACACCGATGCGAGTATAGGTCTGAGCGGCGCCGAGGCCCGTTCGCGGCTCGGCCGTTTTGGAAGGAATGAGCTCAGCGCCGACGAGCCCGTGCCTTCGTGGCGGAAATTCATCGCCCAGTTCGCGGACGTACTCGTCATCCTGTTGCTGATTGCGGCGCTCGTCTCCGCGGTGCTGTGGATGTATGAGCGCGACTCCGCACTTCCCTACGAAGCGATCGCCATCTTTTCCATCGTACTTCTCAACGCCGCGATGGGCTATGTCCAGCAGGTTCGCGCGGAACAGGCTCTCGCCGCCTTGCAGCAGATCTCGGCGGCGCATGCCAAGGTCATCAGGGATAGCGCCCGGCAAACAATAGAGGCAACCGAGATCGTGCCCGGTGACATCATACTCATCGAGCAGGGCGACACGATTCCGGCCGACGGTCGGCTGATCCAAACCGCCGCTCTGCAAACAGCTGAGGCGGCGCTCACCGGCGAGAGCCAGCCGATGTTGAAAGACATCACCCCGGTGGCGGCGGATTCGGGACTTGGCGATCAGCGCAACATGGTCTTTAGCGGCACATCGGCGACCTACGGACATGGGCGCGCGGTTGTCACTGCCACGGGCATGCAGACTGCGATGGGCCGTATTGCCGGCATGCTCAGGGCGGCGCCGCAGGAGACGACGCCGCTGCAAAGCGAGCTCGAGCGCGTCGGCAAGCTCCTCGGCTTGATCGTGATCTTCATTGCGATAGTGATGATCGTGACGATCCTGCTCGTTGAGAACGTGACTGGGATCTCGGCTATCTTCGACGTGCTCATCCTCGGTGTCGCGCTCGCGGTCGCCGCAGTCCCCGAGGGCCTGCCTGCCGTCGTAACCGCGGTGCTCTCGCTCGGCGTCCAACGCATGGTCAAGCGTAACGCCATCGTGCGCCACCTCGCGGCTGTAGAGACGCTCGGCTCAACCACTGTGATCGCTTCCGACAAGACCGGCACGCTCACCAAGAATGAGATGACCGTGCGCGTGATCGCCACCGCGAGCGGACGCGTGACCTTTGGCGGCACGGGGTATGCCCCGGACGGGGAGCTCAGCCGTGACGGCGGCGGAGCGATCGCCGGGGGGCTCCGCTCCGAGCTGGTGCGGACACTCTCTGCCGCCGACCGCGCCAACAACGCGGTTTTGCGGGAGCGCGCGGGACGCTGGACGGTACAGGGCGATCCGACCGAGGGGGCTTTGATCGTCGCCGCCCGCAAGGCGGGCCTGGAGGCGGATGCTCTCGACGCCCGATTCGAGCGTGTTGGTGAGGTGCCGTTTTCTTCCGAACGCAAGCTGATGAGTACGGTTCACAGTGACGCCGAACGCCAGGAGCGGCTGCTCACCTTCACAAAAGGCGCGCCGGATGTCCTTTTGGCACGTTGCTCGCACGAGTTCGTGGGACAGGAAGCGCGCACTCTCACGGACAGCCGTCGAGGGGAGATCCTTGCCGCCAATGAGGCGCTGGCCGCGGAGGCGCTGCGTACGCTGGGCATCGCCTTCCGCTCCCTGCCCAAGGAGGTTACGGAGCCGCGCGCTATCGACGAAGGCGTCGAACAGCATCTCGTGTTCCTCGGATTGATCGGCATGATCGATCCGCCGCGGCAAGAGGCGAAGGATGCCGTCGCGCGCGCGAAAGGCGCTGGCATCCGCCCGATCATGATTACGGGCGACCATCCGAAGACGGCTTCAGTCATCGCCACCGAGCTTGGCATCGCAGCCGGCGACCGCGTTGTCACCGGGGTGAAAATCGGCAAGCTGACAGAAGAGGCGCTGGAGCAGACGGTCCGTGACGTCGCAGTTTATGCCCGCGTCGACCCCGAGCACAAACTGCGCATCGTCAAAGCCTTGCAGCGCAGCGGGATGACGGTGGCCATGACAGGGGATGGCGTCAATGACGCCCCGGCGCTCAAGACCGCGGACATCGGGATCGCGATGGGCGTTGCCGGGACGGACGTGTCGAAGGAGGCCGCCGATATGGTGCTTTCCGACGACAACTTCGCCACTATCGTTGCCGCCGTCGAGGAGGGACGAGCGATCTTCGACAATATCCGGAAGTTCCTGCGCTACCTGCTGTCGTCGAATATCGGCGAGGTCATGACCATGTTCTTCGGCGTGGTGCTGATGGACGTGATCGGGCTGCCCCACGCGGGCAGCGGCGGGCTCGTTCTTCCACTCCTGGCGACGCAGATACTTTGGCTCAATCTCGTCACTGACGGTGCCCCGGCGCTGGCCCTCGGTGTCGATCCAGTGGATTCGGGCGTCATGAGCCGTCCGCCGCGACCTCGCAACGAGGGCGTGATCACGCGTCGCATGTGGTTCGGGATCGTGTTTGTCGGCCTTGTGATGGCGGTGGGGACTCTGCTCGTCCTAGACGCTTGCCTGCCGGGCGGACTCATCGAAGGAACCGGGACGATGCGCTACGCTCAAGCGATGGCTTTTACGACCCTCATGATGTTCCAGCTGTTCAATGTCTTTAATGCCCGCTCCGACGAAAGGAGCGCTTTCGAAAGTCTCTTCAGCAACCATTGGCTCTGGTTAGCCGTCGGACTATCGTTGCTTATGCACATGGCCGTGATTTATACGCCGTTCCTGCAGGATGCGTTCTCGACCACCAGTTTGAGCCTTGGAGACTGGCTGACCTGCGCGGCGGTGGCCAGTTCCGTGCTGTGGTTACAGGAATTAAGCAAGTTTACCACGCGGGTAATTCCACAGAGCTCTCACAGGACACCTGCCCAGGCTTGATGACGCGCGGTGCCTCCGCCTGACCGACATTGCACAGCGCATCGACAAAGCCTTGAGAAGAGATGCGAGCGGTGACCTCCTCGAGCCGGGCCAGTCCGAGCGCCGCCGACCTGCAGAACCAATGGGCACATCCGTGGTTCGCAGCGAGCGGCTGCGAACGGGCGCGTGGCTGCCAGCGATGAACATGATGGCGACCAGAGGGCAAGCGAGACCTTCACTATGGTGCCAATTGTGCCCGCGGCAGGCTCGCAGCATAAATCCGAATGTGATCTTCCGACGGGTTCGTAGGAGCGGACGTTAACGAGTCGACACCGTCGGAGGTGCCACCAGAATTGGAACAGTCATGCTGACCCGATTGCCCGAATGAGGACCACGGCGCTTTGCCGGAACATTTCAATATTTCCGTGTGTTTTCTGCTTTATGTTCGAGCGGCAGCTATTGCCTCGTCACGTGGGCATCACTTGCACGCAAGATGACCATGTCGTGCCTTCCCCGCAAGGTTCGCGACATGCACCGCCCCCGGGAGAGCCGGTCATGAACAAGCAGCAACAATGGAACATCTGGTACTTCGTCGGCGCCTTCTTTCTGCTGATGCTGTTCCAGACCATATGGACGACGTACCGCACGGTCGAGGCGATTCCCTACAGCCAGTTTCTGAAGCTACTTGACGAAAGGAAGATCATCGAGCTGACCGTCCACCAGGAGCAGATCACCGGCCGCCTCAAGGAGCCGATCAACGGGCGCGAACTGTTCATTACCAACCGTGTCGAGCCCCCTGCCCTCGCCGAGCAGATCGATAAATCGGGCGCCAAGTTCACCGGCACGGTCGAGAACACGTTTCTCTCCACCTTGTTGTCATGGCTGATGCCGGTCTTGTTCTTAGTCGGCATCTGGTACTTCGTGTTCCGCCGCTTCGCCGAACGGCAAGGCATCGGCGGGCTCGTTAACGTGGGAAAGTCCAAGGCTCGCGTCCTGGTCGAGCGTGATACAGGAGTAACCTTCGACGACGTAGCCGGCGCGGATGAGGCGAAAGCCGAGCTAATGGAAATCGTCTCCTTCCTCAAAGACAAGGACAAGTACGGCCGGCTCGGGGCCCGCATCCCCAAAGGTGTCCTCCTGGTCGGGCCTCCTGGGACCGGCAAGACACTGCTCGCCAAGGCGGTGGCAGGCCAGGCGGGCGTACCATTCTTCTCGATCTCCGGTTCCGAGTTCGTCGAGATGTTCGTCGGCGTCGGTGCTGCGCGCGTGCGTGACCTATTCGAACAGGCGCGCAAGGCCGCCCCCTGCATCATCTTTATCGACGAACTCGACGCGCTCGGCAAGACGAGAGGCGGGGGCGTGTTCGGAGGTCACGATGAGAAGGAGCAAACGCTCAATCAGCTTCTGACCGAGCTCGACGGCTTCGATCCGCGCGAGGGGATCGTTCTTCTCGGCGCGACGAACCGGCCGGAAGTACTGGACCCCGCGCTATTGCGCGCCGGCCGCTTCGACCGCCAGGTTGTGATCGATCGGCCCGACCGCAGGGGACGGGAAGCAATCCTTCGCGTGCACGTCAAGCGCATCAAGCTCGCCGCTGATGTGCGGCTGGCCGAGATCGCCGGCATTACCCCGGGCTTCACGGGCGCCGATCTCGCCAACCTGGTGAACGAGGCCGCAATTGTCGCGACGCGCCGCGGCGGCAGCGAGGTGGGCACCGCAGATTTCACCGCGGCGGTCGAGCGGATTGTCGCTGGCTCCGAACGCAAGGGGCGGCTGCTGCAACCGCACGAGCGGCGGGTGGTGGCCTACCACGAGATGGGTCATGCGCTCGCCGCCGCCAACCTTCCTGGTACGGATCCGGTGCACAAGGTGTCGATTATCCCCCGCTCGATTGGCGCACTCGGCTACACAATGCAGCGGCCGACCGACGACCGTTTCCTAATCACGATGCGGGAGCTGCGGGATCGCATGGTTGTTCTGCTGGCCGGCCGCGCCGCCGAGCAAGTCGTATTCGGCGAGGTCTCGACAGGCGCCGCCGACGATCTCGCCAAGGTGACCGATATCGCGCGCCAGATCGTAACACGCTTCGGCATGACCGAGGCCCTCGGGCAGGCCGTGCTCGAACGAAAAAGCCAAACATATCTGGGTGACCAGACAATTGGGGTGCGCGAGAAGGACTATTCCGAAGAGACGGCACGCGAGATCGACGTCGCCGTGAAGCAACTGATCGACGACGCCTACGCTCGCGCGAGAGCACTCTTGTGCGAACACCGCGCAGTGCTGGAACAAGGCGCGAGCCTTCTGCTCGAGAAAGAGACGCTCACCCCCGAAGACTTCCCGGCGCTTGCCCAAAGCAAGGAACATTCTGCCAAAGAAAAGATGAAGGAATCCGCTTGAAGCGACCTGGGCAGAGCCGCAGATACGAAATGCCGCGGACAAAATGAGATGGATTTGGAGAGGCTCCGATCGACTCCGCTGAACCACTCAGCATCGCCAGGTCCGTTTAGGGCTGATTGCTTCCTCGCGGGACCACCCGAACATCGACGATCAGCGGCAGATGATCGGAGGCGATCTGCGCGACGGGCGTCCGCAGGACTTCAACGCCGAGCACCTCGATTGAGCGGCTCACGAACACGTGATCGATGCGTAGAAACGGCAAACGGGCCGGAAATGTGGGCTGCGGCCGCACAACAGAACATGCGCGCTGGGCATCCTGAAAGCGCGCAGCAAGACGCTCGTAAGCGCGGGAGCGGGGGACGGAATTGAGGTCGCCAAGGACGATAACCCCGGGTCCTGACAGGCAGGATGGCCGAGCCACTCGGGGCTCAGCAGCGCCTCCACCTGCAGGAGCCGCTCACGGGGATCGAGGCCGAGATGGGTATTGATCAGCTGCACCTCCGCGCCGTCTACCTGGATCGAGGCCCATAAGGCCCCTCGGGGCTCAAATCCCCAGCCGCGCGGCAGCCCGGGAAGCGGGCCGGCCTGGACGAGCCTCGCGCGTTGGGCCGTCAAGATGGCGTCCCCATAGAGCTCCTCCGCCACGCCCAGAGCCGGATGGAAGTGCATGTGCATGCCGAGTTCCTGCGCAATCGTGTGCGCCTGGTCGATCCCGCCGCTACGCACTCGTCGGACGTCGAGTTCCTGGAGAGCAACGATGTCCGGGTGGCAGGCGGCAATAACTTGGGCGACGCGGCCCGGCGAGAGGCGGCCGTCCAGGCCTAGGCAGCGATGCACGTTGTAAGTCAGAGCACGCGGCAACTCGTAAATCCCGGACACCTGAGACTCGACGAACTCGTTCAGCTTTACCGAACGACCCATTCACCGAGCCTTATCAACTTTCCGCGAGCATCTATCTTACGGCTCTGGCCGTGCTTTGTCCCCGAATGCCCGCCCGGCCCATTTGCAGATAGACGCGTTACGTTTCCAAGGATGCGAAGCAGGCTGCTGTACTTTGCTGAGCTGTGGGTGAGTGAGCGCCCAAGGTAACGGTTCAGATAAGCAGCCTTTGGCAGCGCGATCGTTGCTATGCCGTTGGATTGAAAGTCAGGCGAGAACCTCGCCGGAATGGCACCAGGCTGAACAACATTCTTGATGCAGGCAGAGGACGATGAGCGAGACGTGGCTGCTAGCGACCCAGGGTGCTAAGATTGGAAATCCGGTTGCGGGTTCCCCGTTAATACGATGGGCTGCCGCGGCTCATGGTGCACACAAACATCCGCTGAGACGGCGATAACGGAGAGGACTCATGATCAAGCCGCCACTCAAAGACGCCGCCGCACAGACGTCTCATGCCAGTCAGCCTTGGCTACATCAGCACGGCCGTCAAATCCAGGCATTCGGAAGCGTCCGACAGTTTCCTTTGGCGCTTTCCCATGACACGCGGATGTTTTCCTGTGAGCGGCTCAATCAAATGCTTGCCGACACTCAGATTCTTTACTCGCTCTACAAGAAACATCACTGGCTGATGCGAGGTGCCACGTTCTACCAGTTGCACTTGCTGCTGGATAAACACGCCGGCGAGCAGATTGGACTCATCGATGAGATCGCGGAACGGGTGCAGACACTCGGTGGCGTTGCCGTCGGGGATCCTCGACATGTGGCCGAGATTACTCGGGTGCCGCGGCCACCGAACGGTTGCGAGGAAGTACCGGCGATGTTGTCGAGGTTGCTTGAGGCGCACGAACTCATACTCATTGATGCGCACGAAGCGGCGAAGAGGACAGCTGAACTGGGCGATGATGGCACTAACGATCTGATCGTATCCAACATTATCCGGACTAATGAGCTGGAGTCGTGGTTCTTGGTCGAGCATTTGGTGGACACACCGCTCGTGCGCGCGTGATGGAGCCGCTGGAGGGAAAGGGCCAGCATATGACGGTTGCAGATCGACTCGTCATTGCATGTCCGACGTGCGCGACACTCAATCGGGTGCCTGCCGCAAGACTCGCCGATGGAGGGTTGTGGAAAATGCGGGAACTTATTGTTCCAGGGGGAACCGGTCGAACTGAACTCGGCCAATTTTGAAAAGCATGCCACATTGAGCGACATCCCGCTTCTAATCGATTTCTGGGCCGGCTGGTGCGGGCCGTGCCGTCAAATGGCGCCCGCCTTCACGGCTGCCGCAGCGAAACTCGAGCCACACCTCCGTTTGGGCAAGGTCGATACCGAAGCCGAGCAGCTATTGGCCACCCGCTTTACCATTCAGAGCATCCCCAGCCTTGTCCTTGTCGAAAAAGGACAGCCGATCGCACTGACAGCCGGTGCGAGGCCCGAGAGCGCGCTTCTTCAATGGATCGAAGATGCGATGGCGTTACGTCGTCGACATTTCCCGGGTCACTCCGTCGGAAACAGGTCTTGAATCAGCTGTTCTAGCCGCATGCCCGCCGTAGGCGGCCACCAATCTGCCGGCCCATCGCTTCGGGCTATTATCAGGGCGAGGCCATCGGCACAGCTGAACGCCGACCTCGTGGAGCGTGCGCATCTGTGGGCCACGCTGGCCGCGGCATGCGGCCGCGAGAGTAAAACTCCGAAACAGTAATCTACTTAGGCAACCCAGTACTATCGCAATCTGTTTGAACCACGAAGGGTTGGCTTGAAAGGTCCTAATCGGCGTGCCCGTTCCAAGTCGGAAGGATGTCATGGCAAATCTCTCCGCATCTTCAGACGAACAGGCCTTTCCGGTGCTCGACGTTTCGCAGATCGCCAAGCTGCGTCCGTTCGGTACGACACGGAAGACCCAGGTAGACGAAGTTCTGATAGAGATTGGCGATGACGTCCCCGGATTGTTCGTCGTGCTTGAAGGGCGAACTAGAATCGTCGACCGCGCGAACGACAATCGGGTGATCAGAATTAGCGGCCCTAGAGAATTCAACGGGGAGCTTGGTATTCTCACCGGTCAACGCGCGTTCGTCGCCTGCATTGCCGCGGAGTCTGGCACACTCCTGTTTGTGCCATCCGCGAAGGTACAGGAGATAATCCCGAGCATTCCCCAACTGAGCGACATCCTGGTTACGGCCTTCGCGGCACGCCGGCAGCTTCTGATGCAGAGCATCGTGGCCTCGCTCACCGCCACCGGCCGGGAGGATGACAGAGAAGTTCTGCATCTATTGGAATTTTCCGACCGCAACCGCATTCCTTATCGGTGGCTAGATCCCGACAAGCCGCACGACGCATCCAGCATCGGCTGCGGCTCTGCCGACGGCGCCACGTTCCGGGTTGTTCTCGGCAAGCGCCGCGTGCTGGATCGCGCGACGCCGCAGCAGCTTGCACGCGCGATCTGACTCGATCTCAACGTCAAGGAGGACAGGCTCTGTGATCTTATTGTAATCGGTGCCGGACCGACCGGTCTGGCGACTGTCGCTTATGGTGCGTCGGAAGGACTCTCGACCATTGTAGTCGAAGATACGGCAATCGGCGGACAGGCCCGCACTTCGTCTCGCATCGAAAACTACGTCGGTTTTCGCCCGGCATTTCAGGCAACGATCTTGCCTTCCGCGCGGAGGTTCAGGCTCTCAAGTTTGGCGCTCGTATTACAGCTCCGCGCCGTGCCATCGCGCTGGAGAGGCGGCAGGAGAGTTATGCGGTGCAACTCGATGAGGGTGGCGCTCTTCTAGGTCGGTGTATCGTAATGGCGGTGCGAGTTCCGCCCCTCAGGCCGCTATATTCCTGTCTCGATACGCCAGTCGGATTCGACTTGTCTGCCGCGATTCAGATCTCGGGAGCAAGATGTCACAATACCTCGTTGATCGGGTCGAACACGCGCCAAATGTCGAGGTTTGCCTCAACGCCGAAGCAACTCAGCTGCACGGAGGCGAAAGGCTTGAGAGCATCACCATCAGGAATCATGCAACAGGCGCGTGGAAAGACGTCGCCGCTCGTGGTTTCTTCGTCATGATCGGCGCCGATCCCTGCACGGGATGGCTGAAGGGATCGGTTGTGCTCGATAATAAGGGATTTGTGCGCACAGGCGAGGGGACCGCCACTCCGTTCGCGACCAGTCATGCAGGCATCTTCGCCGTGGGCGACGTCCGCAGCGGTTCGGTGAAGCGCGTTGCGTCGGCTGTCGGCGAAGGCTCCGTCGTCGTCCAGGCGGTGCACCATTATCTGGCGTCGCTGTGGGAGCCGACGCCGAAAGGGAAAGCAACAACAGCCACTCCGAAGCAGTCATCCAATGGGAGTTGTTCATGACTTTGAGCTGAACGCATTTCCAAGGCGTCGTTGATCTACAAATACCCAGGCAGCCATGGCCGACAAAGAAATGGAGTGCTTGACTCTTGCTCGCCGCTGCTGTCTGGCAGTGGGCTGAGCGTCAGGATAATCGCGCCTTCTAATTAGCCGGCCCTCACTCAGTCCGTCTTTAATTGCGCGACCCGACGATTTAATGGTTACACTGAGGCCAGGTCTCAACAAATAGTCCGGATTGGGAAACTCCAGGGTAACCGCGGTCGTCTGCGTTGCCGGGTCAAATGCGTAGGCGCGGCCAACGGGGCGGCCCGTGTGGGGATACTTGTCGCCGGTCGGCAGGACGAGGTCGAATTCAAGCTGTTCGGCGATGTCCTCGAGGGTCTTGATGGTCTCACCGCGCTCAAAATACATGTCGGCGGGTACTTGGGCGATCACGTGGATCGGGTCCAATTGCGCGATCTTCGCAAGCCGAGTCTGCTCGCGCGCCTCCTGGGTGAAGTACGCGCCTTCCCTGACAAAGGGGCGGCTGATGATGCCCGGGAGCTGCGCATAGAGCTTCAGGTCCCGCAGCTCCGCCTCGGCGAGTTGCATATTGGCGCGCGCTTCATCGGCGAGGGCGACCGCTATGTCTCGCTTTTCTTGCGCTTCGAGCCACTCCATTCTCGAGCTGACGTTGCGAGCGCGCAGGGTTTGCGCGTTCCGCAGTTTCACCTCGGCCAGGCGTGCCTCAGCGCGAGTTTGCTTTACGCGCGCTTGGGCGATCGCGAGCTTGAGTTCTCTCGAATTCGTCGCAAACTCGAACAGAAGGTCGCCTTTCTTTACAAGCTGGCCGGGTGTGAAGTTGATCTTGACCAGACGCCCGTAGACGAGGGGAGCGACCTCGACTTCGATCGCAGCAGCCACTGTGCCCTTAAATTCGTGGACTTGGGGCGCAGCCTGCTGAGCCCTAGCCGGTTGGATCAGCAAGCAGAGTGCGGCGCTGGCTGCCATCAACCGCAGACCGATCGAGAAAGCCCGGCTAGTCCGAATTCCGGCCATAACAGCCTCCTGCAATTATGCTGTCGTATTCCGTCGCCTGCTTGTTTTCTCCTCCACGACCGCTGCTCCGCTTTGTCAGTGCACCTGACTCGAGAACCCGCACGAAAATTCCAGCCAGCGCGCTGGTTGTCCGCTTAGAGGCGTAGGCATGAATATCCGCCACCAAGATTGGCCAGCGGAGGCATTTGGTAACGCACTTTACAATCTGCGTTCAAAGCAAAACGACTTAACTATCGGCCCCGCAACATTCGGTCGCGCGGGACATCTTCTCCCGACCAAATACGCTTCTGTGTCCAGGAGGCAGCCGGTGCGATCCAAAGAGCATTGGTAGCAGGAAGTCCGAGGTGGACTAGTCCGGTCAGGCACATGTAAAGCGAGCCAGTGGCATTATAATTTTCCCGTAGTCCGGGTTGCGAACCGACCGCACCAAGATTGAGCCATCCTCGTTCATCGAACGTCCCCGGCGCTTCGACCATGCGACGCGCGACGGCGGTGATGCCTCCCCGGACTGCGGCCGGTTCAATGCCTTCTGGAAGTTGGTTGATTAGGGCCATATACGCCAGATGATAGAAGGCCGCGAACCTATAGGCTGAGGAGCGGCCCATGACAGGAAAAGTGCCTTCGGGCGAGATCTGTCTCTCCAAAATTTCCGCATACCGTTCCGCGCGAGGCGTGATACTCGATAGATACTTTCCGATGGGCGAGCCCTTGGATTGCGCGACCCGCAACACTTGCAGCAGCATCGGTTGAATGACATAGCTGTTGTAATAATCAAAATGGAAGCCGGGACTATCGCCATACATACCGTCCCCCAAATACCACTCCTCGAATTTTTCAATAGCCGTTTTAATCGGCTCGATATTGACATCGTTTCCGAATTGCCAGAGTGCCGCTTCGATCATGGCAGGGAAGAGGAACCAGTTGTTGTTGTGTTCAAGTTTAATGCTGCGCGACACGCGCAACGCGTTGAGTACATAGGTTCGCTGGATTTCGTCGAGTGGCTGCCACAGCTGTTGCGGTGCGCTTAACAGCGCCGCCGCAAGATAAGCAGACTCCACTAATGGTTGATCGGGGACGCTGCCAAAATTCAGGTAGTCTGGCGAACTCGGGTTCATCGCATTGATCAGAGATTGCCGCGCAAGTTGAATGAATTTAGTGCGAACTTTGCCTTCCGCCGTATCGTCGGGACCAAGCTCAAGCCACGGCGCGATACCGGCCAGTGTGCGGGCAAAGGCTTCGTAATGGGTCCAGGCGGCGCGATGCTTTTCCCAATCATGGATTGGCAGACGTTTTTTGAGTTCGTTGTTGCTCAGCGCATCAAGCACCGGTCCGGCGATGCGGGTCAGGACATGGACGCTGTACTCGCGGTCGGCCGCTCCAGTGTTCGTGCGGGCGGCTAGTGCTGCCCCGCTGATTGCAAGAGGTCCACTATCGGCGGCCTCGCGGGTTCGGTAGCGAGAACCCCTTCGTAAATCCGAAAGATCAGCTACCTCGGGCACAAGCGCCTCAGCTTCGCTCAACAACTGGGCGGGATCCACCTTCGCGTCTGCCCCGAGCAGACTCAGGATCTGGGAGCCCACACTTAAAACAGGACCACTGCCGAAGGATGCCTGTGAGCCGGCATCGAACTCCTCCGGCTCGGCGCCGATCGGCTGCACGAAGCGAACCGCGCCATTCGGACTGATCCGCGTAAGCAGCCCATTCCATCCCTTTTCGACCACAGGCCAATAGCTCCCGCGGTCAAGGAGTCTCTGGCGAATACCCGAGGCAAGGCCGTATAGGAATAAGGCGCTTCCGCTAGTCTCGCCAATCGGGAACTGGCTCGGATCTTTCAGACTTGGATACCAAAGCCCGTCTGGCTGTTGGGCCGCAAGAATAGCAGGAGTCATCTTCTGGAAGAGTTCAACGTAAAATGACCGATTTGGGTAATCCGCCGGCATTGCCTCCAGCAGAACGGCCAAGCCGGCGTAGACCCACCCATTGCCGCGACTCCAAAATACTTTCTGACCGCCCGGCGTGCGCCGACCTATGAAGCGACTGTCGCGATAAAACAGGTTGTCTTGCTGGTCGTATAGTGCATCATAGGCTAGCTTGTATTCGACATCCATGAATCGGAGATAGCGCTCGTCTTTGGTGGCGCGCGCAAGATACGCCAGCATCGGCGGCGCCATGTAGAGTGCATCGCTCCATGTCCAGCGATCGGTACGATCGATATCCGGGGATGGTGGTGTTTCCGTGAAGGACAAAATAGCTGTGACGGGATTCGCCAGAATCTCGTCCATTCGATTCTTGAAAGGCTCAAGCCGATCGTCCTTTGCCGCAGTAGGATCCATCAGAAAAATTTGTAGCCACGCGGTGCCGACTGCTAGATCGTCCGCATGATAGGTACTAGCCCCCGGCCGCCAACCGGCTCTGTTACCGGCGCGGATGACAGCGGCGAGATATTTCGGGTCGCCGGTCGCTTCACTGGCATCTATGAGCCCATTGTAAAGCGGCGCAATTGCCCAATGTAGCGGACCAAAGCGCACTGGATGCGCCAGTTGCCAATCAGCCACCCGCTTGATTGCCGCGGTGACCTCTTTTGCGTCGATAGGATTTTGCGCGGCGGACGGGTTCGTTGCAAAGAAAGGGCTCAACAGCATGGTCAGCGTCATCATCAAGCTTGTCTTGTGTTTTCTCATTCCGACCTCTACTCAGCGTCCATAACCATAGCTACCGCCACCCGGTTGAGGACAGTTCGGGCAACGCTCGTCTGATGACGGGATACACCCACTGGCTAACGTATGGAGCCGCTTCCGCGATCGCTGCCCTCTAGCTTGATTTTGTGCAGACAGCCTTTTGCGGATCATGATATTCGAAACAATGGCCTCGCCTTGCTTCGGAATGAATTCGAGCTTGAGATAGCCTCCCGATACTTTGACGGGGAACGTTCTTGTACTTGCCGTGCGATAGGAGACCGCGGCCTTAATGACGTCGAAATCCGCGAGTTTTACACTGCCGTTGGCCACGACATCGAAAATTCGCTCTCCGACCTTCGTGCCGCGGTCCGGCTCTAGAAAGCCAAGGTTGAGGAGGTAAATGCCATCGGCTAGTGGAATGTTGTAGCTGAAATGACCTTTGCGGAAATTCTTGAACAGATCTGGACTGGCGGTGTGGCAAACAGCGGTTCTGTCCTCAACTCCCTGGGTTCCCTTTTCGACCAGCCAGTCGCCTTCGCCACCCGTGAAGAAATTATCCGATCCGAAGCGAACGCCTGCTGACGATTTGAACCCGGTCGTTAATTGACCTGCGGCAATATTGACACCTTGCGTGTTGAGCGACCACTTAACTGAGTCGCGCGTCTCCCTGCCCTCGCGGCTTCCCGTGACCACAAGCTCGTTGACGCCCTGACGGAGCCGAACGTTCTTGAACACACACGTCTTAAGCACGCATTGGTCTTGCACCAATGTCTCGACAGTATTGCCGTTGACCGAGAGTTGCACGGAGTCGGCATTGCTGTAGATTCTTACGTCGGCAACGCCATACGCGCGATCGGTGTAGCGCCGGCCGGTAATGTGGACTACCGGCTCGGTGCTCCAGTTGGCCTTATAGAAATAGAACGGGTCCTTCCTGGTCTTGCGATCAAACGTGACCAGACCCTTGGTATTGACACCTTCCGCATCGCCTTCTTTACGAAGGCCCGACCCAAAGTCGAACATTGCCCAGACGAAGTGGCCCCAGAGATATGGCCTGCTAAGGAGCAAGCCGTAATTCTGCTCGTGGACATACCCGGCATATTCCTCCGGCTGGTAGAGCACCGGCACGCCGGTATTGATGACCTCGGCGGGCCCACCTTGCAGATTATCTGTATGGTGGGTCAGCGCCGCGCCGGCCCCGTACTCGCTCATTCCGATTGGATTCTTGGGAAACCGAAGATGCAGGGCATCAAAACGCTCTCCCAACCCTGAGACGGCGCCACTATACCAAAGGTAATACTGGTTGATCGCCCATATGTCGGTAATGCCGGCCACCTCGATGTAGGAGCCGTTTTGAGGCGGCTCCGCTTTTTCCGTGAAATCGGCCACGGTCGTCACGCGATGAGGGTCTTCCCGCTTTGCCAGCGCGTGCAATTCCTTCAATACCGGCGTGACGTTGTCATACCAAGGTTCTTTGCACTCCTTATGCAGGAACGTGATTTCGTTGCCCACCGACCACATCGCGATGGCTGCGTGGTTATATTGCTGACGGATCAGTTCCTGAAGCTGCTGCTTCGCATTGGCCATAAACGCGTCAGTAGGATCGTCTTTGGGACAATTGGCAGATTCGACACCTAATTGGAGGGGAGGTTGCACGGTGGATCCAATGCCAAACGGAACCTCCGCCCATGCGACGAGGCCCATTTTGTTGACGCTCTCGAGCACGTATTTGTTGAAGGGGTAGTGGCCGAGACGAATGGCGTTGGCGCCGATCTCCTTTACAAGAGCCAAGGATTCGTCGACATCGCCGTTTGTCATCGCCCAACCTTTGCCGAGAAAATCCTGGTGGATGGCAACCCCTCGCAAGCGCACGTACTTGTCGTTCAGGAAAAACCCGTGACCGGGGTCGAACCGCACCTGTCGGATGCCGAAGTCCTGCACCACGTTGTCGATCACCGTGTCGTCCGCGGTCAGGAGTTCGGCGACCAGTTTGTACTGGTAGGGATCCTCAACCCCTTGCCACAAGCGCGGCTTGACGACCTTCAAGTCCTGATCGACCTCGGCGCTCTCAGCTGCTTGCAACGATACCGACCTTTGCGCGCTCTCAGCGACGGTGCCATCGGCGTCGAGCAACGAGACGCGAACTTTGTACGTGCCATCGCGCCTCGAGTCGCTCTTCAACTTGGTGCGGACATTAACGGTCGCATTCCCGTCAGCAATCGACATCGTCGTCGCATAGACCCCAGAGCCGCCAAAATCACCCAGGTCGAAATGCACCGGCTCACGCGTCGAGATCAGCGCAACGTGTCGATAAAGTCCGCCCGAGACATTGAAATCCCCCGCCAGCGGAATGATCGCTGTTAGATCATCGCTTTGCTTGGGCTCACTGTTATCGGTCTTTACCAGCAGCACGTTCTTGTCGCCCTCGACCAGCTTGTCGGTGACATCGAAGCGGAAGGCGGTAAACCCACCTTTGTGCTGGCCGAGTTTTTTTCCATTCAGCCAGACGTCGGCAACCATGCTGGCAGCGCCAAATTCGAGCCAGTGACGCGCACCCTGAGTTGGTGTTGCAAACTCCAGACGATACCAGCCACGCCCTCGCTTGTAGGGCTCGGTAACGTGCAATCCGGCCGCATCCTTGGCGTTCCAGGTATGGGGTAGATTCACTGTTTGCCATTTGAGTGCGCTGGCAGTGAGCGCCGCATCATCGGTGAGATCGTCGTCCTGGATGAACTTCCAGTTTTTATCAAAGCTCTCGGACGTGCGCGCTCGGGTTTCCGCGCTTGCGGCAGAGACACCGTTCAATTCAAAAAGCAGCAGCGCCAGACCGGCCCAAACGGGGAGAGAGAAGCGTGTCGCACGTCCGAATCTCATTCGCGCCTCCAGACTTGAGCAGGCTCCGCTGCCCCGCGTCGCAACGCAGCCCGTTGGCAAGCAAACATCCTCCCAGTCGGGGTTGAGCCAAATACTTGGGAGAATCCTTGACCATGTCCCCGCTCCGGCGGGGATCGACGCAAGCTGTGCAGGTCTGTGCACCCGCGGAACATTCTTGGATGCGCTTGATCAGCGCGTCAGTACTCTTGAGTCATAGATTCGCCTAAAGGCGCATGTGGTTGCTTGCTGTTTTTGCGATCGAACGCCAACAAACAAGGAATGATCCGGTGTTGCTGACGAGAGCTCAATCAGGGTTACTACTTACGGGTCACGCCGGGAGAGTGACTGACAAAGGGCCAGGCGTTGGCGCGAGAGCAGCCAGATTTGCCGGCCTGATGTTTGTGCAAAACCAGGTTTATCGGTTTATCACCAGTAAGCCTTTTTGTGGGGAGCTTCGTCTTCGCCGTCATGCCGGAAGTGCGCGACGACCATGCTTCCTACATCGCCTCGTCGCTCAAGTGTTCAAGGACAATAAGCGCGCGTACGGCATAAGCGCAATTTCTTTGCTTGCCTGCCTCGCACGCGCTATGGCGCCTGCGCCTCACGGGACGTCATCCGGTCGCGCAATGCCGCCCTCATTTTCGAGGCGCCCAATTTGCCTTGCATCCCGCCGCGTGAATTTCAACCGCACTCCCGCGCCCATCCCCTTGCCTTCAGGGATAATGACGACGCCGAAGGTTTCGAGCGCGGCGAGCAGAGCTCCGGCGTGCGTGGCGGGAACCGACGCCGAGCCGTTGGCTTCGAAACGCAAGACCGTATCGAGAGGAGTTCCCGATGCGGTAGCCAAGTCCGTATGGCCGATCCCGGCAAGCGCGCGGCCTGCCGCGAGCAAACGTCCCGTTAGCTTTTGCTGTGCCATGTCGCTGTCCTATCGTCACGGATTGAGAAGTTTAGTCCATGCAGGCCCTTTATACCGCCCCACCTTTCGCCACGGGCGGCAGGGGCCCAACGCACAAGCGATGCAATTTGGACTTTCGCGAGCGCCCGGCGCCGCGGGCTAGATCGCGAATATACCGCCGCTATGCGGATGCGGACTACCGCAATGCGCTGCGCAGGGCACATTAGAGAACGAGCCATGCGCAGTGAACCAAAGCCGCACGACTTCGTTTGTTCTCGGAGGTCCGATGACACGCACATCCACCCTCGCAGACATCGGGCCGCGGCTGACGACGCAGCCCGGCACGCGCATTGGCGACGTGCATCTCAAGGTATTCGACCTTGATCGCGCGTTCGCTTTCCATTGCGGCGTTTTGGGCTTTGCGCTGAAGCAGGGTTACGGCCGCCAGGCGGCATTCGTCGCGGGCGCCTATTATCATCACGTCCGGCCTCAACATCTGGCAGACCCACGGCGGCGCGCCGCCGCCGCGCGGTTCGACCGGCCTCTATCATTTGGCGATCCATATCCGAGGCGCGCCCCTCTTGCCGACGCCCTCAGGCGGTTGATCCAAGCCAAGGTGCCGCTCGATGGCATCAGCGACCACGGCATCAGCGAGGCGCTGGACAGCCTGCTCGCCGAACCCGGAGAAGACCAACAAACCACAGGAGAAACAGCATGACCTACGACATTGCAATCATCGTCGGCAGCCTTCGCCGCGACTCGTTCAACCGCAAGCTCGCGGTGGGCCTCACCAGGCTGGCGCCTGCGGATTTTAAGCTGAAGGAGATGCAGATCGGCGATTTACCGCTCTATAACCAGGACGAAGACGCCAATCAGGCACCAGCCGTCAAGCGGCTCAAGTCTGAGATCGCGGCTGCAAAAGGTCTTCTGTTTGTCACACCGGAATACAATCGCTCAATTCCGGGCGTCCTTAAGAATGCGCTCGACAACGCCTCGCGGCCCTACGGCCAGAGCGCGTGGGCGGGCAAACCCGCCGGCGTGATCGGCGTGTCGGTCGGCGCTGTCGGAACGGCGCTCGCCCAGCAGCACCTCCGCAACATTCTGGCCTATCTTGACGTCCCGACTCTCGGTCAGCCTGAAGCATTCATCCAGGCCAAGGACGGCTTGTTCGACGCCGATGCCAGCATTGGCGAGGCAAGCCGAAAATTCCTGCAAGACTGGATGGACCGTTACGTGGCGTGGGTGAAGCTGCATGCGGGGTAACCGCGTGTGTGCCATGTCCGTCGCGTGCCCGATAGCTGCGAACGTTGGCGTCGCATGAGTTCGAGCGCCAGGAAGTGGGCCTGCTCGTCATGGCCGCCTGCCGAGACATCTCCGGGCGTTCGGTCGACTACGACGCTGCCATCGAATTCAGCAAAGGGCGGTACCTTGTTCACCGGCAGACCATAGTCGATTACCGACTCCACAGCATCGATATGCGGCGCCAGGAAATTGTGGTTGTAGACAACCTTAAGGCAGCGATGCGCCCAGGGACTGGCTAGTGCCAAATAAGCACGGTCTCAGTCGCTTGTCCGGCTCGCCGTATTTACTGATCACCAGCTTCCGCATGATGAACTCCACTCACTACGAGTTCGCCGGGCGATTTGTCCCCGCATGACATCGTACCGGCGCAAAGATCGCGCAAGAGGCCCGGCATTATTATGCTAAGGAGTTCGCAGACTACCGGCGCAAGAAGCCCACACCGTATATGGAACGCCTGCGCTTTGCGCAGGCGAGACCGTTGATCCACACGAGCGCGTGCTCTCCGTTTCCGCATGCATTATCGCCGGAATGTCGTGGATCGCCGCTATTGCTAACGTCAACATTTCGGTCCAGATGTCTTTGCCCGACTGGGTGCGCGGACGCGGCCTAGCCGTGTACGTAACTGTGTTCTTCGGAAGCATGACGGTCGGGAGCACGATCTGGGGTGAAGTGGCTGCCACATTCGGGCTCACCCCCGCACATTTTATAGCCGCCGCCGGCGCGCTTGTCGCCGTCCCACTGACATGGCGATGGAAATTGCAGATCGGCGCTGCGATTGATCTCACGCCATCAATGCATTGGCCCGAGCCCATCTTGACGAAATCGGTTGCGGTTGATGCCGGTCCAGTCCTGGTCCTCGTTGAATATAGGATTAATTCCGCCGACCGTGAGCCTTTCCTCAGAGCACTTGTGGCCCTCCCGCGCGAACGCAAGCGCGACGGTGCTTATGACTGGGGTGTTTTCGAAGATTCGGCTGAGGCTGGACGATTTGCGGAGACGTTCCCGTCATGGGTGGAGCATCTGCGCCAGCATGAACGGGTGACGAAGGCCGACAGAATGATTGAGACGACGGTCCGCCACTTTCTCCGGTGCCCGCCAGTCATAACCCATCTGATCAACGCGGAAGCGAAGCGACGCTCCTGAGATGATTAGTCCGTCAATCGCAGTAAGTGCTGTCCCCGTGGAAGCGCTTCGCTCAGAGTACGTGATGCTACCCGTGCTCTAGCTCCCACAAGTGCAAATTTCGTTCCGTGTCCTCCGGCTTTAGCCTGCTGCCGGAATGTATGAGAGCATTAGACATTACCACTCAAAGCTTGCGGCACGTGGCGAGCCCGCGATCGTGAGGTAGCAATTCCCTGATACCTCGAATCGGTCAAGATGCCGGCTAACATGTGGTAGAGGTTGTGGCAGTGGAACGCCCATCGGCCCGGGTTGTCGGCATCAACCCTATTGGGATGGAGACTGCCCGTGCTTGGCGTGACTAGCACGGTGTCGCGCACCGCGCCTTGCATCGCCGGGCCATCGACCGTGGTCACCTAGAATGCTGGCCGTGCAGATGCATCGGATGCGGCATCATCGAGTTGTTGACAAGCTCGATCTCGACGCGTTGTTCCTTACGCGCCGGCAGCGGTTCAAGCGCCATAAGCCGCACTTCCATCGAATTGTCGACAGGCTGGCGGTTTTGCGTGCGGTTCGGGACTCGCGGGATTGGCGCTCCTGCCGTGGCGCCGAGAAGTGCCTTCCAGTCCGGCCACGATCAGAAAGGTGCTTTGACACGCGCCACTGTGATGGGCAGTCTGGCAACCACCAACCAAGCCCTCGGCACAGAAATCGGTGCTTGTGCGCTTGCGCCTGAAATGTCTGGACACGGAATTGGTGCAGCACGTGAGGCGCGATGCATTGGGCATGCTGCGGCTTGCTCACCCCGAGCCCCACCGCGAGCGCAGGAAATGCGCCGCCATCTTCGGCCGGCGCTCACGGGTGAACACGCCCTTCAGGTTCATCCCTCCCGCGCGTCCGACGCCTTGTACCGTCTTGAAATCGGCAAAGGCCCAGACCTGCATTCCGGCCATGAAGGGGCGCTCCGCCGCGACGTCGAGATAGCGGCGCAGGAACTCGACCTGGTATTCCTCCGCCCACATCTCAGGGGGAACGCTGCTTGTGCCGGCCAGGGTATCGGTGCCGAACTCGGTGACGATGAACGGCTTGCCGAATGCTTGGTGCAGCTCGTCCAGCTCGCGTGCCAAGGCCCTCGCCGCCCGATCGAGTTGGCCGCCGAGGGCATACCATCCGTAGTAGCGGTTTACGCAAATCACGTCGAATGGCTCGTGCCATTCCCACGGTCCGCCACCGACTCCAACGAGCGTGACCGGCCGTGTCCCGTCGAGCCGGTTTGTCTCGTCGTAGAGTCGGCGAAAGAATTGCGTGCCGGCCTCGATGACCTCCTGTGACGCGGGCGGACTCCCACCTCCAAGCGGGCGTGCCAAGGGTTCGTTCGCCACGCACCACATGATCGTGCTCGGATGGTTCTTGTCGCGCGCGATCAGCTCGCGGAGCTGCGTCCGGACCTAAGTGAGCCGCTGGTGGTTGAGGTACTCCGCATCGCCGAGGTTCAGCCCGACCGCGGGGATTTCGTTGATGACCCGCACGCCGTGCCGGTCGGCGAGTTGCATCACCTCTTCCGGATAGGGATAGTGTGACGTGCGGTAGGAGTTGGCGCCGATCCAGCGCAGCAGTTCGTAGTCGCGGATCCACATGGGCAGGTTCAGGGCACGGCCGGTGAGCGCGAAATCCTCGTGCTTGCCAAAACCGGTGAGCTTGATCGGTTGGCCGTTGAGCAGCAGCTGGTCACGCTGCACACTGACGGTGCGGATGCCGACGTCGAGGGTGTAGATGTCCGCGACGTGCGCCCCATCGGTGAGCGTGACCGTCAAGGGGTAGAGCTTCGGGTCCTGAGGGCTCCAGAACCGCGCATTGGGCACGCGCAGGGTGGCCTCGGCCGCGCCGGCGCGGAACTCAAGGTCGGACTCGATATCGCCCAGTCGCGCCTTTCCCGAGCCAGCATCGGCGCCGGCGGTCGCGACCTTCAGTTTGACGATGCCGTCAACGCCCTCGATCGTCGCGACGACCGTAATATCGTCGATGGGCACGGTCGGGACCGCACAGAGCCATACCTGGCGGTGCAGCCCGGAATAAGGGAAGAAGTCATAGGTCGTGGCAGGGAATCCGGCTGCGACGCCGAGCACGCCTCCGCCGCCGGCGGGCGGTCCGGGCGGCACCCGCTCCGGTCGTGGTTCATTCTCGACCGTGATGGCGATGACGTTTGCCCGGTCCCAGGCGAGCTGGTTTGTGATCTCGACAGCGAAGGGTAGGTTACCGCCGAGGTGCTCCGTCACGACCAGGCCGTTGATCCACACCTTGGCGGCATAGGTGGCCGACCCGATGCGCAGGATCACGCGCCGGTCGCGCCAGCCCGGAGGCACCCACACCTCAGTTCGGTACCAGCCGAGCCCGAGATAGTTGTGGGCGTCGTCGAACAGGTCGTTCCAACTGCACGGCACGGGGATCGTCCGCGGCGCGGGCAGGCCCCAGCACCAGGCCTGCGCCTCGCCTTTCCCTTGCGGGTCCATCTGGAACTGCCACAGCCCGGAGAGGTCGATCAGGTCGCGGGTCGCGTTCCGCTGCGGATAGAGCAGGCCAGTTGCCGGTCCCGGTGCGCCATCCGGGAGCAGCGGAGATGGTCCAGCTCGTGCCGGCACGGGTTGAGCGGCCGCGGAACCGCCCATCGCCAACGCAGCTCCGGATACGGACGAGGCCCACAGTAGATCACGCCGGCTCATCGGAACGGGATGTAAGCCCGCCCCTCCCGGATCGCCACTGCTCATAGAGGGTCGAGACATGAGAAGCTCCTCATCGTCCATCCGCTCGCCGGGCGAGCTAATGCCAGGGACTTCCGAGCGCAGAAAACGCCCACGCGTGACGCAGTCTTGGTATTCTGCAACTCTTTTCCCAGTCGAATGATCCACACGTTTCCGGCCGAGTATCGCGGCGACGCCCTCGCCACGCTGCATGGCTCCTGGAATCGCGCAGAAAGGTGCGGATACAAGGTGATCCGCGCTCTCATGGAGAACGGTAAGCCCACCGGTGTCTATGAAGACTTCATGACGGGCTTCGTGCCGGACGAAGACAGGGTCTGGGGCCGGCCGGTGGGCATCGCGGTCGCGCGATACCCGAAGTGTGGCGACTGAGGTCCAGCGACGTAGGTCCCAGTTACTCGTCAGAGATCTCCTTTAGCTACCGTCTCCCCGTCCATCCTGCGCTTCTGGTGCGTTGAGAGGGGTGCTGCCCAACCACGCTCTTGCCAGGGTCCCTGCCCGCGCTGTCGAAGCGCCAAGGACGGCGTCGGCCAGCACAATGTGCACGCCTCGCTCTAAATCCAGCTTGCGGGTGGAGCGAAGTTGTGCGGCCACTCGCTCGTCGACGCCGCTCAGATAGAGCCGCCCCCCGACTTCAGCCAAGTCCTCCGCGTAATCGTCAAGCACCTCGATCAGAGTCGCTCCCACCTGCGTCCGGCCGCGTAGGCGCAAGACGACGACTGGTCTCGTCGCGCCCTTGGGGCTCGGCAACGCATCCTCCAACGTCCGGGCCCCCGCGAAGAACAGACTACCGTGCACATCGATAACGGTCACGGTGTTGCTCGGCAGGCGAGCCGGCAGATTCTCCTCCGAGAAGCGCCCGTCAGGGAGTGGCATCAGAGCGCGCACGCTCACGTCCTTCGCCGCTGAGAATAGATACAGGATGCTCGTAAGAAGCACCCCGACCGCCACCGCTTGCGGGATTGATAGCAGCAAGGTCGCGGTGAATGTAGCCGTGATAGCCCAGCGCGCCGCGCCCCCGACATTCCAAATCGATCGCGCTTCAGTAAGGTCGACAGCGCTGACGCCGGCTATGATCATCAAGGCCGCCAATACCGTCATTGGCACTTGGCCGACTAGATCCGGAACCAGGTACAGGATAGCCAACATCCAGATGCCGGCCAGCACGCCGGCCCAGCGACTTTGCGCTCCGACATTGACGTTGAGCGCTGTCTGGCCGACAGAGCCGCCCGCCGGAATCCCCGAGAGGATACTGCTCGCGGCATTGGCGACGCCCTGCGCTACCAGGTCCCTCGACGGATCGACTCGGCTACCGTCCGGATTTTCGACACTCTGGCTCACGCCAGCGCCCTGGAGGGCGATCACGACCGCGATCGCAAACGCCGATAGCAACAAGTCCGGGGTGAGCAGCGCGAGATCCGGCAGCGTCAGCATGGGCAGACCGCGCGGCACAGGGCTCACGTCGACCACGCGCTGAACATTCAGTCCGAGCAACGCCACGAGGAGGGACGGCACGATGATCGCAACAAGGGAGGAAAACCTCGAAGCGCGCGTGCGTTTCAGGCCGAGGATGATGCCAAATGCAAGCAACCCGATAAAAAGGGTCGGCACACTGAGCTGCCTGATCTGGGTTAGAAGATTGATGAACTGCACCACTTCGTTCGACCCTCGAGGATTCAGTCCCACAAAGGGGGCGAGTTGGTCGAGGGCGAGCACGACGGCCACGCCGCTGAGGAAGCCGATCATCACGGCGTGTGAGACGAAACGGACCAGTTTCCCGAGCCGGAGCAGGCCAAAGATGGCCAGCAACACGCCCGTGAGGAGAACCAGCAGAAATAAGGCCCGATCTCGCTGCGCCGGAGGGTAGCTCGCAATCGCCTGGCCCGCGGCGAGTGCCGAGGCGCTGGTCGTCGCGATCTGCATCAGTTGCGCGCTGACCAGGAGGCTGCCGCTGATGGGTGCGGCGACACTCGTGTAAAGACCGTAGACGGGATTGACGCCGGCCAGGGCTGCAGCCGCCAAACCATCGGGAACGCTCACGACAGCGTTGATCAGTGCGGCGATAATGTCATTTACCCAGGCGGCCCAGCGCCGCAGCAATGGTCGGCTCGAACGCGGGCCTGTGCCGAGGGCGCTCATCGTTGCCTGTTACCGGCTCCAGCTTCCGTGCTCGCGGTGACGAGCCAGGTCCGGGCATCCTCGACAGCTTGCCGGGTCGACTCACCCCGGACCGGCGTGGCCCCGTAAACGCGCACCGGACCGCTCAGGCGAAGCTTGCCGGTGCGGACCAGTTGGTCGTGCACGCGCTGGCTGATCCCGGTGAGATAGAGCTTCCCATCTACTTCCGCGAGCTTGTCGGCATAACTCGTAAGCACATCCTGCAAGGTAACGCCGGCAGTGGTTAGGCCACGTAGTCGCAGGACTACGGCCGGCTTGCGCGCGCCCTGAGGCACCGGAAGCAGGCGCTCGAGAGTTCGGGCGCCGGCGTAGAACAGGTGCCCATAACCATCGAGCACCGTGACCTTGCCGGATGGCAGCTGACTGGGCGGAGCCCGCTCCTCGATCAGCGCATCGGGTCGCTCGACCAGTTCTACGACCGACACGTCTGTCGAGGACCTGCTGACATAAAGGAGAGCTGACAGCAGGACACCGATGCCAACTGCAGCCTGGATCGACAGGAAGAGCGCCGCCAAAAAAGTGCCCAGGGCCGCGACGCGGGATGGCCAGCCGGCATGCCAGATCGAGTAGATGTCGTGGGGTTTAAGGCTGGTCAAGCCAGCGAGGATCAGCAGCGCTCCAAGGGCCGGCATTGCGATGTAGGAAACCAGCCCCGGAAAAGCCATCACGATCAGAGCCATGAACACCCCTGCAAGCATCACGGCCCACCGTGACTGCGCGCCGTAGATCACGTTGAGCGCCGTCGCGCTCAGCGAACCTCCGACCGGCAGACCTCGGAAAAGGCCTGCGGCGACGTTGGCCGCCCCTTGCGCGATAAAGTCGCGCGATGCGCTGCGGCGGGATCCATCCGGGTTCGGCACACTCTGGCTAACTCCTGCTCCTTGCACCAGAATGACAAGGGCAACCGCAAGCGCGCCGGTGATCACATCCAAATTCAGGAACGTGAAAGAGGGGAGGGCCGGCAACGGAACGCCTTGCGGAATGTCGCCCACATCCCGGACAGTCTTCACATCGCTCAAGCCGAAGACTGCCACGAGCAGCGATGGAATCGCGATCGCCGCCAGGCGCCCGAAGTTGCCGAGGGGGGTACGCGGCAGAAGGATGGCCAACGCCAGGGTGAGCGCCGCCAGGATAAGGGATGCACGGCTGATCTGGCCCAGGTTCAGCAGCAGGTCGAGCGTTTGCGCGATGCGATTGCCGTCCGTCGACTGATAGCCAGTGACGACTGGCAGCTGGTTTAGCATCAGCAGCACCGACACGCCGCTCAGGAACCCGGTGGTCACCGAGTAGGAGACGAAGCGGATCAGCCTTCCCAGTCTTAGCAGACCGAACAGGATCTGAAAGGCACCGGCCAGCATCACCATGATGAAGAGCGCTCCGGTGCGCTGTTGCCCTTGCAGCCCCCCGAGCGCCTGACTGGTCGAGAGCGAGGCAGCCGCAGTCGTGGTGATCACCATGAGCTTGGTGCTCGAAAACAGCCCTCCCACAGCAGGACCCATCATGGCCGCGTAGAGGCCATACACGGGGTTGACGCCGACCAGCACTCCGTTCGCCATCCCATCGGGGACGTTGCTGATTGCGCTGCTCAGCCCGGCAAGCCCGTCCCTGCGCAAAGCGGCGAAGCCCGGCAGCTTCGGCAGCCATCGGCGGTTCGCGACCGCATCGCGCAGCTCGCTTAGCCCCGGGAGGTTGATCGTAGGGTCTGTGTCGGATGCGTCGTCTGTCCGGGATGGCGGTTCGCGCATTATGAAATGATCTCCCGGCGCTGCAGATGAGCCTCATGAGTCGCCATCGAATAAGGCGTCCCAAGAGGAGATTATTCGAGCCTTACGCGGATGGTCGGGACTCCCTGCTCGGTGGCTACTTCGAGGATGCGCGGCTCCTTTTCGAACGGGATCACGCTGATCCTGCCGTTTCGCTCGAGAAAGGCACGTTTGATCTTCGCGGGGTCCGTTTGTTGGGACTGCAAGCGGAGCGCCTCCTCGAGATCTTTAAAGGAAAGCTTCGCGGCCCGCATTTGCTCTTGCTGCACCTGCCCATCCTCGATCAGGACGCGGGGCTCCCCCTTCACAAGCGCGCCGAAGGACGAAGTATGAACAGCGAGAGTAGCGAACAACCAATGGAGGCCAACGAGCGCGCCGCCTGCGATGACTGTGGCGATGAATGGGGCCGATCCGTTGATAGCTCGGCTCAGGATCGAGCCGAGCATGATGGCCACAATGACGTCGAAAGGCGTCGCTTCGCTGAGGAACCGTTTGCTCCCGATCCGCACCAGCAAAACCGCGGAGGCATACATGAGGATCGCGCGGAGCGCCATCTGGCCGGAATTGACGTCGCCCACGTTGCGTCCAAGTCCGAGCAATTGCTCTAATGCGGACTGGAGCTGGGTCCATAGTGACTGAATCACAGGACGGTCTCACTTATGGAGGGTTCGCTGAGCCAGCTCGTGCCGAGCTTTCCCGCAATCCTTTCTGACGCTCGCTCCACCGGGCCGCCTGCTGCACGCAAATCGAGGTTCATGAAGCGTGTTCCTTCCGCTTGCGATATCGCACCTCACGAGTGCCGAACATATCGAGGTCGAACGGACAGCGGTCTTCTCCGATCTCGCGCGCTACGAGAGCATGGAGCTTGGCAAGCATGCGTTCGATCAGCGCGATGTCTCGGTCGGGATGATCGGGATGGGCGAGATTCTCAAGCTCGCCGGGATCGTTCACGAGATCGTAAAGCGCGACATCGCTGGTTGCGAGGAGCTCGTCGACAGTGGACGGATTGCCGTATTGCTCCGGGCAGAACCAGCGCACGAGCTTGTGTTGCCCGTCTACGACGGCGCGGAAGAAGTTGCGCTTCTTGAAGTCGGGCGCACCATATTTCCGCCCGGCTTCCCTCAGCTTCTCCGGCTTGTTGATTGCCTCTTGGGAGAATTCAAGGCTGAAGTCGCTGAGCTCCTTGAGCACGCCGGTCAGCGACCAGTCCTTGTCGAGCATATTGAGCCCGTCCCAGCACACGAGCGCTCCATCACCCGGAGCGTTGACGCTGCCGCGCGGACCGTCACCCCGCGGATCCGTGATGGGTCCCTTGAGGCTGCGCCCCTTCAGATGTGGATAGCGTTGGCGGATCTCATCATCATCCAAGCCTGCAAAGGCCAGAAGCGTCGGGGCGAGGTCGAGATGGGAGCCGAGGGCGGCTGTTCGCTGCCCCTGCGGCCCTGCCGGCGCACAGACGGTGAGATTGACGACGGCTGCTTCGTCGAACGGAATCGCGCCCTTTTGGGTCATGCGGTGGGCGCCGTTCATTTCCCCGTGGTCACCCGTGAACATCACGACGGTGCTCTGCCAGAGATCCAAGCTGTCGAGCGCTGCGACAAGCCGGTTGAACTCGGCATCCACCAGGCGCATGCAGTTGATGAGATAGTTGCGATGCTTGCGCCAAAGATCGATGCGCTCGTCTGGAATGCACCCGTAGTGAAGGTCTACGTTCTCCTTGTAGTGTCTCACGCCGGGCGGCTGGCGCTGATAATCATCGGCGAAATTATGCGGTAGCGCGACGTCCCATTGCTGCTCGAACCAGCCGAGCCGCTGCACGGTCGTCTGCATGCCTGCCATGGCGCCATTTGGGTGTGGCTTCTGGACGGGGTCGGTTTGAAGAAACATGACGTCATGCGGATTAACGAGGCTGCACACCAGGAGCCAAGGTCGGTCGAGCGTCGGCGCCTTGTGCTCCAGCCAGTCCACCGCCTCGAAAGTGGCGGTGTTGTCGAGCATGGCCCCCTCAAGGGGTGCACCGAACATCTCGCCCCACTGCTGGAAGTCGGAAAATCCGTAGCGCTCGAGCGCGTTCTCGCTGGTTGGCACCGTCGAGAGGTGCCACTTGCCCTTGAAGGCGGTGTAGTAACCTTGGTCACGCAGAAGGTGACCAATCGTCGGAATGTCTTGGGACAATTCGCCGATCCAGGCGAAATTGGTATTGTCCCACAGCCCCGTGTGCTTGGCGTGCACGCCTGTCCACATGGTCGCGCGCGAAGGCGTGCAGATAGGCACGGTACAGTATTGTTGGTCGAAGCTCACGCCCTGCGCTTCGAGCCGCCTCATGGCCGGGAACTGCACCGCCTCTGGTAGACGCATGTGGGTCTGCCACTGGTCCATGCACAGGACGAGGATGTTCGGCCGGCCCGCACCTTGAGCCCTGCCGGATTGAGCCTTTTTCGCCGAACGTTCAGTTTCCATAATGCAGCCCTTCACGGCTTCGGCCGCCCGTCGGCAGCCCGGATGTATCTCCTCTGCATCCCACAAAGCCTGCTCATACCGCTGGCGATTTCCGCGGCCCGATGTGCAGCCTCGCCTGGATAGCTGGGCCCTTGCGCTTGCCCATTGCCTTGGCAATTGGAAACAGCACAGCCATGGAGACGATCGAGGTGACGACAACCATTACGAGCGTCTTTGGGTCGCCGAAGCTCTGCGTCGCGACGACCGTCGCCGCTGCGATGTTGCGTTGCGCCGTGCCGAGCGCGATGACCCCTCTTTCGGCGGGGTCGGAGCCACCGAGGAGATAGCCCACCGCCAAGGCGCCGATGATGACGAGCAGCGCCGCTAGGATGGCTCCCGTGCCAAAGACGGAGAGCAAGGACTCGTAATTCATCAGCACGGTACTCGCGACGAGGACTACAAGCGCGACAGTGGACACCTTGTTCAGAAGGGGTAGTAGCCGATCCGCAAGCGGTTCGAACCAGTGGTCGATAAGAAGCCCGATCCCAAGCGGCAGCAGCATCGTCATGACGAGCGGCGTGGCGATGGCGAACGCGCTTACCGTCGAGGCCGGGGCGATGAGCGGAACCACGATCGGCATGTAGATGATGGTGGCCACTAGGAGGAGCACCAAAAGCCCGGCCGCGAACGCCAAGTCGCGGTTGGCTATTTGTGTCAGCTTGATAAAGAAGGGCGCTCCGGCCGCTGTTGCCACCAGCAGCAGGCCGATCGCAACCGAACGGTCGAGCGAAAGCAGCCGCGAGACTACGTAAGCCAGCAATGGGACGAGGATGAAGTTGGCGGCAATGGCAAGGAACACGCCGCGCAGGTCACGCAGGGGCTCCGAAATCTCCCGAAGGGTATAGCTGAAGCCGACAGAAAACATGCTGCTTACGCTGAAGACCAGCACCGAGACATTCAACAGCGTGGAAAGCGCCTCGACCACCGTAACGCCTCCGAGGTCCGGGCGATGCGGATAGCGTTAAACCCGGTCTGAGGCGCCGAGGTTCCAGTAGATTAGGTCGAGACCGGGTCGTGGAGCTCCCTTTCAGGCCGCATGCCGACCCAGGGTAGCGGAGCCTGTGCAGCGATGCGAGCCGCGGTTGAGCACCTTTAGCCCGAGCAGGCACACACGGTCCCGGCCACATTTCCCCGCCTTCGCGCGCGCCTTGAAGGACGCCATCGCATCATCGATGCTGTTCTGCTTGACGCGGGAGTACAACCGGATCCCCGGCAAGCCGGCCTTATGGACAGAACTTCTTACGTGGCAGCCCTCGGCTATTGTAGTGACCTCGTCGGGGCCATTGGTAGCGCAGTCCTTCAGCAAAGCCTGCGAAGCGTTCGCCTTCTGAAATTTCGCTGCAGATGAACGCCCGCAAGGCCTAAATCCAATAACGTCCAGCCTGATCATCGAGAACGGAGAGATCACCGTTCTGAGTACGTCCTTGTCGGATAGCCCTAGGCTCAACACGGCCGATCAACCTGCTCTTGACATCCTGTGCAGCTCAGCTCGCGCCCGGTGGAGGGCCCAAGCCGCCAATGCGGAATGATTACAGAGCGAATATGGCTCAGCTGGCGTGTCGTTCCGGAAATCGCTTGTTGACCCGCCGCCCGCCGAGTCGGCAGATTGAGGCTCCGTAGACTGTTGCTTCGCGCGCAAACGTGGAGCGCACGGCGAGGTGTGGAACATCCCGCCAAGCCGGTCTGTGCTCTGCGATGAGCTGGCATATAATGCTCGCTTTGCATCAGAAGGCGAGCCCCGCTGCATCGAGGACAGCAGTTATGCTCGAAGATGCCCTGCCAAGTGCTCTCGACCTAGCGCGATTTCAGTTTGCATTTACTGTCGTCTTCCACTTCCTGTTCCCTGCGTTCACCATTGGACTTGCCAGTTACCTGGCGGTGCTCGAGGCTCTTTGGCTCCGGACCGGCCAAGAGATCTACCTCGACGTATTCCGCTACTGGTTGAAGGTATTCGGGGTCAACTTCGGCATGGGTGTCGTTTCCGGCATCGTTTTAACCTACCAGTTCGGGACAAACTGGTCCGTCTTGTCACATCGCGCCGGCGAAATCATCGGCCCGTTAATGGGCTACGAGGTGCTGACCGCGTTCTTCCTTGAGGCGGGATTCCTCGGCGTGATGTTGTTCGGGCTGGAGAAAGTCGGCCGGCGACTCCACTTCCTTGCCACTTGTCTTGTAGCCGTGGGCACTCTGCTCTCGGCGTTCTGGATTCTTGCAGCTAATTCTTGGATGCAAACTCCCATCGGTCACTTGATAACAGCCGACGGCCGGTTCGTTCCGGAGGACTGGTGGAAGATCATCTTCAACGCGTCATTTCCCTATAGGCTGCTGCACACAGTGGCGGGAACGTATCTCACAACAGCAATGATCGTCGGAGCTGTCGGCGCGTATCATTTGCTGGCAAACGCAGCCAACGAGCGCGCTCAAGTGATGCTGTCCATGGCGATGTGGATGGCCGTAATCGTAGCGCCAATTCAGGCAATCATCGGCGATCTGCACGGCCTGAACACTCTCGAACATCAGCCACAGAAAGTCGCCGCCATGGAAGGCCATTGGGATACACAGCGAGGCGCCCCACTGATCTTGTTCGGGATGCCGGACATGGCCCGCGAGGAGACGCGTTACGCAGTCGAGATCCCGAAGCTTGGTAGCATCATTCTCGGACACTCTTTCGATGCCGAGATCAAGGGCCTCAAGGCTTTTTCGCACGATCAACGTCCTACGAACGTTTCCTTGGTTTTCTGGTCGTTCCGCGTAATGGTCGGTGTGGGCGTCCTCATGATTTTCTTGGGGCTCGCAGCGCTTTGGCTCCGTTGGAAGCGACGCCTCTACGCCACGCAATGGTTTCTTCGTTGGAGTGTCGCGATGGGCCCGACAGGGCTGATTGCCGTCAGTGCGGGGTGGATTGTTACGGAGGCCGGACGACAGCCTTTCACCGTGTACGGGCTGCTGCGCACGGCTGAGAGCGTTTCTCCTGTTGCGGTTCCCGCGGTGGCAGCGTCTTTGTTGGCGTTCATCGTTGTTTACTTCCTTGTCTTCGGCGCGGGCATTTGGGTCATCTTCCGCCTGTTTGCACAAGTACCTCATGCCCACGAACCTGGCCCACCGCGCGGTCAGCCGATACGTTCTGCTGGGATCACCCCAGCTCCCGCCTTCCCGGATGGCTCAACGAACAGAGGGAGAGGGGAATAGCGACATGCCTATCGACCTTACAGTTGTATGGGCCCTCGTCCTCGCCGCTGCCGTGTTCCTATACGTGGTGATGGACGGATTCGATCTCGGGGTCGGCATTCTGTTTCCGGCAGTTCGCGCGAGGGAGGACCGAGACGTGATGGTCAACAGTGTCGCACCGGTTTGGGATGGCAACGAGACGTGGCTGGTGTTGGGTGGCGGGGGTCTTTTGGCTGTGTTTCCACTTGCGTACGCGGTCATCATGCCCGCGCTCTATATGCCCGTGATTTTGATGCTGTTAGCGCTAATCTTTCGCGGCGTGTCCTTCGAAATGCGTTTTAAAGCGGAGACCGCGAAGGGTCAGATTTGGTGGGACCGCGCGTTCTGTTGGGGAAGCTATGTTGCCACCTTGTGTCAGGGCATCGCGCTTGGAGCTCTAGTGCAGGGAATTCGTGTGGAAGGCCATACGTATGCGGGTGGATGGTGGGACTGGTTGACGCCGTTCTCCCTGTTCACTGGCGCTGCGTTGGTAGTCGGTTACGGCCTACTCGGCGCCTGCTGGCTCGTGCTGAAGACAGAAGGGAGCTTGCAGCAGCGTGTACGCGTCTCGGCCCGCCGACTGGGTGTCGCAACTGTACTCTGCATCGCAATCGTAAGCCTGGCGATGCTTGTGCTGGAGCCAGCATTCCGTGAGCGTTGGCTCACATTCCCGAATCTTCTCTTTGCTGCACCTGTGCCTATCTTTGTAATCGTACTCACCTGGCGTTTGCTGGCGAGCCTCACGGAGAGTGAACGCCGATGGCTTGCGGGAGAAACAGCAGAGGACCGCCAAGTGCTTTGGCATGATGGCCTTCCATTCATTTGCTCGCTCGGCATGTTTCTGCTCTCTTACGTTGGGCTTGGCATTAGCATGTGGCCGTTTGTGGTACCACCAAGCCTCACCATCTGGCAGGCCGCGGCATCGCCGTCGGCACAACTTTTCCTTTTGGCCGGCACTGCCGTGTTGCTTCCACTCATTCTGAGCTACACGGGTTACGTCTATTGGCTCTTCCGCGGCAAAGTTCGGGCAGGTCACGGCTATCATTGATGTCGGAGACGCTGCGGCGCACAACTTGGTTCGCGTTTTGACAGCGTGCAGCCGTCGGAAAGCCTGCAGGGAATGGACTCGCCAGGGATTACTACCGGTCCGCTCCCCGCGCTATGCACTTCCGGCGCGACGCTCGATAGTCGCGACGGTTTCAAGGAGCGCAAAAGAGAAGTAGGCTACAAGCTTCTATGCTTGCCGGCCAGCCAAACGAGAAGCGATTTCGACTGCTGACAGAGAAGGCAATGCCTACTACGGATCTGGCCGTTCTTCGATCAGGCGCTGCTGAGTAGCCGCATGGACGAGATGCGCGGCAGCAAAGCTTGCCCAACGCCCCATGCATTTTGCCGAAGAAGCGCTTAGGGACCTCGCGCGCGAATACGAGAAAGTTGAGCGCACGCATATAGCATTGGTGCAGGCTTACCTGATGCGTCAGTACCGAGAAGTGCGCGCGAGCTGCGGCGCATCGAGAGCATCAACAACGCATTCACGCTCCTGCCGTCGGAGAAACGACGAGGCGCGGTCGGGGCGAGGAGCGCCCGCATTTGGAGACGCGCCAGCGGGACCATGCAGGCAAAAACGTCGAAGGCATTCCTTTGATCTACGGCTTATGTAGCAGCTCGAAGCTCACCTTCGCGCCAACGCGATCATGTTTTGCGCATCGCGGGATGCTATGGTGGATCTCGCGAAACTAGGCCGACCTGGAGCGAAGGCTCATGTACAAACACATCTTACTCCCGACTGATGGCACCGAATTCTGCGAACGGGCCATTCGACATGGCGTTGACCTCGCCAAGCTCGTGCAGGCGAAGGTCGTTGGAGTGACGGTCACCCTGCCATTGCACAGCGCATTACCACGTGGTCTGATTCCGAAGAACCTCGCTGGCATCATTCACGCCGAGACGGTCAAGCTCGCAGACGAAAAGCTCGCTCTCGTCCAAACGCTCGCCCAAGAGGTGGGCGTCCAGGTCGATACTGTAAGGCAGAGCAACGATCGCCCTTGGGAGGCAATAATCCGAACGGCCAAAGACAAGGCATGCGACTTGATCGTAATGGCCTCGCGCGGGCGACGCGGTGTATCCGCCCTTATTCTGGGCAGCCAAACGCAGAAGGTCTTAACACACTCGACCATTCCGGTGCTCGTCGTACGCTAGGCTGTATGTCCCCTCCGCAAATGAGGCGACTCACCCTCGATGTTGCAACGAGGGTTACCCGGATGGGCCGGGCAGAGCCTCAAACAAGGAGGGCGAGTCGTGGGAGATCATAGCGAAGCCTTCATCGGAATCGATACCTCAAAATCGCGCAATGCAATAGCAATTGCTGATGGCGGTCGTGGCGGCGAGGTGCGGTATCTCGGTGAGTTCCCTGCCACCGATTTGGCGATCCGAAAGCTCGTTGCCAAACTTGCGGCAAAATACAGCAAGCTGACTTTATGTTACGAAGCGGGGCCGACGGGATACGGGCTTTACCGGCTGCTCAAGAGCCTCGGGCACGAGTGCATCGTGGTGGCTCCTTCGCTCATTCCGAAGAGGCCCGGCGACCGCGTGAAGACGAACCGACGCGACGCGGTAAGTCTCGCCAAGTTGTCGCGCGCCGGTGAGCTCACTGCTGTGTGGGTGCCGGACGAGCGGCATGAGGCCATGCGTGATCTCTCCCGAGTGCGCCAGGCGACCAAGAAAGATCTGCAGGGCAAACGCCAGCAGATCTTATCGTTGATGCTGCGGCTGGGACGCATCTATCCGGGGAAGAAGACATGGGGCGCAACCCACAAGAAGTGGCTCATGACGCAGAAGCTCGAGCATCGCGAGCAGCGGATGGCACTCGAGGAGCTTCTCGATGGCATGCGCCAAGAGGAAGAGCGCATCGAGCGTCTGGAGCAGGCAATCCGCGACGCAGTGCCCGATTGGTCGCTTGCCGAGGTGGTCACGGCCTTGCAGGCGATGCGCGGCATCGATCTCATTGCTGCCGTCGCGGTGGTCGCCGAAATTGGTGATCTCTCCCGCTTTCAAAATCCGCGCGAGCTCATGGGGCACCTGGGGCTCGTACCCTCAGAGAGCTCCACGGGCGACAAGGTCAACCGCGGCGGCATCACCAAGGCCGGGAATGGTCGAGCTCGACGCATCCTGGTCGAAGCCGCCTGGGCCTATCGGCATCCTGCGCGTGTAGGCCGAGACAAGCAGGCGAAAGTGGCGGCCGCACCGAGACGTGTTCGGGGGATTGCATGGAAAGCCCAAACGCGACTATGCGGCCGATTCCGGTCGCTCCTGCGCAAGGGCAAAAAGCCAACGGTCGTCGCTACGGCGATCGCCCGCGAGCTCGCGGCCTTCGTTTGGGCGATCAATCGCGAGGTCGGACCATCTCGAACGGCGTGACTCTCGACCGGGCCCCACAGCCTCTCCGTTGCAGCGACCATCAAGGGGGGAACAAACCGCAGACATCAATCGTGTAGGGGTGAGGACGGGACCACGGCAGGGGAATTCCCGACGTGAGCTATGTGGCCGATCATACGATCGACGCCCGCCGCTAGACAGGGACAGCCCCCAGACGAAGAAACGGAAATGCCGGTATCCAACCCGCGAATCAGAGCTTGTTCACCGACGTCTTCAGGTCCCGTCCTCTCCTCTGCACGATTAATCCAGTACCCAACTTCGCGCCGGTCCGCGGGGAGACAACTCATTGCGCGCGTCGTGCTTGACTTGGGACATCAGAGGCTCTTGGCTTCGATAACCTGATTTTTATAGCAATCCTGGTCGACAAATTGCACCCAAGGCAACGTCAGCTGGCGCGCATTATCGGGCTGTCTCTCGCGTTGTTTACCCGCGTTGCCATGCCAGGTAGGAGCCGCGGTCACTACTGGGCAGGCCGCGGTGCGAGCTCCCCAACCGTAGTCGGCGCAATCATCCAAGCGCCCGCAGCCAAGTTGGAGTGATTGCCGCCAGCTGCTTCTCCATTTCGCTGCAACACGACTCGCTTCGGGTTCAAATGCGCCCGAGAGCTCTGAAAAACGTACCCATTCACTTCGTTTTCACTGCACCCGCGCATGTGGCGCAGAAAACAGCGTGTCCGATTTTTCAGCCCGCCCTGATTTTGTGAGTACCCATGGCCGCTCGACGAAAGGCGGCCGATGACGTACGTGCTGCTGATGGCCGCAGGAGAGCTCTGCCACCCAGTGCTTCTCCTCCTCCGGTGGTAGCCGACGATAGTGCTGATAGGCGGATATACGAGAGTGCAGTTGTGGCCATGCACGGCAGCCTCAGTCATGCGCGCTAATTCGACGCGTCCCTTAGGGAGAATGTGCATGACGGTTTCACCAGCAGCGATGAGATAGTCGGCAATGATGCGTCGATGACACCGCCACCACACGGCCTCCGCGCACATAATGGCGCATCGCTGTGCATGTCCTGCCTCGCGTAGCTTGCGCAGGCCAGCCTGGAACTCCTCGCCCAGGGCGTAGTCGGCATAGTTGTGAAAGCTTTCGTTGTGCCAGAAGCCATTGATGCTGGGGGAAATGGGGCTGCGGCTGCGCAGGCCACCCAGCTCCGGAATATGCATATAATCCAGATCGAATGTCTTTAGCGTGATAGGCAGCATATCGCCGGCGTACTGCGGGTTTTTGCGAGAGCGAGGCACCGTCCGGACATCGATCACCAACTGCACCTGCTCCCCGCGCAGCGACTCAACGAACACTACTATCGTGTGCGTCGAATGGCCGATCGTAAAGAAGGGGTTCATGGATTGTGCTGCTAGCGCATCAAGAACTCTCGGCCAATCGCGAAAACTGCGCAACCTTCTGCTTTAGCCTGCGCGGTTCCTCGAAGCGGACCGTGACGTCTCGAAGAATCGCGGCCATGCCGCTCATCCGCCCATGCGCGTCTCGAAGAGGAGTGATTGTGAACTCGAGCGAGACGCGCGAGCCATCCTTACGCACCGCGGGCACCGCGAGAACGTCGCCGCGAGCATATCGGCTTACGCCGCTTGCCATCACCTCACGGTATCCCGCCCAGTGGCGCTCCCGCAGGCGCTCTGGACTGATGATATCCAATGACTGGCCGAGCGCATCATTTCTGCTGTAGCCGAAAATGCGTTCCGCTCCGGGATTCCAGAAACGGACGATACCGTCGTTGTCCGCGACAATGATCGCGTCCGCCTCGGTTCCTAGAACGGCTTCGGCCAAAGAGATCGTGCCGGTTTCCATGCTACGCTCCTATGACTTTGGCGCGTAATCATTCACTGGTCGGCTCGGTTCCAGATTCGGTACGAACAGAAGTCACCGTTAAGCGACATCTCCGCCCATCGCGGGTATCCCATTCCATCGACTGGCCTTCGGCAAGGCCCAAGAGAGCTGTCCCGATGGGGGTGAGGATGGAAATTCTGCTCGAGGCTATGTTGGCCTGTCCCGGATAGACGAGCTGCACGCGCCGGGTGCGACCGCCCTCCTGACGGAACTCAACGATCGATCCCATTTGGACCACACCAGGTGGCACGAGTGGTCCAGGCACAATGTGTGCTCGCTCGATTTCCGCCAGCAGGTCCTCGCTTACGTCCGGTGACCGCCGAAGCGCATCCGCAGCAAGTCGCGTCAGCGACCGTTCATCCGCCTCACTGACAATGATGTGAGGCTTAATCCCGGTGGGCTCCGTGGTACTCATTGCTACTCCTCGTCGTTCAAGTGCTCAGGTGGGCAGCTATTTGAGGTAACCGACACAAGATCAATGTCGAAGGATGTGGATCGAGCGCCCCATCCCCATCAGCGCTACAGGTCTTTGCTCACTCACGCTTCGTGATCGCACCACTGCAGGTACAGACATTTGTCATAGGGCTGGTCCGCCTGGCGACGTTGGAGATGATCTGCCGAGGGAAAGCAGACTTCGCCCGTCGGGGGGAAACGGGCCTCCTTCGTGCGCCAGGCGGAATCGAGGCGCGCTGCCTATTGCAACCTATCGTCGAGTGTGGATTGCGGGAGCGCACGTTGGTTGTCGTTGGTAAGGCTTGCGGCCGAGCGAACCAAAGCTTCTGGAACTTCACGCATAAGGCTCAAGGTGATCTGCTGGGCGTTGCCGAAGCCACGGTGGTATTGCTCAATGGCCGTCTGGCAATAGTCGCAGTACACGCGCAGCATCACGGGTAAGCTCGTACAGGCTGTAAGCTGCCGCGGAAGCTTGAAATTCTCCTCGAGGCGATCATTAGTCAGGCTGACCCAGCTCGCGTTGATTCCAGCCAGGCTTCGAGACAGAAAGCCATGGAGCCCCAGCGGCGTCAGAGCGTGGCAGCACGCGAGAACTGTTAGTCCTCCCGAGGCTCGCGTATTTTGCTGAGCCGCTGCATCAACCATTTTGAGCTCACGAGTTTCGTCCTTTCTTCCAACCTTCCTCGGCCCGGACGCATTCGTCCTCGTCGCACTGTTGGACGTGCACATCTTCAGCAGAGCACCCTTTGAGGATCTCGATTGCGCGATATTCCTGGTCTCGGTTCCACGTGCGCACCCACAACACCAGACCGCCGCGGTCGAGGTGCTCTTGGATGCGGCGGGCATGGTGGTCACCAATCAATTTGGCGAGCCATGTACCTACCAGTCCGGCGGCGCTGGCGCCGAGGGCCGCGGCTCCGGCGAGTGAGGCAAAGCTTCCACGTGCCGCCGCCACCGGCCCTAACAGTATGCCCGCTGCGATGTACATGAGCGTGCCAATTACGGCTCCCTGGCCGTTACCGATAGCCTCCGGTGAGACGTAGGCAACACGCGGCACCCCTGGATCGTCCGCGAGGTCACTGGTTTTGCGGTAGATGTGGCCGAGCTTGGCCACGACCTCCGCCTCGCTTGCCAGCAAGCTCAGGGCCGAGCGATGAAAGCCCGAACGCAGAAGATCATCGATTGCTTTCTGAAGATCGTCCGCGGAATGGAAGACTCCGACCGCTTCGCGAACCGTATCATCCGCGGCCTCGCTAAAGCTTGCGATCGGTGCCGGACGACAAGTGGCTCGCGCGGGCGCTGGAGCGCACGTAAACCCGCTGCTGTCCAACGAGACGAGAGATGTGATGGCGGTCATGTCCACCTCCAAGGACCTATTTGCCTGTGGCCAAAATCTCATGCTCGCGTCCAGCATGCAAACGAATTTCATTGACTTTTGCATGCAAGATTATTGCTATACAAAAATGGACATCGAGCTCGCGAGAACCTTCTTAGAAATCGTTTCGACCGGCAGCTTTCTTCGCGCTGCTGAGCGCCTTCGTGTCGGTCAGACGACCGTCAGCGCGCGCATCAAGATGCTCGAGCAGCAGCTCGGTCGCACATTGTTCGTGCGCAACAAGGCGGGCGCCACGCTCACTCCGGCCGGGGACAGTTTCTTAGCTACGCACCGGCCTTCGTGCAGTTGTGGCAGCGAGCTCGGCATCAGGTCGCCGTTCCTGAAGGTCATCGCGCAGTTTTGGTTGTCGGCAGCGAGGTCAGCCTCTGGCAACCACTGCTACTCGATTGGGTGGCTTGGATGCGAGGGTCGCTGCGCGACATCGCGCTGCGCGTGCACGTCGATGTGCCTCAGGATTTGATCACCCACGTTGCATCAGGATTTGTTGATGTGACCATCATGTATGCGCCGCAACACAGGCCTGGGCTGAAGATTGATCTGATCATGGAGGAGACGTTAACTCGTGACTAGGGTCGCCTCAGGCAAGGGAGTCATTGTCGTTGCGCAGCGCCTTCAACTCTTGCGCGCTCGTCTCGATCTCGTGCACCAGCGAGGCCATCCGCCGAGGCTCGTTTTGACTTCGGAGATGCTGGGCACGAACTGGCAGCTCGTGATGGCGGCCTAAGACAACACAGCACATCGGCGCGCCGCCCAGGACCTGCATCAGCGCAGGCCGTCAGGGCGGATCGAATCTCCTGCAAGATCACGCCCAAGCTGCTATTCGAGATAGCAACTATGGTTATTGAGCGGTGCGCTGAACTGTCTCGCGCAAGAATCGGGTTGTCGCCATCGCCGTTCGATGGTCGACTGGCGGATGCCAATTCCAGCAATGAGCTTGCCCTTGCCGGCCGGACCCGTCGATTCTCCGTTTGCGTGGCGCATGGCCGCTGTCGCCTTCGCCGTCGGCTTCATCGTGTTCGGCGTCGTCTACAGTTTCGGCGTATTTCTCGAGCCGATGATGGCCGACCTAGAATCGAGCCGGTCTGCAACCTCGGCGCTCTATGCCATAGCCAGCTCCGCGTTCTATTTCCTGGGCCCCGCGACCGGATCGGTTGGAGACAGGTTCGGCCCGCGCACCATCACGGGTTTCGGAGCGCTCGCGATGGGGGGAGGTCTCGCGGCGACCGCCTTTGTCACGGACATCGATATTGCCTACCTGACCTACGGGCTTGGCGTGGGCATCGGTGCCGCCTGCTCATACATCCCGACCTTCGCCGTCGTCGGCGGCTGGTTCGAAAGGTGGCGCACGCGCGCCTTGAGCATCGCAGCCACCGGCACTGGTCTCGGCATGCTGGCGTTCCCGCCTCTTTGTGCAGCGATCATAGAGCATTTTGGCTGGAGGGCGGCAGCCCTGGCGCTCGCCGGGATCAGCGGAGCCGTGCTCCTTGTCAGCGCCGTGTTGGTGCGCCCAGCGCCGTCCAGGCAGAGTCAGCCGACGAGCGGAACCCTCGGCACAACATTGCGCTCGAGAGCGTTCGCACAGATTTACATGTCGTGGGTGTTCGGCACGATCGCGCTGTTCGTGCCGCTGGTCTTCCTGCCCGCTTTTGCCGTCGCTCGGGGCGCGGACCCGCTCGCGGCATCCTGGTTGATCTCGATCATCGGCGGCGCCAGTGTCCTCGGTCGCCTCGGCATCGGCTACGCTGCAGCCGGGCGAACACTGATCCTCTACAAGGGCTCGATCCTCGCAATGGCAGCAAGTTACGTCGTCTGGCTATTTCTTCCAAGCTACGGCTGGCTGCTTATCTTCGCGGCCGTCCTCGGAATTGCCTACGGCGTGCGGATCGCGCTCGTCGCACCGGTTCTGATCGAGGTCTTCGGCCCTAGCCGACTGGGCAGCCTGCTTGGAACCTTCTTCACCGCTACCGGGATAGCGGGGCTCGCAGCACCGACGGCGGCGAACCTCGCCGTCGACTACTGGGGCAGCGACATTGCAGGTATCGCTGTCGCGATCGCGTTGGGCGCGCTCGCCTATGCGCTGGTGCTTCCCTTGAGGGGCTCCCAAGGCAGCTAGATCACAGGGCGGCTGGGCAGGCTTGACCGCGTATCAGGCCCGGATTGGAGTTGGCCGGGACTGCTGTGATGCCTACCAGTTCATCGTAGGCGCCGAGCGGTACAAGATCGACAGCTACACTTGGGACCGACGCCTCCTCCGGTCGGAAGGGAGCGCTGAGCGCCGCCGGATTTGGCAATCGCCCGGCGTCGATCTCGGCGGCGAGCACATCAGCCAGCTCGGCCCGACACGCGCGCTCGTGCGCGAGCATCAAACGCTCGACGATCACCTTGTACCGCGGAGCAATGTTTGGTCACCGCATCCGGACTAGCCTCAAGCCCGATGAAGGGGTCAACATCTGTGCCGTTATGCGTTACGCCCAAATGGAGGTGCGAATTCCGCAACGCCGGATTGCCTGATCTGTCCAATCACAGGTAGGACGTTCGGGGTTATCGGAGGCAACGGCCTCGCCTCATCACCCATCGGTACACTGGAGTTCTACATCTACTTCTATTTTAATCGCGTGGGCCGCGGGCAGCTGTGCGTCCATGCCGATCGAATGGCCGAGCGCGGCCTCCTAGCGTCGGTTCGACAGATTGCGCCGCAGTATGAGCAGGGGATAAACTCAGCTTCTTAAGCTGAACCATTGGGGGCGTACTACGTTGTACGTTCCAAATGGTATGTCCAATGAGGCGACACCATGTTCAAAAAATTCGCTAGCGGTGGCACGATTGCGCTCGCCATTGCTTTTACGATCGGTATCGCTAGCGCCCAGACGGACGGCCCGCAGCCTAGTCGTAACGATCCGCCTCCTGCAGCCCCGAACCAAAGCGGCAAAGATCCAGTTCCCCCGGCGACTGATCCATCTCTCCCTACACGCGGTGGAAAACAAGAACCTAGCTCGAAGATCGAAAGCACCGAAGCCGGCGCTCCGATTTTGAACAATGGTGTTTTAACGGCCCCTGCCGCGCCACAGGATAGTCAAACAGCGCCAGCAAAATTCTCGAAACGGTCGGATGAGGCTGATAAACTTCCCATTGCAGCGTACACCCTACGCCATCTTAGCATGCAGCAAAGGGATCGGCTCTACAGCGCCCTTCAAAGACCGCAGCGCCGATCTGCTGTACCCTGCACCGCCGCCGGGTCCCAGAGGGATCCGACGGAGGACAGCGGTTCGGTAGCCAAAAGCTCCACGGGATACCGCTTCCGACCAGCAGAGGACGCGGCGAGCGAACTGGTGGAGAAGCAAGTTGTAGCCTTCGCGACTCGCCTGCGGTCGCTAGGCCGATGATCGACCTTGCTCGCGCCGCGCACGCCCCTGCCCGCATCTTCGGGATGCCATAGACGACAACCGTCAGCGCCGGAAAGTCAGCGAAGACCTCGACGAGACGCACGCGAGCACGTAGCAGGTCTGAGGAAAGTGATTGTCCTGAGCAGGGCTTGAAATAGAAGATTGAAATAGAATGTTGAAATAGAACCGGTCAGAACAGCAGCCCTCGAATCGAGAGCATTCGGACCGAACTGCATGGGCCCAAACCCCAGAGCACGTCATCACAACGAGATCGTCTAACTCATGCGATCAGCGTGAACCCTCTTGAATTACGGCGCTCGTGCGCAGGAGGATCGACACGCGCATATCTGCTTGATGAGCGACCAAAGCCGAAATATGAATGAAACTCGGAATTGCGATCCTATCGCGGTATCGGCGTTTCGCGTCGTGGTCTTAGCGCCGCATCACCACTCAGATTGAGCGGTCCGTGCAAATCATTTGCATATGAGAACAGGGATCGGGCTGGAACTCAGAACCTTTGTGGCTTGGCTTCCAAGCAAGAACTTGGCTAAGCCGCGGCGACCATGCGAGGCCATGACGATCAGGTCGCATTTTATTGCTCGAGCGGTCTCGACAATGCCTTCGGCAGGAAATTGCTCTTTGACGTGCACGGTTTCGCACGAGACGCCGCTCTGTTTCGCCGCCGAACTGACGCCTGCAAGGATTTCTTCGGCGCTTGCCGTCGCCGCGTTATTGTAGTCTTCGATCGACAATGCGATCATACCGTCGGCGGCGAACATCGACGTGAGCGGTTCCGTCACTGTTACGGCTGTGACGGTAGCCTTGAGCTCTTGAGCCAATGCAAGTCCTTCCGTAACGGCCTTTTGAGCCAGTTCCGAGCCGTCCGTCGCGATACAAATGTCGGTACATAGCAAACTTCCTGGATCGATCAGCCACATTCGGTTTGAGGCGCGGCGGCTCGTAACGCTCTGCTAAGTTGCGTCGACCATAGGCCTGTCGCGCTCCTTAGCGCATCGACACGCACAGTATCTTTTGTGGCGTTCTTTTCAGCGTTGAAAGCCGTGGTGATGACGCGGGTGTCGACGCAGTACCGAACTGCATCTATGAAATGATAAAGACTTGTGGGGCGCGGAACATGCCAAGTCGCAATGTCACTGCTCGATCCCACTGATCAGCCATCTTGATCGCCGAAGAAGTGATCAGCGCCACGAAGCCCGCAATTGCCTAGCCATATGCTTTCCGGATGGGTCGATAAACCATGCGTGGAGTATGCAAGCACGATACCGGCACCCAGGATGGTGCAGCAAATCAGCGTGGGAAACGTGTGTGGACTTCGCACGGGGAGTTCAGTCCGTTCGTTGGATGGGCCCAGGACTACGAAACGGTCGCTCAGTGCGCCGGCTGTAAGTGGTGTCAGTCATTTCTCTCCTCGTATCTCTTGCGAGACTTGAATTGCGCAGTGTGCAGTGTGGTGGTCGAACGACGAAAAACCTGTCGGTCCTCCTTCACGTTGTTCGATCCGCCTGGCGGCTGTGGAACTTCGTCTGCCACTGAGGGGGGTGGCAGACTCACCCGACGGGGGGCGGGCGTGGTCCCAAGAAGCGCCAGGCGGAACCTTGACGAGACGCTTATTGGAAGCAGTCCCGCGCAGCGCGCTCCGGAGCGCGTGCTGTTTTTTGATCAAGAGATGCCGAAATTCTAAACGGCACATAACTTGCCGACGAAATCTCGCTCGCGAGGTTGACGCCAATAATCTGGAGTTGGGCGAAGGCAGCATAATATTGTGCTGCGGCTGTGCGGTAATAGACGCCATACACCCGCAGGACGCCCCACAAGTTCTTACAATCGACCAGCTGCTCCGGGAGTGCGAAATTCGGGGGATTGCGGACACGGAATTCGAGATATTCCGGACAACTGCCCGATGATTGCGGACAGCATGTGAAGAGCGGCTGATGCTGCCTCCCATCGACAATCGAATCACCTGATCGCGGGCCCTCTGACAGCAAAGGGGGGCCAGCGATGCCGGCGGAGAGATTGTCGATGCGCAAGGTACGCGAAGTGCTTCGTTTGAAGCATGCGCTGGGGATGAGCTACCGCAAGATCAGCGAGGCGACGGGAGCTGGCAAGACGCAAGCGGCCGAGTACGTGCGGCGGGCCCAGGCGGCTGGGATCGGGTGGCCGATCCCAGAGGGGATCGACGATACAGAGCTCGAGCGGCGACTGTTCCCGGTTTCGGCGGACAGTGCAAATAAGCGCCCTGCCGGCGACTGGCCGGCGATCCAAAGGGAGCTGAAGCGGCGCGGGGTGACGTTGGCCCTGCTGTGGCAGGAGTATCTCGCCGAGCATCCAGACGGCTACAGCTACACGCGGTTCTGCGAGCTATTTGTTGACTGGCGAAGGCGACTATCGCCGACAATGCGCCAGACGCATCTGGCCGGAGAGAAGCTATTTGTCGACTGGGCGGGCGATACCATAGCCGTCGTTGATCCGGCAACGGGCGAGGAGCGGCGCGCGCATGTCTTCGTCGCGGCGCTCGGTGCGTCTAACTTCACCTATGCCGAGGCTCGCTGCAGCGAGACGCTGCCCGATTGGATCGGTGCGCACGTCAATGCATTCTTGGCCATTGGCGGCGTTGCGAAGGCTCTTGTGCCCGACAATCTGAAGGTGGGCATCACAAAGCCGTCGCGCTACGAGCCCGGGATCAACCGTACCTATCAGGACCTGGCCGATCACTACGGCTGTGTCGTGCTGCCGACCCGCGTGGTGAAGCCGCGCGACAAGGCGACCGTCGAAGTGGCTGTGCAAATCGTTGAGCGGTTTGTGCTAGCGAAGCTGCGCAACCGGACATTCTTCTCCCTTGCCGACCTAAATGCAGCGATCCGGGATTGTGTCGCGGCGATCAACGCCAAGGTCATGCGTCGCTTCGGCCAAAGCCGCGCCGAGCTGCTGGAGACGCTTGATCGCCCGGCGCTAAAGCCGCTGCCGAGCACGGCCTATGCCTACGCTGAATGGAAGCGGGCGCGCGTGGCGCCCGATTACCACGTCGAGATCGCCGGCCACTTCTACTCGGTACCCTCAAAGCTCATTCGAGAGCTCGTCGAGGTGCGCATCACCAGCGCGACGGTGGAGGTATTCCACAAAGGCCAGCGCGTCGCTGCGCATTTGTTGTCGTACCTGCGCAACCGACACACGACAACGCCGGAGCACATGCCAAGCGCGCATCGTCGCTACGCGGAATGGACGCCGGCGAGGATCATCAGCGAGGCAGCACGGATCGGCCCGGCGACGGTTGCCCTCATCGAAGCGATCATGAAGGCTAAGCCTCACCCCGAGCAGGGCTTCCGCTCGTGCCTCGGCATCCTGAGCCTCGTCAAAAGCTATGGCCCCGCGCGCGTGGAGGCCGCCTGCCGGCGCGGCAACGACATCGGCGTGACCACTTACGGCTCGATTGCATCGATCCTCAAGCATGGTCTCGACAAGGCTTTCGCGCGGGAGACAGCCGGCGAGGCACCGCTCCATCACGGCAACATTCGTGGCGCCGACTATTACCACTGAGCAGGCGGGTATCGACGGCGTGATCCTGGGCCCGCCCGCACCCTCGATACGCCTCCTCAACACGCGCGGGTGTGAAGGTCCGTTCATGCTAACGCATCCAACGCAAGACCGCCTCATTGCGCTCGGCCTTACCGGCATGGCGAAGGCGCTTGAAGAACAGCGTCGCCAACCCGATGTCGCCGCGCTTGCATTCGAGGAGCGGCTCGGGCTGCTCGTCGACCGTGAATCCATCGAGCGCGAGAACAAGCGGCTCGTCACCCGCTTGAGATTCGCAGGCCTCCGACAAAACGCAGCTATCGAGGATATCGACACGAGGACACCACGCGGACTCGACAAAGCACTCTTCGCCAAGCTCGCCGCCGGCGATTGGATTACGCGCCATGAGAATTTGATCATCGTCGGAAAAACCGGGCTCGGCAAAAGTTGGTTAGCGTGCGCACTCGGCCATAAGGCCTGCCGCGACGATCGCGCCGTCCTCTACCACCGCTTGCCACGGTTGTTCGATGCGCTCGCGCTTGCCCGCGGTGACGGTCGGCACGCCCGCCTCCTGAAGACCATTGCGCGCGTCGAGCTCCTAATCCTCGACGACTGGGGGCTTGCCAATGTGACGGCCGATCAGGGCCGCGACCTTCTGGAGATCCTCGATGATCGGCACGGCCGCGGCAGCACGATCGTGACCAGTCAGATAGATGTAAAGCACTGGCACGAGATGATCGCCAACCCAACCGTCGCCGACGCCATCCTTGACCGCCTCGTCCACAATGCCCATCGCCTGAACCTCGCTGGCGAGAGCATGCGCAAGGGTGCCAGCAAGCGCCACGCACTTGACGCCAAGAACTCGGCGTGAACTCATATCCTACGTCGATGGAAGGCAGTGTCCGGCTTCAGTCGGATTGCTGTCCGGATTGTCTCGGATCACTGTCCGGCTTCAGTCGGATTGCTGTCCGGAATCGATCGGAAACGCTGTCCGCCTTGCCCGGAATGCGCACCGGGAGCGTCAAATTCTCCTTGAGGCGGCGATTGATGAAGCCCGCCCACGTCGTATTAATTGCAGCAAGGCTGGGATACACAGCGTCGCTGAATTGTGGGCTCCTAGGCAGTGGCGAACGATCGAATGAAGCTGACGTGCGCGCCTCGACGTGCGCCCCGTTCTGGTCAGATGGTTCCAGTGTCATTGTAGTCATGGTCCGCTCCACGGGGCTCGCTGCGTCACCCCAGCCGATAACGTGTTTGCTAGCTCGATGCCGTAGACGAAGGGATATGCGAGGTATATGGCAGCTCGCCAAATAGCAGACAAACGAATTTAATTGCGGATTGAGTGCAATTTCGTTGCTGACTTTGGCGTGATGAGCGCACGCAGGAATGTGTCGCACGCGCGCCTTCCACCGCAGACACGATCGGCGCAGAGGCGCAGAACGATTGATTTTCGTTGCAACATGTCGAGCCGATGCGGCGCGGCCGGTGCGTGCACCACTTGCTGGGCATTATGGTCACCGAGCAGTTTGGCGAGCCACATCTCGAGCAGCAGCTCGGACGACCTCTGTTCGTGCGCAACAAGAGTGGCGCTTCGTTAACACCTGCAGGCAAACAGTTCCTTCGCTATGCGCCGTCATTCGTGCAGCTGTGGCAGCGTGCCCGGCAGCAAGTAGCGGTCCCGCCAGGCCACCGCGCTGCGCTGACACTTGGTAGTGAAGTGAGCCTATGGCAGCCGCTTCTTCTCGATCGGGTAGTCTGGATGCGCAAGTCGCTCCGAGACATTGCGCTCCGAGTCCACGTTGACGTGCCGCAGGACTTGATCAACCTTGTTGCGAACGGTCTCGTGGATGCTGCAATTATGTATGCACCTCAGCATCGGGCGGGACTGAAAATCGACCGCCTAATGGAAGAGAAGCTCGTCCTTGTCACGGGTAATTCTAAGGGCCGGGCAAGCTGCGTACACTATGTGCATGTTGATTGGGGCTCAGAATTTGCGGTGCATCATGGTGAAGAATTGTCAGAAGCCAAGTCTGGACTCTTTGTCAATCTCGGCCCGCTCGCGCTTAGCTACGTGCTTTCGAGGGGTGGTTCCGGATACTTCAGAATGCGTGCGGTCCAGCCGCGCCTCGCAGGCAACCGGCTCGCAATCCTGACCAACGGCGGGGGCGCCGGTGTGATGGCCGTTGACCGGTTTGGCGACCTCAAAGGGACGCTCGCGACCATCTCCGACACGACTCGAGCGGCGCTCGACGCCGTGCTGCCGGCGACCTGGTCGCACGGCAACCCCGTCGACATCATCGGCGACGCCGGTGCGACCGCTACGCCCGCGCGCTCGAGGTTCTGCTGGGCGCGCCGGATCGGATGCCGTCCTAATCATGAACTGCCCCACTGCGCTGGCTTCGAGCACGGACATAGCAGAGCATGTCGTGGCGATGGTGGACCGGCAGCGGGCGCAGCCAGGGCCATCGAAGACCGTCCTCGCCGTCTGGCTCGGCGGCGAGGCGAGCCGCGAGGCGCGCGACTTGTTCGCCGCGCAGAGCATCGCGCGTTTCGCCACTTCGGCCGTAGCCGTCGGCAGCTTCATGCAACTCGTCGGCTAGGCGCGCGCGCAGGAGCTGCTCATGCGTACTCCGCCATCTCTACCCAAGGAGCTCGCGTTCGACAGCGAGAAAGCCGCGTTCACCATCAAGGCAGCACTCCGCGATCGCAGGACCGTCCTGTCGAAGTTCGAGGCCAAGGATCTGCTTGGCGCCTACGGCATTCCCGTGGTGGCGACCGCAATGGCGGCAACGCCTGCGGAGGTCGAGCGGTTGGCGCAAGAGATCATCGCGCAGGCCGGCGCCTGCGTGATCAAGATCGTCACCGATGACATCTCCCACACGTCCGACGTCGGCGGGGTGCGGCTGGGGATCGAGCATTCTGAGGAGGCCGAGCGTGTCGCAGCCGATATGCTGCGCCGTATCACCGGCCGCATGCCCGACGCCCGCATCAAGGGCTTCACGTTCAGGCCATGATCCGCCGCCCGCGCGCGCATGAGCTCATCCTCGGTATGGTCGTCGATCCCACGTTTGGTTCGCTGATGCTTTTCGGAACGGGAGGCACCGCGGTCGAGGTGGTGCGCGACACGGCCAACGCGTCCCGCCGGTCGGCCTCAACCTCGCGCGCGACATGATGCAACAGACACGCGTCTGGCGCCTCCTGCAGGGCTATCGCGACAGGTCCGCCGCCAACTTAGGCGTGATCGCAGATGGCCTGGTACGGCTGAGTTACCTTGCCGCGCAGCATCTCGAGATCCGGGAGGTGGACATCAACCCGTCGCTGGCCGACGACAAGGGGGCGATCGCACTAGGCGCCCGCGTGCGGGTGGTCGGCGCCGTGAGCGAGCCGCGCGTGGCCATGGCCATCCGGCCCTATCCTTCGCAATGGCAGGCCGATGCCGAACTCGAAGGGCTGGGGGCCATGCGCATTCGTCCCTCTCGCCCCGAGGACGAGGCGCTGTACCAGGATTTCTTCGCGAACGTCACGTTGGAGGACCAGCGGCTCCGCTCCTTCGGCGCCGGCGTGAAGCTCTCGCACGCGCTCCTCGCGCGGCTCACACAGATCGGCTACGCGCGCGAGATGGCGTTTGTAGCCATTGCCCGGGAAACGGGGCGCTGCTAGGCGTGGCTCGTCTCATTGCCGATGCGGACTACACGCGCGGCGAATACGCCGTTCTGGTGCGCTCCGACCTCAAGGACCGAGGACTCGGCTGGCGGCTGATGCAGCATATGATCGCCTAGGCCAAAGCCGAGGGCTCGAGGAGCTGCACGGCTCCGTGCTCGCCGACAACCACACCATGCTCCGGATCTGCGGTGAACTCGGCTTCACGGTCGAGCGGGATGCGGGCGATGAATGGCGACGTGAGAAACCGACCAATCCAGACATCGGCTGGCCGACGAGGTGTCACGCTGGTTCGTACCCGTGGTCATCGCGGTCGCCGTGCTCGCCTTCGCCGCCTGAAGGATCTGGGGGCCCGAGCCCCGCCTGTGGCCTCGTCGCGGCGGTCGCTATGGCGCGACAAACGTGATGAGAGCGGATTTTCGCGGTAGGGACGCTCATTACTGAGCGCCCCCCGCACAGATCCACGCGGGCGGCTTTCCCGCACGTGGCTCCTACCTTGGGTGCTTAACGGCGAAGCGAACACTCGGCCATGGATGAAGGTTGCAAGGCTTGGGAAGATAGCTAGTGGCTAACTGCGCGATCCGTTCCCACGTAGCGTCGTCCTTCTGGCTACGTCGCTGAAGCGTACGCCGCCAGAGGTCGATCAACCGATATCTGAACGCCGTGAGCGCCCGGATATTTGTTGGAACCGCGAAATATGCGAAGTGGCCTGCCACGATCTGCCTCAGCCATTTCCCCTGTTCGGGGATCGGCCAATGCATTCGACGCCGCAGCTCCACCTTGATGTTCTTGAGCTTCGCCTGCATGCGGTCACTCCGGGTCTTCCGCTTGAGCTGGAAGAGCCCTCGGCGTGACTTTCCGCAGATGAATGTAAATCCCAAGAACGCGAAGGTCTCCGGCTTGCCGAGCCCACGCTGCTTGCGGTTGGTCGCCGAGTGGCGACCGAACTCAATCAGGCGGGTCTTGTCCGAATGAAGCGACAGCGCAAACTCCTCAAACCTCGCGCGCATCGCATCGAGGAAACGACGAGTGTCGCCCTCGTGCTCGAAACCGACGATTACGTCATCGGCGTAACGCACGATGATCATGTCGCCGGTGGCCTCGCGCTGTCGCCAGCGCTTGGCCCACAGGTCGAAGAGGATGGTAGAGACGAGCCTTGAAGCGGTAGTCTGTGCGGAGCCTCGCTGTTGCTGGCGCTTTCGCGCCAGTGCCCTCACCGAGTCGACTTGGCCTCTTGAACTCGTCTCCCCAAGCAGAACCCGGCGTGCAGATTTCCCGCACCGGGCTCCCCAAATGACATTCACGAAGAGCTCCGCGTTAGACCGTTGGATGCAAGTTGCGCGCGAAGGGCAGCTCAAACCATGAGCATTTTCCCAGGCGCTCCCAGCTCAGCCGGTGTCGTTGACCTCGGCGTTCCAGGGCGTGCTTCCACTGACGCAGGATTTCATGGCGGATCCAGCTCAGCTTTCGTTCACAATGGTGCAGGGCAAAGTACTGGTAGAAGCCACGCAACATCACCTTAAGGTGATGTTGTTGTTCGCGTCTCCTCCAGTGCCTATGCGCAAGCAACCACGCGCGGGTGCGAGCGAGAAACTTCCTGCAGCTTTTGGTGCTGGGGATGCGAAGCAGGGCAAATCGCCCGCTTCGATCCACCCTACAGACGTGTTTCAGTCCAAGAAACTCAAAGGTCTCTGGCCTCAGTCCGTGTCTGCCCCGCATAGCAGCGGCAAAGCGTCCAAAGAGCAGCAACCGAGTCTTGTCCTCGGCCAGCTCCAGGTTGAACCGCGCGAAGCGTTCCCGCAACTGGTGCTGGAAGTCTCGCGCATCCTCCGGAAACTGAAAGCATCCCACGAAGTCATCAGCAAAACGCACCAAGTACGCCTCGCCACGACACCGCGGCTTGAATTTCTTCTCAAACCACAGATCGAGCGTAAAGTGCAAATAGACGTTACTGAGCACAGGCGATATCGGGCCGCCTTGCGGCGTCCCTTCCTCGGCTGCAATGAAGACCCCGTCTCGCAACGCGCCAGCCTGCAGCCATTTTGAGATGAGCCGAAGGATGATCGGGTCGGCGATCCTGTGGGCCACCATGCGGCGTAGCCACTGATGATCGATCCGGGTGAAGTAGCTGCGGATATCGGCCTCGAACACGTGGCTAACCTTCTTCGTCACGATCTGCAGACGCAAGGCCTGCAGGGCGTGGTGAGGGTTGCGCCCGGGTCTAAAACCGAAACTGCAGTCGAGAAAATCGGCTTCAAACACAGCCTCGAGTATGCGCGCAACCGCTCGCTGCAACAGCCGGTCCGCCACAGTCGGAATCCCCAACGGTCGCGTGCCACTTTTGCCCGGCCCTTTGGGTATCTCGACCCGTCGGACCGGTGGCGCCCGGTACGTACCTGCCCTCAGTTGTGCGCAGATTTCCTGGACTCGCTCCTCCATCTCGCTGGCAAACTGTTCGGTGCTCTCCCCGTCGATGCCGCTTGCTGCCTTTCGGTTCATCATTCGCCAAGTTTCCTTGAGGAATGCCGGTGTCAGTAAGTGCGCCAACGAGGTGAACCGCACCTGTCGATCCAGTTTAGCCTTCTTCGCTATCTGGCCGAGTTGCGTTGACATCAATCTCCTGCCTCCGTGTGTGCGGGTGATGTTTCCCTACGGCCAGCCTTCATTTGCTTCGCCGCTTCCCCCTGTACGCGGCTTTCCCGCGCTCCGAGTACTACCAGCGAATCCGACTTCCACTGCAGCGTCTGCCTTTCTCAGGAATGATCCATCTCGTCCGGCGTACTCGGTGCGCTTCCGCTGCGCACCAAGACCACAGTGGATCTCTCAGGTTCCTTGTTGCTTCCTTGTACGAACGTGCCGTGCGCTCTGACCCCGCCGCAGTCTCCAGTCACCTCGCCCTTGACGGTGACTTACTTGTGCCTTCCAGCCACTACGACTCTGTCGGCCTGCGGATGATTTACTTAACGAGGCTGTCCGCTTCACTTTCGTTACGGCCCGCGCGTCGCTCTGCCTACGCTTAGCCCATGTCGTTGCCTCCATGAGCCCAAGGCTCGATTCCCGGTGGAGCGGCTCATTCTCCTTGCCGGGGCGGGACTTTCACCCGCTGGAAGCATCAGGCTTGCCCTGACGCTCCGTAGTGCAGGTAGATATTGGCCAGAAGCGGCGAAATCACCGACCCTTGGCCCGTTCCCCTGTCATCTACAGTCACGATCCCGCCTTCGAGAATGCCCGCCTTGAGCCATTTGCGGATCAGGCGGATGATGCGCTTGTCGCCGATCCTGTGTTCAACGAAGCGAACCAGCCATTCCTGGCTGACCGCCCCAAAGAAGTTCTGGATGTCGGCATCTAAAATCCAGTTCACCTGCCGCTGATCAATTGCCACGCATAGGGCGTCCAACGCATCATGCGGTCCTCTTCCGGGTCGGAACCCATAGGAGAAACCGCAGAAGTCGCCTTCAAAGATAGCGTTGAGCACCATGACGGTTGCCCCTTGGAGGATCTTGTCTTCCAGAGCTGCAATCGCCAGCGGTCGCTGTTTGCCATCCGCCTTCGGTATAAACGTCCGGCGAGACGGTTGCGGACGATACGCTCCCCGTTGAACCCGTGAGTGCAGGTCCTTGAGCCGCGGCTCAAGGTCTGCCTCGTAGTCCTGCCACGTCATGCCATCCACCCCTGGAGCGGCCTTGCGCTTGAGCGCGTAGAACGCCGTCCGCAGCGCGTCGGCATTGATATGGTGGAAGAGCGCGGTGAACCGATCCTTCTTCCTCAGCCTTGCGGCTTTCCGTACGCGGTCCAGCGACTGGGACATGCGCGCCCGGCTCTGAGTCCGGTGCATGCGTTGCTGTTCCGCGTTCCCCTTGGTCCACGGCCTTGGCTCCCCCAACTCCGCCGCCGGTCGCCCGACTTTGTTCGTTGGCTTCACAGCTACTATGCCGCGGTCAGACTTCTCTTGTCCGTTCATCATCGGCTACGGCTCCTCACCTTCCCGATGCGGACCGGTGCGTTGGACGCTGCCCGGCCAGGCAAGAGATCTCCCAGGTTCCGACGCGTTCCTTTTATCCGTGATGTGGCCCAAGACCCCGGCAGGGCGACAGAGCCTCGCTTATCGGCTCCGCACGTGTTGCCTTCAACGGATGAGAACGTCTCGGCCCCTGCGACCTTAATCATTTTCGTGGCTCACTCCCACACCCCGAATAATCGTTGTGTACGCTTCGCCGCGGTCGTCACCTCCCACGACGCAACACTCACTACCAGGCGGGCGCTACCCCTTACCCGGGCCGGACTTGCACCGGCTGGAACTCGCCAGCTTGGCCTGGCGCACCTCACCCAGATTGTCGGCGCCCAAGTCGCGGTGCTGATCATCGCCTGTCCGTGCGCGCTGGGCCTCGCGACCCCATGTCGATCATGATGGGCATCGGACGTGGTGCCAAGGCGGGCGTCCTCGCCGAGGCGCTAGCGCACATGAAGAAAGTCGATACGCTCATCGTCGACAAACTGGCACGCTCACCGAGGGCAAGCCGGTAAGTGACGGCCCGGCCGAGGGCTTCATCGAGAACGAGGTCTTGCGCCTCGCGAATGCCGAGCACGCAAGTGAGCATCCGTTGGCCCTGGCTATGTAGTTGCTGCGGAAGCGCGTGGCCTGTCGATCTCTCCGGTCATCGATTTCAGTTCGCGGTTATAAGGGTATATGCCGTTCCGTGCGGATGGTAGGGTTTGTTATTAATCGATGATGCCAAGGACCGATGACGAGCCAACGTTTGTGCAGCGAAAGGTTTGCGATGCCGATAACCACTGCATGCGGCACGCGCCGTATCAACAGCTCGTGGGTCCTGCCAACTCATCCAGCCTCACAATAAGAATCTAGGTGCCGCATGACGAGCGGCGCCTGCTGAGCGGCTGAGCGGGGCGCCTCTGCCGAATGATGTCCAGTGAGGCCGGGGTCTCAACCTAAACAGCCCGCCGCACGTGAGTATTCTACTTTTTTCGCGGGTCGACAGCCTGTTCGGGCTTCCCCTCAGGCACAACCTGCATTCCGGGAGGGGCATCTCCCTGCGGACTAGACGCGGGAGCGCCCCCACTCGTCGTACCCATTGGTCCGCTATCACCTTGTCCTTGCGGTTGTTTGCTTCCCGGCAGGGACTGTTTCTGTGAGGTGTCTGGCGCCGGTGGATCGGAACCAGCGGGGAGATTCTGCGCTACCGCAGCGCCCGCGCTGAGATTTATACTCAGGAGGGCGATCCTTAAAACGCGCATTTTTTGCTCCATTCCCCCATGGACAACTAACGGTGCATCTTTGGGTTCCCGTGTCCTTCAGCCCTCAGATCCTGCGCTATGGTTAAAGGGACGCCTTCCCCCGGCATGGGCACCGCAAAACAAAAACCGCGTGAGCGGCCGGAGATGGCCTGATCCTGTACTATGTCGGCACGATTGGAAGCTTTCTTATCAGACAATTCGAAGTAAAGCGGCGACCCGCTGCCTCAGCCCGCGGCTGGCCGCTTTACGATCGATTTCCAGATCGTAGAGGGGTGAGGAAATCATCATTGTCGATCATGACGACGGGTCATGCGCATTGTAATGCTTGCTGGTACCGGTTAGGGCGCGCGCCTTACCCCGGAAAGTCTTGCACCGATTTTGCGCGGATTAAACCTCGTCTGCCGCGTGCTTTCTGCAACACGCCATTTAGTTCGCCGTTGGAATAGCAACTGAAAAAGGGGCTCCTGGTGGATCGGGAGTGTCCTTCGTGATGCCGCCAAGCTCTAGCGGTCTGCTGTTGCAAATGCCGGAATGGCAGTCGGAGCGCCGAACGAACATCGCTGGGTTTTTTGAAACCTAGTCTTAGTCTAGATCCTTCGAGGTCGGGGTGCGCTGTTCGGAGTGACCAAATTCCTCGGTCCAATCGTTGGGCCCCTCGCCGGAGTTCGTATGCGTCTGCTTCTATCATATTGGGGACGTTGTTCCCGATCGCTGCCGTGCACGGCACCGAATTGACGATCATCGGGGCATAGGTGGAGCGAGTATGGATGTCGAAAATCCGGGCAGCACGATCTAGTCTTACTGAGTCATAAATCCCGACTGAGTCAGTACCGCAGCCGCTAGGTAGCGGGAATCATCTACTTGCCGTGACTTGTCAGCAGGGGGGCTGCTATGGGTCGCCGACAAGCTGCGGGGAGTGAACCCCGGTTTGCAGCCTATGTCGAGGAATTGGCAAGCGTCATTGGCCACGCGGACCGTGTGGCTCCGCTGCAGGCCTATTGCACGGGTCTGCTGTTACCGTGTGAGCGTAAGAGCGTGGAGCGATGGCGGCGATGACCGCGCCGGCGCGAGTGTCAGCTCAACATCAATCGTTGTTGCACTTCGTGAGCTCGGGAGGATAGTCGGACGAGAGAATTTTGAGCAAGGTCCGCGAGCTGGTTATGCCGCAGATGCAGCGGCATGGACCAATCGAGGCATGGATTATTGACGATACCAGGTTCCCCAAACAAGGCACACACTCGGTCGGCGTGGCGCGTCAATATTGCGGGCAACTTGGCAAGCAGGACAATTGCCAAGTCGCGGTATCGCGATCGCTGGCCAATCACCATGCGAGCCTGCCTGTAGCCTACCGCCTATATTTGCCGAAAGAGTGGGTGGACGACGGAGAGCGTCGTCGCAAGGTCGGTGTACCTGACGACGTCGTCCTCAAAACCAAGCCCGAAATCGCTCTGGAGCAACTGCACTGGGCATGCAAAACCGGTCTCCCGCGCGGCGTAGTCTTGATGGATGCTGGCTACGGTGCCAGCACCGATCTGCGTACCAGTATCACGGCGCTCGAGTTGGAGTATGTCGCAGGCATTTTCCCGCACACTTCGGTATGGCCGCCAGGCACAAAGCCTCTGGGTCCACGCAAATGGTCAGGCCGCGGCCGACGGACGAAATTACTGCGCCGCAGTGCCAAGCATCAACCGGTCGCCGTGAAGGAGCTGGCGTTTTCCCTGCCCGCACGCGCCTGGCGCAAGATCACTTGGCGAGAAGGTGTGGCAGCGCCACTCTCGTCGCGTTTTGCGCGCGTTCGCGTGCGTGTTGCCCATCGAGACTATTGGCGCAGCAAAACCTCGCCAGAGGAGTGGCTACTTTTGGAGTGGCCCAAAACTGAGAAGGAACCGACAAAGTACTGGCTCTCGACGCTATCCGAGGACACCAGCTTTCATCAGTTGGTCGACTTTGCGAAGCTGCGCTGGCGCATCGAGCGCGACTATTTGGAGTTCAAACAGGAGGTGGGGCTCGGCCATTTCGAAGGACGAGGATGGCGCGGCTTCCACCATCGCGCGACACTTTCAATCGCGGTCTATGGATTCTTGATCTCTGAGAGGGGAGCTTTTTCCCCCTCGGGCACTATTGCCAAAATGCTCTTCCCGGAACTTGCCCTACCCGAAAGTTATCGACCCAGAGGCTCCGCCGCTGCGGCCTGAGCGGCACGTTCCTAATTCGATTGCGACACTGCGCCGTCGACTAGTCGTCGACCTCATCACCTTGCTCTCTCGCTGCCCCTCCTGCGCCGCCGCAATACAGCACGTTCGCGTCGCAATTTATGACGCAGTACGACTAGGCGTCGAGGTCCAAATGGCGCCTTTGCTCTCGACTTGCTGCTGTTTCCAATCCAGGTGTTTCATTGGGTACCTTGAACGCGCTGACGAATTCCTTTTCGCTGCGCCCGATGACCACTCTTCCATTGCAGAGGGTCTTTTCCGTTTGCTGACCTGGGCGGCGGTTCCAACACGCTTTTGGGGACCTCCTCCTGCTGCTACCGCACGATGGCCAGCATCGTCGAAATCGATGGCGATGGCGCCAGGGTTCAAACCACCGCGAGATGCTCCGGCACAATGGCTGGGGTGGTGAGCGTTGCGGAAAAGGCCGGAGTTACCACGACGTTTTTTCGCACGTGCTGACGTTGTCTAACCGACATTAGAGGCGCTCACAGCGCAAATCAATCTCCCGCTTTACGTCTTCAAAGGTGCTTGCGAGTTCGGTGTCCATGCCCCCCCTCGCGCAATAATTATGTACTAAAATGCCAATTAAATTCGTTTGTGTGATAGACCATAAGACGGAATGGTGTTTTCGGCATGCAACTTGAGAAAACTCCGCTGAGACCGTTGCTGGCATCCTCGAGAACCATACGCTGGTTCGCGAGGCCGAGGCGGCCTTCCACTCCGCTGAGGACCTCCAGAACGCGATGGGCGAACTCTTGCAGCCGGAGTTCCTTGGTACGGGGCTCCTCTTTGGCGGTTCGTAATGTCGTGTGGTGGGCTCGTGGGGTGATATCCATGCGCCCATCCAGTCAGAAGCTTGTCGGGGCGCTGAGGCTAACGGCTCTGGGTGACACGGCGGCGTTCGAAACCGTCTACAGCACGACCTCTTCGAAGCTTTACGGCATCATCGTTCGTATGTTAGGGCGAGGCGGGTTGGCCGATAAGGTGTTGGAGAAAGTATACGTTCGCGTGTGGCAGCGCGCCGGCGAGTTCGATCCTGCAATCAGTTCACCGATCACCTGGCTGGCGACCATCGCGCGCAGTCAGGCCCTTGACGAGGCCAAGCGCAAGACGATGAGGTCACTCGAAGAGTTCTCGGAGCTGTCGTACGTTCCGTGCGATGACAATGCGCTCGCTGCTCACGAACGTAACGAGGAATTGGATCGGCTGCGTAGGTGCTTGGATTGCCTGGATCCTGAAAAGCGGGAGATGGTTCTCCTGGTTTACCACCACGGTTTCACCCGGGAAGAAATCGCGCGACGCAATGGCTGGCCCGTTGCAGCAGTGAAGCCATGGTTGCGACGCGCCCTGGCGCAGCTGAAGGACTGCCTTGGTTGATCAACGAAGTGGAAACATCGACAGGCTTGCGGCTGAGAACAGTGTGGTAAGCCGTGGGCACGACGCAATGGTCCATCCGCCGACTGGAAACGCTGAGCGCTTCGGGAGGCCATACACGCTTTCCCACCGGACGCTCAAAAAAAAAGCGAAAGGAACTGGCATGTTAAAGTCTGCTGTTGTTGGACTTGTTGCGCTCAGTTTGATGTCAGGCGTGGCTTCTGGTCAGAGCCCGATAGATTGCGGCAATGCGTACAAGGGCGTTTGGGACAAACTCGACCGCCAAAAGTATGCGAAAATCTCGGCTGAGCAGCTGGCAGGCATAAACCGACTATCGCTCCGCGGCTACGATGCGTGTCAGGCTGGCGATAAGCAGGACGGCAAACTGCTCTTCGCAAAGGTCGCCGAGTTGACCGATGACTGGGGCAGGGAGTCGTCGACGGGACCATTTAACCCGAATATGCCGAGGTGAGATTTAGGTGCGATGACCCTGCGCCACCACAACACTTCTCCCTGGCTCAAGAGTTAAATTGAGGGCCGCCTGTGGATGAGCCCGCAATGACACACGCATGCAAAGTATGTTGCGTCTCTTGGTTCGCAATGCTCATCCTGGCCAACTTATGCATTGCAGCAGCCGCGCTGGTGTATCGGGCGCGCATGCCCAGGATATAAAGAGGGGTGGGTAGAATTGATCCTGACAAACCTGCCGGCGAGGGGATCACAAGCCTACAAGAATTTGTTGCCTTGGCTAGCAAAGAAGCGTGGGGTTAAATTCAGCCCTACACACTCGAAGTGTGGTCGGTGCAGCGGTCCCCGATCGAAAACGTGCTGCGCCAAGCCGAAAGGCTGGGCGTCAACACGACCATTCTCGGCGCGGATTGGAATCATATTTTAAAAAATTCCGACCGCCCCGGTGGCCCCGCAATCTCAATAATTGAATCGTTAAAGCACTCGATGCGCCAGGCGAGGCCGAGCGGCAGGTTGCGATCTATCGCACGAACCGGACACCCCTCTGCGAGGACTGCGCCGTGCCTTGCTGTCCAGCTTCGCAGCGGCTGGCGGCGCTTCTACCTCTAAGGCGGGATCGCCACGCGCCCGCCGGAGAGCACCCAGCTTGTGAGCTGCTGCCGCGGGAGATAGGCGTTGCCTGGACCCCGGGCATCGATTTCGCCCCAGCGCATGCCAGCGTTTCGTGCGGTTCAGTATGCCGGAGCAGATAGCGAAGGGACTGGCGGCCATGAGTGACAGGTCGACGCTGACCTGGCCGCATTCACATCGTCATCCTGTACGCCGTGCCCCTGAGCAAATGGGTGCCGGTAAAGGTCGACAGGCTGGACATTTTTGCAGTGGGTTATCACTGAGGCTGGCGGCTGCTGCCGCTGCCCACGGGAACGTGCACATGGTGTATTCCGGCATCGTGCGCGCCACCGACGAGAACTTACGACGAGTATGGCGCGACAAACGTGATGAGAGCGGCGCGTCAATCAGGATGAGAAGAGGCGGCCGGGTGATTGGATGATTGTCTGCTCGCCGCAGACTTGGCAAGCCTTTATGACGCTGCGCGACAATCAATCTGAACCAGCGCGTCAATCAGCATTCTTTTCTACCTCCTTGGGGGTCGCGTGCGCTGGCGGGCGGCCGCGTCCTCGTTTGCGGTCGAGGGCGGCTTTGCGGCGATAGCTCTCGACGTTCATTTCCATGATCGTGGCGTGGTGCACGAGGCGGTCGATGGCCGCTAGCGTCATGGCCTGATCGGGGAAGATGCGACCCCATTCGCCGAATGGCTGATTGGCCGTGATAAGCAGCGATCGCCGCTCGTAGCGTGCGGCAATCAACTCGAATAGCACGCTGGTCTCCGCCTGATCCTTGGTGACATAGGCGATATCGTCGAGAATCAGGAGGTCGTACCGATCGAGCTTGGTGATTGCACTCTCCAGTGTCAGCTCACGCCGCGCAACCTGTAGCCGTTGCACCAGATCTGTCGTGCGTGCGAACAGGACGCGCCAACCGTTCTCGACGAGCGCGAGGCCGATCGCCGCAGATAGGTGGCTCTTGCCGCCGCCTGGTGGGCCAAACAGCAGCAAATTGGCGCCGGTCTTGAGCCAAACGTCGCCAGAGGCCAACGCCATCACCTGAGCCTTGGAGAGCATAGGCACGCTCTCGAAGTCGAACGCCGAGAGCGTCTTGCCGGCGGGCAAACGCGCCTCCGCCATGTGCCGCTCGATACGTCGGCGAGCACGGTCCGCGACCTCCTGCTCCGCGAGAGCAGCAAGGAAGCGGGCCGCGGGCCAGCCTTCCTTGTCGGAGAGCGCGGCGAGCTTAGGCCAAATCGCCTTCACACCGGGCAGACGCAGCTCGGAGAGCAGCAGCTCGACACGTGCGGCGTCGATGGAGTTCGCTGAACCAGTCATGCCGCGATCTCCCCGTTGGGTGCGATAGCCGCCAGCTCGTCATAGGCAGTGAGCGGCGCCAGCTCGACGGCAACACTCGGGATTGGCGTCTTATCGGGTCGAAAGCGTGCGTGCAGCATTGCCAGATTGGGCAATCCGCCAGCATCGAGATCAGTGGTAATCGCTTGGGCGAGCTCCACCTCGCAGGCACGCTCGTGCGCAAGCGCCAAGAGCTCCACCGTCGCCTTGCATGCCTGCCGGTCTCCACATCGTTCTCGCAACACTTCGAACGCTCGCGCGTAAGCATGACGGGGGAACAATTGATTGCGATAGACCAGATTGAGCAAAGCCATAGGCTTGCGGCGCAGCGCGTGGATCACGTGACGATAGTCAATAACATGACCTCCTTTGCTGTCCGACACCGGTTGGCCGCGTCTCAAGGTTGCGACGGGCGTGGCGCCGAGGAAGCATTCAAGCCGATCATCGAAGATGCGTACGCGCAGACGATGCCCGATCAGACGTGACGGTACCGTGTAGAAGACGCGCCGCAGGATGAAGCCCCCCGACGACGTCACCGGGATCACCTTCTCCTCGAAGTCGCTGGTGCGCCGTTGTGGTAGAGGCCCGAGCGCCGCCCGCTCCAGCTCGATACGTTTGCGATTATTGGCATTGCGTCGGCCAACACCACAGTCGACGAACGCACGGTACGCATCGAGGTCAGCAAAGTCGCGCGTGCCCCGAAGCAGCAACGCGTCCTCAAGCGCCTGCTTCAAGTGACCGTGCGCGCTCTCGATTGAACCGTTCTCATGCGCGATGCCGGCATTGTTGCGGGACGGCTCCATGCCGTAGTGACGCATCAGGTTTTGATAGCGTTGCGTCAGGTCCTGCTGAGCATCGGCCGTCAGGTTGCGGAACGCGGCCGATAGGCTGTCACTACGATGCTCCTTCGGTACGCCACCCAGCACCCACAACGCGTTCTGAAGCCCTTCGGCCAAGGCCACGAAGCTCTCGCCGCCGAGTACGACGTGAGCATGCTCGAAGCCCGAGAACGCCAGTCGAAAGTGATAGAACCGGTGATCCAGCGGCTGGCCGGCAATCGTGATCTTAAGCGCTCTGGCGTCGGTGAAGTCGGACAGTCCGAGCCGCCCAGGCTCGTACTCCTGGCGGAAGATCACGTCTCGCTCGGGACCATTAAGCGCCCGCCAAGCATTGATGCGGCGCTCCAGCGTGCGGCGGACGTTGGGATTGAGATCGGGATGGCGCCGGCGCAACTCCTCGAGCACGCCGATCACGCGGATGCCGGGTGCCGCCTTCAGCATTGGCACGATCTCGACGTCCCAATAGGGAGCCAGCGGATCGGGCCGGCGGCGGCCCCTTGGCTCTTTCCTTTGCGACGGCAAGCGCGGATCATCTTCGATCCGGTAGGCCGTCGCCGTCGAGAAACCTGTCTTGGCCGCGGCGGCCTCCGGAGAAAGTGTCAGTCGGTAACTCATGTACAGCCTCATCTGGTGATCGGTGATGTGGAGGCCGGGCAAGTCGTCGATCCCCCTCGTTGACGAGACGAATCAACAGCTTGGCTCAGCCCGCCCCGACCGCCAGGCAGGCTTTCAAAAATGCACCGCCGGTGGGGACGAATCTCCGGTCGGGCTACGCCCTCCCTTCGATTCGCCCCCACCGGCGAGTTCTCATCCTGATTGTCGCTGGATTCTCACCCAGATTGTCGGCGCCCAGACGAGCGCTTGGCGTTGGATTCAAGATACCGCTGGAAAACCTTCTGGCGGGCATCGGTATCACGGCATTGCTGCAAAGCATCCGGAACCTACCATTCGATCCTCGGCTCGGAAGAGTTAGGAGTGACGAGCAGCGCGCGACGAGAAGCAACTCGTGTTCGTTCCACAGTGCGGGCTCGCCCCCGGCACGGTCAACATCATCGGGGCCCATCTCATCGCGCAGTTCGATACGGCGCGGTCGCTGGAACTCAGGGTCGGCGCACTGCCACTCTCGGTGAGCAACGAGATGAAATACTACCTTTCTTGGTCGTCGAGTGGGCTTGTCAACGAGTAGATCAAACCGTGTGACGCGCTCTTTCGCGGGGAACGGATCAAGACGCTACCCCTCGAGGGAAAGGAGAACGTCGTCATCGACGGTGTAACCTATGAGGCGTTCAACACCTCGGGCGGTGTCGCCCCATGTGCGACACGTATCGAGGCGGATCGGCGAGTTGAACTACAAGACGATCCGCTACCCGGGACGTCTCGATCATATACGTTCGTCATACACGATCTAGGACTCGGCGACCGACCCGACCTGCTGACGCAAATCTTCGATCAGTCGATCCCCGCAACGAGGCAGGACGTGGTGCTTCTATATGTGAATGCCCTCGGCACCCGCAGTGGTAAGCTGCAGCAATGTTCGTATGTCGATCCCTCGCTCCCAGACTGCTTCGCGATTTAACAGTCATGGATTTGCGCGTCGGACAGCGCATTTATGATTTGAGATTCTGGCGCGATGAGAAGCGGTCGCGGTGGGAGGTGCTGAAAGGTGATGCGAGCCGCATCGCCCAGCGGGACTTTGCGACCTGCCGCCGTGTCGTGGGCGTCGAGCGAATGGCTGCAGCACCTCATCGCGACCTATGGGATTTGGGCGGTGGCGGTGTTGATCGGCCTTGAAAGCATGGGGATCCCGTTGGATCCAGTTGATGCGAGCCGATCCAGATGACCCCGCCGAGTAGCATCACGGTCAGCGTTGGCACTGACCAAACGACGAACTCGATTCGCCCTTCATAGGCCAAGGCCGACCTGCGGCTGGCGCGCGCATTCGACCACCGGTACCACCAGGCGAACGCTAAGGTCGCCAGGATTACAGGAACCACGACGACAAGGATGATCGCTGTGGCATTGATCAGGAGAAGCCGCTCAGCCGACGCGATCGGCCTTTACCGGCGCCAAGAGTGCCCACCGCGGATTGATGGAACAGGCAAACGGGGGGTCGCTTTTCCTTGATGAAATCAGCGAGATGGATCGCTTGGAAGTAGGCGCGATAGACATGATGGCCATGTGCCAATAGCCGCTTCCATCATCAACCGAATGTCGAACATCGACCCATAGCCGGCTTGAGACCGCCTACCATCGTGCCGATGCAGCCATACAGAAAATCGCCGATTTGCCGCCGCAGCAACGCAGCGGCTTGAGTGTTGGAGGCGTCCTGTCAAACAAGCTTCAGGCAAGAATCTAGAAATCCTGCTCGTTAGGATCCTGCCCATCTTGGAGACAGCTTGTCCCCGCGGGATCGTCAACGACCGAGCAGGACATCGCGGAGAACCACGGCCTCGTTGTGAATCTCATCTCGTGCACCGAATACCAGCGTCAAAGGACCTTGCTTTGCCAACGAACGCAACGCAGCTACCGGCTCAATGTTCCGCTTCAGCTCAGTCTTGTACCTCTCGCGGAACTCCTCCCAACGAGCGGGCTCGTGCGCAAACCACTTGCGAAGGTCATCGCTGGGTGCGACTTCCCTGCACAGCTTGCAAGGGCCGCCCGATCCTTGCTGACTCCTCGCGGCCATAATCGATCTACCAGCACGCGGGTACCGTCATCGACAGAGGCCAAGTCATAAACCCGCTTCAGCCTCACATTTCTTGCGCGAATGCGCGTGCTCGTACTCATCACCACCTCGCACCTCATGAGGCTCGAAAATCAACAAGCCAACAACCTCTCAGCACCGCAAAAGCTCCGAGCCATTTCGCATCAAACGATGCAGTCGTCATCATCATAGAATAGATCGCTCCGCTTCAGCACGGCACAGTCATGTTGGCAGACGATTGTAGGCACCGAGTCGAGATGGCGGAATGGGTGCGGTGGTAGGTTGCCAGTACGCAGCTCAGCCCAGCCGTGCTGTGTTCAGTTTGATGCGGTCCATGGACGATGAAGGCCTTAAGCACGACAGTAAAGATGCAGGGACCGTTTAACCTCCCCTTATCGCTCGAAGCGGCTGCAAGCTTCTTGCCTCCCCAGGGCTCGGTGCCGGTTGTACTGAGAGTCGCTACTCGCTTTGGTCGCCAACCCGCCATTCTCGAGATTCGGCAGACGCAGCGATCGCCTGCAGAAATTGAGGCATCCTCAACAATCCCACTTCACCAGCGACGGCTGCAAGAACGAGTGCAATGGCTCACTTCAGCTGATCTAGATCTTCGTCGGTTCTATCGTCTTGTCGCACCTCACCCTGTCATGGGCCCAGTTGCCAGGTCACTCAAAGGACTTAAGCCGCTGCGGCCGGTTTCGCTCTTCGAGATGGTGGTTATCGCGATCACCGAGCAACAGCTTTCGCTTGCTGCCGCTTTTCACATCCGTGGTCGCCTCGTTGCTCGCTTCGGTACACCATACGCGGGACTCTGGATATTCCCAGCATCAGAGACTCTTGCGGGGACGCCTGTTGACGATTTCATGAGCTGTGGACTGTCGCGCCGCAAAGCGGAATACATAAGGTCCTTCGCGCAGCGCGTAGCGGAAGGTACTTTTGATCTCGACGCTTTGGCGCAAAAAAATGACGCGGACGCTTACGCTGGTCTCGTCAGCCAACGGGGCCTTGGTGCTTGGTCTGCCCAATATATCCTCGCTCGCGGGCTTGGCCGTCACGACTGTCTTCCGTCAGAGGACGCTAACCTTCGCCGTGCAGTCGGGAAATATTTTTCGCGCGGACTAAACCTTAGTCCAAAGCAACTCGAGCGAGCACTTTTGCCGTTCGCCCCATTTAGAGGTCTTGCAGCGTTCTATCTGTCGGTGGCGGCGCGGCTCCACCCGCTCGAAACAACGCCGAACTAGGTGATGAATCACGGCGGGTATGATCGCCCTATGTCGATCAGCGGGTGTCGATCAGAACGCTAGTTGCCCTACCGTCTCGATGTCAGCGCCAAGACGAAGATCATGATGGACTGAGCAGCTTCATGCTATCGGCGGTCCGGATCGTCCTGCGAAGCGACGTAGTCACGCAAGGTGGCTGGTTATCCTCACCAGCGAAGCTGCAGGTTCCGAGGAAGCAGCGACGCGGAGATTTATCGCGAGGAGAATGGCGGCCGAAGCATGTTCAATTTTGCACAGACCTTACTCGGTATTTGGCCCATGCTAAGCGCAAATGATGGAACGTGCGCGCATTTGTGGGGAGTGACGAATCTGAGCTCCGAACGGTGTTCGATGTAAAAGAAGATCAACCTCCGAAAAACCTCGGGATGTCAAGTGCACCGAACCAGGTTGCGCAACTGCGGATCGATTTACCATCCCGCAGAGCCTCGAGGGGAGCCGGCGCGTCGCTTCCAATACTTCAAGGCAGACGAATTCCGCGCTCCCCCCATGCAGAAGCACCTTCCGGCCATTGAAGACATCCTACGGCAGAGGACCGCGCACCGTCACCCTCAAAATGACGAGTAGCCAGATGAGTCAACATGAAACCCAATTCAGCGGGCCCGACTTCACCCAAGGAGTGGAACTCTCCACGATCCATGACGGGACCATGCTGCTCGGCCACGCGCGCGATGAAGCGGTGCTGCTTATCCGGCGGGGTGACAAGTTGTTCGCGATCGGCGCCAATTGCACGCATTATGGCGCTCCGCTTGCCGACGGTCTCGTCGTGGACGACACGGTTCGTTGCCCGTGGCACCACGCTTGCTTCAGTCTGCGTACTGGCGAGGCTTTCCGCGCGCCGGCTCTCGACCCAGTATCCTGCTGGCGCGTCGAACAACGGGCTGGGCGGGCCTATGTAAAGGAAAAATTGCACCGCGATCGCCCGCAGCCGCATTCTCAAGCAGCCGGCATTGCACGCTCTGTCGTTATCGTAGGTGGTGGCGCAGCGGGCAATGCGGCTGCCGAAACACTTCGGCGCGAGGGTTATCCCGGCCACATCACCATCCTGAGCGCGGATGACGCGCTACCTTGTGACCGACCCAATCTATCAAAAGGATATCTCGCTGGCACCGCATCCGAAGAGTCGAACCTCCTTCGATCAGCCGACTTCTACAAAGAGAACGAAATCGACGTGCGCCTTGGCTCACGCGTCAGTGCGATCGACATACACAACAGTCGCGTCGAAATGTCGGACGGCGCCCGGCATGCCTTCGGCGCCCTTCTCCTCGCTACTGGCGCTGAGCCGGTGCGGCTCGATGTGCCAGGTGCTAATCTTCCGCACGTTCATTATCTGCGCTCAGTGTCCGACAGTCGCGCGCTCGTTTTCAAAGCGCTAACATCCCGACGAGCCGTAGTGATCGGCGCCAGCTTCATCGGCCTCGAGGTAGCTGCATCACTTCGCATGCGTAATATCGAGGTGCATGTTGTCGGGCGCGAGGCAGTTCCAATGGAGCGCATTCTCGGCTTGGAGGTCGGGAACTTCATTCGCAATCTGCATGAGAAGAACGACGTGACGTTTCATCTCGGGGCCACCGCAACCTCAATCGACGAACGCAGCGTCACGCTGACGAGTGGAGAAACTGTCCAAGCAGATCTCGTGGTCGTCGGCATCGGGGTGCGGCCGCAGACCGAGTTGGCCCAACGCGCAGGCCTTGCCACTGATCGCGGCGTCATCGTTGACGAGTACCTTGAGGCCAGCGCGCCGCGCATTTTTGCTGCTGGCGACATTGCGCGTTGGCCGGATCGGCTCACCGGCGATCGCATCCGCGTCGAGCATTTTGTCGGCGCCGAGCGCCAGGGACAAACCGCCGCGCGCAACATCATGGGCCAGGGCGAACGCTTTGACGCCATACCGTTCTTCTGGACCGAGCAATACGATTTCGGCATCGCCTATGTGGGACACGCAGAGCGTTGGGACAAAATAGAAATCGATGGGTCACTAGAAGCAAGGGACTGCACCATTGGGTATTGGCACGCGCGAAAAAAGCTGGCGGTCGCAGTTGTCCATCGTGATCTGGAGGGGCTGCGCGCGGAAGTCGAATTCGAGAAAGCCATAGCCACGACTAATGCGAGCGCCCGGGTGGACCAAGTCTCTAGGTGACTGCGGACACGGAGTTCAAACTGTGGGAGCCGAAATGTATTTGTTTCGTTCACGGGCCGACATCGTGGTGATGAAGGTCGTACTAAGGTGGTGATGAAGGTCGAACTAAGAGTGGTGTCTGTGGCGATGGTGCGATGGCTGGAGAATAGCTCCTATGATGACGCCCGATGCAGTGGGCTAATCAATGTTGGCGAAATGTAATCGCTGAGTAACAAAACGCTTGGCCAAGCTCGCGTTATGTTCCACAGCCGACAGGCCGCGCTACGAGGAAAGAAGCGCAGAGCACGCTGCTTTCCGAATACCTCGGGGACGGAGCCGGCCAGGACAATCTTTCAACGAACTCGATCTCACCGGACTCCGCTTCCTCCAAGTCGATGCCAAAACCGGTATCCGGGCCCTCGTATTGCCCGTCGGTTTTGCTACAATTCCACATACACTTGTCTTACTGCGCTCCGTCGACGTCGCCTTGAGGTACGCGCTCCAAGAACCACATCTGGTGGTGATGTGCGGTTCAGTCAATCTGGTCCGCCAAAGCAGTCGGAACGTGGATGATGGTGGTAGGTAGGGAACGCACGGGCGGAGCAGAAGCGGTGTCGCGGGTTGGCGGACGAGCAATTTCGATTTACCTTTGCCAGGAACCAATTGACTTCCGCGACGGTATCAACGGGCTGGCGATGATTGTTGAGGCGAGGCTGAAGTATGATCCGCCGCAACCTGTTTTGCTTCACCAACAAACGAAAGAAGCAAATTAAGCTTCTTTATTGGCAACGCAGCGGGTTCTGCCTGTGGGAGAACTACGTGGCTTCATACTACAGGGTTTTAGCAATTGCTGCGGCTCGGTCGACAAGGCGATTCCATCGACTGCATTGCTTGCGCGGCACGTTCGATCCGGGAACCTCGTATAGGTGATAGTGCGCATTGTAGGGATGCCTGGTGACGAGTCCATGCTCAGCCCACCTGGCGAGGCTCGTTTCGTGGATGTTGAGACGCGCAGCCGCTTCTCTTTTTGTCAGCATTCCACGATCTCGCAGTCGGTCATAGCGCGAGCCGTAGCTATGGACGAGATACGCGACCCGCAAAGCCGTGAAGCGGGCATCATGGCGGCCACGCCGCGCTGATCCTCCCGGGTGATATCCTTGCTGGTTTAGGAGTTCGGCGATCTCAGAATAAATGTGGTTGTCGAGGAGCTTGTCGACCAATTCGACGATACCGGGCTGCATCTTCACCTGCTGCGCGGAAGATTTTGGGCGTTTGGATTTTGCCGCCTTGAAGCGGACGTGAACCCTGGTGGTTGCTTCCTCCGGCATTTTGATGAGCGTGACGTCCTCAATGATATGGGCGAGCAGTCGTTTGCGTTCACGGTCCGGCGTATCTGGATCTGCCCAAAGCTTATTGAAGTCTACTGTCATTGCGATCAGCCGCTCGCGCACAGCTTCATCGAGATGAGCTCATCCTGCTCGCGTGCACGCTCTCGATCGTCGCGGGCTTTTGCCAAAAACGCGGAGCTTCTCGTTCCATTCGCCTTCGAGCGTGTCGGCGACGAGACGATTATTGGGGTCGACCAACATGAAGCGGCGCTGGGCGAGATCCGCCTCGATTTGGGCGCGATCGATCGCGCGACAGCGCAGCCGGTCTGCTTCCTCATACCGTGCTTCGATCTCCCTGCGGATCTCAAGCGTCAACTGGACGGCGGTCGGCGTCATCTGTTCTGCGATCAGCATGCCGACCGCTTCATCGATCGGAGGCCCGGCGATTGACTGGCAGTTGGGCTCGCCCCGATAGCCGTGAACGCGGTCACAGACGTACCAGGCATCCAGCCGTCCGCGCCGGGCAGCGTAGCGGATGCGAAAATGCTTACCGCATCGCCCGCACACTGCCCGTCCTTGCAGCAGTGCCTTACCTTCCCGAGGAGGCGATGCGCGCGCCACTTCATATCCTTGACCGTTGGCCTTGAGGATATTGAGATTCTGCTGGAATTGCTCCCAGCTGATGTAGCCGGGATGCGCATTTGGGATGCACGCCAGCCAGTCATCCTGATCACGCCGCTGCAGGATGTTTTTACCGTTGATGGCTCGTCGATAGCGCCGGCGTCCGTAGACGTAAGCGCCGGCGTAGCGTGGGTTGTTCAAGACCCGTATTGCAGTCGATGCGGTCAATGGCCGAAAAACGGTTGTCTCGTTGTTGCGCAGACGCGAGGGAAACAAAAGGCCTTCCGTGCGAAAGGCCTTGACGGTTTGGCATGCGGAGTCCACGCGCGAGAACGTGTCGAAGAAATGGACGATTGTCTCCCTGATTTGCGAGTCGGGATCGAACGCCACGTTGCCGGACTGGCGAGAACGTCGAGAGCGCGAAGCGACAATATGCACTTCGCGGCCGCGCAATTGCCCTTGGATGGCGCGATGAGCAAATCATCGTCGTGGATAATGATCAGGGCGAGTCCGGCGCACCGGCCGTCTGGCGCGAGGGCTTTCAACGCCTGGTCAGCGACGTCGCGAGGACTTGTCGCATCGAGGATTGACGATGTACAGGTAAGCACCGCGTTCCAGGTGGTGAGGCTGGACTTTGAGGGACTCCTTCATGGCGTTCTCCAATCGTGGGTGCTCATTGCAATTGTCGCGAGCACGTGAACGATAGCTGTGCGCTCGTTACGCGCTGGTGGAGTGAGCGATGAAGTGTGAACTGGCTGTTGAATGGGGCTTGCCGTAACCAGCGCCTGCGCCCACCCCCACATGCCCCGGCGCAGAAGGAGCATGAGGCCACTGCCGTAGGGGGTAGCACCTCGCCGAGAGCCGCCATGCGCAGCACCTCATATTGGGCAGCAATGGCAAATGATGTGATCGAGCACGCCAGCGTCGTAGCGTCTTCATCCGGAAGATTTTTTTAATGCTCGCTCGATTGTCCTGTGATGAATCTCGATGCCGAACTCGTTGCGGATCAACCTCGCAAGCTCCCAAGCGCGAACCGGCTCGCCTGGGATCACTTTCCAGCACATTGGGATCCTAAGCTTAGAATTCCACGTGGACAAGTTGTCG
>JADMIO011288089.1_pt1 | contig 80286 bp, 79 predicted proteins | sample 8958161 | NCBI WGS metagenome assembly JADMIO01 (sample SAMN16585339, study PRJNA669376) | soil metagenome | isolation source: Crop rotation soil | place: USA: Cullars Rotation, Alabama | collected 2011 | reverse complement strand
GCCGCGACTTCAAGTCACGTGAATTCCAAGCTTCGGATCCCACTGTGCTGGAAAGGTCGATCGGGCTCGATGCCCTCGTCGCTCGCTGACGAATTCGGTCAGGGTCAGCGCCCTTCGCGGTGAATCCGCACGACGCTCTCTTCCGCAGGCACTCCGAGGCGCAGCGGAAACCCGTAGTGACCCGTCCCGCGGTGTACGTACATGCGATCGGTGCCGCGCGCCCAGAAGCCGTGGTCGGGGATCTTGTCTCCGAAGAGCCGCAGGAACGTCCACGACAGACCGATGCTCAAGAGCCCAACTTGTCCGCCGTGCGTGTGTCCGGAGAGCACGAGGTCTCCTTCGCCGGGAGGCAGGTGCTTGAACGCCCCCGGATCGTGCAGGAGGATGATGCGCGTCGCTCCGGGAGCTCGCGGATGCGCCGCACAGACGCGCTCGAGATGGCCTCTTCGATCGCTCCACGCGTAGTCCATGCCGACGATCTGCACGGGCCCGGCCTCGGTCGTGAGCTCGCGCGCATCGTCGACGAGGAGCGCAATGCCGTTCTTCGCGAGCGCTCGCGCGACCACGTCGGGAGCTTCGTGATCGTGATTGCCATGACACGCGAACACGCGACCGGGCAGCTTGCGAAACGGCTCCAGCGCCGCGAGGAGCACGTCGGGGTCGGTCTGTGACTCCATCGTGAGAAAATCGCCCGTGAGGAACACGAGATCGGGGTTCTCGCGCACGGCGCGCTCGGCGATGCGCCGAAACCGCGCGACAGACATGAACGGTCCGAGATGCGGGTCCGTGATCTGGATGATGCGCAGCGGTCGATCTTCGCGCGTCGTGCCCCGCGGATGCGGCCCGAGCTTCTCCGCACGCGACCCATCCGGTCCGCCGATGACGAGATCGATCTCTTCGCGCTTCGTCGAGAGCGACTGGATCATGCCGATCGCAGCGAGCGCGTAGGGCAGCCACGGCACCCACGGGTGCAGGCCCGCAGCCGTGAGGACCGCCCACGGGATCGCGAGGAGCGTGCCGCCCACGAAGAACGAAGCCGGCCAGCTCACGAAGAGGCGATACGCGAGCGGCCGCATCCGTGGGCGGGCCAGCACGAGAAAGTGCACGTAGACCGCGACATGAAATGCCGCAAAAACAGGCGCGATGGAGCGAAACGCAGGCGCGATCCCTGCCGCGGCCAGCGAGTAGACCCCGAGAATCACGCCGACGAACGTCGCAAATGGCCGCGAACGCAGCGCGAACGCGGTGCTCACGATCGTGAGCCACCCGCCAAGCGTCAGGATGTCGAACCAGGACATCGGCCGTCCAGTGTACCGCTACGATGACCGCCGGATCGATGACCACTTCGCATTACGACGTGCTCGTGCTCGGGGTCGGCGGCATGGGAGCTGCGGCGCTCGCGCATCTGGCTGCGCGCGGCGTGTCCGTCATCGGAGTCGAACAGGGCGACGTTCCGAACGAGAGCGGGAGCTCGGTCGGCGAGACGCGCGTGATCCGCAAAGCCTATTTCGAGGACCCGCGGTACGTGCCCCTCATCGAGCGTGCCTACGTGCTGTGGCATGAGCTCGAGGCACGAGCGAAAGAGGAGCTCCTCCTGAAGACGGGCTGCCTCAACCTCGGCCATCCCGATCATCCGGCGATCTGCGGCGTACGGGAGAGCGTTGCGCGTCATCGCCTGCCTCACGTCGTCCTCGACGCCGCCGAGGTGCGCGCGCGTTTTCCCGCATTCGAGCCTTCGCCAGGCGAGGTGGGGATCTTCGAAGAAGACGGCGGCTATCTGCGTGTGGAGGCCTGTACGCTTGCCCATGCGCGATGGGCGGTCGATCGCGGCGCGATCCTGAAGACCCGCACGCGCGTCGCGGCGCTGGCGATCGACGCCGGTGGAGTCGTGGCGACGCTCGATGACGGCACGACAGAAACGACGATCGCCGCCGACCGTATCGTCATCGCCGCAGGACCGTGGCTGCCCGGCTCCCCTGCCCTGCGCGAGCTCGTGGGAGCGTTGCGTCTCGAGGTCGAGCGCCAGGTGCAGCTGTATTTCGAACCGCGCGAGCCGCAGCTCGTCACCGCGCCGGCGCTTCCGGTCTTCATCCACTTCGACGGCGAACGAGCGTTCTACGGCGTCCCGCTCCACGGCGAGCACGGACATGCGCCCGCGCTCAAGGTCTGTCGTCATCACGGCGGCCAAGCGACGACGCCCGACACCGTCGATCGTACGGTGCACGACGCGGACGTCGAGCCCGTGCGCGCATTCATGCGGGCGCACTTGCCTTCTGGTGACGGCCCGCTGCTCCGGGCACGTGTCTGCATGTACACGAACACGCCGGATCAGCATTTCATCGTCGGCGCGCTGCCCGATCGCGAGAACGTGATTCTGCTCGGGGGCTTCTCCGGTCACGGCTACAAGATGGCGTCGGTCATCGGCGAGATTGCTGCGGACCTCGCGACCCGCGCGAAGAGCAGCTTCGATCTCGGCCTGTTCGATCCGTCGCGGTTCTAGGTTGCGAGCTGCTCGACCGCGCGCGAGCGGCCCGTCTCCAGATCGAAGAGCGTCTCCAGCTCGAGAGCCATGTGGCCGTTCCCTTGCGCGATCAAGACCGAGCGCATCGCGACGAGCATGTCGGGAGGAAGCTCCGCACCTGGCTTTGCGGCGAGGGCGCGAACGCTCGCGAGACTGAGGGGCGGCGGCGTCGAAGATGCAAGCGGGCTCTGCATGAATAGGGTCTAGCCGACCTCCGTCCCGTGTGCAGGTCACCCGGACGAGCGACACGGCCACAACCGTGTGGAATAATGGTCGAGTGCGCTCGCTGCTCTGCCTGACTGCGCTGGCGCTGGCCGTTGCAGCCGCGATCGCGTGCGGTCACTCGTACGCCGAGGATCCGGCGCAGCCCGTCGAGGCCGGCCCCGATGTGCCCGACGCCCCCGATGGCCCGGACGTCCCGCCTCCCTCGCCTGATGCCGCGAAGCTCGCCGACGCCGCCGCCGAAGCCTCGACGCGCTTCTGCAGCAACGTCGGCATGCAGCAGAACACGGACATCTTCTGCGCCGATTTCGACGGGACCGACCTCGCCGAGGGCTTCACGCGCGCGTCCGACGCAGGCCTCTCCGCGACGAACGTGACCGCGCTCTCTGCGCCGAATGCGCTGCTCGCGAACGGCCCGCCCGGCATGTCGTTCACCGATCGTGGCCCCACCCTCGCCTGGGAGCATCTCGGCAACCCCATCTCGGTCCTCGACGTGACCGTCGGCATCAATCAGCCTGCGCCTGCGGGACCACCGGGGACGGGCACCGGCACCGTTGCGATGATCACGATGCAGACGGAGCTGACGCGCACGTCGTTCCTTTTTTCGCGGGGCATGCCGAACTTCAGTATCGAGATCGAATACAATGGCTCCGCGGCGTACGGGAAACGCGACGCCGTCCCCATCAATCTGGTCGAGGGCAAGTGGACGAAGGTGAACCTCGTCTACAACGTCCGCACGGGCAACGTGAGCGTGGCTTACGACGGCGTGACCGTCCTCAACAAGGTCGGCTACTACACGCCGCAAGCGGTGCTGACCGATTCGAAGGCGACGGTCCTCATCGGCGCGCTTGCGTCGGGTCCGACGTTCATCGAGCCATTCCGCTTCGACAACCTCGTCGCGCGCGTCACGCGCGAGTGAGCGTCCTCAGAAGTAAGCTCCGAACGCGAGCTCGAACGTCGGAGACCTGATCTCTCCGCGCGGCATCCGCACGCGCGTGCGGAAATCGAACAGCCCAGACGCAAACGTCACTCCCGGCGCGAGCAAGCCCCAGGTCGTGGGCGTCTCGACGTCGAAGATCGGCGCGCCCGGCTCGCGATAGACGAGCTGTGCGCCGAGGGCGAAGCCGATCGACGGCGTCAGCGCGAACGGCATCTTCTTCGACCCGCCGAGGTGGATGCGTGGACCCACCGACGGCGTGAAGGTGCCGCGCATCCCGGAGAGGCAGGGCGGCTCGACGCACTCCGGCTTTCCCTCGGCCGTTCGCGCGAGGAACGTGAGCTCGTGCTCGGCCCGCAGCTCGATCAGCTCCCGCCAGCGAACGCCGACGCTGACGCTCCCGCCGAACCACACCCCGCCGACGGGGGCGAAGTCGATCTGCTCGGAGATGCCGCCGTAGACCACCCAATCATTCGGCACATGGGGCGTGACAGGCAGCTCTTGGGCGCCGGCTGGTCTCGCGATCGAGACGACGACGAGAGTGACGAGCAAGACGGCCATTCTTCGAAGAAGATTCGGCAAGATGGGACGGCCTTTCGCAAAGGCTGAGCCACGCCGCCAACTATGCGAGCCCTCTCACGAGCGCGCGAGTCGCGTGCCGCCGGCCATGACGGCGGAGGCACGAGTGCGCAGCGCGCTGCACAGCTCAAAAGAGCTGCTGGAGCGTCCGGGTCACGCGATCGGCTTCGAAGGCATAGGTCAGGAGCGCACCGTAGACGGCGCCCGCGAAGTGCGCGTCGTGATTGATGCCGTCCTTGCCGCGGAAGGATTGCACGACGCTGTATCCCAGATAGAGGAGCGCATAGAGCATCCCCGGGATCGGGATCGGTAAGAACATCAGACTCAGCTTGATGTTCGGGTAGAGCAGGATGGCGCTGAACATGATCGCCGCGACCGCACCCGATGCGCCGAGCGAGTTGTATTTCGGATTCTTCCTCCGACGGATCATCGTCGGCACGTGCGCGATGACTACGGCGCTCACGTAGAGCACCACGTACCTCCCCGCCCCGAGCGCCCGGACCACCTGGTCGGAGAAGAAGTACAGCGTCAGCATGTTGAAGACGAGGTGGCCTGCATCCGCGTGCAGCCAGCCCGCCGTGAGCAGGCGATGAAGCTGGAGCCGCTCCACCACGAGGTACGGATTGAGGATCAGCGCGTACTTCAGCGGCCTGATGATCCACGCGATGATGCTCACCACCGCCACCGAGGCGATGATGATCATCGGGACCGTCAGCTGAATGTCGCCCGTACCGAACATGGGTCGATCCTACCGGAGTCGTGGTATCCGGATAGCCGTCGCTGATGACTCTGCCGTTCGACGTCACCGCCACGGATCCGGGCTCCCGCGCGCGCAGGGGCTCGATGCTGACCGCGCACGGCCGCATCGAGACGCCCGTCTTCATGGACGTGGGCACACGCGCCTCGGTGACGAACTGCGCGCCCGTCGACCTCGCCGAGGTCGGAACGCAGGTGGTACTGGGCAACACCTACCACCTGATGCTGCGGCCGGGGCCCGAGGCGTTCCGGCGTCTCGGCGGCATCCACAAGTTCATGGGCTGGTCCGGGCCCGTGCTCACCGACTCCGGCGGGTACCAGATCTTCTCGTTGCCCGGTGACCGCACGATCACGGAGAAGGGCGCGCGCTTCAAGGGCTACACCGATCAGCAGATGCACATGCTCTCGCCCGAGCGATCGATCGAGGTCCAGACCGCGATCGGCTCGGACATCATGATGGTGCTCGACGAGTGCATCGACTCGATGTCGGACGAGGCCACCACGCGCGCCGCCATGGACCGCACGCATCGCTGGGCCTTGCGCAGCCTCGCGGCACGCACGAATCCCGAGCAAGCGCTCTTCGGCATCGTGCAGGGCGGGATCATTCCCGAGCTCCGGCGGCAATCGGCGGCATTCCTCTCCGAGCATCCGTTCGACGGCTTCGCGATCGGCGGCCTCGCGGTGGGTGACACGCGCTCGGAGCGCGAAGACGTGACGTCGTTCTCCGCCGAGCTCTTGCCCGCGGATCGCCCGCGCTATCTCATGGGCGTCGGCACCCCGCCGGATCTCTTGCAGGCCATGCTCGCGGGCGTCGACATGTTCGACTGCATCATCCCGACGCAGCTCGCGTTCCAAGGGACGGCGTTCACGTCGACAGGGCGAGTGCGGCTCACGCGCATGCCGAATGCTCTCTCTGAAGAGGCGCTCGACGTCGCCTGCCCGTGCTCGACGTGCACGAAGTTCAGTCGCGCATATCTGCACCATCTCTTCAAGTGCAAGGAGCCGCTCGGGCCGCGGCTCGTCTCGCTGCACAACTTGCACTATTACCACGCGCTCATGGCCGAATCGCGACGCGCCATCGAGAACGGAACGTTCGCGGCTTATGCAAAGGCGCAGCTCGACGCGATAGATCGCCACGAGCACAGCACGACGCGGTTCGGGCAGTCATGAACGAAGGCTGCGAGCCGAGCTGCGAGGTGGTCACGATTCGTGACGGCATCCGCGCGATCAAGGACCGCGCGAGCGGCGAAGTGATGCACTGCGGGACCGGCCCGGGCGTGGAGCCTGCGGAGCTCTACGTCGTTCCGTCGCGGCTCGAGGCCAGGCTCGCGCAGAGTGGCCCTTCGCTCGTTCTCTTCGATGTCGGTCTCGGTGCGGCGTCGAACGCGCTCGCGGCATGGCGCGTCTCGGAGTCCCTGCCGCAAGACGCGCGCCGCCTCGAGATCGTGAGCTTCGATCACGACCTCACTCCCTTGCGATTGGCGCTCGATCCCGAGCATGCGCAAGGCTTTGGGCTCTCGCGCGAACAGCCCGATGCGCGTGCGGCCGCGCTCGCGTTGCTCGAGCACGGCCGCCACGAGACGGCGCGGACGACGTGGCGACTCGCGCTGGGCGATTTTCCAGAGGTGGTCGCGCGCGAGCCGGCGGGCACCGCGGACCTCGTGTTCTGGGATCTCTATTCGCCGCGCACCTGCCCTTCGCTCTGGACCGTCGCGTGCTTTCGCGAGCTGCGCCGCGCGTGTCGGGAGCACGCAACGCTGCACACGTACACGACCGCGACCGCCGCGCGATCGGCGCTCTTGCTCGCGGGCTTCGCCGTGGGCTTCGGCGGAGGCACGGGCGACCGCGCGCACACCACGATCGCGGCCTCGAACGTCGAAGACCTCGTGCACCCTCTCGGTGCTCGTTGGCTGACGCGTCTCGGTCGATCGACGGCTGCATTTCCCTCCGATGTGGCGGCGGATGCTGCTTCCCGCGCCGACGCGATCGCGCAGATCCGCGCGCTCCCGCAGTTCGCCTAGAAGCCGAGCGCGTGCGCGACGACGAGCGGCGTCGTCATGAGCAGCGCAACGGCGAACGCGCTCGCCTCGAGCGCATCGGCGCGCTCCGACGTGCCGTCGGCCCGCCTGCGGCGAAGCGAGCGCGCCAGCAAGACGAACGCGACGGCCACGGCCGCGCCGAGCACGGCGACGATCACCGAGCTTCGCGGCGGGGAGATGCGATCGGCAATGCGATCGGGCGTGAGGACGAGCTGCGCACCGTCGGCGGTGCCAAAAGCGAGCGCGAGGGGCACGCGCTGTCGTCCCAGCGTTCCAGCGAATTCGGCAATTTCGGAATCGGGTGAATCGTCGAGATATTTGAATATCGAAGGCAGATATCCGCACATATCCGGACAGCTCGAATACAGAATTGCGATATCGGCACGAGGATCGACGCGCAGGAGCACCGGAGGGCAGCGATCCTCGCCATACGGCACGCCGAGCGGAAGTGCCCCGCGAGGACCGACGAGGACGCAGCCGAACTCCGTCGGGGCGCCGTCGTAGGTGGTCCGATGAAATGGACTGCGAAGGGGCGAATGGGCGACTCCCTCGATGCGATAGTCGGTAGTGCCGACCCGAAACGGACGATCTTGCTCGACCGGTCCGCTCACTCGCTCGAGCGTCGCGAGATAGTGATGCGGCGATGGTAGCGACAGCCGCGGGATCGCCAGGATCACCGCCATGAGCGCCACGCCAATCGCTCCCGCAGCAACGGCCGCGCCGGGCGACGGTCCTGCGCGCCGCTGCACGCGCGCGGCGATCGCGACGACCGCACCGAGCGCGAGCGGCGCGACGCAAATGACGACGCGTCCGATCGACAGGCGAAGCGGGTCGGGTCCTTGCGGTGGCGCGAGGATCCCAGCGCCGGCGACGAACGAAGACCAATGGTCGAGCCCTCCGTCGACCACCGGCATCCGATAGAACCCGCCCACCACGAAGGCCACGAGCGACGCCCACAGCAGCGCTCCCGCCCATGCCGCGAAGCGAATCGAGCGCCGAGAGGCCACGAAGACGCCACCATCGCGGGCAGCAGCGGCAGGAACGCGAGCCAACCTTCGACGGTCGCTCTTCGCTGATCCGCGTCCGTGTAACCGATGAAGATCGTCGTCGCGACGCAGAGCACGACCGCGAGGAAATTCACGATCAGGAACCCGAAGATCCGAAGCAGCAGCCGCAGCAGCCTCCACGTCACGGCCGAATCAGAGGCCGCGCGCGGCGGTTCGTCAACCGTCGAGACCGCCGGCCCACGCGATCGCGTCACGGAGGATCGTCGGATTCTCGACGGCGTACGTGTGGCCGACGCGCCCGAGGTCGAAGAAGCGCGTCTCGATGCCTTCGCCGTCGAGGCGGCGAGCCTCTTCGACGAGCGAGTCGTGCGTGCCGTCGAGCTGACCGGCGCCGAGAGCGATGCGGACGACGCCGGCATCGCGAAGCGTCTTCGCGTTCGGATGAAGCTCGGCGCCGAGGAGAACGAGGCCGCGAAACTTCGCGAGACGCGCCTTCACGAGATCGAGCGCGACGTAGCTGCCTTGCGAGAAGCCGACGGCGACGCCGGGCTCCGCCGTCGCGCCGTTCGCGACCGCAGCGCGGAGCGCACGCGCCACGACGGGGCTCTGCGCGAAGACATCGGCTCCCCACGACCACGAGCCGTCGGGCTGGGCCTCGATCGCCTCGGGACACACGAGCCAGCCGAGCTCGCTCGCGCCGGAGCGGAACCACGGACATCCGTTCTCGACGCGACCATGTGCACCATGCAGGTAAATCACGGTCATCGGTCGCGCCGCCGCGCTCTTCGCCGGCGGGAACGCCATCAGGGTCTCGCCCTGCGCCTGGAGCATCGTCGGAGTCGATGCGTAGCGACCGCGCGTCTCGCCGCTCTCGCCCAACGTCACGACGCTGGCATCGACGGTTCGCGCCGTGCGCGCGGTACGCGTGCGGGCGGCGCCGTCGTCCGTACCGGCTGCGGCGCGGTTCGCGAGCGAGGTCGCAAAGAGCGCGACGACGACGACGAGACAAACCACACCGATGCGCCGCAGGGCGCGCGAGAACGACATCGACATTGGGGCTCCAGAGAGGCGGTTTGCAGGCGCGCTGGCGAAGCTCGTGCTGGAGGGTGATGCAGCGGCTGTGCCGTACGGCGGAGCTCGGGATCGCGGCGGACTACGCGCACTTCGCGCGTCGCCTGTGAGCTGGCACGTGGCGGCAGGGACTCGACGGCGTGGTCCGCCGAGGACGTGTCACCCGATCGGGTGACACGCCTCCCGCGCGCTCGGGCGGTGCGTCAGCTGTAGAGGAAGACGATCGCGAACGCGATCGTGATGGCGACGACCCAGAAGGTCGCGATGCCGGCGCCGAACGCGAACGACGAGCCCTCGCGTGACGAGTCCGAGCGTCCGCGATAGCGCCGCGTGTACCTCGCCGCGAGCAGCCCGGAGACGATGGCGCAGAGGAGGCCGATCACGCCGCCGAAGAGACCTGGTCCCAGACAGCGCGCGAACTGCGCGAAGGGCATGTCGTCGACGCAGGTCGGGTTTCCGATGAAGTAGACCGGCACTCCGCCGAAGCACGCGACGAGCGCGATGGCGATGAAGAACGCCGTCGGTCGACCCAGAGGATGCGCCGCATGCTGGCCTTCGAGCTTCCCGACGGGCGGAAGACCTCGCGCGAGGCGAGAGAACGCATCGATCGCGCGCTTGCCGGGAGACTCGGGCGGCTTCAGCGATGCGAAGCTCACGATCCGAGCGACGACGTCGCCCTGCACGTCGTCGATGGTGATGCTGACGAAGTCGAGCGCGAAGAGATCGAGGACGGCGCGACGGACCTCGGGACCGAGCACTTGCACGGTGACGTTCGCAGGCGTGGGCGTGTCGATGTAGACGCCGTCGTCGAACGCGGGGTCGTTGGTCTGCACCTCGACGTCCATCCCGACCGCTTTGCCCTGGCGCTCCGTCGAGCCCTCGGGGCGCAGCGCGATCCTCATGGGGCGGATCGCCGTGAGGGGGTTGCCGCGATACGCGCCTCCTGCAGCCGCACGCGCCACGACGTCGTACCGGACTTTGAGCGTGAGGCTCGACGAGCTGCCGCCCGAATACGAAACACCGACGAGCACGCCTTCGTGGGACACGTCGAACGTGTCCTCTTTCGTCACGCCGGCGAGCGCGCGCAGCTCTTGGACGAGTGAAGACTCTGCGTCGGCCATCGATTTCGATCCTATCTTCGGATTGAGATAATGTGATGACGTGAGCAGGGTATTTGGCGTCATCGCATTCGCCGTGCTCGCGAGCGCGAGCGCCTGCGTTCATGCGCACTCGCCAACGCGGGAGCCCCTGCCCCCGGGCCCCGCAACGCCGGCAGCATCCGAGCCGCCGCCACGCGTGCCCGTGCCCGTGCCCGTGCCCGTGCCCGAACCCGAACCCGAGCCCGTCTCCGAACCGCCAGCCGCCGGCCCGACGCCGATCGCCATCCACAAGGGCACGCGCGTGCTGATGTTCGGAGACTCGATGGTCACGTCGGGTCTCGGCGTCTATTTGAAAGACCGCGTGGTGGCGCGCGGCGGCACGTTCGTGCCTGTCTCGAAGGGCAGCTCGACGACGCAGAGCTGGAACGAAGGACGCGAGCTCCAGGACCTCATCGCACGCACGCGACCCGACGTCGTGATCGTCGCGCTCGCCGCAAACGAGCTCTTCATCCCGAATCCCCGCGCGCGCATCAACGACGTGCGCACGATCGTGAAGCACATCGGCACGCGCCCGTGCCTCTGGATTGGTCCGCCGCCGTGGCGCCCGGAGAAAGGCATCCTCGGCGTCGTGCGCGAGAACTCGGCGCCGTGCCGCTTCTTCGAGTCGAGCACGCTGGTGCTCGAGCGTCAGGCCGACGGCATCCACCCCACCCTGCAAGGCGGCAAGGCGTGGGCCGATGCAGTGTGGAACGCGTCGTTCGCAGACTGACGCGCGAAGACCCTAGCGCCACTTCTCCCAGACATCCGGCTGATAGCCGAGCGTCGCCTCGGCCGCGCGACGCACGATGGGTGTCTTGAGGAGCAGCGGATCCTCGAGGAGGAGCGCTTCGATTCGCGGACCGGTCGGCGCCGAGTGCTTCAGGCCCTTGTCCACGTAGCGCCGGCCTTCGCGGTCGATGAGCGCCTCGACGCCGCCGATGCACGCCGCGACACTCTTGAGCTCACCCGGCGACAAGCCCTTCTCGCTCAGATCGACCATCTGGATGCGCATCGCACGTTCTTTGAACCAGCGCTCCGCCTTGCGCGTGTCGGAGCACTTTTTCTTGCCGAAGATCTGGATGATGGGCGCGGACACAATCGAAGCTTAACCCTAGGATGCAGCGAATGCTTCGGCTCTACACCTTCACGATCTCGCATTTTTCCGAGAAGGCGCGCTGGGCGCTCGATCTGAACCAGCTCGAGTACACCGAACAGGCGCTCCTGCCCGGTCCCCACATGTTCACCATCCGCCGTCGCTCGAAGAAGTCGAGTGTCCCGTTGCTCGAGCACGACAAGAAGGTCGTCCACGGCTCCAGCGCCATCCTCGATTATCTCGAAAAGGAGCTGGGCGCGAAGCGGATTGCCGCCCCGCCCGCGGCCGCGGACCGCGCCCTCGAGCTGGAAGAGCTCGTGGATCGTGCCTTCGGCCTCGGCACGCAGCGCATCTTCTACGCCTCGTTCCTCGAAACGCCGGACGCCGTCATCGACATGTGGACCCAGGGAGCGCCTGCGTGGGGTCGCACGTTCTACAAGCTCGGCTTCGGGTTCGTCGCGCAGGCCGTGAGGCGCATGTACACGATCGAGCCTGTCGCCGTCGAAGAGGCGAAGGACCTGTTCCGCCGCGCCTTCGACACGACGGACGCCGCGCTCGCGAAGAGCCCTTACCTCTTGGGCGACGCGCCGACGCGCGCGGACATCACCGTCGCATCGCTCCTCGCACCGCTGTGTCGCCCTCCGGAGCACCGGCTGAAGTGGCCCACCACGATGCCGGGTGAGCTCGCCGAGTTCGTTCGCGAGTTCGAAGGTCGCCCGACCTCGGAGCACGTGCTGCGGATGTATCGCGAGCACCGCTCCTTGTCGTAGCCTCCTCGTCGAATGCCCTCTCCTCTGCTTCTTCGAAGCGCGCGCGTGTCGCTGATCACGATGGTCGTCGTGGCGTGCTCGCCCGCACCTTCGCCAGCGCCGGTGCTCGCGCCTCTCGTCGTCCCCGTTGCGACCGAGCAGGATGCAGGCAGCGCCCCCGTCGCACGCGCCGGCGACAAGCCCGCGGAGCCCGCGTCCGACGGCAAGGACTCTCCCGGCGAGCAATTGCTTCGCGAGTGGAGTCGCAAGTCGCAGTGCAGCGACTACGACTATTTCCCCGAGGGCGGCATTCAGAATTTCTGGTGTCATCGTCCGGCGCGCTTGTCGGTCGCCGCGGTTCGCGAGCTCGCCGGCGTCGACATCTTCGCGTCCGGTCCACACACGAAGGACACGTTGACCCTGGATTCGACCGACAAATTCGGTCACTACAATCCGGCGTTCGTTCGTTGGCTCGTCACCGATGCAGCGCCGAGCGCACGCGGAAGCGCGGTACAGGTCGCCACGCAGCCCGCCTATGACGCGGCACTGAAGCCGCTCGCGCACATCTTCTGGAAGACCTACGGAAAGGTGATTGGCGAGAAAGAGTGTTTCGCGCGCGAGAAGACCGCATATGCCGCGCTGATTGCCAGTCACCGATTGCCAAAGAACTATTACGAGCGATGGTTCTGGTTCATGAATCCGTATTTCTGCGGTCGTGGGCTGAAAGCCGCAGACACGTTCTATTTCGATAATGCGTTCGATGCCGGCGTGGACGGCAATGTCACGAAGACGGTCGTCGGATTCTGGCTGCGCCGATCGATGGACGGCACGATCGACGCATTCGCAGACGGCCTGAAGAAGCTCATGGCCTCTTACGATCCCGAGCTCCTGACCACCACCTATGTCGCTGCTGACCCCGCCGCGTTGACACGCGCGCTCGACGCCGGCGTGAAGGGAGCCTCGACCTGCAAGGATCCCAGCTCGAAGAGGAAGCCCGACGTCGACATCGTCGCGTTCCCCGATGGGCACGTCACGGCGCTCGTGAAATCGCCGCCCGGCACGACGCAGGTCGCGTGCATCGAGGCCGCGTTCAATGCGCAGAAAGTCCCGCCGTTTTCCGGCGAAAAACTGCATTTTTCGCGCTCGGTCTCGGTGAAGTGAGGCTGGCCCTCTGTTGCACGGGCATGCTGCTCGGCGGGATCGCTTGCGGAGCCGAGACCGGACCGCGTGCGCCGACCGCCGCGGCGACCGGTTCGTCGGTGCCCACGACGCGCGCCGACTCTCAGGCGTTATCGGAAGCAGCGCCTCCCCCTCCCCCTCCTCGCAGCTCGCGTCCCGATGCGGCCGCCATCTACGGGCGCCTGAAGGACGATCTCGCCGCTTGCTTCGTCCAAGGGAAGAAGGCGACGCCCGAGATGTCCGACGGCAAGCTCACGCTCCACGCCGCGATCGACGCGGCGGGCAAGACGACGTGCGTCATTCCGAGCGACTCCACCGGCCTCACGCAGGAGGTCCAGGACTGCATGTCGGCGCGCTTCGTCACGCAGAAATTCGAGGCCGGCGCTGCCGCTTGGTCGGCGAGCGTGCCCGTCGCGGTTCGTGCGAGCGCTGTGCAGCTCGGCGAGCCGATGGCCGACACGGCCCGCATCGACACCATCGAGACGCTCCGCATGCCGGACGCATTCGACGTCCTCGAGGCGCTCGTCCCCGAGCTCGCGGCGTGCGTGAACGACGTCGACCGCATCCGCGGCGTTCGCAGCATGTTCGTGGGTGCCCGTGTAGGCGCCGATGGGCGGCCGCAATGCACGCTCGCGGCCAGCCCCGGCACGCTCCAGCCGGAGGTCGCCGATTGCGCGGCGGGCGTGCTGAAGCGCGCGAAGTTCCCGCCCCCGAAGAAGGGCTCGGGGCTCGTGCTCGTTCCGATCAACCTGATCGGCAGGTAGACCGCTCGCTCGCGGCTCGCGACCGTTCGCCGAGAATCACGGAAGCAGGAACGCCTGGCGTGTGTCGAAGGACGCATGCGCATCACGCTGCTCAATCCGCCGCATTCTTCCATCGGCAGCCGAATCCCCGACGAGCACCTTCCACCGCTCGGGCTCCTCTCGATCGGCGGGCCGCTGCTCGACGCCGGTCACCAGGTGACGCTCGTCGATGCGGACCTCGAGAGCCTGTCGGACGACGAGATCTTGCGGCGGATCTGCGCGCTCGCGCCTGATGTGCTCATGTTGGGCCACTCCGGGTCCACGTCGGCGCATCCCGTCGTGAGCCGCATCACGCGCGCGCTGCGCCTCGAGCTGCCGCACGTGCGCGTCGTCTACGGCGGGGTATTTCCCACGTATCACTATCGCGAGGTGCTCGCGGAGGAGCCGCAGATCGACGTCATCGTCCGTGGCGAAGGGGAAGAGACGGTGCGCCAGGTGGTGGCCGCGCTGGAGGGCAAGCAACCGCTGGAGAGCGTGTGCGGGATCGCGTTCCGCGAGCGCGGCGTCGTCGTCGCAACGCCGGCTGCACCCGTGATCTCGGACCTCGATGCGTATCGCGTCGGCTGGGAGCTCATCGATCATCGCCGTTACACGTACTGGGGCGACAAGCGCGCGGTCGTCGTGCAGTTCTCGCGTGGCTGTCCCCACCCGTGCAACTACTGCGGCCAGCGCGGCTTCTGGACGCGCTGGCGTCATCGCGATCCGAAGAAGCTCGCGGCCGAGATCGCGCGGCTGCATCGCGAGCACGGCGTCATCGTCTTCAATTTCGCGGACGAGAACCCGACGTCGTCGCGCATCCAGTGGAAGGCCTTCTGCGAGGCGCTCATCGCCGAGAAGGTGAAGGTGATCCTCGTGGGCTCGACGCGTGCGGGCGACATCGTGCGCGACCACGATCTCTTGCACCTCTACAAAGCGGCCGGCGTGCAGCGCTTCCTGCTAGGCATGGAGACGACGGATCCCGCGACGCTCGAGCTGATCCGCAAGGGCAGCACCACGACGGTCGATCGCGAGGCCATTCGCCTGTTGCGGCAGCACGGCATCCTGTCGATGGCCACGTGGGTGGTGGGCTTCGAGGAAGACCGCCCCGCGGACCACCTGCGAGGCCTGCGGCAGCTCCTCTCTTACGATCCCGATCAGGTGCAGCTCTTGTACGTCACGCCACATCGCTGGACGCCGTTCTTCGATCTCGCGAAGCATCGCGCGGTCATCCAGGAGAACCGCGAGCGATGGGACTACAAGCATCAAGTCCTCGCGACACGCCACATGAAGCCCTGGCAAGTCCTGGCGTGGGTGAAGCTGACCGAGCTCGTGCTCCAGACTCGCCCGCGCGCGATCTGGAGGACGTTCCTCCAGCCCGACGCCGAGCTCCGCGACGCGATGCAGTGGTACACGCGGATGGGCCGGCGGGTCTGGCCGTTCGAGCTGAAGAACTTCTTCTTCCGGGATCGACGCACGACGAAGGGCCCGACCCTCGAGGCGATGTGGGGCGCGCCGCAATCGAAGGAGGAGCAATCGATGGTGGTGCTACGAAAACGGAAGCCGCGCGTCGCGGCGTAAGAAACCTGCTAGTTCACGGGGCGATGAGATCCGTCGCCGTCACCGTGAAGATCGACGATGCTGGCCTGCCCCGCGGCGCGACCGCGGAGGCGCGCATCGAGCGGCCGCTCGCCGAGGTGTGGAAGATCGTCGACGACGTCGAGAGCTATGCCGAGCGCGTCCCCATGATGCATCGCGTGCGAATGAACGGAGATCGCGCGACGGTCGATCTCAAATTCAAGATCTCGCTCTTCTCGGTAGGTTTCCAGTTCGTGGTCGACGTCGAGCGCAAGCGCGAAGAGTTCCTCGAGCTGCGGTGGGTCTCCGGAGAGCCACGCGGGATCCGCCTGCGATTCGACCTCGAGTCACTCGATGACGGCAACGCATGCCTCGTGCGTTCGACCGGCGAGTTCGACGCGATGTCGCTCGGCTGGCTGGCCAAATATTTCTTGAAGCACCATCCCGAGATCCAATTCGGCGTGATGCCGGGCGTCGCGGTGGGACTCCTCGAGTCCATCCGCCGGGCCGCCGTCCGCGCTTAGCTCTCAGCGATCGAGAGGCACGACCACGAGCGGCTTGATCTTCTCCTTCGCTCGCCGCGGATCTTGCGGATGGAGCGGGACGATCGCGGTACCGACCGCCGTGAACTCGACCACGGGTGCGGTGATGGCGCCGCGCTGCTGGACACCGATCATCTGTGGGCGATGCGCCTCCTCGCTGACCGTCATGCCGACGATGCCTGTCGGCGCATCGGGATGACCGACAGGCCACCACGAGAAGAGGTCGTACTGGAGGCGCGCCATCGCGGTCTCGCGGGCATCGAAGAAGGCTCGCGTGTACTCGCCGATCTCGGCGTTGTGACCGTGATAGCGCGTGAGCTCCTGCAAATTGAGCTGATACACGCACGTCCCGCTCGCGACCGTGACCGGACGGAAGCCTGCCTGCAAGAGCGCGACGAAGTCTTGGCCGGAGAGATCGCTCGTGAACGGAGTGCCGTTGGCGAGTCGCAGCGTGGGCGCGTTCCTGAGCTCGACAGGACCGTGCTCGCGATCGAAGCCGACCGCGGTCCCGATCGCGACGAACTTCGCGACCTGGTGCCCGCCGCGCCAGAGATGGTGCTCGACGTGCAATCGAACGCCGACCACGCCCTCGGCGCCGGCCTGCGCCGCTTGTGCGCGCATGCGCTCGATGGCGAGCGAGCGCGCCGAGCGCACGGCTTCGCTCAGCGCGACGACCTCGCCGGTGGGCGCTTGTTGGACGAGCGGCTTCCCGCTGAACAGCGCACCGAAGAGATCCACCGTCGGGCCGGTGCCGCGCGTGTCGGCTTCGAAGACACTCGCACCGACGACGAGCGCGTGCGGCAAGAACCCCATGCGCGACAGGGTGAGGAACTCCGTGACCGAGAGGTCGGAGAGCGCCGGAACGGGCCGCGCGCTCATTCGCGGCCTCGATGTGCGGAGACCGTGTTCTGCACGCTGACCTCGTGGATCAAGCGCGCACGAGGCGCCGGATCTGCGCCGGGCATGGGCACGACAGCCGTGCCGATGACGAAGAGCTCGATCATCTCGCCGGTCTGGAGCGCGCCGTTGCCGATGTTGACGAAGTTCGTTCGCCACGCGTGGCTCTGTTCGCTGACCGTGACGTCGACGACACCGACCGCGCCGAGCGCCTCGGCCTCGGCTTGGAGTCGTTCGATCGCGAGCTCGCGCGCGTCGTACAGCGCGTGCGTGTACGCCGAGAGCTCGCAGTTCTGCGTGGCAGGGGCCTGCAAGAGACCAGGCGGCACGTAGTAGACGCAGTTGCCCATCACGAAGCCGACGGGCCTGTATCCGGCCTTGATGAGCATCCAGAACTCTTGGCCCGAGAGATCCGACTGGAACGGCTTGCCACGCTTGTTCTTGAAGCTCTCACCGTCGCGATGCTTCACGGCGGTGCCGATGGCGAGGAACTCGGCGACGTTGCGGCCGAGCGCATACGCCGCTTCCTTCGGCGGAAGTGCCCACGGCGGCGGCTGTGCGGGCCAGCCCATCGAGACGCAGTACTGTTGCCACTGCATCCACGCCACTTGCTGCCACATGGCGAACCAGCTCGCGCCGAGATTCGTGATGCGCCGCGGATAACCGATGCTGTGCGCCCACGTCTGCCACTGGCGATACTGCTTCCACGCGATGCGCTGCGGATCGCCGTCGAGGTTCACGACGAGGCGCAGGCCGACGATGCCGTCCGCGCCCAGCTCTTCGGCCTCTTGCTCCATGCGAGACATCGCGAGATCGCGCGCGTGATAGAGCGCCTTCGTCATCTCGTAGAGCTCGACGCCCGGCTGACCCGCGGGGATCTGCGGGACGTTCGGGATGATCTGATAGATCGACGTGCCCATCACGAGGCCGAGGGGATCGAAGCCGGCTTCGCGTACGAGCAAGAACTCGTTGATCGAGAGGTCGCACGTGAAGAGCTTGTGCTCGCGCATCTCGGCGATGCGGTCATGAGCGTGCTTGGGGAGGACGGGCGCTTGCTCGCTCATGTCAGCGACCCTCGTCCTGCTCGAGCGCTGCCTCTTCGGCATCCTCGGCGGCGCGCTCGATCTCTTCGCCGTCGTCGCCGCCGTCGATCATCTCGTCGTTGCGGCGACCGAGCGGAGTCATGGTGAGCGTGAGCGGCGGGATGTCGACGTGCGTGCGTTGTCGGGCGCCGGGGATGCGGCGAATGCCGGTGCAGAACCAGCTCACGTCGACGTCGAGGTCGTTGCGCTCGCAGTCCGCGTAGCCGCAGGGCACTTCTTTGGCTTCCAGCTTGATGTCGCTGCCCACGACGAACTCGCTCGAGAACGCAGCAGCCTGACGCTGGATGCGTGAGCCTGCGATGAGGCGCGCCTGCTCGATCGCGGCGGTCGCCGCGAGGACCTCGCCGTGGCGAGCCGAGTCGGTGGTGACGTGCCACACGTGGTAGCGACAGAACTCGAAGAGGAAGCAGCACGGCTCGTAGCCGTCCTGCGCGAGCGCCCACAGCTCCTGACCGGAGAGGTCGGTGATGATCGGCTGCCCCGGCGGATGCGTGATCCACGGCGCGCGAACGGCTGTGCCGACGACGGTGAACTCGAGGACCTCGCCTCCGTCGTCGCCACCTTTGCCGCGCGAGCCCATCGTGATCATGCGCTCGCGGAGGTGCGCGCCGATGACGGCGTCCGCGCGAACGAAGGCGGCCTCTTGGAAGAGCCGAGAGACGGCACGCCGGCGCGCCTCGCGATGGGCATCGCTGATGACGGTGATCTCGCCGGTGGAGCCCTTGTAATCGGCGATCTGACCGACGTGATAGATGCTGCTGCCCATGACTTGCGAGATGGGATCGCACTGGATGTCACGCGTGAGAACGAACTCGCTGACCGAGAGGTCGCTCGTGAACAGCTTGCGATGCGGGCCAGCCTCTTCGGCGAGGCGCTCTTGTGCGCGCAGCGGAATGCCGCCCTGGGCGACGTGCTGGAGGCTCGCGCGAAGATCGATCCGAGGGCGCTGGTAGTTCATCAGCCGTTCACCGAGAGAACGAGCGAGGGCGTCGCGATCTGATGGTCCGCGCGGATGGGCGTGACGGCCGTGCCGATGGCGCTGAACTCGAGCACGCTCACGCCCCACGTGTGGTTGCTCTCGTCGACGGTGACGCCGACGATGCCTTCGGCGCCGAGCGCCTCGGCCTCCGCCTGCATGCGCTCCATCGCGAGCTCGCGTGCGTCGTAGAAGGCTTGCGTCGGGCCGGCGAGCTCCATGTTCTGCTGGTAGCCGCCCCAACCCTGCTGTCCGCCCTGCTGCGGCGCAACGTAGTAGACGCAGTTGCCCATCACCATGCCGACGGGGCGATAGCCGGCGTGGAGTAGCGTCCAGAAGTCCTGACCGGAGAGGTCCGACTGGAAGGGCTTGCCGTTCGAGGCGCGCCACGTGCCTTCACCCGCGATGTTCTTCACCGCGGTGCCGATGGCGAGGAACTCGATGATGTTCGTGCCCCATGTGTGGATCGTGAGCGTGAGGCGAACGGCGACGATGCCGTCGGCGCCGAGCGCATCCGCCTCTTCTTCCATGCGGACCATCGCGAGCTCGCGTGCGTGATAGAGCGCTTGCGTGAGCGTGGTGAGCTCCTCGCTGACGCCGCGCACGGGATGCCACCCGACGTGGAAGATGCTCGAGCCCATCACGAGGCCGAGCGGCTGGAAGCCGACCTCCTTCACGAGGAGGAACTCGTTGACCGAGAGATCGCTCGTGAAGAAGTGATGCTGCCGCATCGCCGTGAGGCGCTCGCGGGCATGCTGCGGCAGGTCGGCGGCGAATTGGCCGGGCTGCTGGTGCTGGTAGGACGGTTGACCGGGCGGCTGTGCGGGCGGGCGGTTCGGAGGCTGCATCGAGGCGATGAAGCTAACCCGAAATCAGCGCACTTTGGTGTGCTCGTTCCCGGTCAATCGCGCGAGGACCCAGGCCGCGCGCGTGTTCGAGCTGGCCTGGCGGGCGAGCGCTTTCGTGAGCAGGTCGACCCACTTGTCGAGCGGCAAGGTCGAGGTCTTGAGGGCGATGCCGCGGACCATTTTCTTGTGCTGGGCGACGACCCCAGCCCCCTCACGGCGCACGACGAAGCCATCGGGCTCGACCGTGACCTCGATGGCATGCACGTACGGGCCTTGCGCCTGGATACGTGTACATTCCCCGTAACCGGCGTGCAGGGTGTTCGCGAGCTGGCCGAGGAAGCCGTCGATGTTCGAGAGGTCGAGCCGCATTCCGGCCGCGATCTGGTGGCCTTCGACGGCCACGAGGACCCTCGTGTGGCAGAAGCCGCAGACGTAGGTCCGTCCGTCGCCGAGCGGATTCATCATCGCGCCGCAGTTCGTGCAGGGCACCGCCGCCATGGCTCCGAGTGTACCATCGCGGAATGGCAAAACCGGTGAAGAAGGGGAGCAGCAAGCCGAAGGCGAAATCCAAGGTCGCCAAGAGGTCGGCTGCGCTGTCGCACACGGAGCGGTTCGATCGTGGGCGGTACGAGCTTCCCCTCATGGATCTCGGGGAGGCGATCGCGCTCGCCACGTCCCTGCTCGCCGTGAAACCCGGCAAGCCCACACCGGCGATCATCGAGGAGGGCCGGCACGTCGCGGCCGCGAGGGATCGCGCGCTGGCCGTCAAGAAGGCGCAGGGCGGGAAGACGGAGGCGCTCGACGCGCGTGCGTACGACGTCGCGATGGACCGCGCGTGGGCGACGTTCGTGCGCCGCATCCAGGACCACGTCGAGCTGCCCGCGGAGCATCATGGCCATGCGCCGGACGCGGCGCGGATCTACGCGATCGTGCGCGACCTCTCGATCCTGAAGCTCAACTACCTCGCCGAGTTCGCGCAAATCGGCGGCCACATCGATGCGCTGAAGCGCGAAGGCCTGATCGATGCCGCCCGCCAGCTCGCGGGTACCGAGTTCGTCGACGAGGTCCTGCGCTGCCACGGCGAATACGGCCAAGCGCTCGGCGTGATGGGCGCGCCGGCGGCGACGGACGGCAAACCCGCCGATCGCGGCGAAGCGCGCAATGCGCTCACCGAAGCGATTGCAGAATACACAGTTCAGGTGATGGCGTTGGCGCGCGCAGGCCGCCCGGACGGCTGGAGCGCGGTCGACAAGGCGCTGAAGCCGATCGCGGAGCTACGCGCGAAGGTCGCGCGAACCCATCGCACGCACGCAGCACCGCAGAAGCATGCGCCGCATCCGCCGGTGGAGCGAAAACCAGCGGTGCAACCGACCGCGGGGTGATGGGAGCTAGAGCGGCACGCACTGGAAGCGCGAGGGCCGCGCGGCCTCGACGGTCAGCTCGGTCGAGGTCCCCTCCTCCGTCCACTCCGGCTTCGCTTCGGCGCGCGAGGTGCGACGCTCGAGGCGGTACTTGGCGCCCGCTTTCGTACCCATGCAGCTTACACGCATCTTCATACCCTGCTTGCTCTCTTCGAGCAGCGTGATCCGCGCTGCGAGCGCGTTGGGCGGGAGCGCGAGGCCGCCCAGGCGAATGCCGTAGAACGCGTTGGCGAGCGAGAGGCCCTTCGTGTGCGTATCGCCAACCCACTCGCGCGTGCCCCACGTCGTGTTGACGAGCAGACCGCTCTTGCCATGGCCCACCACCAGCACGAAGTGATCGAGGCCCCACTCGGGATGCTCGGTCGGGAGGATCTTCACGCCCGCGAGTACGGGGTCGCCTTCGTCGAGCGCCGTGCGCACCCATTGAGAGAACGCGTCGAAGCCGCGCGAGCGCGAGTAGAACGTGTAGCGCACGCCGAGCTCCGAGAGCGCGACGGGGATCTCCGGCGAGTAGAGATCCGGATGAATCGGCTTACCCGCTTTGTTGATGAGCCCCTGCGGCGCCCACACGCCGAGATAGAGGAGGCCTTCTTGGATCGCGGTCTCGCCGCACCACCCCGAAGGCGGCGCCTCCGCGGCTTGGTTACGCGCGGGGATCGGCAAGCTCACGTCGGCAACGGCCTCCGCCGCGCCGGCATCGACGGCCGGCGGCGCAGCGGCGGCCCTAGGTGCACCCGCATCCGCTCTCGCGGGGGCATTTGGTGCTGCTCCGTCGCCGCGTTCGACCGCACTCGAACGCAGCGGTCGCTCGGTGCAGGACGCGAGCAGCACGAACGACAACACGCCGATGACACGCCTCATGTGTCGACCTCGGCGAAGGCGCCGAGAGTGTGACAACGCTCAGCCAGAACGGACGTGTTCAGCGTCGCGGTGGAGGCTCCGGGCAGCCGTCGTCGTTCCGCACCGGCACATTGGGACAGCGATCTTCGACGTCCCCGATGATGTCGCCCATGTCGTAGAGGATTGCGCCTCCATCCTCCGCCTGCACGTGAGCTCGAGCTTCGGGGACCGGGGCTGCGACCGCGGGCGACGTGGATCCTTGGTTCCCCGTGCACGCGGCCAGAGACACCGCGGCCGCCATGGTGACCGCACGGAAACGAATCGTGCCGCGCGTATCCTTCGCATAGCGCACGCAGATGCGCGTGCCTCGCGCCGCATCGAGAAGCGCTCGCGCCTCGTCTTCGGTACGCGCAGAGAGATCGTGGACGTGCTTGTTGCACGAGTTGCAGAACCGAGTCTCGTCGTTCCCTGGCATACCTGCAAAGGACTCTCCGCACGGGCGAGCAATCGAGAGGAATCGAAGTGCCATGGAACCTATCCACCGTAGCTCTCAGCGGAGAAGCGCGGCGACCCCGCCGATCGCGAGCGCGAGGCCCAGAAATGACAGCATCCGCCGCGCCCGCCGCTCGCGTTCGCCTCGCGGACACTCCGAGTCGATCACGCGCCCATCCGGACGACGGTAGAGCCGCAGCTTCGGCGGAGCATCCATGTGCTCGGCGAGGAATGCCTCCGCGCGCGGCGGTTCCATCTTCGCCACGTCGTGAACCTCGCGCGAGCACTCGGAGCAGACGCGCGCGCACGCGTCACCCTCCATGAGCTCCCACGGAAATGTGCAGCGACTCGGCGTGGTGAGAACGTCGAGGCAGAGTCTCAAATAGCGCGTAGGGCGACGCGCAGGCTCGCGATACGGCATGAGCTTCCAACCCCGTTCGACGGTGGTTCTTGGGGAAGTATTCGCCGCCATCACGAGGATTCCGCCTCTGCGCGCTGGAACGATCCGTCCCCCGCTGGTCTTTCGGCTGTCTTGTTGCGCGGCGCTGCCTACGCGCTACTCCATTGTGTGCTCGCGGTCGGGAGTCGCCATGACCGATCGCTCAACGTCACGCCTGCACCAACCGTGCGCCGTGCTGCTCGCCACACTTCTGCTCGCCGCATGCGCGGTCGACACACCCGACGACGACGGCTCGCGTAGCGCATCGTCCGCCCAGACCGGCGAGACGGCCGCTCCCGACGCGGACTACGACGAGGGCTTCGATCTCGACCCGGGCGGCGCGCCACTCTCCGGCGCGAATCCGAATCTGACGTCGGCGCGGAACGACGATGATCCGCAGCGTCCGCCGAACATGCCGAAGAACTGGCTGTACGTTCGCAACACGTGCGGACCGACGGCGTGCTCGAGCATGTACGATCTCTACGCGCAGCCGAGCGCGCTCTCTCCGCGTTACGCGTTCCACAACGGCTGCATCGCCGATGCGGACGACTTCCAAGGCGGGACCAACTACTCGGACATCAAATCGTTCCTTTCGTCCGAGCTCCCAGGCACGACGTGGATCGGCGAGGGCACGCCGGTCAGCTCCGCTCCGACGATCGACGATGGCTGGGCCACGTTGACGAGCCTCATCGACGCGCGCAAGCCGTTCGTGGCCGGCGTCTCGTGGGACGATCCGCCCGAGACCGATTCGGTCGGGCACGTGATGACCGTCGTCGACTATGCCGTCCGCGCCGGCGGCACGAAGTACGTGCTCATCATGAACTTCGGCCACTACAAGTGGTACCCGTGGCTCGACAAGGGCACGGGCGCCGCGAAGAAGTACGGCTTCCATTCGCGCTGGCACGTGACCTCGAGCGGCAACGTCTACTACCGCATCTACGGAGCTACTCCGATCGCGCAGTCGGTGTGGACGGCCTGGCATTCCCAGCCCTAACCAAGGCCGCGCTCGACATAGAGTCATTTTGACTCTATACTCCGGAGATGCTTCCGCAGGATCACGCGACGAGGATGAAGCGCGCGCGGCTCGCACTGGCCGGGCTGTCGGTCGGCGATGCGTTCGGGGAGCGCTTCTTCATCCATCCGGATGTCGTCGAAGGGATCATCGCGTCGCGCGCCGTCCCGCGCGCGCCTTGGACGTGGACGGACGACACCGCGATGGCGCTCTCCGTCGTCGACGTCCTCGACGCGCATGGCGCGATCGATCGCGACGCCCTCGCGCTCGCGTTCGCACGTCGCTACGAAGCCCAGCCCACGCGAGGCTACGGCGGAACCGCCCACGGCATCCTGCAAGCGATCGGCCGTGGCATCTCGTGGCGCGACGCCGCCGCGAGCGTGTTCGACGGTGAAGGCTCGATGGGCAACGGCGCCGCGATGCGCGTCGCGCCCCTCGGCGCTTATTTTGCCGACGATCTCGACGCCGTCGTCGAGCACGCCACGCGCTCCGCAGAGCCGACGCACGCGCACCCTGACGGAAAGGCCGGCGCGATCGCGGTCGCCGTCGGAGCCGCGCTCGCGACGCGTCGCGGAGACTCGGCGCTCGAGCCGACGGCATGGCTCCGTGCCGTACATTCGCGCACGCCGCGCGGCGCCACCTCCGACGGCATCGCGAAGGCCATCGACCTGCCGCTCTCGTACGACGTGAGGACGGCCGTGGCAGCGCTCGGCAACGGTTCGCTCGTGATCTCGTCCGACACGGTACCGCTCTCGTTGTGGTGCGCGGCGCGCCACATGACCGACTACGAGGAGGCGCTGTGGACCACGGCCTCCGCGCTCGGCGATCGCGATACGACGTGCGCGATCGTCGGCGGCATCGTCGCGCTCTCGACCGAGCGCGTGCCCGAGACGTGGCTCGCGGCGCGCGAGCCCTACGGATAACGTGAGGGCATGAAGCGTTACGCCGCCGTCTTGGTCGCGCTGCTCCTCATCGCTTGCAAAGATCGCGGCGCAGCCAAGGACAAGGACAAGCCTCGGGTCAAGGAGTGCGGCTTCCAACCCTTGCCGCCCGGCGCCACAGCGGTCTTCCGCACGGGCGGCGGCATCAAACAACAGTTCCGCGGGTACACCGTCTTCGACGACGGACGCGTCGAAGGCGGCAAGGCGTCGGACGTGCGACCCGGTCACGCTCCCGTTGCGAGCGTCGAGAAGCTGAAGGCCGATATCGCTGCGACCGGCGCGTTCAAAGAGAAGGACGACTGCTGGGCGCCGCCGCAGCCCGTCGACGACGGCTACTACACCTCGCTCGTCATTCGCGGCAGCGACAACGTCGTTCACTCCTATTCGATGGAGGACAGCGCCAAGGTGCCGCCTGCGATCGAACGCGCGCTCGAGATCGCAGGGAAGTTCGAGTTCGCGACGGAGCCTCTCCCGAAGCCCGACGGCGGCGGTAAGCTTCGCGAATGAGCGCATCCACCGACGTCGACCTCTCGTCTCCCTGCGAGCACGTTGCCGAGATCAAGCTCCGTTCGGTCGCGCGACCTCCGCCCGGCTGCGAGGACTGCCTGAAGATCGGCGCCCGATGGGTCCACCTCCGGCAGTGCCTCACCTGCGGTCACGTCGGATGCTGCGATTCGTCTCCCAACAAACACGCGACGAAGCATTTTCACGCGACGCGTCATCCCATCGTTTCTTCCGCAGAACCGGGGGAAACATGGAGCTTTTGCTATCTCGACGATCGCGTTCTCAGCTGAAGCGTCCGCTGTAAGGTCCGAATTCCCGGGGCGTTGAACCCCCCATGAACGGCGCACTCTTCAGCAAGAAGCTCTGGGTTTTCCTCTGTCTCATCGTGTTCCTCGCCGGATGCGCAGAGAGCGCCGGCGCACCGCGCTCGCCGGACGCGAACAACGCCCAGGGGTATGGCCAGGCGCCCGCCAAGGCGAGCTCGCGCGAAGAGTCCGCAAGCAGCGCGAGCCCCGCGGCTCCCCCGTCGGAGCCCGGCGGCTTCTTCGGTGGCGACTCGTCTCCGCGCAAGAGCGCAGCCGCCGAGCCGAGGCCCGAGTCGCGGCCCGGCCTCGGTACCGAGTTCGGCGAGGCGCGCACCTCGCGCGTCCACGACGTGAGCTTCTCGCGTGGCTCGAGCCGCCCGTTCGCGGTCGCTGCGCTCAACTACAATGATCGCCGCGGCGTCGACGCGCTCGCGTCCGTCGAAGCGCGTCGCAACAGCGGTCGCAGCGTCGCCACCGGCGGCGGCGCCGTCACCATCTCGGTTCGCGATGCGAACGGCGACCCGCTCGAGGCAGTGCACGTCGGTGAGCGCACCTTCGTCGTCGGTCAGGCCGGCCAGCGCTACTCGATCGTTCTCCAGAACCACACCAGCCATCGCTTCGAAGCGGTCGGCACCGTCGACGGCCTCGACGTCATCAACGGCAAGCCCGGCACGTTCGACAACCGCGGCTACGTCCTCCTCCCCTTCGCGACCCTCGAGATCGAAGGCTTCCGCACCAGCACCGCCGCCGTCGCCGCCTTCCGCTTCGCTTCCGTCGCGGATTCGTACGCCGCGCAGACCGGCAGCGCCCGCAACGTCGGCGTCATCGGCATCGCGTTCTTCACCGAGCGCGGCGACTCGTTCGTCCCCGAGCAGGAGACGCGCCTCCGCGACAGCGCGAGCCCCTTCCCCGCCGACTCGCGCTTCGCAGCACCCCCGCGCCGCTGAACGACACCACGACCGCTGAAAGAATCGCGCCCGCGCTACGAGAGTAGCGTGGGCGCTTTTGCGTTTGGCGACTCAGCGCCCCACACGCGCTGCATGCCACGCGAAGGCTCGCTCGTTGCACGCACGGATCCAGGCGGATTTCTCGTCGTTGTAGGCGTTGACGTCGTCGCTCACCACCGCGGCGGCGCGGATCTTCTCTGCTTCGTACGCTCGCGCCTCCTCCGGATGCGCGCGCATGTAATCGCGGAACACGGTGTGATGCGCGATGCCGTCCGATCCGACCGCGAACATGTGGAGCTGGGCGATGCGCTTGCCCGTCGCCTCGTCGACGAGCACGCAATACCGCCGGCCGGCGATGCCGAGCTCGCCGCGCCATTCGTAGCCGAGCGCCTCGACCGCCTCCTGCTTGGTGTCGACCTCCACGAGCGTGCGCACCACCGGCGTGAGATCGACGATCGCCTTCGCGCGAATGCCCGGAATCGAGGTGGAGCCGATGTGGTGCACCTCGACGAGCGTGTCACCAAGCGCCTGCCGGAGACGCTCGGTCTCACGCGCCGCGATCGTGGCCCATGCAGGATCATGCTCGACGAGCTCGATCGTGAAGCGGCTCGACGTGAAGCTCTTCACTTTCGCCTCAGAGGACTCTCGCACACGCTCGGGAGCGCCACGTTGCAGTCGAGATCGTTCCAGCTCCACGTGTCGGCGTGGAGCTCGCCGCAGTCCTCGCCGTTGAAGTCGTTCGGCTCGTTGGGCTGCCATGCGGAGAAGGTCATCGGCGCGCCGGACAGCCAGCGCCAATTTCCTTCTTCGCCGTCGTCGGTGAGGCCGATCCACATGCGCTTCGCGGCGAATCGTTGTGCGAACGCCGTGCGCAGAGCGTTGTTCTCCTGCGTCGTGCGCACTACGGCGAGCGCGCCGCCGTCGGCCGCGCAGGCACGCTTTGCGTCTGCGAAGGTGCGCTCGCCGACATTGAGGCACCAGGACGCGCCCTCGAACGCGAAAGTTTGATTGCCTCGACATACGAGGTTCTTGTCGGGCTTCGCTTGGCAAAGGTAGGGCTGCTTGAGGTTGCAGCGCGTGTCGTTCCAGCGGCCGTCGACGACGAGCCACTCGCCGCACGCCTCGTGGCCGTCGAAGTCGTTGGGCTCGCCCGTATTCCAGCTCGTGGCGGTGACCGCTTCGCCGCTCGTCCAGGTCCACACTCTCTTGCCGGCGTTCGTCTTGAGCTCGAGCCCGATCCACGCGGCGCGCCCTGCGTTGACCGGTGATCCGAGCGCGCGATGAACGGCGTCGTTCGTGCCGCTTTCGTCGAGGCTCATGAGATGACCGCCCTCGGCGATGCATCGCCGCTCCGACGCCTCCCACGACTCCGGCTCCGGATGAGCACAGTACGAACGTGCGCCGACCTCGAAGCGCTTTCCCGCGTCGCATCGAAACGGAGTCGTCGTGGCGACGGGAAGAACGGCAGGCGGCGGCGGCGCAGGCGTCGCCGACGGCACCGGTGGTGCGGGCTGCGGTGGCTGCGGCGGAACGATCGCGATCCTCGGATCCGCGGGCGATGACGAAGGCCCTCCGCATGCCGCTGCGAGAGCGATCAGCGCACCCGCGAAGCGCTTCATCAGTGCATTCCCGCGGCCAGAACGCGGAGCAAGAACAGGTAAAACACGAACGCGACCCCGCAGCCGACGAGCGCGCCGCGCTTCTCGCCGTCGGGTCGCTGCATCGCATGAACGATGATGACTCCGACGACCGAGAGGAAGAACCCGAGCGCAAGCCCGCGCCACAAGCTTCCTTCGAGCCTCTGTCGATCCGCCGTCGCGTCGTAGGCGGCGGAGCACGTGGGGCAGAGCGATTCGCCGGCGAGCGAGTACGTGATGTCGCTCGTGGCCACGACCGCGCGGCATCGCTGACATGCCTGCTGCGCCGCCGCCGGAGCCGGCCGGCGGATCGCGGCGAGCTCGCCGTGCCCACGCAGCGCTTGATCGTCCGCGGCGCTCATCTGAATCGCCTGCATGATCAGGCCGCCGCCCGAGGCCTGTTCGTACGCGGCGGCGCGCCCGCGCTCCACCTGCACGTGCGCCTCGCGCATCGAGTGGCAACGCGCACAGAGGACCGAGCCGTCTGTCCCGAAGAATGAATCCGATTGCGGGACCGTCATCCGGCAATCGGCGCAGGAGACCATCGCCGCCATGGCTAGAGCGCCGCTGCGAATTCTCGGCCGAACTCGATCGGCCACGGACGATCCTTCGGCTCACGAGCCGTCGCTGCGCGCAGGAGCTTTGCTACGGCGGCGGGATACACGCGCAGGCGCTCGGCGTCGTCGAAGGGATCGCGGCGCATGTGCGCGATGATTCGATCGCGCGGATTGTCGATCTCGTCGAAGAACGCGCGCCCGGTCGTGACGTTGTAGATCGTTCCGGCCAGCGCGTAGACGTCGGCACGGGGATCGAGCTCCACCGGGTCGAGGACCTGCTCCGGCGCGATGTAACCGGCGGTGCCGGCGACGAATCGCCCTGCCGACTCGGCCGCCACACGGATCGCGCGTACCATGCCGAAGTCGATGACGACCGTGGCGAGCGGCTGCGCGAGCGCGGGATCGCGATGCTTCTCGTCGAATTTCTCACCGCCGCCCAGCGGCAAGCGAAGCCAGAGATTCGCGGGCTTGATGTCGCGATGCACGAGGCCGGCGTTGTGCAGCGCCGCGAGGCCTGCACACGATTCGACGACCACCTGACGCAGCTCGAACAGCGACATCGGACGAGCGGCCGCGTACTGCTTCAGATCCGCGCCGATCAAGTACTCGAGGACGAGGAAGGGCACCGTGCCCGAGATCCCGCGATCGATGATGTTCGCGACGTTCGGGTGGTAGAGACCGGCGAGCGCCTTCGCCTCCTCCACGAACGAGGTGAGGATTCCCGCGCGCTCCGTATCGCTCGCGTTCGCGAGCGCATCGGCCTTCGGGATCTTCAAGACGAAGTATCGATCGGCTCCGGGCTTGCGCACGAGCCAGACCGAGCCGATGCCGCCTTCGCCGATCGGCTTGAGCAGCTCGTAACCTTCGACGAGCTTCGGCTCCTGACGCTTCGACTGCGGAGGCGGAGGCGGGGTCCTGCGGATCGCTGCCTTGACCGCGGCTTCGAGGAGCGCAGACGCCGCAGGACCGAGCGACGCGAACCACACGTCGAGCATCGACAGCTCACGCGCACGAATCGCACGCGCGACGAGCGCTGCGACGCGCGGAGCATTCTCCGTCGTACGGCGCGAGAGCGAGCTCTCTGCGTCGTCCGCGTTCGTGGGGTGGAGTCCCTTCACGGGATCGGCGAGCGCGCCGTGCAAGCGATCGCCGGCGAGCACCAGCTCCAGGCACATCGCCTCGAGCTCGGGCTTCGGTCCTTTCGCTTCTGCGAATGCCGAGAGCGCACCGGCGAGACCCGAGAGCGCATGCGCGAGCTCGGTGTCCTCGGCATGCAATGACGCGAGCGCGCCTGCGGCTGCCGCGCCCCATTGTCCGTCGGGTGCACCGGCGGAGATCGCCGTGCGGAGAGCCTGCGCACGATCGCAGCAGCTCTCGAGCGCGCCTGCCGCCATCATCGGCAGCGCGTTCGCGAGCTGCAAGAGCTGCGCGGGCCGATCGATCACGAGCGCCCACCACGCCGCGAACGGACCGAGCCAACGGACGTCGTCGACCTCGCCGAGCGCCGTGCCACGCGTCGTGTCGACGAGGCGCCAGAAGAGCGTGCTCAGCGCGCCCTTCAACGGAGCCGGGAGCTCGCGCGAGCCGTCGGCGAGACCGTCGATCTTGCGCAGCCACAAACACGTCTCGTGCGCGGTGGGACCACGGCCGGGGCCGAGATCCGCGTCTGCTCCGCATGCGTCGAGCGCATAGCCGCCGAGACGGATCGCGAGCACCTCGAGCGGCAGATCGTCGTTCGGATCGCATCCTTCGACCTGACGACGCTCTTTGACGAGATCGAGGATCTCCGCGGGTGCGCGGGCGATCGTCTTCCACGTCTCCTCGAGATCGGGCTCTTCGACGTGCTCACCTGCGGGCCTCGTCGCCAAGAGCGGACCCCACAAACGCAGCGCGAACGCGCGCGCGCAGCCTTCGAGCGCGTTGATGGCGGCGGCACGCTGCCGAACGCGCCCGGTGCCGAGCGCGATGCGACGCGCTTCGGTGAACGTGGGTCCGACCGACGCCGCGAAGCGAGCGGCTCGCGCATCCGCCTCTTCGTCGTCGTACTGCGCGGCAACGCGCATCAAGTTCTCGAGGCCGAGCTCGAGATCGAGCGGATCGCGCTCCGCCGCGTCGAGCGTGTCGGTCACCGCGATGACCTCGATCCACCGGCGCGCCTCGTCGAGCGAGCCCGGACGCGCGGCGCGAGCCATCTCTCGGAGCGCACGCAGCGGCGCTTCGATCTCTTCGCGCTGCGTTCCACGACGCCAGAGCGTGGCGAGGCCTCGCGCGAGCGCGCGCGCGGCGATCGCTCCGCCGTCTCCCGCGAGGATCCGCTTCGCGAGGCGATCCCAGAGGTCGCGACGTGAGTAGAAGAGATGCGGCGTCGCAGCGGCGACCGCTGCGAGGACCCATGCATCTTCCGTGGGCGAGCTCAGGATCGCGATGAGCTGACTTGCTGCGAGGAACGTGAGGCGCTCCGCAGGAAGCGAAGCGACGGCGGTCATCGCGCGCTGGCGAAGCACGACGGACTCGCCCACCACCCAATCGAGGAGCGTTCCTTCGAGCTGATCCACGGGCCCGACGAGACGCCCGAGCGCACGCGCGGCATGCACCCAGACGAGCGGCTCGGGATGCAGGAGCAGCGGCTGCAGCACCTGCAACGTCCGACCGACGAGCTCGGGGTCGGTCATGGCGGGCATGCCGCACACGCTCACCTCGAGACAACGAGCGGCGAGCACGCGCCCGCGAAGCGCGCCGTGCGAAGGCGTGCGAACCATCGTCTTGAACGTCTCGCGTGAGCCGAAGAGCCACTTGCCGAGCTCCGGGAACTCGAGAGCGCTCGCGCCCGCTTCCCAGATCAGGATCTCGAGCCGCGCACGTGCCTCCGCATTCTCGGGTGCCGCGAGCGCCACGCCATCGCCGAGCAGCGGCGCGCAGCCGATGGCGTCGACGAGCGGTCCTTCGACGACGCGATGACGCGCGACCGCGTCCACCCGATCCCGAAACGTCGGTTGCGCGGCTGCCTTCGCGAGGAGCCGCGCCACATGCGTGTCACGCCGCCATGCGCTGGCCGAGCACCACGTGAAGAGCACCTCACCAGCGGGCTCTTCGAAGAGGTCGCCGAGCGCAGCGATGTCTTCGGGCGAATGCGTCAGCCCCGGTAGGAGCTCGGCGAGCAGATCGGCGTCGGCGCGGAGCTCATCCGCGATGTCGGCATCGCGCAGCGTCGACGCGGCCGCGCCGTCGCGCCCGCCGGCGTGCCAGCGAACACGAAGTGCGTTCTCGAGCTCGGGGTTGGCGGCGAGCGCCGCGGTCAGTTTCGAAAACGCTTCACGAGCCTGGGTAGGGACCATCGCCAGTCCGGAGAGCGTAGAGCAAGACTGGCGCGAGATCTCCGGTCAATCGGGGTCACGGGTTCGGGGACTTGGACGGGGGCGGGTCGAGGCTTTTCTCGGGTACGCTTCGAGCCGCGTCCGATGACGGTCGCACGACCCATGCTCCGCACGACGTACCGCTCAGACATCGACGGCATGCGGGGGGTCGCCGTGCTGGCGGTGCTTCTTTACCATGCGTATCCAACGTCGATCCGCGGAGGGTTCACCGGCGTCGACGTCTTCTTCGTCATCTCCGGCTATCTCATCTCCAACGTCATCGTTGCGAACCTCGATGCGGGACGCTTTTCGCTCGCAGATTTCTACGCGCGACGCGTCCGTCGAATCTTGCCGGCGCTCTTGGTCGTCATCCCGGCGTGCTTCGCCGTCGGGTGGTTCGTGCTCCGCTCCGACGAGTACAAACAGCTCTGCTCACACATCGCAGCGGGCGCCGGGTTCGCCTCGAATATCGTGCTGTGGGCAGAGAGCGGATACTTCGACCAATCGGCCGAGACCAAGCCGCTGCTGCATCTCTGGTCGCTCGGAATCGAAGAGCAGTTCTATTTGGTCTGGCCGATCCTGCTCGCGGTCGCGTGGCGGCTTCGGATCAGCCTCCTCAAGCTTTCGATCGTGCTCGCGGCCCTATCCTTCGCGTGCAACGTCCTGACCGTCGCGGGGCAGCCCGCCAGCGCCTTCTTCTTGCCGCATACGCGAGCCTGGGAGCTCATGATCGGTTCGACGCTCGCGCAAGCGAAGCCGAGCGGACAGGCGCACGCCAACTCTCGAAGTGTCGTCGGAGCCGGTCTCATCGCCGTGGGGCTGTTCGTCGTGGATCGCTCCAAGGCCTTCCCGGGAGCTTGGGCGCTGCTACCGACGGTAGGTACCGCCTTGGTCATCTCCGCGGGTCCGGGCGCCTGGCTCAACAAGAACGTTCTCGCGTCGCGCCCGATGGTCGGCCTCGGCTTGATCAGTTACCCCCTCTATCTGTGGCACTGGCCGCTTTTGTCCTTCGGCCGAATCATCCAAAGTGAAGAGCTAGGAGCGCTCACGCGGCTTGGCATGCTCGTCGCGGCGACGGCGTTGGCCTCGTGTACCTACGCGTTCGTCGAGCGACCCGTGCGCAAGATGCGACGTGGCGTTCTCGTGGTGAGCCTCGTCGCCGCTCTCTTCGCGTTCGGTGCGATTGGCCACTACGGGTTTGTCCGCGACGGGTGGCCAGATCGCGCCGCAGTCGTCCACTACAAGTACAATAGGGACCAACTCGTCAGGATGCCGAGCACGGACGACGAGTGCAAACGGTACGTCGGAGGGGAACCCTTGTTTCCCTATTGCCGTTATTCGAATGTGCACGGCGCAGCGACGATCGCCTTGATAGGCGACAGCCACGCTCACGTCGCGTATCCGGGCGTCGCGGCAATGTTGCGCGATCATGGGATAAGCACTCTCATGATGGCGCACAGTGCCTGTCCGTTCGACGCGGCTTGTGGCCCGGCGACCCATCAAATGCTGAGTGCGCTGAGTGCGGACAGGACTATCGATAGGGTATTTATTTTCTGCCGGGGCCCTCGCTACTTGGTTGGCTCCAGCATGATGGATTTGGGGAAAGGATTGAATGCGAGCCCCCGGATGTCTCCGGAGACCCTTCAGGGAGCGCTGCAGAGCACCATCGACGCGCTCCGTACGGCCGGCAAGCACGTGTACGTCGTGTCCGATCCTCCGGAGCTCCTCGTTGCCCCGATCGCCTGCTTGCCGCGACCTCTGCGTACGACGAAGAACAAGTGTGAGGTCGACGTGGACACGGTCAAACGATTCCAACTTGGATATGCCGAAGTCCTGCGCGGTCTCCACGACGCGAAGGTCATCCCTACGATGGAGGCCTTTTGCCCCGGGGGCACCTGCCGCGCCGTTCGGGCCGACGAGCTCCTGTACGCCGACGACAACCACCTTTCGGTGGCTGGCAGTCAGTTCTTGGCCTCCGAGGTTCTGCGGGCGGAGCTGCTTCAGTAGCTCAACGAACGCGTGCCGCGTCGATGGCCTGTTTCTCAGCGAGCGTGAAATAGCGCCCGGGGACAAGGAGCGTGGCACCGTCGACGCGCAGCTCCACCGCCTCCGCATCGCGTAACGTCACGTCCTCGTCGAAGAACACCTGTCCGCGATCGAAGCGCTCGCCGGCGGGCACGCGGACCGTACCGACGACGAGACGAGAAGGGTCCTCGCCGCTCCTGAGGTGCGCGAGCAGGTGCTCTCGCGGGAGGCTCGAGCGTAGGGCGCCGCCCGCGACGCGCGCACGCACGCTCTCGAGATCGACAACGACCTCGTGGTCGCCCGAGCGATTGTCGACGGACAGCAGCATGACTCGAAACTTTCGGTCGAAAGGGTGCGTCATGACCTTCGAGGCCTGGGATCGGCGGTCGAGCGAGCTCGCCACGATGCTGGTCGCGCCAAGCGCTCCCCCGCCACTCCAGCCCGGCGCGTTACGGAGCGCCACGGCCGTCGCGCTCTCGAGCGTACCTTGCGCCTCACGCATGGCAGCGGAACCGCACGCGCCCGCTGCGGCGACCACGACGAGGGCGAAGGCGCTCGCGAGCGCGCCGACGAGCGCGTTGGCGCGCACGGACCGGGGAAGCTCAGCTTTGCGACGCGCCACGCCGAGGGCGGTCACACCGAGGACCAAGCCGATCACCGCTGACGCCGCCGCCACCGCGAGCAGCCATGGCGGCGAGGTGACGGCCGTGCGAGGGAGACTCTCGTGGCCCCCGACGATCACCAGCGCAGCGGTCGGCACGAGCCACGACGCGCGCGCGGCCGCGCTCATCACAGATTGAGACGCGAAGCGATGTGGACGTGACAAATGGTCGCCGTAAGGGCCTCATGTTAGCGATGTCAGCGTCGTCTGCAAGCAGCCCGCGTCGCGCGATGATCACGCCCGCGGTCGACGCGATCTGCATCGGCGCGCTTTCCATCCTCGTCTGCGGCGCCCTCGCCGCGTTCGGGCCGCGGCCTTTCGACAAGCACGTCCCGGCGATCGTGCCGCTCCTCCTCACGGTGGGGATCACGTGGCCGCACTTCCTGTCGTCGTACCGTCTGCTCTACGCCACACGCGAGAGCGTCCTCACCTACCGACGCGCGTCGATTTACTTCCCGCTCGCGCTCGGAGCGTATGGCGTGTTCGCGATCGTCCGCGCGCCTGCGAACGGCATCCACGTGCAGATCTTGAACCTCGTCGCCTCCGTGTACTTGGCGCGACACTACGCGGGCCAGACGTGGGGCATGATGGCGTCATTCGGCCATATCGATGGCGCCACGTTCACGCCGTGGGAGCGGCGGATCTTCCTGCGCGCGCTCGACCTCGTGATGCTGTGGCACATCTCCTGGGCGTCGACGTTCACGCTCGGCTTGGTCGTGCCTTCGCTCGCACCGGTGGCGCACCGCATCTACGGCCACATCGACGCGATCGGAGTGCTCTCCTTCGCGATGGGCCTCGGCGCCTTCGGCGCGATGATCCGGCGTCGCCGGATGTTGCCGCCGGCGCGCGTCTTCTTGCCGTGGCTCACCATCTATGGGTGGTACGTGCTCTTGCGCAGGGACGCCTCGACCATCGTCGTCGTGCAAGCGGCGCACGCGCTGCAGTACCTCATCTTCCCGCTCCGGATCGAGGAGACCCGCCGGGCGCCAAAGAGCAGGTCCGTGAGCCCCTGGCGCGCCGCGCGCTGGATCGCCGGCCTCGTTGCGATTGCGTTCGCCGCGTTCGCAGGGATCCCGACGCTCTTCGATCTCGGCTACCAAGAGGCCGGCGGCGGCGGCGAGCACGCCTTGGCATTCGTCGGCGTTCTCACCTCGTTCGTCAACATCCACCACTATTTCATCGACGGTAGCCTCTACAAGCTGCGAAATCCCGCGGTGCGCCGAGATCTCTTCGCTCATCTCGGCGAGACCTGATCGCCTTGCGCGAACGGCGCACGATGCTTACGAGCATCCCGACCTGAGTAGGAGACACGTCGATGAACGCGCTCAACACCCTGAATGTCCGCCGCGCGTGACGCTGTCGCGCGGAGGCAGCGTCACGCGCTCCACCGATAGGCCCGTTGTTCGGGCGCGCTCGGGATAGGACAACACACCGCGGGTCTCATCCCGTGCCGCCCGTTCCGCGCGATCTCGAGCTCAGCTCGATGTGCGGTGGGTGGTGTCATGAGCAAGAAGGCGAAGTCCGAGGCGAAGAAGCGCCGTCGGTCGAAGAAGGCCGGCATGAAGGCCGCGCAGAAGGCTCTCTACGAGACCCGCAAGCGCGAAGGACAGAACACGAAGAGCAAGCGCGTGAAGCTCCGAGCGAAGCGCAAGAGGCGAGTCCGCCTCGTCAGCCATCGCTTGGGCCGCTGCGGAAACGTCGGTTGCAAACGTTGCAATCCGGACCTTCCGGACTAGCGCGCAGCTCTCGTTCACGACCAACAGGCAGCGCGTCGTCGCGAAACGACGGCGCGCTGCCGGGAGGCGTCACTTCACCGGCACTGCCGGCGGCGGGGGCGGCGGCTGATCGTCCGGCGTCACGCACGACGACAGATCGAAGAGCATGAACTCGAGCGCCTTCTCTTGAGGCGACAGATTCCCCGTGCCGCAACCATTCGGCACCGATTGCGTCGTCACGTCGCCGGATGCGCCGCCGACGTGAAGCGCGCTGAACACCACGCGTCCGCATTGCATCGCCGGGGGCACGCCAATCGGCGTGTTGAACGAGAAGTACTCCGTTGCTCCGGCCGGGTTCGCCGTCGCATCCGCCTTGATCCACGCTTGCGAGGCGGTATGCGCCGAGGTCACGTCGCTGTTGTGTCGCGCCTGCGAGATCGGGAGCTTGCCTGCCGTGAGCGCGCCCACGTTGCCCAGCCACTGAGCCAACGCCTGGCCTTTCGGGAACGGCGCGCCGCTGGAGAGCGTCGTCACGATGTCGCCTTTGACGTCGCCCATGTTGTTCGAGCCCGGAGACCACGACGCGAGGCTCGAGCCGCCGAACGGACCGGTGTTGAACCACGAATAGTGAAAATGCGACGCGAACACGCGACCGCCGGCCTTCGTGTAATCGAGCAGCGCCTGCTGATTCATCGCGCCCGTCTCGCCGCCCTCGCACGAGAGAAGCACGATGTCGTGCTTCATGAGATCGGCCTTGCTGCTCCAGAGCGCCGCGGATGCCTGAGGTGCTGCGGGCGACGTATTCGGCGCCGCGCCACCGTTGATCAAGCTCCCGAGGAGCGTCCCACCCTGGAAGATGTGAATGCGACCGGCGCCGATATTTCCAGGTCCGTATTCGCTCGCGTCCAATCCAACGCGACGAAGTAGGCATTCGAGCGAATCGGCATTACCGGTCGATATCGCAATACTGGGGATATCTCCTTCGGAGTGATTCTTCGGAAGCGTGAGTGATTTATCGGGCTGGGCGTTGTCCTTGCACGCAGCCACATTGGCAATCGTGATCTGCTTTCGCCATTTGCCGATCTGAATGACGACCGGGATGTTCGCGCCCGCAGGCACGTTCTTCATCGTGAACTTGCCGGCGGCGTCCGTGACGGCGCTGGCGATCGGCGAGCCGGTGTAGAGCGCATCGCAGGCGTCGCACGATGCGCCGGTCACGATCGGCGCGACCTTCGCGTTCGGCACGTAGACGACGACGCCGTAGAGAGGGTTCTTCCCCGCCGGATCGTAGATGGTGCCGCTCACGGTGGTGGAGCCTCCACCGGCGCATGCCTGCTGCTGGCATTGGAGGTTCACGCACGTCGACGACGGGACGCCGCTGTCCGGATGACCGCTGTCGGCTCCGAAGCCCGGGTTGCCGCCTCCGCCTCCGGCGTCAGCGGGTGTCGTGGGATCGCCCGTCTGCTCTTCGAAGCCCGCTTTCGGCGAGCCCCCGCAGCCGATCCACAAGACAGCCAATCCCAGCGCGGCAACGCCGTTCTTCATGGGGCGCAATGATGGACTCATCGCTGCGGATCCATCGCGCGCGACAGACGATGTAAGACGGCGACACTCCAGATCAGGGGCAGTTCGTCGAGGTCACAGACGCGCCCGTTCCCGGTACTCCGCCGCCCGGAACGTCTCCGAAGCGCATCGGAACGCTCTGACACCACCAGATGCCGCAACGCTGCTGCCGCTGGACGTGCGCGTGCGGGCCCGTCGACCAGCCGGTCCCGCCGGAGAACGCGACGCGCTCGCCGCGACGCACGTGCTGGCCGACGCTCACGAGTGGAGCGTTGATGTGGAGGTACGCGGTATCGGTGCCGTCGGCGTGCGCGAGCACGACGTAGTTCACGGTATTTCTGCAGTCGAAGCCGCCGCCGGAGAAGCATGGATTGCCCGGCTGTACGTCGCCACGCACGAGCGACACGGTCCCGTCCTCGACGGCGTAGAGCGATGAGCCGCTCGTGAGACCGAAGTCGAAGCCGTACTGCGCCGCACCGCTATGGCTGAACGCACCGTTGTTGCCTTGGGTGATCACGGCGCTCGCACCGCACGCCAAGGGAAGGAGCGGGCCGCCACCTGCGCCTCCTCCACCTCCCGCGTCATGACAGCGCGGCAACGTGGGCGCGAAGCCGTCGTAGCCCGTCCAGAGGAACGCATCCGACGCATACCCGTCGTACGCCGGGAGGTAGTCCCAGACGTCCGTCCCCATGATCGTCTCGCCGGTGGTCTGACATGCGATCTCGACGCTCTCGTTGGCCCTGATCGAGCCGACGATCGCAGACGATGTCTTCGCCTGCGCACGAACGTTGAGGCCGGCGCCGGCTGTGCCGAAAACGGCGGCGGTCTGCGCGCTCTCTTGGCTCGCGGTCGGGTCCGCATCGGGCTGCGCGCACGCGGCGAGGAGGAGGACGACGACGCCGGCGATCGAAGCAAGTCGTTGCATGACGAGCGCATGTGCAAGCGCGCGACCAACGGCTCACCTGCTTTGTGCCCGCAATACCGCGCGGATCGAGCACGCTCCGTCCGAGGCAAGCCGCCGAGTGGCGGCCCGCCGGCGCCTCTACGTCAGCGCGCGCTCCAGCTCGTCGGCGGCGTCACGGCTGTACACCGCGAGGCGCTGCAAGTGCGGGAGCGTGTCGCGACATCCGATGAAACCGAATCCGAGCTGCCCGGCATAGCTCTGCACGGTGACGTTGAGCCCATATCCGTGGAACGGAATCGAGAGCGGATAGGTCTCGTCGAGCTTCCAGCCACGGAAGTAGAGCGGCGTCTCGGGTCCGGGCACGTTCGACACGACGATGTTGAACGCAGGCCTCACCCGACCGACGGCGCCCGGAATGAACGACAGCATCAGCGGAGCCATGAGCAGCGACGTGTATTGCATCATCGCATTCTTCGACATGCCCTGGAGCTGCTCCTTCGCGCGCTTCGTCGACGCGATGACCGCGGCGAGACGCTCCTGAGGATCCGCAACGTCGGTCGCGAGCGAAGCGAGGATGGCTGCGACGGCGTTTCCGCTGCCACCCGGGTCGCCCTTCGGCCGCACGTTCACCGGCACCATCGCGATGAGAGGTCGCGTGGGCAGGGCATCCTGTTCTTCGAGGAATCGACGAAGCGAAGACCCGCAGATCGCGAGGAGCACATCGTTGACTGTTCCGTGCGCCGCGGTCGCGATGCGCTTCACGCGATCGATCGCGACGTGCTGCGTGGCGAATCGGCGGCTGCGCGTGATCTTCTGGTTCAGGACCGAGCGCGGCGCTTGGAGCGGCGCGACGAGCTCTCGGTCCTTGCTGCGAACCGCGCGTACGACGTTCGCGAGAGCACGCCCGATGTCCTTCGCGGCGCCGCTCTGCTCGCGCACTCCGCGGAGAAGCGCGTCGAACGTGGGGACGTCTTCGCGCGCGCGCTTCGGCGCCACGACCTCCGGACGCGCGAAGAACAACGGCGTGTCGAGCTCCGAGGGATCCGCGGAGAGGCTCCGCACGAGCATGCGCATGCCCGTGTATCCGTCGATGAGCGCGTGATGGACCTTGAAGTAGATGGCGAAGCGGCCACCCTCGAGGCCTTCGATGAAATGCGCCTCCCACGGCGGCCGATGGAAATCGAGCGGCGTGCCGTGCAGGCGAGAGATGAGGATGCCGAGCTCGCGTTCGTCACCCGGCGACGCGAGCGCCGATCGCCGCACGTGATATTCGAGATCGAAATTTTCGTCCTCCACCCACGCCTGGAGCGGATGCGTGAGGAGGTCCGGATGATGGAGCCGAAGGTTCCACGGCGCCTCGACCTTCGTCTCGCGCGTCAGCTCTTCTCTCAGCTGCCTTCCGAGCTCCAGATCCGGCGAGCGACCGCCCGCCTTCGACGGCGGCGGCGAGAACTGGAGGAGCGCGCCGACGTGCATCATCACGTCGCGTCGCTCGGAGGCTAGAAACGAGCGGTCAAGGGCATTGAGGCTCTTTTTGGTCGTCATTCCGGTGCCCTCGAAGCGCGACTGTAGCGGGTCTCGCAGACCCCGAGGTATGGCATCGCCACCCCGCTTACGCGGCACAGCGTGTCGCGGCGTTTACACCCGATTCCGTCGCGAATCCGACAGGGTTCGAAGGGCCGCTGAAATTCGAGGAGGTTTGCACGTGCCCACACGTAGAACCGTCCGAGCTAGTCCGCCTTCGACCCAGGCACGACTCGTGCTTTTCTCAGACGGAACCTCCCCATGCACTTGCGTAGCCTTCGACCGCTCCTGACTCTCGCACTTGTCGCCCTTCCCGCCCTCGCGCACGCCGACGGCGAGCCCGGCGCGCCTGCAGCCCCCCCGGCGGCACCTGCTGCGCCTCCGGCCGATCCCGCGAAGGATCCCCAAGTCGCGCGCCTCCTCGAGGCGAAGAAGACCCTCTTCTGGAATCAGACGATCGGCACGAGCAAGGATCGCTACGGCCACGCCGAGGCGCTCGTCGATGCGCCCGCCGAGAAGGTCGCGAAGACGGCGAGCGACTTCAATCACTACCGCGATCTCCATCGCAAGTTCGCGACGGCGCGCATCATCGGCAAAGAGGGCGATCAGACCGACGTCTACATGCGCTATCCGGTCATCATCGGACCGATCAAAATCGACATGTACGAAGTGATGCGGTTCAGCCCCGCGAAGACGACCGGCTCTACGCAGGTCATCGAGGCGCGCGGCGTGAAGGGCGACATGAAGCGTGGCCACACGATCATCACGATCAAGCCGGTCGACGCGAAGCACTCGCTCGTCGCGGTGGACGTGCTCCTCGTTCCGACGCTCCCGGCGCCGCAGTCGTATGTCGACGAAGAGCTCCGCGACGGCGCGTGCGACTTCGTCGATGGACTGCGCGACAAGTCGCAGGCCGCGCCCGGTCCGGTCGTCGCGCTCTAGCCCCCCTAATAAGAGGAGGAGATCGGCGTGACGTGACGTCACGTCGAGGGTCACGACGGTCACGGGACCGAGGGATACCTACATCCACCCCGATCACGCCGCTGCCCGCGGTAATTGGCACCCTACCGATCCTGATCACCCCCTTTTTTGCGGCGTTTTTCGAATCTGACGCGCAAAGCCGGTCCGGCACACCACCTGCACCAGCTGGGGGTGGGGCTTCGGAGCGGGTGACATCCACGCGAGCTTCTCGCGCGGAACGGGGAGAGCCATGTTCGCTGGTTGGTCGATTCGAGACGTCAGGATTCTCGCCTTGCTCGCGATGCTCATCGCGTGCGGCGCCTGCGCGGCTCCGATCGCCTCGGACGCGGACACCGCGGCCAGCAGTGAGAACACCGGCTCGACCCGACAAGCGATCACCAACGGTGACGACGACGACGCGGACGCCGCGGTCGTCGCGCTCCTCAACGGCGGCAAGATCTTCTGCACCGGCGCGCTCATCACCCCCAACGTGATCGTGACCGCGGCTCACTGCGTCGACCCCAGCCCGCCGGACCAGGTCTACTTCGGCTCGCGGCCCAACCCGAAGAAGGGCACCTTCATCAACGTCGTCGACACGAAGGTGCATCCCGACTTCGACGAGGACTCGCTCTCGAACGACATCGCGCTCGTGGTGATCGAGACGAAGGCGCCGGCCACTCCGCTCAACGTCTTCACGAAGGACTTCGACAAGTCGTTCATCGGCCGCCCGATCCGCCTCGTCGGCTTCGGCGTGAAGAACGGCGGCGATGAGGCCGACCTCCGTAAGCGCGAAGGCACGACGACCATCGCCAGCTACGGAGACGACGACTTCCGCTTCAAGCCGGGCCCTTCGCAGACGTGCAACGGCGACTCCGGCGGCCCTGCGCTCGCGACGTTCGGCGATCACGAGGCCATCATCGGCCTCGCGTCCTCCGGTGATTCAGACTGCAAGGACTACGGCCGCGACATGCGCATCGACCGCTACCTGCCGTTCATCCAGAACTACGCAAAGGCGTATTCGGCGAAGCTGGGCGACAAGTCCGAGAGCAAGGACGGCTGCTCCATGACGTCGCGCGCCCCGAGCTCGGGCTCGGCCACCGTCGGTCTCGTGCTCGCGCTCGCATGCGCGTTCCTCGCGCGCATGCGTCGTCGGAACGCGCTGACCGCTGACCGCTGACGGCTATTTGCCCTTGCAGGGCGCCATGATCGGCGTGCTGAACATCTGCGTCGAGCAGCCGCCCTCGCAGAAGAGCAGGCGCTCGGTGCGGTCCTTCTTGATGTTCTTCTCGGTCAGCTTGTCCGCGCAGGTGTTCTTGCACGTATCCATGAACGTCTTCTTGCGGATGGCGCACTCGGCGGCCGTCGGGTTGTCGCCCGGCTTGCCCGCGACGCTGCCGGCGGCGACCGGTGCACCTGCGTCGCCGCCGCTCGCGGCGAGCGCACGGCACGCCTGCTGATCGCCCTTGTTGCACGCCGTCGTGCGCAGCGCAGCCGCCTTCGCCGGATCCCGCGGGACGCCGTCTCCGCTCGCGAGGTGATTCGCGAGATTGCCGCAACCGAATGCGTCGCCCAGATCGCAGGACTTCTGGAAGAGGCCGACAGCCTTCACGGTGTCGCTCTGGCCGCCTTCCTTGCGAATGTTCATCAGCGCGAGCCGATTGCACGCGACGGCGTTCCGGAGATCGCAGCCCTTCTTGAACGTGTCTGCCGCGCGCGGTGCGTCGGCGACGATGCCGCTGCCGGCGAGCAGCGCGGACCCGAAGCGCTCGCAGCCGGCCCCGACGCCGGCGTTGCATGCGCCCTGGAAGAGCGTCGACGCTTTTCCGGTATCGCGCGCGACGCCGGTTCCGTCTTGGAACATGATGCCGAGGTTCACGCAGCTCGACTGGTTCTTGAGGTTCGTGCACTTGTTGGTGCAGTCGGCGAGATCGCCCGGCTTGCACGCACCGATGATCGGCGCAGACGTTCCCGGTGTTGCGACCGAGACGGAGGCGGCGGGGGCTGCGTCCGCCACTTCGACGGCGACGGCTGCGTCTGTCGCGGCGGGCTCGGCTCCGGCATCGACCTCCTTCTTCTTCAGCAGGCCGCATCCGGACAGGACGAGCACCGCAGGAAGAACGGAAGCGACGACGATGATGGAAGCGAGCGAGACGCGAAGCTGACTCATGGTCACGCGAAGCTATCTCATCTCCGTTGTAATCTACAACGCGCGGAGGGCTTTTTCTGGCGGCTAGGGCCAGGTCACTCCGTGCGTAGGATGATGTGGAAGCCGAAATCAGTCTCCACGACATGGCTCACTTCGCCGGCATGGAGCTCGAAGGCGGCATCCGCAAATGGCGGAACTACATGCGATCTTTCGATGGGACCCAGGGAGCCTTCGCGGGTGGCCGCCCCCGGTTCCTCGCTGTACGCCTTCACCACGTCCCCGAAGGACATGCCTCCTTCGAGCTTTGCCCGAGCCTCTTCGGCGCGCAGACAGGCCTCCTCCCGCGTGCGGGTGACGGTGGGCGGAGCCTTTTTCGCCCCCGCGTACTTGATGAGGACGTGCTTCGCGCCGATCTTTGCCGGCTCGTCCGGCCGGCGTTCGCGCTTCGCGCCCGCGACGGCCAGGCAGTGGTCCGCCGGTCCTCCCTTCCCGCTTCCGCCACCCCCGCCTGCCGGCGACGTCGCGGGCGTCGTGGTTTCGCCACACGCAAGCGTCGCCGATGCGAGGAGCACGAAGACGTGCCGTCTCACGGAGCGCGCTGCGTGAGCGCGCCGAGGAAGTCTCGCTTCCCGAGGGTCACGCCGTTGTGACGAAGCAGCGCGTAGACGTGAGTGATGTGGAAGTAGAAATTCGGGAGCGCGTGCTCGAGGAAGTAGTCGTGACCGGTCATGGTCTTTCCTTCCCAGCGCGGCTGCGTGATCGTGCGGTCCTTGGCTCCCTCGAAGTCCTTCTCTGAGAAGCCGTCGAGGTACGTGATGACGGAGCGGACGCGCGCGCGGAGCTCCTCGACCGTGGTCTCGGTGTCGGCGTGCGCGGGCGCCTCTTTGCCGGTGAGTCCGGCGGCCGCCTTCTTCGTCGTGTCGCACGCGATCTGGACTTGGCGGGCGAACGCGAACTGATCCGGGGCGAGACGCATCGTGAGAAAGACGTTCGGATCGAACTTCTTCGACTTCGCGAATTCCGTCGCGGCATCGAACCACTTGTCGAGCTGACCGAGCTGCTTCTTCATCTGGCGGATGGTTTCGAAGTACATGCGCGGCATCTTACTCTAAGGTCCGCGAAATGCCGCTCACGGAAGCAGAGTTCACCGCCATCGTCGACGCCGGCTGCGGCGACTGTCCGACGAAGACGCTCATCGTCGAGGCCATCGTCGCGCAGCGCATCCCCACGCTCGGCGGCGAGCCTTACGGCACGCCCAGCTGGGGCTACAAGGGCGAGGACCTGGTGACAGGCACGTACTCGATCGCCTGCGAGAGCTGCAAGAAGGTGCTCTTCACGACGACCGCATGCTCGCGCTGCAATGCAGAGGGCGGAGTCGCGCGCGCGCTCGAGCTCGAGAATGCTTTCCCGCTCCCCAAGTCATGCGCGAAGTGCGGATGCGAGCTGCTCATCGCGCAGGCGTACGTGCCCGCGGTCGTGGTCTACGAAGGCAAGCGCGCAGCGAAGGCTCGCACGCAAACCGCGCCCGAAGATCCCGGGTTCCATGCATTCCGTGCAGAATGCAAGGAGTGCCACGACGTCACGCACCGGCGCGATCCCTGCCCGCTCTGCGCCCACGCGTAAAGCTTCCGCGAGCCTGTCCGGCGTGCGACGATCGAGGCGTGAGCACCCTCGAGGTGGGGAGCAATCTCGGTGGCTATCGCATCCTCGCGCGCCTGCGCGCGGGAGCCATGGGGGTGCTCTATCTCGCGCGTCGCGACGGCGCTTCCGAGTTCTCGCGGCCCGTCGCCATCAAGGTGATCCACGATCACCTCGCTCAGAACGCGCGCTTCTGCCGGATGTTCATCGACGAGGCGAAGCTCTCCGCTCGCATCGACCATCCGAACGTCGTGCGCGTCGAGGAGTTCGGCAAGGCGGACGGCCGTTACTACCTCGTCATGGAGTACGTGTACGGCGTCTCGCTCGCGCAGGCGATCGGCGTCCTCCATACGGCGGGTCGCATCCCGATCGACATCGCCGTCGCGATCGCGATCGAGGTGGCGGGTGGCCTGCACGGCGCCCACGAGGCGACCAACGAAGACGGTACGCCGCTCGGAATCGTCCATCGCGACGTCAGCCCTCATAACGTGCTCGTCTCGTACACGGGCGCGGTACGGGTCATCGACTTCGGAATCGCGAAGGCGCGCCAGGTCGGCGGGCAGACGAGGACCGGCTCGCTCCGCGGCAAGCTCGCGTACATGCCTCCGGAGCAGGCGAGGTCGGCGCGCACGGTCGATCGGCGCGCGGATCTCTACGCGCTGGGCCTCATCCTCTGGGAGATGCTCACGTTCCGGCGCGTGTTCGATGCCGACACGGACATCGCGATCCTCAATCAAATCCGCAATCCGATGATCGTGCCGCCGAGCACGCTCGCTCTGAATGTGCCTCGTTCTCTCGACGACATCATCATGCGCACGCTCGCCAAGGATCCGAGCGCGCGACCTCAGAACGGCCTGCAGCTCGCGACACGTGTTCGTCGAACGGATGTGTCAAGGATTCCCTACAGGATATGTCCGAGTTTTCCGATACCACTGCGATCCGTCCTGCGTCAAAGTGGCTCACGAGCATGGCCGGATCGAGAAGTGCTTCCATCTGACCGTGTCACCGATCGCAAGAGCGCTTGACGCACAACCATGACACGCAGAAATACGCCATACCGTTGATCGTCAACAGCGGTTTCATTTAGGGGTACAGCCGTGACCATGCAAGACGAATCGTTCCCCAGCGACCCTGGGCGTCGGCGCTTGTTCCTGGCCGTGGGAGCCGCCGGCGTGGCCACCGCGCTGCCCCTCTTACCGGCTCAAGCCCAGCAGCGTGCAGCGCCGGAACAAGCGTACATTTTCTTCAATCCCGCCGAAGCGACGTTCATCGAAGCAGCGGTCGCGCGCCTGATCCCGAGGGATGAAACCGGTCCGGGCGCAGTAGAGGCCGGGGTGCCGAACTACATCGACAAGCAGCTCGGCGGCGCTTGGGGCGCCGGCGAGCGCCTGTATCGCAGCGGGCCCTGGCAGCAGGGTGCGCCGACGCAGGGCTATCAACTACCCTTCACGCCGGCAGAACTTTTTCGCACGGCGATCCGCGCCGTCAATCAAGAACATCCGGGGTTTGCGAAGCTGACACCGAAGGAACAGGACATGTTCCTCGATGCGCTGCACACAAGCACGAAAGATCTAGGCGGCGTTCCTTCCAACGTGTTTTTCGAATCACTGCTCGAAGTCACGATCGAAGGCTTTTTCGCGGACCCCGTGTACGGCGGCAACCGGGACATGACGCCGTGGAAGATGATCGGCTTCCCTGGTGCGTATGCAGATTTTTACGAATACGTCGACAAGCACAACGTCGCCTATACCGCACCCCCGACCAGCTTGGCCCAGGATGCGAACGGTCGAATTCACGTGCACATCGAGCTCAAACGGAAATAGCCATGGCAACGCGCCTCAAGGAAACAGATGTCGTAATGCTGGGTGTGGGACTTGTCGGATCCATCGTCGGCCGCGAGCTGACCAAGGCCGGCCTTGAAGTCGTAGGCCTGGAACGCGGCGAGCCACGTTACACGGTGCCCGATTTTCAAGGGCCGGCGATGCACGACGAGCTCCGCTACTCGATTCGCAAATCGCTCATGATGGACGCTGCGAAGGAGACCTACACCTTCCGCAATTCCGCTAGCCAGACGGCCCTGCCGATGCGGCGTATCCAGGGCTTCTTGCCGGGCACTGGTCTTGGCGGCTCCGCGGTGCATTGGAACGGTCAAACCTATCGGTTTCACGATGCCGACTTCCGCATGCGCACACTCGCGACGGAGCGCTACGGCAAGGACTTCCTTGGTCCGGAGTACACGTTCCAGGACTGGGGAGTGAGTTATGCAGATCTCGAGCCGTACTACGACCGCTTCGAATACCTGCTCGGAGTTTCCGGCAAGGCAGGCAACTTGCAGGGGAAAAAGATTCCGGGCGGCAACGTCCTCGAAGAGCCGCGCTCCCGCGAATACCCCACCCGGCCCATGAAGGAGCCATACGGCTCCGCGATGTTCCGCAAGGCGGCGGAGGGACTGGGCTATCACCCGTTTACGCAGCCCTCGTCCAATCTGAGCGAGCCCTACACGAATCCCGAGGGGATGACGCTCAACACCTGCATGTTCTGCGGCTACTGCGAACGCTACGGCTGCGAGCATTTCGCGAAGGCCTCGTCGCAGACGGTGGTGCTGCCGGTGCTCCTCAGGGATCCGAAATTCAAGCTGCGCACGCAATGCCAGGTGCAGCGCATCAACCTCGATAGCTCGGGCCGTAACGCGACCGGCGTCACCTACATAGACAGCCAGGGGCGCGAGTTCGAGCAGCCGGCGAGACTGGTGGTGGTGGGTCTGTTCGCGCTCAACAACGTGCGCATGCTGCTGCTCTCGAGGATAGGCGCACCGTACGACGCGGCGAGCGGCAAAGGCGTCGTTGGCCGCAATTACTCCTATCAGACTACGAGCGGCGTCAACGTTTTCTACGACGAGAACACGAACATCAACCCCTTCATGCGCTCGGGTGCAAGCGGGACGCTTATCGCCGATTTCGTCTCCGACAATTTCGATCATGCAAAACTCGGTTTTCTCGGCGGGGGCTACATTGGCGAGGTGATGAGCCATGGCCGGCCGATCGAGTTCCACCCGACACCGCCGGGTACGCCGTCGTGGGGATCGGAGTGGAAGAAAGCGGTGGTGCGCCACTACAACCACACCGCAGTGGTGAGCACGCATGGGAGCTCGATCTCAACGCGTTACAACTATCTCGATCTCGATCCGACGTACAAGGATGCGTGGGGACAGCCGCTGATGCGGATGACCTTCGATTTTCCGGAGAACGACATCAAGCTCTCGGCATTCGTCACCGAGCGTGCAGCCGAGATCGCGAAGGCGATGGGAGGGAAACAGATCGCCGCCTCGCCGCGCAAGCGGCCGTATACGAGCACGCAGTATCAGTCGACGCACAACACCGGCGGCACCATCATGGGCATCGATCGCTCCACGAGTGTTCTGAACCGCTACTGCCAGAGCTGGGATGTGCCGAACGTGTTCGTCATCGGTGCGTCGTGCTACCCGCAGAATGCCTCGTACAACCCGACGGGCACCGTCGGCGCGCTTGCTTACTGGGCCGCGGACGCCATCATCAACAAGTACATTCGGTCCCCCGGGCCGCTGATGTCATGAGGTTCCTATTCCTGTTGCTTCTTTTGCCGTTGAGCGCCGTCGCGCAACCCTCCGGCGTGCGGCTCTGTGCGCACTGTCATGGCGCGCAGGGCGAGGGCAATGCGACAAACGGGACGCCGCGAATCGCCGGGCAGCCACAAGCTTACCTGGAGCGCCAGCTCGCCGCCTACGCCGATGGCCGCCGCGACAATGAGGTCATGTCGCCGATCGCGCGGCAGCTCGCGCCTGAGCAGCGCACCGCGCTGTCCGCCTACTATTCCGAACTTCGCGCCCGCGCCGGTAAGCCCCCGCCGTCCGCCGTGGCGAATGCCCGCGGTCGCGCGCTCGCTACGCGGGGCGACCAAGCGCTCAATGTTCAGGGGTGCCAGAACTGTCACGGGCCGGGCGGCATTGGTTTCGGGAACGTCAATCCCTACCTGGCGGGGCTCGACCGGCAATATCTGGAAACGGCTCTCGGCGAATGGAGGTCCGGCAGCCGCAAGACCGATCCCAGCCAGCAGATGAACCAGATCGCGAAGAATCTCAGTGACGTAGACGTCAAGGCACTGGCAACATACTTCGCGAGCCAACCGCCGCCGCAGCCGGCAACGGCGGGCAGACATAAGCCGCCACGGATCGGAGCGCCCAGCGAGAGCACTCATCCCGGCACTGCCACGAAGCCGCGCGAAGGCACCGGCGTGACCGGCGGCGAGCCGAGCGGCTCGCAAGGCCCCGGAGGCGCAGGATCGAAATAGATCGCATCGCTGAATCCGTTCAATCCGGAGATTGCCGAATGCTAGTGCGATAGCAGGCCATGCAACAACGAATCGATTATAAGCAAGTGGCACCCGATGGGTACAGGATGATGCTGGGTCTCGAAGCCTACGTTCGCAGCTCTGGAATCGAACACCCGCTGCTCGAGCTCGTCAAGACGAGGGTTTCTCAGATCAACGGTTGCGCGTACTGCCTTGACATGCATACTCAGGACGCGCTGGCGGGCGGCGAGACCGAGCGGCGATTACATGTGCTTGCGGCGTGGCGTGAAGCGCCGTTCTATTCCGATCGTGAGCGGGCCGCACTTGCCTGGGCCGAAGCGCTCACGGAAATCTCCGTCAACGGCGTGACGGACGCGCTCTACGCGGAAGTGCGGGGGCACTTTGATGAAAAGGCCCTGGTTGATTTAACGCTTGCGATCGTCGCGATCAACAGCTGGAATCGACTCGCCATTCCGTTCCGGTCGCAGGCAGGAACGTACCTGCCGGCGGACGGGAAATCACACGCCGGGTGACGCGCGGACCAAACTCTGGATACGGCAGTCGAAGGAAGAACCGCAACTCGGCATCGAACCCATGTTCCTGATCGGAACTCCGATTCTTCTACGCGGTCCGTCCCTTCACTTGTGCCGTGCCTGCTATCGCACATGAACTGACCGATACGCTGGGTTCGGCCTGGCAAACAAAATTGAGATCGCGTAACTCAGGAGTATAGACATGGCAAAGACCGAGAAGACTTTCGAAACCATTCCCGTCGGCACTAACGTGACATGGCACTATCGCAGCGCCATTGGTCACGGCACCGTTATCGGAGTGCACAAAATTGGAACCACGGCAGACAATACGATGTACAGCGTTCGTCAGCATGACCATCATCCCGGCGAGCCCGCGGTCGTGCATCACACTGGTAAGGCGTTAAGCATGGTCAAGTCCTGAATTCTCTGTAAATCGCTTTGATGAATTGGCTGTGTTGGTTGTCGCGTTTTTCGCCGGCGAATCGCCTCCTGTTTTGATAGGGCTTTCCCACAGTCTGGATGCTTCGGTTCCGGGAACATAGTGTCCTGGGTCGAAGCGCTCACGGAAATCTGGTGCCGGCAATTGAGGTACGGCGGGGCAATGCCGCACGAATGCAGGCCTGAACGTGTCGCAACGAAGCGCAAAGAAGCCGGCGTACGTACACGAGATCGCCGTCGTGATGCCGTACCGACTGGACCTCACCGTCAGCGTGCTTCGGCGGCTCTCCAGCAATGTCGTCGATCTGCTCACGCCACAGGGTGTGTATGTGCGTGCGTTCTCGGGATTTCCGGAGCCCTTGATTGTGCGCGTCACGCAGGTCGCGCACCAGCATTCGCTTCGCGTCACAATTGCGGGCAACAGGCGCAACGACGCCGTGGTCCTTGGTCTTGTTCGCCAGGTGCTCGGAACGGATCGCGACCTCAGGCGATTCTATCGAGCGGCGGCGCATGTCCCGTGGCTGGCTCCGCTGGTCAAGCGCATGCGCGGAGTCAAGCCGCCGCGCTATCCGACACTCTGGGAAGCGTGCGCGAACGCGATCGTTTTCCAACAACTCAGTATCCGCGCGGCGAGTGCGATCATGCAACGCTTGATTGTTGCCGTCGGGCAATGCGTTCAGGTGAATGGCGTGCCGGTGCCCTTGTACCTGTTTCCCACCGCCGAACGCTTCCAGCACGAAACCGACGAGCGGCTGCGGTCAACCGGCCTCAGCGCGAACAAGATTGCGACGTTGCGCCGCGTCGCCGAAGCAATCGAGTCCGGTGCGCTCGATGCGGCATCGCTCGAACGGTGCACGAGCCCCGACGCGGCAGCGATGCTGCGCGGGATCAAGGGCATCGGTCCTTGGACCGCGACGATTATTCTACTGCGTGGCCTTGGGCGGCTTGATGTGTTCCCGGGCGATGACACCAGCGTCGCGAGCAACATCGCGCTTGCCGCGGGATCGGCGCCGCTTGACGTACAGCGCGTGCTCGACGCGCTCGGTCCGCAGCGTGGAATGCTGTACTTTCACCTGCTGCTCGGACGCCTGGAAGCCGGCGGCGACATCGGCCGCCAATCGTTCGAAAGACTGCCTTCGGACGATCAATCCGTCATGCCTGCCGCGGACGATTCTCCCGGTTGAGTGGTTCGCACGGTGGAATGGCGGACGTTTCCGGTTCACGCGATGGCGAGCGCTTTTGCGTCTTTCGCAAATCTCTCCATCGCGGTGACGAACGTATGATAGCTGGTACGCGTCACCATCTTTGGGCTTCGGCCTGGTGAAAGACCCGAGCCGGCGTAGTGGTCGGTGCATTGGCCATAGGCCGGGATTGCACAGCCTGCTACCTTTCTGACCGGGCTCTTCGAGCCAGTGGCTTGGAGTTGGAGCCAAAACGGAAAGTTGCCTAAAAGTAGACCTAAGCCCTCGTGACGTTTTTTCAGCCGTGCTTCGCGGCATTAGGGAGATCATCATGCAGTACAAGCTTAGAACGTTCCTGATTGGCGCTGCCGCCGCTGCGTCGGCTCTGGCGGCTTCGCGCGTTACGTTCGCCCAAGTGGGCACGCCGTTATCGGAGAGCGACCCTCAGGCACAGGCTTTGGGCTACAAGACCGACGCTACAAAGGCAGACAAGGTGAGGTTTCCAAAGTACGCGGCTGGCCAGACGTGCGGCAGCTGCCAGCTCTATCAAGGCAAACCGACCGACGCTGCCGGTCCGTGTCCGCTGTTTAAGAATAAGCTGGTGGCATCGAAGGGGTGGTGTAGCGCGTGGGTCAAGAAGGCCTGACGTCACGACTCCCCGCAGCCGTAAGCGGAGCGATCGTTGGCTCACGTTACGCCCCGTAGGGGGCCGCTGCGAGGATAAGTCATTCACGATAATGGTGGTTCTGGCCTAAAATCTGGCACGAACTAGGAGGTCGTTGGGCGCTATGCCGCGTAGCTGCTCAGTCGCCCGACTGGAGCGCCACGTTGCGGTGTGGCGATCGTCATACGAATCAGAAACTCGCGTCAGCCAGGGATCTCACGCAAAGCGAGAACACCACTCAGTCATCGATGGCTACCTGTATACAAAAACGTAGCAGCGCAGTTTTGCATGCCCCTGCATTGCACTGCATTCGACTGCGATGGCGAAGGTGCGCGGACGCCGTAAGCCTTGATGATGCAATGAAATTAGATACAAGAGCGACGGACTGTCAATCCGCAGGTGCCAGGTTCGAGCCCTGGTCGGAGAGCAAACTTACGCGGCGATACGGGCTGTTTCGCATTGTCCGCTGGGCTACGCAGGGGTTCCATCTGTACCCGAGGCGCGCCGCCAGGAGCGCTTCGTTCGATGGCCAGCCGTTTGCGTCGCGAACTCATCGGCGCCGTGACGTCGTAAAAGGCCCGGGGCCCGTCGCAAAGCCCCGGGCCGTGCAACTCACCCAATGGTTATCTTTTTGGTCTTGGTCGCTGCCAATTTCTGCATCGTGAGCCGAAGGACGCCGTTCACATAGGTCGCTTTAACGATATCGGGGTCAACCGCTTGAGGCAATTGTATGGTTCGCGCGAGCTTGCCTCCCGTGCGTTCCTGCCAGAGCAGCTGACCGTCGGCCGCTCGCTCGTCCTTGCGCTCGGCCGATATCACCAGGGTGTTCTCGTGCAGATCGATACTGATATTTTCCTTCTCCAAGCCCGGCAAATCGGCCGTCAGCTGGTATGAGCTTTCGGTTTCTTCGATGTCGAGCGGAAAGGTCTTGACCGGGGCCGCGGCGCCGCTTGGCTGGAAGAATTCTTCCAGCAAGCTCGGTAGCAAACCGAACCGACCGGTGGGACTCGTGTTTCCGGCTTCATACGGGCTGCGCATCCTGGGCGCCCCGCGGAGCGATTCATCCATGGCTACCTCCTTGTAATGCGGCGATCTTGCCGCCAAAGGCCAACGTAGTTTCGGCCGGACGATTTTCAAGTCCCCCCGCAACCGCGCCGAACGACCCTATCGCGTCAGAGCCGTCCGGCTCTGGCGGCGGGCGGATCCGCGGATATATCGTTTGGCCATGGCTTCGCTGGGGTGCCGAGCTCGCCGTGAGTGAGCGTTGTGGTTGTGCCTGGCGCTGCATGCACGCTGCCGGGCTTCGGTGCGGTGCGAATCACCTACCAGCGCCTGTCGCACAGGCACGGCCGGATGCGGAGCTGGTTCTGGACGCCGATCGAAGCATGTAAAGCATCCGGCACCCGGTAAGGCGCGCCAGCCTGTTATGCCGGAGCCGTGGCCGCATCAGGCGCACGCAAGGCTCCTGATGCAAAGGCTTTTCCCGGCCGAAACGAAGCTTGCGGCTCCGCGCCGCGCAGGCGGCGCGGAGTTCAGTTCCCGTTATCGGTTCTTCTGATCCTGGTCGCTGGATCCGGAGCCCTTCCTGCCGGATGTTCCGCCGGAGGTCGAGCCGTCGTCCCTGTCGCCTTGCTGCCCACCGCGCTGCGACTCGCCCGACTGCTGACGTCGCTGGCCTCCCGCCTCATCCCCACTCTGATTGGATTGGCGCGACTGGTCCTGCGTGGTTTCATTGCCTCCGACTTGCGTGCGATTACCTTGGGTCGAACCGCCTTGCTGACGGTCGCCACCCTGGTTTTGCCGCTTGTCGTCCTGGTTTTGATTTCCCATCTCGAACTCCATGGTTGTCGGCGGGCAGGAAAGGTGCGAGCAGCGGCTGCTGCCAATCGTCTGCCTCGGTGTAACTCACCTTGTGCCCACCACAGCAGCGCGCCATCTTTGCGCGCGCGCCCCCAACTCGCTATCGGACAGAGACTGAAAAATACGTAGGACGGCGTGTATGCCGTCGACCGGGGAACACGTTCTCTTCCACTAAGTATTCCCTTCTCTTATAAAGCTGCTCGATCAAGCGCGCCTCACTTCCTAACTGGGCGATGCGGCGCCTAAAAGCTCCCCTGCGTCTGGCGCATCGGCTCGAACCTTCAGCGTGATTTGCCGTTTCGGCGCCCGGCACCGGACGAGGTCGCGCTCGCGCGCTCAAGCCGGGACACTTCGGCGAAGAAGTGCTGAAGGTTCGGGCCGATGCGTTGCAGTTCGCGGCGATGCATCGCCGCGAGCTTGGCCAGCACCTGGCGGCCGCGCCCGGTAAGACGCAACTCGACCTTGCGCCGGTCGACGTTCGACGGTACGCGAACGATCAGTTTTTCCTGTACCAGCCGGTCGACCAGGCCGACGGCGCTGTTGTGCCTTATGAACAGCTGCTGCGCCAGGTCGCTGATCGACACACGCTGGTCGTCCGGACAGCCGCGCAGCACCAGCATGGCCTGGTAGTGCTGGGTCGTCAGTCCTGCCTTGGCCGCGGCGGCCTCGCTGAAGCGCATGAATCCGCGCAGCGCATGGCGGAACGCCGCGAGCTGGGCATAGTCCCGCGTCGTCAGGTTGAATCGCCTCTCGGCCCTCTTGAGCTGCACGGCATTTCCCTCTTCAGGCGCCTTTTTACCACCACCCCGGCCGGTGCGGGTAATATCGCAATCCGATATACTTCGGGAGTATCGTCCCACGATATATCGACGAGGTAGTCTACAGCCAGGAGGATGTCATGCAAGAGCGCAAGCCAAACAAGCCCGATTTGTATCCCAGCCGTCGCAATTTCATTCGGACGACCCTCGGTCTCGCCGGCGGGCTGGCACTGCCGGCAGGATTCGCGGCGCGAGCCTTCGCGGCGGATCATCCCGCGATCGGCACCTATCCGGCCGGGTCGGCCGGCGATTCGGTCTTCATTGGAATCGCCGTGCCGCGGACAGGCACCTATGCGGTCCAGGGCGAAGACGAGCTCAAGGGGTACCAGCTCGCCGTCGAGCACATCAACGCCGGCCATCCGCTGATCAAGCAGATCTCCCCCAGGACCAAGAAGGGCGTCCTGGGCAAGCAGGTGAAGTACGGCGTCGCCGACTCGGCCGCCAAGCCCAACGATGCGGTGCAGGCGGAGCAGCGGTTCATCACCGAGAACAACGCCGTGCTGATGACCGGATCGACTTCGAGCGCGGTCGCGGTGGCGCTCAACAAGCTCGCCCAGCGCGAAAAGGTGCTCTACGTCGCCGGCATCTCCGGGTCCAACGACACCACCGGCAAGGATTGCGTGCGCTATGGCTTCCGCCAGTGCTTCTACGGCCAAACCGCGGCGGCCGCGATCGGTCCGATCGTCGTCAAGACCTTTGGCAAGAACAAAAAAGCCGCGTACCTGACGCCCGACTACACCTACGGCCACACGGTCACCAAGTCGATGTCGGACTACTTGAACAACAACGCCGGCTGGACGACCGCGACCGACCAGGTCGCACCGCTCGGCGCCCCGGACTATTCTTCGTATCTGCTCAATGTCGCCAACTCCGGTGCGGACGTGCTGCTCAACGTCAACTGGGGCCACGACGCGGTGCTCTCGACGCAGCAGGCCAAGCAGTTCGGCATCTTCGACAAGATGAAGCTGGTGATCCCGTACCAGACGCCGTTCCTGGCCCGCGAAGTCGGGGGCGGCCTGTTGGCGGGCGTTTATGCCGCCACCGATTTCTGGTGGACGCTCGAGGCCAAGTACCCGCTGGCCAAGATGTTCGTCGAGGCGTTCGACAAGAAGTACGGGTACAAGCCGGAATGGGGCGCCAACAATGCGTACATGGAATTCGCCCTGTGGGCGGAGGCCGTGGAGAATGCCGGCACTTTCTACCCGCCGGACGTCATCAAATCCTACGAGCAGGGCCGCAAGATCCAGTCGACCGTCGGTGAAGTCTATTTCCGCAAGGAAGACCACCAGCTCGTACGGCCGGTGATCATCGTCCGGGGCAAAGCGCCGAAAGACATGAAGAACAAGGAAGACTTCTACGACGTCGTCGAGATCGTCCCGGGCGCACCGTTGATGCAGAGTCCAGACGCGTTCGGTTGCAATCTGGGTTCGTATACCTAAAGCATCTGGAGGAGAGCGTGATGACACCGCGGGCGGCAACTTGCCGCCCGCGGCTTCACGCTCGCGGCTGCGCCCGGCCCCGGCTTCGAACCGCTCGGATGGATGACTGCCTGCAATGATCAGCTGGCCCAATTTTCTCTCGCAGTTATTCAACGGGCTGGCGCAGGGCGCGCTGCTGGCGCTGATCAGCTCGGGACTCACGATCATTTATGGCACGCTCGGCGTGCTGAACCTGGCGCATGGCGCGATGTTCATGCTCGGCGGCTATGCCGGCTACGTCGCGTACGAGGCGACCGGCTCGTTCGTCGTCGCGGTGCTCGCCGGCACGCTGTTCGTGGGAGTGGTCGGCGTCGTGATGGAACGGGTCATCATCCGCCATTTCTACAGCCGTCCACACGAGGACCAGCTGCTGGTCACGTTCGGACTGGCCATCTGCTTCGTCGAAATCGTCCGCTTCTTTTTCTCGAGTCTGTCGAAGACCGTGCCGCCGCCGCCGCTCCTGACCGGCATCACTTCGCTCGGCGTCATGTTCTACCCGACCTATCGCCTGGCCGTCGTCGGCATCGTGGCCGTCGCCCTGCTTGCGCTCTACTTCGTGCTCTACCGGACGCGGCTGGGCATGATCGTGCGCGCGGGAATCGAGGATTCGGTGATGGTCGATTCCCTCGGCATCAACGTCTACCGCGTGTTCATGGTCGTGTTCGGCATCGGAGCCATGGCAGCAGGGTTTGCGGGCATCGTGAATGCGCCGGTGGTCTCGCTGACGCCGGACATCGGTGAGGCGATTCTGGTCCAGACCTTCGTCGTCGTCGTCATCGGCGGCGTCGGATCGTTTCCCGGGGCGGTGCTCGGGGGCCTCATCGCCGGCGAGATCATTAGCCTCACGTCGATGGTCAATCCGGGCTACGCCTATGTCATGCTGTTCGCGGCGATGACGCTCGTGCTGCTGCTGCGGCCGCACGGGCTGCTCGGCACGCGGGGGCGCGAGTGAATACGGGCGTACGGTGCTGAGACAGCGTCCGTTCCTGGTCGAGACGCTGACGGCGATCGCTCTGATCGCGGTGCCGTTCGTGCTGCCCTACCTCGGTTCTGCGCCCAATACGGTCAACCGGATTCTGGTCTGGGGCCTGTTCGGGATCGGCTTCGATATCCTGTTCGGCTACACCGGGCTGCTTTCGTTCGGCCAGTCGGCTCTCTATGGCACCGGTGGATTCGTCGCCGCCTACCTTCTCACGCAGGCGGGATTCCCGTATGTCGTGGTGGCGCTGCTCATCGGCACCGTCGCCGCCGCTGCCGTCGGGTACCTGGTCGGGCTGATCGCGTTGCGCCGGACCGGTATCTACTTCGCGATGATCACGGTCGCCATCGCGGAAGTCTTCTATTTCGTCGAGTTCAACCCGCTGTCGGAATGGACCGGCGGCGAAAACGGGTTGCCCGGCGTTCCGACGCCCAGCCTCTATCTCGGGTTCACGACGCTGCATTTCACCAGCGGCTGGTCGCTGTATCCGTTCCTCGCTTTCTGCTATTTCGTCGGCATCGTGATCGCGCTGCGCATCGTCCGCTCGCCGGTCGGCGCCATCCTGAGGTCGATCCGCGAAAATCCGCTGCGCGCCGCCGCCGTCGGGCACAACATCCACGGCTACAAGCTCACCGCGTTTGTCATTGCCGCCGCCTACGCCGGCCTCGCCGGCGGGCTGCTCGGCGTCCTGCAGGCGTTCATGCCGCCCGAAGCCTTCACCTTCGACACTTCCGGCCAGCTCGTGATGCAGACGGCGATTGGCGGCCGCGGGACGCTGTTCGGTCCGCTGGTCGGCGCGGCCGTCTGGCTGTTTCTGCAAGACTTTCTGCAGGCGACGCTGGGATTGGGCGCTGCCTGGAAGCTTGTGCTGGGGCTGATGTTCGTGCTGCTGGTCTGTTTCTTCCGCCAGGGCATCGTCGGCGGCATCCGGGAAGCTTTGGGCTTCGCAAGAAACAAGTACGCGGCGATGTTCGGGCCGAAACATCCGCCTTCCCCGACCGCTGGCGCGGGCGGGCGGCAGCCGGCGCATGGCGGATTCGTCCGCCCGCCAGTCGCAGCGCCGATGCCGCCGCGGCACCGCGCGACCGGCCCCCTCGCAGGGCCGATCCTGCAGGCGACCGAGCTCACCAAGCATTACGGCGGCGTGATTGCCAACGCCGGCGTCAACTTCAGTGTGAATCAGGGCGAGCTGCGCGGCATCATCGGACCCAACGGCGCCGGCAAGACAACCTTTTTCAAGATGCTTACCTGCGAGGTACCGCCCACCTCGGGCAGCATCGTGTTCGAGGGTCGCGACATCACGGGCATGAGCGTCACCGATGTGTGCCAGCTCGGCCTGACCAAGAGCTACCAGGTCAACCAGTTGTTCAACCGGCTGACCGTGCGCGAGAACCTTGTCATCGCCGTCCTTGCGGAGCTCCGCGGCAAGTTCAAGCTCGATGCGCTGGGAAGCCTGTCGCGGATACCGGGGTTGAGCGAGCAGGTCGAGCACACGCTCGAGCTCGTGAATCTGGCCGATCGCCGGGACACGCCGGTATCGCAGCTCGCCTATGGGGAGAAGCGCCGGCTGGAGGTCGGCCTCGCCCTCGCGTCATCGCCGACCCTGTTGCTGCTCGACGAGCCGCTCGCAGGCATGAGCCCCACCGAACGGATCGAGACGGTGAAGCTGCTGAAATCGATTGGCCGGGATCGCACGATGATCATCATCGATCACGACATGGACTCGTTGTTCGAGCTGGCGCAGCGCATCACCGTGCTGCAGGAAGGCCGCGTGCTGGTCGAAGGCACGCCGGAAGAAATCAAGGGCAATGCCAAAGTGCAGGAAGCCTATCTGGGCGGTGTGCACGGGGTGCTCGCGCCGTGAGAGCGCCGCCGGGACGCCGCACGACGCGAGCCGCACCCCCGCCGGGAGCAGCGCCGCCGCAACCGCAAGCATGGGAGAGGCCATGAGCCTGCTCGAGGTCAAGGGGCTCAACAGCTATTACGGCGACTCGCACATTCTGTTCGACGTCTCGCTGCGCGTGGAGCGCAACGAGGTGGTGGCCCTTCTCGGCCGAAACGGTGCCGGCAAGAGCACGACGCTGAAAAGTCTGATGGGCGTGGTGACGCCGCGCACAGGCTCGGTGCTGCTCGACGGGATCGAAATGGCGGGCAAGAAGAGCCATGCGATCGCCCGAGCCGGCATGCAGCTCGTGCACGAGGATCGACGCATCTTCGGCAGCCTCGATGTCGAGGAGAATCTGATCCTCGCCGGACTGACGGCTGCTGCAAGGTGGCCGCTCGAGCGCATCTACGCGATGTTCCCGCGATTGAAGCAAAGGCGCGGCAGCCGCGGCACCGACCTGTCAGGCGGCGAACAGCAGATGCTCGCGATCGCCCGTGCCCTCATCCGCGATCCGAAAATCGTTCTTCTGGACGAGCCGTTCGAGGGCCTGGCGCCGGTAATCGTCCGCGATTTGATGCAAGCCTGCCGCGAGCTCGCTGCTGCCGGCCAGACGATCGTTCTGGTCGAACAGAATCTCGCCGCGAGCCTGGCGCTGGCGCAACGCGTCTACATCATCAACAACGGGCATATCGCCCACGAAGGCCCTGCGCAGGAGATCAAGCTGCAGCCCGAGATATTGCAGCGTCACCTTGGCGTGTAGGCGCGGCTCCGCTCATCGCCTGACCAGATTACGGAACGATTGTTGCTTAGCTGCAAAAAGCAACGGCGCACGTTGGATGTATGCGCGATGAATTTCAGTATTTTCAGGGGCTTGACTCTGGCTTTGTAACGGCCGCCGATCGTCCGAGCGTGTGGCTGGCGATCTGTACATCCAGGCGTGTACGAATTACCAGACCATGTCGCATGCTTACGCAGCGGGTCGCTCGACTGCTGGCAACAAGCCTCCATTGCTAAGTGCGGAGATCCAGAACGCGCAGGACGACAGTGGAAACGATGCAATCCTATCTGGAAAGGAAATACCGCGAGATATCGGTTCTCAACGCGTGCCTGCGATGGCCGCCGCAACTGCAGAGACCCACATCGCCTGAAATGGCGATCGCGCAGAAATTCCGGTTGGCAGCGGCCATCAAAGCCGATCGAGCATTGCAGAGCTGGTCGACTACCGAAACCGCCTGGGCTTCGCATCGACCCGTGAAGTCGGGGCTTTTTGAGTTCAACTACGGCTATCAACGGGCCGATCTGCGTGTGCACGGTCCTGCAATCTACCGGGCACTCGAGCGTTCCAGCACGAATATTGTCCGGGAGACGATGTATGCCAGCTCGGGCATGAGTGCAATGGCGGCGCTGGTGTCCGGGTTGTCCAGGCTGCGTGGTCGGGCCGAACTGCTCGTTCCCAGCGGCTGTTATGGCGAGACACGGGAGCTATTCGATAGCTTCGGAGGTCGCGTGCGCTCGTTGCCGCTGGAAGCCGGAGCCGATTTATCTCGGCGCGGCAACGATGTCCTCCGCGCTGCCTTGATCGACTCGAGCGTCCGTGCCGGGTGTTTCGATTTCGCGAACATCGCACCCGATAGCATCGACCTGGTGATCTTCGATACGACGTGTTTCGGGAGAAGCTCGACGCGCATCCGGCGTGTGATCGAGTGGGCTTTGCGCGCGAACTTGCCGTTGGCGCTCGTGCGCAGCCACACGAAGCTCGATTGCCTGGGGATCGAGTACGGCCGGCTTGGATCGGTCGTCGTCACGACGCCGATGCAGGGCATCCTGAGCGGTCGCCTGAAATGGCTGACGGGTCTGATTCGGGCGACGGCCGACTCGATACGTCTTCTGGGTGCAGCGCCGATCCTGGCAAACTTTCCACCGTTTGCGGCGGGTCGGGCATTCGAGCGCTGCACGGTCGAACGCATCGCAGCGATCATCCGCAACAACCGACGGATGGTGCGTTTGCTGTCGGCCCGGCTGGGCGGAAGCCAGGTCGCGACGCCTTGCCAGCACGGCCTTTACTTCACGCTGGAGCCCGGGGGCAATCCCTCGGCGGCGGACGCCGCCGGGCTCGCACGCAGGCTTTGCCGCGCGCTGGAATCGACGGCGCTCCCGATCGTCCACGCGGGCTCGTTTGGTTTCGATTTCATCGCCATCGACGGGTTCGCCGATTCGTGGTCGCGCAGCAACGTGATTCGAGTCGCCGCGTCGGACCTCCCGGTCTCCGTCGTAGACCAGGTTGCCGAAGGCATCGCCGGCGCATGGAGGCGACATTGCTCAGCGTCGAGGATCGATCCGGGCGCGATGCGAACGTCCGCTGCCGCCGCCTGAGCCGCACCGCAAACGACGCTCATGGATCTGCCCGGAAAACGCGAATGCTGCTGGACCGCGCGCGCCCCGGAGACCGACTATCGGGCGCTTGGCAGTTCGGGCGCGTCGGACGTCGTCGTTGTCGGCGCAGGGATCGTCGGTCTGACGACGGCGTATGTTCTGGCAGCGGCAGGCGTGCCCGTCACCGTAGTCGAGGCGAGGAAAATCGGACGCCAGGTCACCGGTCGCTCGACGGCCAAGGTCACGAGCCAGCACGCGCTTATCTACCGATACCTCATCCGCAAGCGCGGCAAGGAGACCGCCGGACTTTACGCCGATGCGAACGCGACGGCAGTGCGGAAGATAGCCGAATGGGCGAACGTCGAATCGATCGCCTGCGATCTGGAGATGAAGGATGCCTACGCCTACACACGCCGGCCGGCGAGACGCGCAGCGATCGATTCCGAGGCGGAAGCCGCCCGGAGCCTGGGCCTGGATGCCGAGTCCCTTGACTCGGCGCCGCTCCCGTTCGCCACGGTGGGCGCACTGCGCTTTCGCCATCAGGCGCAGTTCAACCCCACGCGCTACCTGATCGGACTGGCCGCAGCGGTCACGGCGCGTAGCGGACGGATCTTCGAGAATACGCGCGTCACGGGCGTCAAATCGGGCAAACGTTGGCGCGTGACGGCCGGCCGCCACCACCTGGCGGCCGACCACGTCGTTCTGGCCACCAATCTGCCTATTGCCGGCCCCATCCACTTCGACCAGATGACCCAGCCGCGGTCGCACGTAGCGATGGCATTTCGAGCGTCCGCCGAGGGGATCCTCGACGGAATGTTCATCGACGTCGATCGCCCGACCCATTCCCTCAGGATGGGGCAGGATGCCGATGGCCCGCTGCTGATTGTGCTGGGCGCCAAATTCAGGACCGGTCAGGAAGGCGACGTGGCAGAGCGCTTTCGCCAACTGGAAAGCTGGGTTCGCAGCAACGTTCCGGCAGGCGCTGTCGCGTGGCGGTGGGTCAACGAGGACTACGACACGTCCGATCGCATACCTTATGCGGGCGCCGTCGGACGAAAAGCACCGGGCCTTTATGTGGCGACGGGGTTCAACGCATGGGGTATCAGCAACGGCACCGCGGCCGGAATGACGATCGCCGACCAGATACGCGGCCGTGCCAGCCCTTGGGCGCAGCTTTACGATCCCCTCCGCAAGGCGCCGAAACACTTCAATCGCGGGGGGGACAGCGAGTCGCTCGTGCGCCGGATCGAGCAGATTCCGCTGGGCGAAGGCGGTGTCATCAAGCGAGGCAAGGAAAAAATAGCGGTGTGGCGTTCGCCGAGCGGGAAACTACAAGCGCTCTCGGCTTCGTGCACCCACATGGGGTGCACCGTCACTTGGAACAATGCGGATCTCACCTGGGACTGCCCGTGCCATGGATCGATGTTCGCGCACGACGGGACGGTCATCCACGGGCCGGCCACCAAGGCGCTGCCGCGAAAGAAGCTGCGCTGAAAAACAAGGGCGACGCCAGGCGACACGATCCGCGAAATCGCCGGCTGCGTGTGGCGTAGAATCAGCCCGACCCCGGTAAGCCCGGCACGGGAATGACGCAGCCTCGCCTTGTGTACCCGGCAGGTTTGCGGACAGGTGCCACCCGAGGGAAGCCGGTGTGAGCCGTCAACTTTTATCATCGCCCCATGCCGCTCAATCTTTTCAGTCGCCTGATGCCCGCCCAGGAGGCCTTTACGCCGCTGTTTTGCGAGCAGGCGCAGCGTATTGTCGAGGCGGCCGAGCAGTTGCGGCAGATGATAGGCGAAGACATCCTCCCGGAGCGGCATGTCGCGATCATCCGGGAGATCGAGATGGCCGCCGACGCGGTGGCGCGAAAGATTTTCATCGGCGCCAACCGCACTTTCAACGCCCCGATAGACCGCGAGGACATTCTCGAACTCGCCCATTTGCTCGACGACTGCGTCGATCTCATCGAGGACACGGCCAAGGGAATCCAGCGCTACGGCGTGCGGGGATTTCCCGCAGAGATGCGAGCCATGGCCGATGCGGTGGTCGAAGCCGCGTCCGTTCTGCAGAAGATCATGCCGTCCCTGGACTCGATCGCGAAGGAGCACCAGGTCATCTCTGCACTTTGTGAGCAGGTGGGCCAGATTGAAGGGCGCGCCGATGCCTCTTTCGACGTTGGATTGACTCGTCTGCGGTCGCAGTTGCGCGCGGGTGAAGTCGACACGATCGGCTATATCGACCGAAAGGAACTGTACGAGCTTATTGAGAACGTGGTCGACAAGTGCGACGACGTCGCCAACGCCATCCAGTCGATCACCGCCAAGCACGCGTAGCGTTCTCATCGCTAGACCGTGGAAGCCAACGCGCTCGGACTGCCCGTACTCGTCGCATTGATCGCCGCTGCGCTGCTGTTCGACTTCCTCAACGGCCTTCACGACGCAGCCAACTCGATCGCCACCGTCGTGGCGACGCGCGTCTTGCGTCCGCAGACGGCGGTGATCTGGGCTGCATTCTTCAATTTCGTCGCGTTCACCGTCTTCGGCCTGCATGTGGCGCGAACGGTAGGAACAGGCATCGTAAGCGCCGGGGTGGTGGATGGCAGCGTGATTTTCGGAGCTTTGAGCGGGGCTATCGTCTGGAACATCGTGACCTGGAGGGTGGGCATTCCGTCCAGCAGCAGTCATGCGCTTATCGGGGGGTTGACCGGGGCGGCCGTGGCCAAGGCAGGGTTCGCCGCTGTTGTCTACGGCGGATTGGCGATCACGGCGCTCGGCATCGTCCTTTCCCCGCTGCTGGGCTTCGTTCTCGCGCAGCTATTGGTCGTGATCGTGCATTGGGCCAGCAGGAACGCTGCTCCGTTCACCGTCGACCGCCGGTTCCGCGTGTTGCAACTCGTTTCGGCGGCGATGTATTCGCTCGGTCACGGCGGCAACGATGCGCAGAAAACCATGGGGCTGATCGCGGTGCTGCTCTTTTCGCAGGGCCTCCTCGGTAACGAGTTCCACGTTCCCTTCTGGGTGGTGCTCAGTTGCCAGGCTGCGATGGCGCTTGGAACCTTGCTGGGTGGTTGGCGCATCGTGCACACGATGGGTTCACGCATCACCCACCTGAAGCCCATCCAAGGCTTCTGCGCCGAAACCGGCGGCGCGCTCACATTGTTTCTTGCCACCGCATTGGGGGTGCCTGTGTCGACCACGCATACGATCACCGGGGCCATCGTGGGCGTCGGCGCGGCCCGTCGGGCGTCGGCGGTGCGCTGGCCGATTGCGCAGCGGATCGTCGTCGCCTGGGTGCTGACGCTTCCGGCCGCGGGGCTCATCGGCGCGCTGGTCTTTAGCGCGGTCAGCCATTTCTGATGGCTGCCCCCGCTCGCCTTGCCGCGACCTTGGACAAACACCCTCATCCGGCGCCATCCAATCTGACCGGATCGGGAGGCAAAATCCAGACTGGGCGTATGATCCGATGTGGCTCTCCCCCAGACTGTAGAGCTCGACGAAATGCGCTACTCGTTCAGGCGCCGCCGCAGGGCCAACCGAGGCCCAACAGTGCGCCCGCGGCGACCGCCGCGCGTTCCGACGGCATGAGCAACGCAAGAACGCCGGTCGTCGTCACCGGCGTGATCGGCTCCGATACGCACATCGTCGGCAACCGCATCCTGTCGATGGCGCTCGAGCAGGCCGGGTACAAGGTCGTGACACTGGGTGCGCTCACGCCCGCAGTCGAATTCATCAAGGCGGCCATCGAGACGAACGCCGACGCGATTCTCGTGTCGTCGCTCTACGGGCAGGGCGAGCTCGATTGTCGCGGGTTCCGCGACCTGTGCGTCGAAGCGGGGCTGAACGGCATCCTTCTTTACGTCGGTGGCAACCTCGTCGTCGGCAAGCAGGCATGGCCCGACGTCGAGAAGCGATTCCTCGACATGGGATTCGACCGTGCGGCATCACCGGGAACCCGTACCGAAACGGTTCTCGCGTGGCTCGCTGAGGACCTGGCGGAGCGCAAGCGCGAAGGATGCGTGAGCCGATGACGACCGCCGCGCTGTTGATCGACTTCGGCAGCACCTACACGAAGCTCCGCGCGATCGACCTCGATCGGCGGCGCATCTTGGGCTCCGGCCAGGGCCCTTCGACCGTCACGACCGACATCATGATCGGCATGAAGGCGGGCCTCGACGACCTCGAACGGCGGCTTGGCGGCTTGCCGCGCTTCAAGTACCGGCTCGCCTCGAGCAGCGCGGCGGGCGGGCTGCGCATGGTGACGGTCGGGCTGGTGCGCGAGCTCACCGCGGAGGCGGCGCGCCGCGCCGCGCTCGGCGCCGGGGCGAAGCTCGTCGGCGCGTTCGCCTACCGGCTCACGGCCAGCGACGTCGAGCGCATCGTTTCGCTGGCACCCGACATCCTGCTGCTTGCCGGCGGCACGGATGGCGGCAACAGCGACGTCATCGTGCATAACGCACAAGTGCTGGGCCGCAGCGCGCTCGCCTGCGCTATCGTGCTTGCCGGCAACCGCAATGCGGCGGACGACGCGCGGGCGGCGCTCGCCGGCAGGCAAGTGCTTGCGACCGACAACGTGATGCCGGAGTTCAACGTTCTCCACATCGAGCCCGCGCGCGCCGCGATTCGCCAGGTTTTCATCGACCGCATCGTGCACGCCAAAGGCATCGACCGCGCCCAGGCGGAATTCGATCGCGTGCTGATGCCGACCCCGGCGGCAGTGCTCGAAGGCGCCCGGCTGCTCGCCGACGGATGCGACGGGATCTCCGGCCTCGGTGCGTTGCTCGTCATCGACCCCGGCGGCGCTACGACCGACGTGCACTCGGTGGCGGACGGCGAGCCTTCCGCTCCCGGCGTGATCGTGCAGGGCTTGCCCGAGCCGCGCGTGGCGCGCACCGTCGAGGGCGACCTCGGCATGCGCCACAACGCGGCGAACATCGTCGAGCTCGTCGGCGTCGGCGCGATCGCCGCGGAAGCCGGGCTCGATGCCGCGAGCGTCGCCGCGCTGGTCGCCGAGATCTCGGCCAATTTCGACCGGCTCCCGCGGACGGCCGGCGAGATCGCCCTCGACCGGGCGCTGGTCTGTGCCGCCGTCAAACATGCGGTGATCCGGCATTGCGGCACCGTGGACACCGTCCATACGGTAACGGGCCCGGTTGCCGTGCAGCACGGCAAGGACCTGTCCGAGGTGAATGCGGTGATCGGCACCGGCGGCGCGCTGGTGCACAATCCGGATCCCCGCTCGGTGCTGGAAATGGCGCTCGCCGATCCCGCGATGCCCCGTTCGCTGCGGCCGAAAGCGCCGAAGCTCTTGCTCGACCGGCATTATTTGCTGTATGCCTGCGGCTTGCTTGGAACCGTCGAGCCGCAGGCGGCGCTCGAGATCGCGCTCGCAAACCTCGATGCCATCGAAAGGAAGCCCTCGATTGAACGCGCCGTCATCGCCTGAAGCGACGCGCCGCCCGTTGTCGGAAGCGCGCATCGCGGACGACGTTTTCGCGGACATGCGGCGCGAGAACCTGGCGCGGTGGTCGACCGGCAGCGGCGTCGACTTCGACGAGGCCGTCGCGTTGCAGCGGTCACTTCCCGAGCACAAGCAGCTCGGCCGCGTCATGCGCCGGGCCGTCGCCGAGAGGCGCTGTCTTACGCAGCCGCGCGGCGGCTTCGGGACATTCGACATGCAGCGCGAATTGATGGTGACGCTGGATCGCGACGGCCACGCCGACATCGTGCCGACGACCACCGACAGCTACACGCGCAACGAGCAATGGGACCTCGCGCAGAAGGGCATCGAGGAGTCCGAGCGCCTGGGGCGCTCGATGCTCAACGGCTACCCGATGGTCAATTACGGGGTGGCGCGCGCCCGCGAATTGATCGCGGCGATCGACAAGCCGGCGATCATGCTGACCGGCACGACGATGCCCAAGCTCACCAGCGAAATCGCGTTTGCCGGCGGCTATTCGGGTTACCTCGGGTCCGGCATCGCGTACACGACGTCGTACATCAAGGAGCTGTCGATCGAGGAGGGCGTGCGCAACTACCAGTACCTCGACCGGCTTGCCGCCATGTACGCCGAACACGGCGTCGAGCTGCATCGGCGCCAGCCGGGCTTTCTGACCGGAACCAACATTCCCCCTTGTATCGCGATCGCGACCTGCGTGCTCGATTGCCTGCTCGCGGCCGCGCAAGGCGTGAAAAACTACGGTCTGGAAATGGGCGAGACGATGCACCTGGTGCAGGACGCCGCCGCGGTGGCCGCCTGTCGCGATTTGTGCCAGGAGTATCTCGTGCGCAAGGGTTATTCCGACGTCTTCACCTCGGTGACCTTGCTGCACTGGATGAGCGCGTGGCCGCAGGACGAGGCGCAGGCTGCGGCGCTGCTTTGCTACGGCGGCACGCTCGCCGCGGTGAGCGGCGCGGCGAGCGTCACGACCAAGTCTACCCACGAGGCGTTCGGCATTCCGACACCGCAGGCCAACGCCGAAGGCCTGCGGATGACCCGGATGGCGATCTATCTCGCGCGCGATATCCGGCTGGACGGGCTGCCGGCGTACGAACAGGAAAGGGCGCTGATCGGGCGTGAAGTGCGGGCGATCGTCGACAAGGTGCTCGAGATGGGCGACGGCGACGCCGCGGTGGGATCGGTGCGCGCCTTCGAGGCCGGCGTCATGGACGTGCCGTGGTCGCCGAACCGGCACTGCAAGAGCCGTGTGCTGCCGGCGCGCGATGTCGACGGATGCCTGCGGATACTCGATCCCGGGCTCATGCCCTTTCCCCGCGACATCCTCGAGTTGCACGAGGAGCGGCTGCGCAAGCGCGCGGAGCGCGACCGGATCGCGTTCGGGCCGGACCTCGCGGTGCAAAGCGTCTATGAAATGTCGGAGCCGGTCGACAAGCTGCTGCCCGACCGGTGGATGCGATGAGCGACGTCGCGCGGTTCGACCGCATCGATGTTCGCCGGCTTCGCATCCCGCTGGTCACCCCGTACCGGCTGGCCTTCGGCCCGGTCGAGCATTTCGACACCATCGTCGTCGAGATCACCGATCGCGACGGACGGGTCGGTCTGGGCGAAGCCACGATCCTCACCGGGTACACCGACGAGACGATCGACGACAGCTGGCGCGCCGCGCGCGATTTCGCTCCGCGGCTTGCAGCCACGGGCGCGGGCCGCCCATCCGACCCCGTCGCCACGCTGGGCGCCCGCTATCCGTTCACGGCAACGGCGTTCGGCTCGGCGCTCGAGATGCTCGCCGGCAGTGCTGCGCTCGAGGTGCGCGAGACGATACGCGTCCCGCTGCTGGGGCTGCTCAACGCGGAGCGCGAAGAAGCGATCGCGGGCGAGTTCGAGCAGCTTGTTGCGGCGGGATTCCGCACGATCAAGGTCAAAGTGGGCACCGACGCCGTCCGCGACGCAGAGCGCGTGCGCGCCGTGCAGCGCGTCGTCGCCGGCCGGGCTCGCATCCGGATCGACGCCAATCAGGGGTATACGGCCGGCGACGGCGTCGCCTTCGTGCAAGCGCTCGATCCCGCCGGCATCGAGCTCTTCGAGCAGCCGTGCGCGGCCGGCGACTGGGATGCGCATCTGACGGTGGCGCGCGCCGCGTCGGTGCCGATGATGCTCGACGAATCGATCTACGGGCTCGATGACATCGATCGAGCCGCAGAGCTGGGCGCCGCAAGCTACATCAAGGTCAAGCTGATGAAGCTCGGAACGCTCGATCGGCTCGCGGCGGCGATCGCGCACATCAAGCGGCTGGGGATGCGGGCGGTGCTCGGTAACGGCGTTGCCTGCGACCTGGGCTGCTGGATGGAAGCATGCGTCGCCGCGCGGGCGATCGACAACGCCGGCGAAATGAACGGCTTCCTGAAGCCGCGCAGCGGCCTGCTCACCACGCCGCTCGAATTCGAGGCGGGAGCGATCGTGCTCAAGCCCGGTTTCGCCCCGCGTCTGGATCATCAGCGCATCGCGCCCTATGTCCTCGACGCGGCGGCTTTCACCCGTACAGCCGCCGCGCTCGCTGTCCCGGAGAACACACGATGAAGGCCGTGACTATCGCGCGGTTCGGCGGCCCCGACGTGCTCGAATTGAGTGACATCATGCCCCCTGCGCTCGGTCCGGGCGAAGCGCTGGTCGAGCTGGAGTGCGCGGGCGTCAACTTCATCGATATCTACATGCGCAGCGGCCTGTACGCCCGCTCGCACACCTACCAGACGCCGCTGCCGATGACGCTCGGGATGGAAGGCGGCGGGGTCGTGGCCGCGGTGGGTGACGGTGTCACCGATTTTGCCGTCGGCGATCGGGTCGCGTATTGCATCGTGCGCGGCAGCTACGCCCAGTTCGCTTCGGTGCCGGTGTCGCGTCTGGTCCCGGTTCCACCGCACGTCCCGATGCCGATTGCGACCGGACTGATGCTCCAGGGCTTGACCGCGCACTATCTGTCGCACTCGGCGTATTCGCTCGAGCCGGGAAAGACCTGTCTCGTCCATGCCGGCGCGGGAGGCGTGGGCCAGCTGCTGATCCAGCTGGCGAAGCTCCGGGGCGCGACGGTAATCGCAACCGTGGGCAGCGGCGAGAAGGCCGTGATCGCGCAGGCACGCGGGGCCGACCACGTGATTCTGTATCGCGAGGTCGATTTCCGCGACGAGGTGAAGCGCCTGACCGGCGGCCGCGGCGTCGACGTCGTCTACGACGCGGTCGGCCGCGACACGATCGCCCGCAGCATTCGCAGCCTCGCCCGGCGCGGCGTGTGTATCAACTACGGCGGCGCGTCCGGACTGGTCGCGTCGATCGAGCCGCTCGAGCTCGCCGAAGCGGGATCGGTATACTTTACGCGCCCGCACCTCGCAGACTATATTGCATCGCCGGCCGAGCTGCGCGAGCGCGCCGCGGACCTCTTTGCTGCATACGCAGCGGGGAAGCTGCGGGTGACGATCGAGCGCGAGCTGCCGCTCGCCGAGGTCGCCGACGCGCACCGCTGGCTCGAAGCGCGCCGTACGACGGGAAAGCTGCTGCTGGAATTGTGAACAGCGGGCACTTTGCGGAAAGCGTCGGCAACGAGCGCGACACGTAACCGGAGGAGGAGCAAATGAGAATCGTCGGATGGTCCTGGAGTGCGGCAAGTATGTTTCTCGCCGGCGTTGTCGCGGTCGCGGCATCCGTCGCCATGGCACAGGAGAAATACCCCTCGCGCCCGATCGAGTTCATTGTTCCGTGGGGTCCCGGCGGCGGCGCCGATCAGGTCGCGCGCAAATCCGGCAAGATGATGGAAGATGATCTCAAGGTGTCCTTTCCGGTGGTCAATGTTCCCGGCGCCACCGGGAATACCGGCATGACCAAGCTGCTCGCGGCGCAACCCGACGGCTATTCGATCTCGATCATGACCTGGGACACCTATGCACTGCTGGCGACCAACCCGGCGACGCGCTGGTCGCTCAAGGACATCATCCCGGTCGCGCTGATGATCAAGCAGCCGTCGGCGTTCATGACCGCCACGAACGGCAACCTGAAGACGTGGGCCGACGTCGAGCGCGAGGCCAAGACGAGGTCGTTGAAGGTTGCGGTCACCGGCTTCGGCAGCCCGGACGATATCACCGTCAACTATTTCGTCGCCCGCGGGCTCAAGCTGATCGCGGTTCCCTTTGCCAATCCCGGCGAGCGCTATACCGCCGTCCTCGGTGGGCACGCCGACCTCCTGTACGAGCAGCTCGGCGACGTGCGCAGCTTTCTCGACAGCAAGCAGATCCAGCCGGTGATCGTCTTTGCCGACAAGCGCTACGCCGTGTTTCCCGACGTGCCCGCGTCGAAGGAGCTCGGCTTCGACATCACGCTGCCGCAACGGCGAGCGGTGATCATGAAGGCAGGCACCGATCCGTCCAAGGTCAAGGTCATTTCCGACGCGCTCGCGAAGGTTGCCGCGAGCCCGGAGTACAAGGCCTATCTCAAGGAACAGTACGCGACCGACGACAGCTACTTCGCCGCGGCGGATGCGGCGAAGATCATGGAGGAGGATCTCGCGCAGATGAAGCGGTACGCCGCGGAGACCGCCGCGAAAAAGTGAGTTTTCGAAACATCAGGCTTTGCGCGCGATGCTGAATCGTCTGCGACGTACGGTTCCGTATGTGATCGTGTTCCTCGCGACGGCTGTTCTGTTCGTCTTCGCCGACCGAATCAGTTTTGTCGCGCCCGGCGGGCGCATCGGCCCCGACGTCTGGCCGAAGGCGATCCTGGCGCTGTCGATGCTGACCTGCGTTTTCCAGATCGTGAAGATCCTCTTCTCCGGTGGGGCCGGCGAGCAAGTACCGGGCGTGCTCGAAAGCATCCTCGAGGAAGCGCCGGCGGACGGGACCGCCGCGGCCGCGCCCGAGCCGACGTATCCGCACTTGATCGTCGGCGGCATCGTTCTCACCGTGGCGTACGTGGTGCTGATCGAGCGCCTCGGCTTCTTTCTCTGCACGTTCGCCTACCTTGCCGCCTTCGCCTGGATCGGCCGCTACCGGCGGCCGCTGGTGGTGCTCGCCTCCAGCCTGGTCGGCAGCCTTCTTTTCATGTTCGTATTCATGAAGGTCGTCTACGTTTCCCTGCCGCTCGGGCAGGAACCGTTCTCGCAGGTCACTTTCCTGCTGATGCGGCTGATGGGTATCCGGTAGCCCAAGTGCTGGACGTCGCGCTTTCGTTTCTCGCGGCGTTCCATACCGTCTTCCAGCCGATCAACCTGATCGCGCTGGTCGTCGGGCTGGTGGTCGGCATGATCGTCGCGGTGCTGCCGGGACTCACGCTCGTGATGGGCGTCGTGCTGGCGTTGCCGTTCACCTACGGCATGGCGATCACGCCTTCGATCATCCTGCTCACGGCGATGTATATCTCCGGTACGTATGGCGGGGCGTTCACGGCCATCCTGTTTCGCATTCCGGGCGAGCCGCTCGACGTGCCCTTGCTGTGGGACGGCTACGCGATGGCGCACAAGGGCGAGCCGGCGAAGGCGCTGGGATGGACGCTGTTCGCGGCGTTTTTCGGCGGAATCCTCTCGACGCTCGCGGCCGTCGCGATGGCGCATCCGTTCGCCACTTTCGCGCTGAAGTTCGACTCCCCCGAGTATTTCGCGATCATTCTGTTCGGTCTGACGAGCGTTGTCGCATTGAGCGGTGCGTCGCTGATCAACGGCTTCATCAGCCTGTTTCTCGGTTTGATGATCGCCTGCGTTGGCGTCGACTCGATCTACGGCGCCGAGCGCTTCACCTTTGGCGTGCCCATGCTCGCCGACGGCATCGAATACCTGACGGTGATGGTGGGCGCGTACGGCGTCGGCGAGGTGCTCGTGCGCCTGGAGCAGGGGTTCCAGACGCCGCCGGTGCAGGCCGGCGGCCGCGTGGCAACGCGCTTTCCTTCGATTCGCGAGGCGTGGGGAGTCAGGGCGACGCTCGCGCGGAGCTCGGTCCTCGGAATCATTCTCGGCATCATCCCGGGCGCCGGCGCGACGATCGCCTCGTTCGTCTCGTACGGCACCGAGGCGCAGTACTGCAAGCGACGCGAGCTTCTCGGCACCGGCATCGCCGAAGGGATAGTTGCGCCGCAGACCGCTTCGACGGCGACGGTCGCCGGTCACATGGTGCCTCTCATCACGCTGGGCATCCCGGGCAGCGGCGCGACGGCGGTCATTCTCGGCGCCTTCCTGCTGCACGGGGTCCAGCCGGGGCCGCAGGTGTTCGTCAGGGACCCGGGGCTGGTCTACGCGATCTTCGCCTCGCTGTTCGTCGGCGTGATCGGCATGTGCCTGATGGGCTATTTCGCGATCAAGTCACTGATCAAGGTGCTCTACCTTCCGGAGGCCGTCACTTCGGCCTTCGTCGTGATGTTCTGCTTCATCGGCGCGTTTTCGGCGCGCAACAACATCACCGATCTGTGGATGATCGTCATCTTCGGTATCGTGGGCTATGTATTCGAGCGCTTCCGCTTTCCGATCGCACCGATGGTGCTCGGCTGCATTCTCGGTACGCAGGCGGAGAGCGCGTTCATGACCAGCATGATCAGCTATCAGAATGACTGGACGATCTTCTTTACGCGGCCGATCAGCGGTGTGGTGATGGTCTTCGTCGCTATCGCGCTGGGTTATCCGCTGCTGCGTCACTTGCGGCAGAAACGCGACTCGCGTCCGCCCGATGCTGTGTCAGGCGCGAGGCGGTGACGGCGCCAGATCGACCAGACGCAGGCGCTGCACCTTGCCGGATGCCCCTTTGGGCAGCTCGGTGACGAAGCGGACGTAGCGCGGTGCCTTGTAGCGGCCGAGGAGGCGTTCGCAGTGCTCGCGCAGCGCCGCCTCGCTGCACGTAGCGCCGGGCTTGAGGACGACGCAGGCGAGGATGTCCTGCCCGTACATCGGATCCGCGACGCCGACCGCCGCGCCTTCGAGCACGGACGGATGCGCCAGCAATGCCTCGTCGATCTCGCGCGGGGCGATGTTCTCGCCGCCCTTGATGATCAGCTCCTTGAGCCGTCCGGTGATGTAGTAGCACCCGTCGACGTCGCGGTAGCCCAAGTCGCCCGTCGCAAGCCAACCGTCGCGATCGACTGCCTGCGCGGTGGCGTCGGGCGCCCTGTAGTACCCGATCATCACATTGTCGCCGCGCAGCTGGATCTCGCCCCGCTCGCCGGCCGGCAACACTCGTCCGTCCGGGGCGACGACACGCGCCTCGAGGCCGATCGGCCGGCCGGGCGAGCCTATCCTTCGCTCTTTCGGATCGAGCGAATTGCAGAATGCCACCGACGCGCATTCGGTGAGGCCCATCGCCTCGATCACCGGCACGCCGAACCGTTCCTCGAACGCGCGATGCTGCTCCGGGGGAAGCGGAGCGGAGGCCGAGCGCGCGAAGCGCACGGCACGGATCGCCGCCGCCTGCGCAGGTGTCGGCTCAGGCCCGTGCAGCAGATAGGCGATGATCGTCGGCACGACGTTGAGCCAGGTCGGGCGGTAACGCTCGACCAGCGGCCACCATCGGGACACGCTGAAGCGGTGCGGAAGCACGATGCTGCCGCCCGAAACCAGCGGACTGACGACGCCGATGCACTGACCGTTGATGTGATAAAGCGGCAGCGACGAGAGAACCCGATCGGCCGGTGTCAATGCATGCGCCGCGCTGACCGTACGACCGGCATGCAGCATGTTTGCGTGCGAGAGCAGAACGCCCTTCGGATTGCCCGTCGTGCCCGAGGTGTACATCAGCATCGCCGGGCTATGGCTTCCCAGCGCGTCGACGTCGTCCGTGTCGTCTTCCGGCAGAACGAGGTGATCCGGATCGGTCGACAGGATCGCCGTCTTGAGTCCGATGCGCGCGGCGAGCGCGGACAGCCGGTCGAAAAATTCGGGCGCCACGAAGAGCGCATGCGGCGCCGCGTGCGCGAGCGTGTATTCGAGCACGGCGTCCTGAGCGAGCAGGTTGATCGGCGATACGATACGACCGGCCGTCATCGAACCGATGAAGATCGTGGCCGCCGCGAGCCCGTTGGGCAGCATGAACGCGACGACAGCCTGCTCGGGTACGCGCAAGTCGCGCAGGAGCGCGCCGAAGCGGCGCGTCATACGGCGCAGCTCCGCATAGGTCACCGATACGCCCGGCTCCGGCGCAAGCAGGAACGTCGCGTGCGGCTGCTCGTCCGCGTGCTGCTCGACGACCTGCCGGAACGTCTGAAAGCGCGCAGCGCCCGGGCTCACGTCCCGAACTTGCGCCGCCATGCGCCAAACAGCTCGTCTTCGGTCGGCTCGTGCACCGACTCGGGAGGAAGCGGACGCACGACGGTCGTGATGTTGAGGAAGTGCCGGTAGTTCAGGTTGTCCGAGAGGCTGTTGCCACCCCAGGTGCCGCAACCCATCGACAGCGAGAAAGGCAGCGCGTTGTCGAAGCTGCCTCCGGTGGCGAAACAGTGCGCCTGGTTGACGATGACGCGGCATACGGGCAGCGTGAGCCCGAGCTCCAGCGCGCGGTCGTCGTCGCGCGAATGCAGCCCGACCGAGTGCCCGGCGCCCTGGTAGTCCAGCAACCGCCCCGCGAGCGTCGCCGCGGCGGCGAAATCGGGCACCCGATAGAGCGCGAGCACCGGCGCCAGCTTCTCGCCCGAAAACGGATGCTCGGGTCCGACGCCCGTCTGCGCCACCATCAGGAAGCGCGCCTGCTGGAGTGCGGCGCGCGCAAGGCCCGCCAGCGAGGCGATCGCCGGCGCGGATTGGGCGATGAACGCCGGCGAGAGCTTGCCGCCGGCAAACATCGTGCGCTCGAGCGCCCGGGTTTCATCGGGAGACAGCAGCACGCCACCTTCCGCTGCGAGAGCCTCCGCCAGCGGGCCGTAGACCGCCTCCACCGCGATCACGGCGTTCTCCGACGAGCAGCTGGTGGCGTTGTCGAAAGTCTTGGAGCTCGCGATCCGCTCCGCGGCGGCCTTGACATCGGCCGTCTCGTCGACGATCACGCTGACGTTGCCGGCGCCGACGCCCAGCGCCGGCGTTCCGCTCGAGTATGCCGCCTTGACATTGGTCTGCGAGCCCGTCGCGACGACCAGATCGGCCTGGCGCATCAGCTCGAAGGTCTGCTCGCGACGGATCGGCGCCGGCAGCGCCTGCACCAGATCGCGCGGCGCGCCGACGCGGTCGAGCTCGGCATGGACGTAATCGAGCAGCAGCGCGAGGGTCGAATAACCCTTGGGCGAGGGCGCCAGCACGATCGCGTTGCGGCCCTTGAGCGCGTTGATGATGTTGTTCGCCGGCGTCGCGCCCGGGTTGGTGGACGGCGTGATGGCGGCCACGACGCCGACCGGACGGGCGATCTCGATAATGCCGCGCTCGCGATCTTCCGCGATGACGCCGACCGACCGCGCATGCTGCAGATCGCGCAGCAGGCCCATCGTCTTGCGCCGGTTCTTCGCGATCTTGTCGGCCACGTTGCCCAGGCCCGTGTCGCGTACCGCGATTTCGGCGAGTGCCCGATTGCGCGCCGGCTCGACGATCGCCCAGCCGGCGGCCATCACCACCTCATCGGTACGCGCCTGCGACCAGCCGTCGGCCGCGCGCTGCGCGGCGCGCGCCCGCAGGACCAGCTCGCGAACTACGGTCGCCGGCTCATCCTGTGTCCGGACGTTCTCCTGCTGCATCGACACTGCCTTCACCGATCAAGTGTTCCACAGCGCTGCGCGCGGCGCAACCGTCGAGCCCGGGTCAGAGCGCTCGCGCCGGTTTACGCAATAGATCGACGCGCATCGGCTGCAGAAATCTCGCGCCCTGCGGCGTGACATGTCGACTGAAGCGTTCGCGCACCGCGCTCAGTTGCGACTCCGACAGCCGATGCTGCGTGTGGGTGACGCCGAGGACGCGATCCTCGAAGTGCGCGAAGTCGTCGAAGCGAAGCGGCGCGCTGAAAAAGCGCTCGGTCACCAGCTCCAGCGCACCGCTCGCCACGCTGCGGGTGATCGCTGCGAAGGCCGCCGCGCGCACGCGCTCTTCGTCGTGAAAGATGCGCATGATCTCGTTGTACTCCCCGGCGAACACGGGCTCCGAGATGTAGGCCAGACCGCCCGGAACGAGAACGCGGCTGACCTCCTTGAGCGCGGTATCGAGAAGATCGCCAGGGACGTGATGCAACGACTTGAACATCAATACCAGGTCGACGCTGTCGTCGTCGAGCGGCAGTGCTTCAGCGCCGCCGGCAACGAAGCGCACGTTGGGCAGGTCGCTGATCGCCAGGTTGCGCGCATGCTGAATGGCGTCAACCTCGAGCGCGATGATCCGGGCCGCCGGGAACTCCTCGGCGATCGCCCGCGTGAGCTCGGCGCGGCCGCACCCGAGCTCGGCAACGCGGGCACCCGCGAGCGGAAGCAGCTCGCGGTAAATGTCGGGCTCGGAACAGACGCTGCGCGCCTCCGGGTCGCGCAGGCGCATATCAGAAATTTCCACTAACTATATGATAAAGCATAATTCTCCCCGCGGTCTTCGGCGGCGCCTAAGCTTGCGGTGGAATGAGGAGGCCAAGCGCAAGCGTCGCGGAGCTGCGGCTCAATCTATCGCGCTTTGGCCGGGCCGGCCGAGGCATAATCCTTCCTGGCCGCCGGTCGCGCTACCATATCGTCCGCTTTCGTTCCGGGAGACTTCGCGATGAATCCACGTTCCGCACTGCTTCGTTCGATGACCACCGTGATCGGCGCCGCTGCGCTGGTCGCCTCTCTGAGTGCTCCTGTGGCGACGGCGCAAGGGCAGAAAGTGCTCAAGTTCATTCCGCAGGCGGACCTGCGCATTCTCGATCCGATCACGACCACCGCATACATCACCCGCAATCACGGGTACATGATCTACGACACGCTGTTTGCCACCGATGCCAAGTTCCAGGTACAGCCGCAGATGGTGGACAAGTACGAGCTCAGCAAGGATCAGCTGACCTATACCTTCACGCTCCGCGACGGCCTCAAGTTCCACGACGGAGCGCCGGTGCGCTCGGCCGATTGCATCGCATCGATCGAGCGGTGGGCGAAGCGCGACGCGCTGGGCCAGAAAATGGCGGAATCGACCGAAGCCTGGACCGCCGTCAACGACAAGACCTTCACCCTCAAGCTCAAGAAGCCGTTTCCCCTGACGCTCGAGGCGCTGGCGAAGCCGTCGTCCAATGTGCCGTTCATCATGCCCGAGCGCATCGCCAAGACCGACGCCTCCACCAACATCACCGACCCCATCGGCTCCGGGCCGTTCAAGTTCGTGAAGGCCGAGTGGGTGCCGGGCAGCAAGGTGGTCTACGTCAAGAACACCGACTACGTGCCGCGCAAAGAGCCGCCGTCGTGGGCGGCCGGCGGCAAGGTCGTCAAGGTCGACCGCGTCGAGTGGATCTACATCCCGGACTCGGCGACCGCCGCCGCGGCGCTCAACGCCGGTGAAGTCGACTGGTGGGAGCAGATGCCGCCCGACCTGATCCCGGTGCTGGCCAAGAACAAGGACGTCAAGGTCGAGAACATCGATCCGCTGGGCTCGATGGGCGTGCTTCGCTTCAACTTCATGTATCCGCCGTTCAACAACCAGAAGATGCGGCAGGCGGTCCTCTACGCGCTCGATCAGAACGACTATGTCCTCGGCATCGCGGGCAGCCTGAAGAACGGCCACGCCTGCTATTCCTTTTTCACCTGCGGCACCCCGCTGTCGAGCGAAGTCGGCGCCGCGCCGCTGAAGGGCAAGCGCGATTTCGACAAGGCGAAAGAGCTGATCAAGGAAGCCGGCTACAAGGGCGAGAAGATTGTCATCATCGACGCGACCGACCAGCCGATCGTGCATTCGCAATCGCTGCTGACCGCGGAGACGCTGCGCAAGCTGGGGCTCAACGTCGACTTGCAGGCCGGCGACTGGGGCACGCTGATCACGCGCCGGTCGTCGAAGGAGCCGATCGAAAAAGGCGGCTGGTCGATCTTCCACACCTGGCTGGTCGGTCCCGATGTCACGTCGCCCGCGCTCAACTTCGCGGTTCGCGGCTCGGGCCAGAAAGCATGGTTCGGCTGGCCGGACGACCCGAAGATCGAGGAATTGCGCGATGCGTGGTTCGCGGCGACGGATCCCGCCAGCTCGAAGAAGGCGGCCGACGCGGTGCAGTTGCGCGCCTTCGACTTCGTGCCCTACGTTCCGACCGCGCAGTTCATCCTGCCGACCGCGTATCGAACGAATCTGTCCGGCGTGATCATCGCGCCGATCACGCTGATGTGGAACGTCGAGAAGAAATAGGGGCTTCCGCGCTTACGTCCAGCCTGCCAGGCGGCGGATGATCGCCTACATCGTCCGGCGCCTGTTCTCGACCATCGTCGTGATGGCGGTGGTCGCGTTCGTCGTGTTCTCGCTGCTCTACCTTACACCGGGCGACCCTGCGGCGATCATTGCGGGCGACATCGCGACCGACGAGGACATCCGGCGCATCCATGCCCGGCTCGGACTCGACGATCCGTTCCTGGTGCAGTTCGGGCGCTGGGTCTGGTCGCTGGCACACGGCGATCTGGGCACGTCGATCTTCACCAACCTTCCGGTGACGCAGCTCATCGGGCAGCGCGTCGAGCCGACGCTTTCGCTGACGCTGTGCACGCTGGTGGTAGCGATCCTCTTTCCAGCACATTGGGATCCTAAGCTTAGAATTCCACGTGGACAAGTTGTCGCG